>Ga0070749_10000828_pt1 | contig 20858 bp, 5 predicted proteins | sample VirMetDEL_Nov_18_FD_75180 | JGI IMG/M metagenome (GOLD analysis project Ga0070749, IMG submission 75180) | Aqueous microbial communities from the Delaware River and Bay under freshwater to marine salinity gradient to study organic matter... | ecosystem: Environmental > Aquatic > Marine > Coastal...
GATTTACTCCTGGTGAAAATTTTGATGATTCAACTAATCGAAGTTTATTTTATGCTAATAATGTGATACATATTTACATTGATACCAATGATAACATTCGTGTTGATTATTGGCGTGATGGGTACGGAGCTACTCCCGCATCAATATTAGATAGTGCGACTTATGACGAATATCAATATCCACTATCTATTTTAGTTGTATATTCTTCTGAAGATGGATCGATAAGGTTATATTGCAATAATGAATTAACTGCATCTAGCCCGCTAGCTGCTTCTGCTCCCAATTACTTTGGATCTAATTATCTTAGGAATTTGGATGTAATCCCATACATCTCAGGTAATCAACAATTTTACATACATGAATTTGGCATATCGACCAGCGGTAACTTGGTAGAATCCAATCCTAATAGATTCTTAAAACAAACAACCGCCGAAAGTTTCTTATACGGTCACAGTCATTCCTTTAGTAATCAAAGTCTAGATAAGTTTAGACTGCATACATACGTAGACGGTGATTCTAATTGGAAATTAGGAAATTTTAAAATATGTGCTTTCTCATCAGATTTTGACGGGTTTACAAAACGTATCGGAAATGATTACATTGTACATCACCTCAAACATGATGGTTCTGGATACGAACAAATTACGGATTTAGAATTACCGAGCGGCATTAATGTTTCTGGGTTGGCTTATCATACTCAAATTGAAAATGATTTCTTACGTTTTAATTTACAGGATATATCAAACTTAAATCCACAGTTTTATTCAGCATCACCTAGAATATCGAAAACATTTCCTAGAGGATATAATTTTGAAGAACAAGCATTTGTCGTTGATTCAATTATAGAATATGACACAGGTTATAACATCAACTGGTCAGATAATAATTCTGGACCAAAGTTAATTGTTAGCCTATATAGCAAAAATAAAGAACCTAAAGACGAAAGACCAAATACCACAAATTGGGGCTTAATCAATAGAAGCATACACTACATACCTCCATCTAGTTGTTATGAAAGATTAAGCAGTACGTTCAACTATAATGATTTAATAGATGTTTCTGAGCCTTGGGCGCTTTTTGACCTTAACAATATAGCATCTGAATTTGATCAAAAGTATTATTCTACAGATGTTGATGATATGTTTTTACAATATGATTTGGTATATCCATCCGGCTCTGCGTTTGATTCAAAACTAAAAATTCATAATATTAATGTTAGATTAGATGACTCATTGACCTATTGGAAAGAGTACGAGAATAGTTTTGATTTAGGTTTGTATGTAAGCGGTGAATCGATTAGATTTGCAGATTTCAACTTATATGGATACGGCTCTGAGATAATAACTTCAGATTTAAATCTATATTCTAGTGGCATTGCAGTACCAAGCGTATCTGGATCAATGTCATTATACGCATCTGGCGCTTTTGTTGAGCAAAATAATCTCAACTTATTTGTGTTCAGAAGTGGTGTTTTACAATCTGATTTTAATCTTTACGTTTCCGGCAATCCTCCTATCAGCACATCTACCTTAAATATAAGCATGTCTGATAATTCTTCAGATCAAACAGAATTTGAAAGTTTAAATCTATTTTCATATAATCGCGGCTTGATTGATTTAGATAGATCAATGAATTTAGTCTTTGGTGGTGAGGCATATAGCACCATAGATATATTCTCTGATAGTTCTATGAATTTGATTACTGTAAATAATCAAAAGTTTATATACGATACCGATAATAGTTTTAACCTATTTTTGCAAAATACACTAAATTATATTCAACAAAATGCTGCGCTGAATCTTTATACAACAAATTATTTATCTTACGGGCAGTCGTTTGGTCAAAAAGCTTTTATCTCTTGGAAATCAAATAATCTTGGAAAAGATATTGATCCATTGCGCGATGTGAACGTTCCATTTTTAGAACCAAATGATGAAATTCGTGGTGTTGATTTGTTGTGTTTTGGAGAATGCGACAATGAATACAAGTGTTCAGAGACTCCTTTTAATTTACACGGACAAGATTGGTATACAGAGTACGATTGTATAGAGGGCGGTATATTTAGAGCAAAGAATACATATACTAATCTAGCAACTAGCGGATTTAAAACGGACATAGGTTATAGTGGACATTTTTATGGGATTAGGAAGTATGATGGTCTAGTACCAAACGCTCCATACAGCGTGATATTGAAAAATAAATCTGGCGATGATACTTCTATTTATTTACCAACAGAATTCCAAGAAATAGAATACGGTTCTAATGAATATGTAGATTATTCTGGGGTTAAGTTCACAGAAGATAGACAAGCCGGTAATTTATATGGTAAAGCAGTCTCAATTAAGAGAGACTTGATGGCGGTTGGCGCGCCAATGCAAAAGATAACATATATAGAAGATATAAGTGGTGTTCCTACCCCTGTTCAATTAGATGAAGCTGGCTCGGTCTTTATTTACAAAAGAGATTCAAGACCTACGGGTTTTGATTGGCCCGAAGAAGAGCATAAATCAGATTGGTCTTTTGAGTCAAAAATAACACTACCAAGTGGGCTTTTAAGAGACTATGCCATAAAATCTCCTATAACAAGAATTGATGGACAAAACGTACCAGCTGGAGCTTTTGAAAATTATTGGAATATAGGTCAAGAAGGCAGACAGTTTGGATACTCATTAGACTTAGCCGTAAATGACTCACTCACATCAATTGGGAATGATAGAAAAGAAATTTTAGTTGTGGGAGCGCCATCTGCTAAATGGTCTAGAACTTTTGCCGATGAATCAGATATACAAGAAGTTGCAATAGGCTTAATGGTATTTACAGATGAATTCACACCCACTGTTATTATAGAAAGACCAAATCAACCTACTGAAGTTAAAAATTACGTTTCTATTATTAGGGTAATAGAAGGTAGAGATCTTGTATTTAAGTATTTTTCAAGACCAGCAATTAAATTCAATGTTAAAATCATAGTTTGTCAACCGTTGTCTCAAGATACGAATATAGTTCCTTTAGATTTTCCCGAACCCAAACCAGATTTTATTGTTAAAAAGGTTATTCCACGAAACGAAGGTTTATTGCCGAATACCGCAGCTGTTTATTCTGGCATTAAAGATGCATTCGATACCGCATTTCCTTATGACGAAAATAAGCTAAATAATGGTATACCGGTTATGCTCGGGGCATATGTTGATGGATCTAGATCCATGTCAAATGCGGTTGAACCCGCTCTAAGCAATTTCCTTAATTATTACAAACAATACAGTTTTGATAATGGTTTAACAGATGTTTATGGTACTCCTTCTTCTGGCGCTGTTCACTATAATCCACAAGATAATCTTTCAGAAGATTGGATAGCTTTATCAATAGCTGGCTTGTACAATATGCTTGATACCGGTAGGTTAATAGATGCTAATCAAGTTAGATTCTTTTCTGAAGAAATAGGTCCGCGTAATTTTAATGATACATTGTCTGATTTTAACCATCCTCCATCTAGTGGTGGTAGGGTTTATATCTTTGAAAAAGAGCAAGCTGATTGGAATTTAATACAAGAGATACAAGCAGCTGTAGAACCATTTGATAAAATAGATAGATTTGGTCACGCAGTAGCTATTAGTGACGATACCAATATTATAGCAGTTGGATCTCCATATGTAAGTGATTGTTGTCAAATATATCAATACGATGATTTAGAAAAAGGTAAGTTATATACAGGATTAGATCGATGGTTAACATATGAAAGTGATCTAGGCGGCGCCTCATCATCAAGATATATTGATTTATTGAACGAATTAGTTGAATTGCTGGAAGAAACCAATGGACTTGATGCTGGTAAAACAATCTACCTAAAATTAACAAGTACAGAAAAAGCTTTAGCAAGACGATACCTCAACATACGGGAATATAAAAACATATTCACATATTCATATAACAGCATACCATATAAAGGTTCAAATTGGTCTTTTATTCCCAAAACTTTTGCTCCTTCGTCTAGACTTGGTTATAGCGTGGATGTAAATGAAGATGGCAGTATTGTTGCATTTGGCGCTCCGACAGATAGTTTCAACGCTTTTGATGACTACAATGTTTATTACAAGAATCAAGGATACAATGATCCTCTAGAACAAACTACAGAAAATGGTGGGTTAAATGGATCGATCATACCTAGTTGGAGATCTAATGTTAATGCCGGTGCCGTTAGATTACTTGAGTCAAGAGAATATTACCCACATAATAAAGTTGTAGAGTATGGTAAGTTTGGTAATTTACATCAAGCTCTTAATGGTGAGGGTAAATCAGAACAATACGAATATCTGAATAGTCTATTCACAAATGACGGAAAAGAATTCATTAAAATGTCAGAGGGTCAATCGGAAATACCTAAAGATGCTGGTTTAGCTTTTATTATAACTCCAGGCGTTGATGCTGCTAGTGACGAAATTATAAATAACATAATATCCTGGTTGGCGCTTGGTGATAGAAATTTAGTTCTAGTTGGAAATGATCCTGTATGGGAGGCTGGTGGTGCTTATAAAGAATCAAACAATATTGTAAATAAAATTCTAGATAGGTTAAATTCTAGAATGAGAATACAAGCCGCTAGAAATATAAAAGAATCTTTACCATCTGGAAGTTCTCTTGTTGTTCCTTCATATCAGCCAACATATGGTACAAAAAGTTACATTCAACCTTTCGCTATGACTACCGCTTCTGGGGTAGGCGATATTAGAATGCATTTCCCAGGAGTTAGGGAGGTGCTTTCTTGTAGTGAAAGTGATCCGATAAATGATAAATGCACCATGCCAATAGAACACAAAGGGGATTTAAGAGCAGAATGGTATGGTTATTGCTTTAAGGGCGCTCCTCCAAATCCGCTAATAACCTACCCGATTAATTGGGCGTATAAGTTTAGAACATATATTCCAGAAAGATGCTTGGAAGAAAATGAAGAATACATGCAAGGAACATTTGATCTACCGAATGGAGATCCAACCCCATTATTAGCTGCTGCATCTACTAAATTTGTTGAAAGAACTATACCAGCTATTCCACCTTCTTATCAATATGAAAACATAATCGAATATATTCCGATAAATGAATCTATAGTTATATTTGATGAAGAAAACGCTTCTACAGAGGCGGCTTTTGTATGGGATAAAGATAATGATGGATATGAATCTTACACAACTAATGTTAGTGAAATTGATAATTACGATAATTGGTTTGTTCCAGAAGAATTTTTAAACCGTAAAGGCGTATTACAATCTATCGCATCCAGCACGGATGAAATACTGACCAATCCAAGATTAGTAACAGCCAAGTCGTTATATTGCGTTGAACAATCTTGGCCTGCACAAAATACATCCAAGATTATAGGAATAGCCGGTGTCAGAACAGAATCAACAGAATGTCTATATCTTGTAAACAATGATGAAAATATAAATTTCTATGTCAATATGGTATCTAAAACAGCCCAAGGTGGTTCTAATATTGCACAATTGGGATCTTGGACCGGTAGAACCAGTTTTGTAGATGCTTATTCAGATTCAATACTATTCGAAGTCTTTAGAAATAATGGTAATGATATAACCTTAAATATCGATAGACCAAACGCTATATATGATGTCATATGGATTGCAAATCCAATCGGATTGCCTAATTCAGATCAGTTAAATCGCATAAAATCATGGTTGAACTATGGAGATAAAACGTTAGTTATCACACATGATAATTCTTTAGAACAAATTTCTACAGCATCTCAATTATTCAAAATGCTCGAAACCGATATAGAACCGCTTTATTTAGCCGGGAAAGAAGAATATGCTTTATCTTCTGTTTCTCAGGTTAATATATCTTCAGATCATCCAATATATTTCGGTTTTGGCAGATACCCCATATCCGAATTAACTTATAATGTATATTATACTCCATTTGTTAATAGTGAAGCATTAATAGAAATAGCATCGGCTTATGATTTTATATATGATGATGACATAACAAATGTGTCTTTCTTAAAAATAGATACTTCAATAGACAAAATTTCTTTTCCCTGCATTCCCGGTTCTGGATACAAGATATTTGTTTCTTATGCAACAGAAAGTTTGACAGAAGAAATAGGTATAAATATGTATTTCAGTAATGTTTCTAAAAAATTGGCATTACCATATGGTGATAGTTCTTTAAATCTTTCACAAAACATTTATCATTATGGGGCTGATACTAACTTGCCATTTGTAATTCCAAATATCGGTCACACTATGAATACGCGCCAAACTGTTTCTTTAAATCAAGTTGTGACAAGCACATTTAACGTCCAAGCCCTTGACACAAATACCATAGACTTGTATGTTCATGCAGAAAGATTTCCTATCACAGAAAATAGATTTATTCCCAAAACAAATAGGCTATTATCGGTTTCTGGTATTCTTGTTCCATTAAAACAAACCATAAATCAAATCAATGAATATCCCATAGTAGTTGGTACTAAAATAACACTAATTGACGAGGGTCAACCAGAGCAAACAATAACTGTTCCTGTTTCTGGTGCTATTAAATCATTAAATGATAAATATTGTACAGGTTCGGAATGTGGTGAGTATGGTTGGTCCGATCAGCTTGTAGAAGATGGACCCGTTGTTGCGGCTCAAGAAATAGAATTTGTGAGCAATTTTAATGCCGGTGTGTCTAGATCGAGAATAACTGTGATTTCAGATCCTAACTTATTACAAGGAGAATATGTCGCAGATGACTTTGGAAGAATTGCTAACGGTGTTGGGGCTTTTATTAGAAGTTTATATCCAAATACAGATTTTCCATTAGATATAGCGGGAAGGCAATATATTAATTCTACAAAAATTGTAGCTCCAGAACGCGGTAGTCCACAAAAATATAAAGCTTTAACTCAACACACTGGCACAAACGTCAATTTTGGATCAAAATCTTACTCAGGTTCTATAATTAGTGATTTTACAGATAAAGAATCGTTATACGATCCAAATTATGTAATTAGGCCAGATTTCGAACCTTGGGGAACTACGACTGATCAAGAATTTATTGATGAAGTTAAACAGGATGAAATCAATAATTTCATAAGAGATGAGGTAACGCCATTTGGATCACCAAAATTTAGTGGAATAATAGACAATAAAACGTATGTGGATGTTGGCATTAGCGGAGGCTTACCACAACTAATGAAAGATAAGGGCTATGATTACATAGATTTAGATTACGGTCCTTCTGGATTCTTGGGTGATCTGTTTGGATATTCTATCGCTTTAAGCAACAACAAATTAGTTGTTGGATCACCGTTTACAGCGTTCTCTGAAGGCAGAATTAATAAATTGATGGATTATTTTACCAATCCAAATAGTGGGATTTCAATATCGTATAATGGTGGTGCCGGGGCTGTGTATGTGTATGAAAAAAATACCCAAAACTCTTGGAATTTTTCTCAAAAATTAAGGCCAGACAATATAAACGTTGGTCAAGATACATCAAATACAATATCCTCACAAGACTATAGCGTTCTAGGCCCGCACAATTATACTGAAGAATTTTTAACAACAAATTCTATAGTTACTGATCAATTCGGATATAGCGTTGGAATAGCTTCCGATATTATAGTGGTTGGGGCGCCAGGCCATGACTTTGATAAAAAAATAACTACAATATATGACATGGGTTCTTTTATCAAAAAGGCTTTTAACGAAGAATTCGATATACCAAGTAGGTCAATAATAGATTTAGGAAATTCTGGCGTCAGATCTGATGTTGGCGATGGGGCAGTAGTCTTAAATTATGGCGCTGTCTTTGCTTTCGAAAATAAAGTGACAGATTGGGGAAATAGAAATAAGTCTTGGGCATTTGTAGAAAAAATCTTGCCACAAAGAAGTCAAGATGTAAACGAAAACGATAACTTCGGGCGATCTGTAGATATATTCAGATCTAAACGCTCTGATTCCGACTACACCGTAATGATTGGTTCGGAGCATCATGATTACGATATTTATGATAATAATATGCTGGATTCTGCTGGGGCTACATATGTTTATGACATAATGCTAAGAGAATCATCACCAGTGATAGCCGACCCAAATGCATATATAGATTCTAGAGTGTTTGGGTATCCAAATAATGATGTTAGATTGGTGACTGATAATGCGGTTTTGAATACAATATTCCAAGAAAGCGGTATAATAAGGGCTAATTCGGACGGGGCTATATTTTTAGAAGTATCTGGACAAGACCCAGCAGCCAGAGGTTTTATACAACACAGACCATTTGTACTTTCTGTGGATGGGCTTTATTTCTATGGGACAGAAAACTCCGGTAATTTACCGCTATTTATTAATGGAAATATAACGGCAAAAGAGAATATTAATCTTTTTGTTGGTTCCCAGTTATTACCCAGCGGTAATGTGTATAATAATTTAGGACTGTATACTAGCTCAATAATGGATTTTAGTACAAATTCGTTAAACTTATATAATTACATTCCACAAGAAATTGCATCTGGACTATCACTGTATCTACAGACTAGTGGTGTAGTTGTAGATACTTTAAATATGCGAGTTAGGGGATATTAAAAAATGCTTTTGATATATGACCAAAATAATACTTGTTATGTAATTAGACCATGCCCGTTTATTAATATTACTTGGAATGCTAATTCTAATGAAAGCGTTACACTTGGCGGTAAATATGATATAGTTTTGACCGGTACACTATTGAGTCACGCTGGATCGCCCGTTTTTACTTATAACCAGAGAAACAATCCGACTACAGCAACTCAATTACTGCCTTTCTACTATCCTAGACCAGTCGATAGCACTATACCATTGAATGCCCCAGAAGGTTGGGAATTAGGCTCTATAGTTAATAAGCAGTTAGAATTACGCCATCTATTTTCTAAAAAATGTATGAAAATAGAGCTTTTGTCCACAGAAACCCCCCCAGGAGAACCGATTTTATATTTTTATCCTAAGTTAATTTCTATGAATTTTTCTGATGGTGTTTGGGTAAACAAGTGCGATTATACTATTAACTTAGAAGCTCAATTTTTACTAGACAGAACAAACAAAGTTATTGCTTCAGAAAGTTATGCTAGCAAGACCTTTTATCCTGGCGTTCCAGGCTGGCCCGCACAAGGGGCGTTCGGTCAATTAGAAAATAATTTGGACATCAATCTATTTTTAGACAAAATTGGTGGCTTTGTAGAAGATTTTCAAGAAAGCTGGTCTTTAGAACCAGAAGATGGAAATGGAAATACTGTAGATCCTTATAGCGGATCAGAAAATATCGTTAGGACATATAGATTAACAAGAAATTTATCTGCTAAAGGTAAGGATATAACTGGTTATGAATGTTTTGGAAATCGCCCCCAAATATTTTATCAAGCACATGAGCAAGCTAGAAGATACATAGTCAATCATATCAATAATAGTGGAATTACTTCTAATGATTACGATGATTACCCCGGTGATGGACGCACACATACATTAGCTAAATATTTTGCAAGTGGATTGATTGATTTAAGCGCTTTAAATCACGGTGGTTACAATCATTCTAGAACAGAAAATTTTGACATAACTCAAGGCACTTTTAGCGTCCAAGATAGTTGGATTTTATCTAGCGGCACTTCGTTTGAAAATTATACATTATCGTTAAATAAAAGCGAAAATGACTCATTAGTAAGAGTTACTATAGATGGAACGATCAAAGGCTTAACAAGTATACCGGCTGATGGTTCTTTATTTGGTGGAACGGCGCGGCAATCACCACCCTACTATAATACTGCCTACGAGAATGCTATTAATAAATACAGAGAAATAACAAATGGTGGTAAATTTGGATTCTTAGCTTATACATTCAAACGTGCGCAAAATGCTGCTGGAGCTTTTCACCTTAATGAAAAACCATTATCTATTGCTTTAAGTACTAATGAAATTGCTGGTGAAATTAACTATACAATAGAATATGATTCCAGACCAAGAAATTTTTTGAATGGTGTTTCTTTTGAGGGAATTTCTGTTAATGATACATACCCCGGTGACGTATTTTCTGTTATACCAGTGATCGGAAGACCTACTGGGCCGGTTTTACAATACATCGGTGGAAGAACTGAATATCAAAGAGCGCTTTCTATAGAACTTGTCGTTGAACCTAATTCATATGAAGGTATCAATCCAAATAGGCCAGATTTCACAGAATTTACAAGCAGGCAAGATTTATTACAGAAACCATCCTTAGTTAGTCCAACTAAAGAGGGTTTGATAGACGTTATTAATGCCTATTCTCCAGGCAGAGAGCCTGGGATCAGAAAATATTTTGTTGCCCCACCTCAAGAAACTTGGGATCCAAAAACTGGTAGATACACTTTAAATATAAATTGGACTTATGAGTTAAATTACTGATATGGCATTCAACGATCAACCAATTAATAATCCAAAAAACTATAACAATCCTAGCAAGGAGTTGTTAAATGCTAGCGGTATATACGAAGACAAGCCACGAAACCCAAATCCCACAGGATATTATCCAGATAGAATCAATAGTCCCATATCTAATACGGGTATATTACCCCCAACGCTGACTACGACTGTTAACCCAAATGCTCCAGACACTTATACTCCTTATCACCCCACCTTTGGAAATATTTTTAATGCCCAAATAAGACCTAGAGTTCCTCCATTAGATAGGGCTATGCTTAATGATCATAATGTTTTTATAGACGATATGCAAGTTTTTAACAATTATATACATTATATTCAAACTGAAAGTCGCTATATCGCATTTAATCCGCAATCTTTTTTAGAAGAAGCCATTGTCACATTTAATAGATATAGTTTAAGGTTTAGATAAATGGTTTTTTTAACAACGACTGTAGCGCCATCTAATGTCAATAATCCTTCTAAAGAATTATTGGCTCGATCTGGCGTTCCTACGCCGGGTCAGACTGGATTTTACAGAGAATTTTTTCCAGGCCCAAACGCAAATATACCATCACAATTATTTGCTACACCTAGACCGGATGGGATAGGAACTACTGTAAATCCACTTTCTCACTCTGTAGTAACCGCATCTGGATTTTGGGGTTCTTTTCAAAAGGCTATGCAATCTGGCGCCATACCGGAGTCATTATCTTCTGCTAAATGGTCAGATAATGCAAAAGGTTTTCCGCAACAAACATTTTTAGGTGCTAGTATACGTAGTTTTACAATGCAGGGTGGTTTTGGAGATTCTAGCTCTTCTTTAACGGTTGATTTGGTTGTTGATGAATATAATCCATCTGATAGAACGCTGGCCGGTAAAGGTGATGACGTTTATCATAGTGGTTTATTCACGATTCCAGACAGGACATTTAGAGTTGGCGCTGGTGGTGGTCAAGTTGCAAATAAAACACGTAAGACCGTAGGAGATAATTTTGTACCGCCCATACCCGGCTCTCCTGTATTTTTTAAATTTGGACCAAATTTTGCCACCGTAGAAGAAGCATATAGAAAAACATTCGATGATACATATGGATATAACACTATGGTGAGCGCACAACCGGCCAGGGGAGGATCAGTAGCTTTAAAAACTATTTTAGAAGGAGCATACAATTTACCACCAAATAGTTATGTAGATTTACATATTCCTGGAGGATTTCCTCCGAAAACAGAAATAAATGGACGAACAATAGTTAATTACATCCCAATTAGAAACACCCCTCTTGCTAAAGGTAAAGATCATATTGTTTTTGGTGGGATTCTACAAACATACAATCAAAGTAGAGCTACCAATGGAAATCCTTTATATACAGTTAATGTAATTGACCCTAGAGAAATACTATCAAATGTTACAATCATACTAAATAATTACGCTGGACCAACTTATGAGCAAAAAAATCTCTTAAATGTTTATGGTTTTTTGGAATATAATCCAACACCAGCCGCGAAAGCGTTTATAAAAAGTCAAATGCAATTTGAAAATGTTCTAAAAAAACGTGTTCAAACTGTAGGTCCAGATATTGGGCAAATTATTTTAGAAGGCGATGACAATTACTATAAACTCAATCCAAATAATCCAATTATAGATCAATTAGAAGCACAAATACTCCAAATTAATAACCAAATTAATATAGCCAAAAGAGAAATGAGTGCGGCTAGGATAAATAAAAATCTTGTTCTAGCTCAAGTGTGGTATGCTAGATTAAATTCATTGCTAGCCATATTACAACCATTTAATTTGCAATTAAACAGCCTTAAAAATAGTTTTTTGCCGTCTTTTCCGATGACGGGTACGGGATTTTCTAGAAGGAGTTCCCAAGGAATACCGTACTATAGAGTACGTGATGCGATTAATGCCCTAATGGAGCGTCAAGTACTTTTGCATCAAGATTATAAGGATCAAGGATTTGGTGGCAAAATAAATTTTCGCGGTTTTAATTACGTAGTTGATTTTGGGGGTTTACCAGAATTACCAGAATATTATTACTTAGACTATGATGAGATAAACATTTTAGAATTAGCTTTAGAAATTTGTGATATTACAAATAGAGATTTATTCGTAAGCTTATTGCCTATTATAAATCATCCAGCTTGCTTGACATTGTATAACTATAACAATAATCCTACAACTTTACCGCAAGATATGATAGCGGGCATTATACGTTTAGACACAATAGACAGATCAGAACAACCAGTATACGGAGCTATAAAGCAATATATAGATGATTTGGCTAATGACCCAATAAATCCCGTATATGTTGAAAATCAAGATTTAGGCTATGAATTAAGTAATGTCGTAACGGACAAATTTATAGTTGGCGCTCAAGAAGTCAATATGCATTTTTTCTCTTCCAATGCTGATAGAGACAATATAGCTTTCAAAAAAACAAAACGTAATGGAGTTTATCCCGGTAAACCCCAAGGTTATCAGTGGACGCTAGAAGCTTCATTAGAGCAGCAAATATTACCTTACTATGGTAAATTAGGTAATAATGCTGTTACTATTCCAAAGGGCTTTGGCGCTTATCAGCAGATACTATTAGATAGTAGTAGCCTTAATGCCGCTGGGGTTGGAGCGTATTATGTGGCTACGGAGATGGAATTGAGATGCGCTTTAATATCTTATGATAGGTGGAAAGAGTTTTTATCATTATATAATGATACCTATATGGATTCTATAGAAAGCGATGATCCTGCCGATGTATTAATTGCCGGACTGCAACCAGCGCCCATAGGTGTTCAACCTCCGGTAATAAATATTTCTAAAGGTTATAGCGTCACAGTTCCTAGATCAGTATTTGATACTTATGCTCTGCAACCATATGGAACTGATGGTTTGCCAGCTAGTCCTTGTAACCCACCATATGGGTACCCACTTTACTATAAAAGAATGACAAAAATTGGCATACCAGAAGCCGGATTAACTAATACGTACAATAGGTTGCGTTTATTACAAACAAATTTAGCAGAATTACAATGTTCTAATAGACAAAATTCAGCTGGTCTTATCAAATCTCAGTATAAAGATTTGCAATCTAAAGGTAATCTAGGACCATTTGAAATTCAATATTATAGACAATTAGAAACCTTATTAGCTGGTAATTTAACGCCCAGAAGAATAGATCAAACTATAGGTGCTTTGGAAAGTATCGTTGGAGGTATAGACCAAAGAATAGCGGCTATTGGTCCTAGATTGGCTAAAAAAAATTCACAGAATGCATTAAAGGTATATAATTTTGTAAAGGCTGTTGCCGAAGAATGTTTAGGTAAAAAGTATTTAGTTAAAATTCCACAAGAAGTAAATCTGTTTTATTCTAACAGAATATTAATGCCAAATACGCAAGATGGAGAATATACAGAGGGTCCATTTGGATTTAAACCCAGATCTACTAAAAATATTGCTGGATATGAATTTTCTCCACAATTCGCCGCCGAGGTTCGAAAGGAAGTCACTAATCGTCCCCCAGCCATAAATATGATGCATTCCTTCTTGAGTAGTGGGGTATTACCAAACCCTCAAAACCTAACCGGCGCATTACAAATAAATTACAACCCATTATCAGAAAAATACGAATCTAATTATACACCAGTAAATGTTGGTGGATATTTTGAATTTGATTTATATCAGAATACATTAGGCGCTAGCGCAATTAGAGACATAAATAGAGTTGGTTTTAGGTTTTTACCAAGCGGGGTTAGGCAAGGTTTAATACCTCAAGATTTGACAAATTTTATAGATGAAAACGGTAGAGTGTCGCCTTATGTAAGATTTGATAATTCTCAAGATTTAGGATTAGAAGGTTTGAATGATAATGACTTTACTCAGCAGCTGGTGGGCAGAGAATATATGATAACAGATTTTTCTGAAGCATTGGACAATACCGGCCCACAGAAATTTCATTCTTTTCCGAAACAAAATAATGCCACACCAAAACCACAACAGATTGCGTTCGTAAAATGTTCTGTAGAAGAAGAATTGTATTTGCCACCGAGGATAGATTATAGAAATATCCCGGTTCATGGTCAATTTGTTAAAGATATAGGGACTGTATCACCACCAAGAAAAATTTTCATTCCTTGTTCCGGTTTACAAAACGGTCAATTAGTACCCGGCTCTGGGGTAGAAATTGATAGTTTTTCTTTTTATCAAGCTCATTTTATACCATTGCCAAAGCAAGGCTCACCTCAAAGAGTTTTAGATTTTGAAAGACACGACCCATTTCTTGAGGTGCCAGGAGGAGCAACTGTAAGAAATTCTTTATATGTGAATACTGAAAAAAATAAACTTAATACCAATCACGCATACGCACTTATAAGTTTACCAAATAGAATTATTCCAACTAAAGATGCTAGATTTAGAGATGGTCCCAATCAATCTGTCAACGCTGAAATGTTTAAACATTTGATGACTATGGACGTTGTTAGAGATCTGCCTGGATTTGATAAGCCGACTCTTCCATTGGTTGAACCTCCTGTGGGATCTGTAGGGCCGTCTGATATCAGACCGAGTTTAGATAATACAATACATGCTTGGTTTGCCATGAAAAAGGCAAATAGTGACTTGACATATGGATTGCCCCAAAGAGTTAATGCCAACATGCCATCTCCTATTTATCCAGACCTTGTTGCTTTGCCGCTTTTATCCAATGATAGATGCTATGGACCTTGGGTGTCTTCACAATTAGATGGTCAAGCATATTTAATAAAGAATATAGGAGGAAAAGTAGAATTTATTAAGGATGAAAATTTATCTCCTTGGAATTATGGTGGGTATAAATTAATGGATGAGGCTGGAAGGTTGCAGGCAGAATTCTCTAACAGTCTATTATTATTTTCTGAGCGCGGATCTTTTACAGTCCCAGATTTGCCCAAAGGTAATTCTTTATGTGGGGCTTTATCGTTTGGTGGGCCATTGGTTACTAGTATAAATCTGGATGTTTCTACAGGCGGCGCTAGAACAACATATCAAATGGATTTGTATACTGCTAGTTTTGGAAAATTACAAAAACAGAAACAGGATGAAATTTCAAAAATTAGTAGGCAAAGAAAGAAATTGATTAGTGAAAGAAATGCTCTTATTAGAAAAGGTCTTGGCAAAAATCAAAGTAGTAGAAATTTCTTAACTGAATTAAATATGTTGAATAGGGGCATATTACCTGGGATTGATCAATTCGGATTAAGTATGGTTAATGCTATGACTAATATAACCATGTCAACCAATGTTGATCGATCCAGAGAGTGGGTAAGTAGTCCTAGTTTTGGTAATACTTCGCCATTAGCAAACAATATTGAACATATGATTTATCAGAATACAGCTTCTATTCAAAACCCATTAATAATGGGGCAAACATCTCAGGCATTTAATGATCAATTTGATTTAGCTAAAAATTATGCCAATAGCGTATCTGTAGACATTAAGGATATGTATCACCCCGCTTCTTATGGGCCTAATCCAGTTATGAGTTATATACCGTTTTCTGACGTTAAGGCTAAAAAGAGTCTATTATATATTGATGAAGATGAAATTAGATTAGAGGATGAAGAAACATCTGGACCAGGGAGTACCATGTAATGAACGATCTCAATTTTTATTCTTATAAGAAGCAGTATCATAGATTTGTCACCAAAGATTTTGCTTTAATACAAATAGGAATAGCTTCTTATACTACATCTAGTTTAAGTAGGTTTTTTGGGCTTAATGAGGAAGGTAACAGATTAATACCGATTAATCCAGATGTAAATGAATTTTTTACCAATCAGATACCATTAGCTAGAAATAAATTAATAGGCGTAGAGCAACAGGCTGATATGTCTATATTTGAGTTTGATATTCAAGAAAAAATATACAAAGAAACTATAGGATTAAATCAAATTGTTTTTTTAAATCCTCAAAAATATCCTCGCGATAAATTTACGCCGCCATCTAGCAATTTAACTATTTTTCTCAAAGAGTGGGATGAAATACAAAACGGGCTAATCACAGACCAAAAAAAAATAAATGGATACAAAGCCGTTGTATATAAAATTCAAAATAGTAAATTTGGATGTATAAAATTCAAAACAGACATTACTATTTTAACAAGACCAAGGACGATTGATATTAAATTACATTTTAGCGCGTTTACAAAAGAGCGTCAAGATAAAAGTATATCTATAGCTGGCTCACCAGTAATAACTAGATTTCCAAGTACATCATACGATGCCGGGTGGAGTGCTAAAAGTAGAGAGTTTCCTGTTGGTGCGTATATAGGAGGAGATACAAATAATCCGAATAACCCAGAAGATAGCGTATCTGCCGAAATAGGGCTAGCTTTTGATCCATCTACCAATGAGTTTCAATCAGGTACACGTCAAATTTTTGCTGTTTTATTAGAGGACATAGACCCAGCAGATAATGCACCTATATCAGCAGAGCAAATTGCTATTATCAGCAGGGCAGAAGTTTATGACACTCCAGCGTCTGAAAGTATTCTAGGAAATTTTACTACAGGGAAAGCTATACCGTTGTCAACAGAAAATGGTAATCCATATATGTTTGGACCGGATTTTAAGGGTGGTTGCGAAGGCGATATTGCTACAAGAATTACAGTACGCAATAGGCGTAATCAACGTTATAAAGCTGGTTCTACTGTCATAGTTAGTAGAATGCTTGGGGAAAATGGAGATTGGATAATTGTTAGCGAAGGAGATCCAGAAGACCCAAAACCAAAATTCGGTATGTCTAATTATGAATTTCAACAATTTATTATTCCGCTAGATTCTTATTTTACTAATACTTTGAATCGTAGCCAAGATTTGTCGCCAAGCGTAATTGAATCCAAAATAAGAGATTGGTGGTATGTCAATCTAACAGGACTAGGCGCTGGTGGGGAGCTAACAAATTTTTTGAAACCAAACATTGTAGATCCAAACGTTTCAGTGGATATCAACAGTATAAAAAAGCTGAATCATATAGCTCACTACATGCCGCAAGATACCGAAGATCCAATATCATATTTAATCGACAGGTTCAACTCCATTGAGGGCGCTATTGATATGACAGTTGCGGTAGTCAATTCTCTAGATATGGAAAGTATTTATATAGATAACTTGTTTAACATTTATGACCTTAATTATGCGTATTACTTACAAGACAATGCCATTAGTGATATCTTTGATCCAAAATATCAATTACCAAAAAATGCTACACAATTTACTGGTAGATCCTTTGGGCCTTTGAGTCTGAATGAAACAGGGGCAGGCCAAGGAGATCCATTGTATGGGTTAGAGGTTCCTATGTTTTGGGGAGCTTTATTTCCAGACGGCCATACCGCTCAATCAAGCACTAGATTACTAAACAATATTAAAAACAAATTTGGTTATAGCTTTAATACTATTCCCACATATTATAATGACGGTAATTTAAAAGAGATGGACGTAAGATTTACTGCTGGTTTTCCAAATGTTGGGGATTTGAGTAAAAATTTAGAAATATATCAAGATAGTTATCAATTCTCAAACAGTGTATCGGTATTTCCAATGCTTCCACGCTATCTTAGCCACTTCAATCTCATGGGGAATCTAATAAACGCTGTTACGGATTATCGTAATAGATACGGAACTCTTTCGCAAACACTAAATGAAGTAGCAGTATTACCAGCCTTAGAACCATTAAATCCTAGAAAAATACAATTCTCTCCATTATCTTTAGAGGGTATGTATGTTCCGTCTATAATTCAAGTTCCAGAGAATCTAATTGATAGTAATTTAAGTCAATATGATCCCGTCTTTTGGGCAAGTTATAGTTGGGATTTTATTCAAATTCCTTTACCAGTATTTCAATCTGCAAACTTGGTGGATTATGGTTTACATTTATTGGGTAATTTTGTTCGTTCTACACCATACACTTCACCAGCGGTTGGTGGGGGCATAGCAAATAATCCTCTATACGTTGCCTGGGGAGATGCTGGTACTCAATACAGATCGGAAGTTTTTAGTTATATGAAAGCTTTTGACAATGGGCCAAAAGGTAACTCGGTTTTATTTACTAGATTTCAAGCCCCAGTAGGAACTCTTTTTGGAGCTGTGCCGCGCCCATTTAGTGGTGATGAATTTTCGCGCAGAACTCCCGTTATTCCCGTTATCACATCAAGATGCACTATAACTACTAACGCTAACGCTCTATCTTTTGACGTTTCTCAATCTGTGGGCTTGAATCCAGAAATATCACTAAGTAAACCTAGAACCCCAAGGTTGATTGCTTTGCCTCTTAGCGCCGGTGTTGCTTGGGTAGATGACCCCGGTTCTCCCGCAAAAGAAGGACAAACACCCGCATGGGGTTCTGTAGATGATACCTATGATAGTCTGGGAACAACCGGTTTACATGTAAGAGTTTTTGAATCTAGACCAATGGATCAGTGTATTTACTTAGGAAATTGGTTTACTCCTTTATATTTTAATCCATCTGGACCAGTGGATTCATTCAATAAAATCATTAAATATAATGATGACGGTTCTGCATATCTTGAAGTAGAAACAGACAATGATGGAAAACCTGTTAAAAAAATACTTGATGTAGACTTTAGGGTGCCTGGAAACAAGAGTGGATCGCCATTAATTGCTGGGACAAAAATACCTGTTCCACCTCCAGGTCAAACATCTACTATTTTAGCTGATTTTGGTGATTGGCCTTGGAACACTATACGTAGAAGTCAATTATTATCTGCTGGTGGTTTTGCCTATTTAAAACCGATTCTTGCTATTCATGCCGTAAGTTCAGTACCAGAATTTGGTGGTGAAAATTATAGGGCGGGGGACACGTTTACTTATCCTGACGGTTCGCTACTTGTGGTTAATGGAGTTGCAAGTCAGGACGGTAAACAGGGGGTTATCACTAGTGTACGATTTGTACCCTCCTGGCAAGGCAATATGATTAAAGCTGCCGCAATACCATATGAATCTATTACATCAATAAGCAGCAATATTTCTTTGAGATCTGATAGTGAAAACGGTAAGTTTGCAAAGTTCAAAGTTCTTAGCTTGATAGTTATCAATACTGTTGGGTACGATCCGCCACCCAAAGAAGTTGTAGGAATTTCTAGAATATCAGAAAAAATCGATCCCTACAGAATGGCAAACAGAGGTCAAACAAGTGTGTTTTCATTACCGGAATCAGAAAGTCGTTCCACAAACAAATTTGATGTTTATTATTTTTTCCACAATGATCCAACACACTATTCTATTGATAAAACTAGGGCATTTAGTGGCGGTTTTGCTCAATATATAATATCTGAGATGAATCCTTCGTAAATTTCGTGTATACTATATATAGAACATGTTTTAAAAGGGAGAAATTATGGCTGAAATCAAATTTTATGCTAATATCATAGATGCCTCCGCTGACTCAGACGGTCAACTTATTAATAATGAGCTTGGATCTGGCATAGGTTTTTATGGTACGGGATTTGGGGTTTCTGTACCAATTGGTACAAGGCAGCAATCTACATTTGTCACTGATGAATTTGGTGTTAATCAAGGCTCCAATCTACATAATACGCAAACTGTAGATATTGGAGATACAACAACTGACCCCGTTACTCAAGGCACAGTGAAAATTAATTCCCTTGATCCAATTAATCTACAGAATTTACCAAATTATCAATGCCCACTCAATATAAGATTTACACATCCAGAAGCTGTATCTGTACAAAATTGCAAACTTATTATATTCGATAGAGAGAATATAGAGAACCACGCAAGTGGTGTTGTTACATATGTATACGAAGGCAGACACCCTTCAACAGAGTATAATAATGTTAATTTGGCTTGGAGGGGCCGAGAAGAGAATACTTGGTTCGAATTCGACCCTGCGGACACTGATATGCCTCAAGAAATGCCGTTTACTGCTTCTCCAGGGGCTAGTGGTCTTAATACACAAAATGATACCAATCCAGCTTTGGGGTATTTAACAAATGAGGGACCGGGTTACGAATCAACTAGACACGATTGGTATGTCGCCTTGAGTTCTGAGCCAGTAACCGTTGGCAGCAAAACTCAATACGGCCTTTACTTTAGTGTCGAATATCTATGAATGAAAAAAGTATTAAATTATTTATTTGGTTTATGTCCGCTGCCGCGTTTGGTTTAGGTTCATTTTTGTCTTGGTTTTTAATTAGCGGTAGATAAAAAATGGGGGTAGCTATTAACTACCCCCTAATCTACACTACTTTAGGCTAGGCTATCAATTTATCTTGCAATATAATGATAGCAAAGAGTATTAAGCGTATCACTCCGCTTGCTCCGTCTTTGGGTTCCACTTGACCCAACCACGGTCTGGAAGCCACTTTCCATCATTATCCTTACGCTTTGGAAATAGCCCGCCACCCTTCTTGTTTA
>Ga0070749_10000829_pt1 | contig 20857 bp, 26 predicted proteins | sample VirMetDEL_Nov_18_FD_75180 | JGI IMG/M metagenome (GOLD analysis project Ga0070749, IMG submission 75180) | Aqueous microbial communities from the Delaware River and Bay under freshwater to marine salinity gradient to study organic matter... | ecosystem: Environmental > Aquatic > Marine >...
GTGTAGCTCATGGAAATATAATCATGCGTGGGGATACTGAGCCCCTCCAGTACGGAATATTGCTCGTACAGCTGCTTATCGATCTTGGTAAGCGGCATCGATCGAACCCAAGGCGTACGGATATTCTAAAAGCATTTCACCCGCCCCGCAAAGTCCTGCGCAGAAAAACTACTCAAACTTAAGCAAAACATACGCAACACAGGTATATTTAGCAAACTAGAGGCGCTCAGGGCAAAACTAGCGCTAAAGTAGCGCTGTAGGGCCGCAACCGCAATCGTGCTGACATTATTTGACGTCTGGCTCCAATTCCGCAGCGAAAGGGAAATCTCCCTGTGCCCGACGAGCCTGGTAACCGACTACGCGCAGGCTGAAAAGTGGCTGGCTAAGTGCCCCGTTCAAGATTTTACAGAAGGCAGACAAGTGCTGACTTGGGTTCTGAAGCAAAAACCAATCAAAGCGAGCCGGCGGGTCGCGATGTACGTCAAAAGTTTGTACAGATGGGCATCAAGCGAGGACATCGGGCTCATCGATCGCAACCCGGTGGCGTCTTACCGGATGGCCAAACCTCCGCAGGAAGACGAGGACATCATCGTGATCCCGCGAAACGAGGTCTCACTGGTCCTAGTCGCGCTCGAAAGCAGCACCAGAAAGACAAACTGGGCGAACTACTCAGAGTTCATGCTGCAAACCGGCATGCGAACGGGTGAGGTGCGCGCCCTTAAGTGGGACGACATCAAAAACGACAAGATTCTTGTTCACAGCAATTACACGCTCACCCACGGGCTTAAGAATTCGACGAAAACAAACAAAAAGCGGTGGGTTCCGTTAAACGCCAGGTGTAACGAGATACTTAACGAGACCCCGCAAGACAGCGAATTTATCTTTACAGGTAATCGCTACGCGTATCAAAGCTACGTGTACAGCCGGATGAAGCCTCTGAAGCAGGCAAACCTCATTTCACACAAATACCGTCCGTATGACTTTAGGCACACGGCGCTAAGTCGATGGATCGAGGCCGGAATCCCCGTGGCTCAGGTCGCCAACTGGGCGGGAAACTCCTCAGAGATAATCTGGAAGCACTACGTCAACGTAACTAAGGAATACGAGATGCCTGTGCTCTAGTTACCGGCTTTTAGCTCCTGTAAAAGGTACTGTTTGAGGGCCTGATCCGACGGTGTCGGGTTAGGCTTCAAATCGATTTCCAGAATGCGCAGCTTCAGCTGCTTCTCGTAAAACTCAGTCAGTTGCTGTTTGACTTCTTGGCTTTTGGCGTAGCGGCTGTCTACTGCCACGGTGGTTCCAACCACTGTGATGGTTACGCCCAGCGCTGCGGCAACAAATTGAACGAGTTTATTCATGGTAAAAGTCTAAATAGACGCAGGTTGTTGACTTGCTTGTTTATTTAAACGGGCACTCAGTCGTTTAATCCGGTGGATGGACAAATTTAAGATCTCGGCGACGGTGCGGCAAGAATTTCCAGCTTCTAATAACGCGCAGATTTCTTTAGTCTGCCAGCTGGTATCGCAGCGTCGATCAATTTCCTCCCGAAGGACTCTGCGCTCCTCGGTATTGGCGTAATCGTTCAAAATTTGCCGCACAAGCTCGGCCGAAACACCAAACTGGCGCCCCAAAGTGCGATAACTATGTCCCTCAAGGTAAAGACTATAAAGTTTCAGAAAACGCTCGCGGCCAGCTTCCGTTTGTCTTGTGGATTTCATAGTTAATAAGAAGCACCGAGACTCTAGAGGGCCCCGGTGCGGGTGTCAAGCGATCTTCAGCCTTTACCCTGACCGCGATAGCGCTTTTTACCTCGCCGTTCAGGTCGGGACCTTAGACCATGCCCGATAGATGTTGTCTTAGGTTTGGACTCAATTTTCTCGATGTTGGATTTAGGCTTAGCCATGAAGTAAAGAGCTTAGCGCTCACACAGTAGCACAATTTTGTGCGGGAGCGGCTGTGCAAGATAAAGCCCAGGTAAGGGTAAATCAGAATTCCAGTGCCTTACGACTCCGGCGATAATAAATGTATTAGTTAAGACGTAACTTAGAAGGATAAAAGTTCGAATGATGGCCACGCGGTCCGATTCGGCAGAACAGCGACTGGCTTTTTCGCCGAGGGCTTTTGCCCAGAGCCGCCACAGAGATGCCATATAAAAAGACACACAATCAAGTAAACATAGAACCCGGTACTACAAAGTTACTTGTATACTTAGCAGCGTTAACATAAACTCTAAGATCTTGAAAGAAAAGTCCTGATCCGAGAGTACGGTTACAAACCCCGTGCGCGTTAACATAACCGGCATAGTTTCTGGAGTCAGTACCCGACGCGCGCAAAGTACCGTCTACGAATATGCGTGCCGTTGTACCTGAACGAGTTACTGCAATATGATGCCAAGTATTAGGTGTGAGGCACTGCGCAGTTGTCTCAAATACAAATGTCGGGACCGTGCCTTGAAACACCGCGATTCCACGCCGGAAAGGCGCAGTATTTGGCCAATTATCTCCTTTTACAATTATTTTAGGTACGTCTCCGGCAGTAAATGAAGGATTTGATAGCACACCGTTGTAATTTAGGTCCCATTCAAGTTGACCGGCAAACAAAAAATCTTCTGTGTAAAACCAGCACTCATAACAGTAATTTTTTGTTCCTATTGTGTTCGCTGCCCCAGTGTCAACTTGAATTTCGGAGAGATGAAACGTAGTCCCTGCGGGGTTGGTCTCTGGTTCCTTCGCGCTTGATCCATAAACGGAAAACTTAAATTGCTCACTACTTATATCAAGAGCAGGTTGATACGCATAACTTGTGTAAGTTACAGTCGCCGGTCCGCCTGTTCCTCGGATTCTAAAAGACTGGTCGGCAATACCGTACTTAAAATTTAACGGAAGTGCCGTAACAAGCGAAGCTGCGTCCGGATCCGCTGCCGGAGTCATATCCCCCGATCCTGTTAACTGAATAATGCTCACGACAGTCCAGCTCCGCTGACCACAAAAACATTATCGGCCACGCAAAGAAGAGTGCATAAACCGTACTGCGCTAAGGTTCTATTACCGGTTGAAGAGGACCCGGCAAGACGAACAACAACCCCCGATGCCTGAGTTATTGTCTGATTACTTCCGCTGTTGTTGTAGACACTGATCGCATCTCCGGTCGAAAAAACGCCTGACGGGGTAGTCACTCCCCCCGTAGTTATGGAAATATGTTTTCCGGCATCAGAGCTAGCTAAGACATACCCTGAACTCCGGGGGTTTTGAGGAATTTTAGGATACGTCTGACCAGATGCGAAGATTTTAGTTGCCGTAAAAGTCTGCTCAGTATTTAACGTTGCGTACCCTGAAATTGTTGCGCCAGAAGCTAGAGCAACAGTTCCGGTAAAGGTAGGACTTGTTAGCGAAGCATAACCTCCAATATTGGCTCCAGAAGGGATAGTAACAACGCCCGTAAATACGGGATTACTGCTATAAGCAAAATCAGAAACTAAGGAACGCTTATTCCGGTTAGCTGCGTTAGTTTCGGTAAGATCAACAACCGGGAAAAACATAGAGCCACTCGGATAAACGAGAGGCAAATCTGAAAACTTGGTATACGCCATTCTCGATCGAACAAGCTAACCCAATTCTAAAACTATTCCCCCAAAACCGATTTAGTTTCCTTGTGCAGAAAGCCTTCTTCAGCAAGCATCCAAGCTGGGATATTTAAAATTTCAGCTCGCCGCCGACATTCTTGCCAAAATTCGGCCTCGCTCGTCTCGGGTGTATCAAAGGTTACAGGGTGTACTGCAGCCATTTGCCTCAAGAAAGTCATTGACTAAACAGAGCGTAACATGAAACCTTAAGTTAGTGGGTAGAAACCCGAACACCACGCCGCTTCCGTGACATGATTTTCAGCAAAAAACTTTCTCTGCGAGCTGTACTTAACGTGATTTGCCGATAGGATCGTAATTATATAAATAATTTAAAATTAAATTAAGTAGACCGTACTAGGTCGCGATTTGCGCTGCAATTTAGAAAGATAAAAACTTGGTCTCAAGCTGCGACTCAACTGAGACAGGAAAATTACGTTAACTAGAGCTAGTAAGAAGAAAAGTCTTTCTAAGACAGCGGTTTAACGTGCTATCCTTAGGTGAGCACCAGAGCACTTGGTACCTGATGGTATGGACCTTGACCTGATCTCAATCTTCGGCTTATTGGACTCATGCCGTCCGAAGCCCCCAGAAGGCTCAGTCTCATCTTCATACTCGTTGGACTCATTCTTGGTCGACGAGACCCCGACAGTCGCCACGCTGCGATGCAAGTGCGGTCGCTCCGCCCCGCTCTACGTCGCCGTGGAGGACCTCCGCCGCGCCCATCGGGTCCAAGGCCTGTACGCCTGCTCGCTGTGCCTGAGCGAGCTCCGAGAGGCCCGCAGCCCCTCAGATAAGGTCGCCGTCTGGTTCCGCCAAAACCGGCCGAGCCTCACGCACGAGGCCCATATTTATTTACCGACGTCATTCGCGCGTCTCATGGATGCGACCGAAAAGACAGTTATGAGACCACGCCGATTCGTCTACGCCAAATTCAACAATGTATCTTTGTCAGACAAGGACAAAATCCTGACGACCTGCGGCGACGTGGAATGTGTCAATCCGCTGCATATGATGTTGGCGGCCAGCCCGGCCGCGAAGGTTACACCCGCGATGCGGGAGGATGTAAAAACTTGGATCGCGAAGCACATCCCACGCAGTCAGATTCAGGATATGATCGAGAGCAAGTACAATCGCAGGGTGTCGCTAAGAACAATCACGAATATAAAAAACTCTGTGCCTGCATAACGCACTATTCGGATTTGCTGTATTCGCTAATATCGGAGCAGCCGATCTCTGCCGCAGAACTAGCACCCATCGTAGGTTGCTCGAAACCTACAGTTTTAAAAGACCTAAACCGTTTGATTAAATTCAAGATAGTCAAGCGGACTTCTTTTGAAAATCACGTTCTGTATTGCATTAACGGTGCGTTTAATTCCTTAATTTACGAGATTTTTGATCTATGACTACACTGACACCTCCGGTTAAGCCCATCATTTGGGACTCAAAGTACATCATTGAGAACCTACCCAACTGGATTTATACAGATTCTCCACAGCCGAAAGATATTGCGGACTGTAAGGCGCGTATCTCCTCGATCGAGTACACCCTGATGGACATCGATCTCCAGATTGAGATTCGTGAGCTCGAACTTAAGACAGGCAGCTCTCGCCACACGAGTAACTTTGAGTACGAAAAGTGGAAAGCGCAAGCACTCCGCGCGAAACAGACGCATCTGTACATGTTGAACGCCTATAAGTACTGGCTGATCCTCAACAAAAGAGACATCAGTCCGGTAAACCTGAACGAAAAACTAAACAAAGTCATCACACTCCTCATCGAAGATCCTGATACGTTTGTATTCGATCTCGAAAAGCTGCTGTGAAGTGCATACACGACGATAATCACATAAAAACCGACTCTATATGCTCAGAGTGTCTAAAAAACATCGATAGTCCTCTGATATTTCCCGACCTAAACAAAATCGACCCCGAACTCAGACCCCTACTAACGCAGCTAACCGTTCAGAACACAGACTTTTACAAATGCTGGAAGTCTTCGTTCTCCACGCTGACGATCTACGGCCGAAAGCTACAAATCGAAAACGTCTACTACGCGTTCTTCAAAGCAGACGTGGGCAACTTCCGCCTGAAACGAATCTGCGGCACGATTGGGTGTGTTAACCCGTCTCATTTAGTGTCTCGTTTTGAGACACCTAAGATTACAAAGAAGGTGCGCACCGGATTTAACCGAAAGTTCAAGGATTTAAAGGATTTAACAGATGACCAATGGCGCAGGTACTCTTAAAATCGAGTTGCTGCGCAGCGTAAGAAAGGCCGTCGCGTAGTAAGGTGAGGTGCTGCTGAGTTTTAGCCTTTTCCTCAGCGCCGCAAGCGAACTTCGTTGCCCGGATCCGGGGGACGAGGCGGCCTCACAATTACTTAAAGATGACTTCTGACTACACAAAAGAATTTCGACGATTGGCCGAAGCCCTTGAAAGCATCGACACCAATTTGCAGATCTTAGCTAACTCCAAAGCTCACAATTTAACCACGGCGTTCGTCACCCGCAAAGTGATCGCTGCTCGCCTCGGTGTCGCGCCTGTTGTCATTGACAAACTTGTGCACACCGGCGTGGTGTCGAAGGGAACATCCGGCTTAGTGGAGGGTATTCACTACGCAAAATTAGACCCATCTGAAACAAATGCGTCTAAGTTTCTATTTGACTCAACTAAAGTACTCCAGGCAGCCTGGCAAAACTTCACAGGATACGAACATGCCTAATTTCGGTAAAAAGATCAAAGACTTCACCACGAGTGTCTTCGGTATTGGCGAAACTCAGCGCCGAATGGCGAAGAGCGCCGTGAAGATGATCATCGGCGACATGGTGACGTTGCACGATGAGTTCAAAAAATACCGCGGAACCGGTGCGCTGTTCTTCACGCCACACGATCCCTTAAATAGCTCATACGTAACGCTGCAAGAGCTTGTCAACGACAAATCTGTAGCCGAAGAAATGTGCGACGAAAATATCGCACGCTTCCTCGACACGCTCATCAAACTGTTGCAAAAGCACGAAGGCAAAAGCCAACCCATCGTTGTGTTGTGTAACGATGTGGGTTTTTCCGTTCATGTTCTGGACTTGAACGAAGCAGACGAACGAATCGACAAGGTCGCCGATGCCGCAAGCTGAGTTCGATTTCGTCTCCCCTCCGGATGTCCTTGGCGTAGTTACATCTTTTTTTGGCGGTGAGATAGCCCTAGATCCAGCTTCAAGCCACGCGGCGAATACTTTAGTAAACGCTAAGCGCTACTTCACTCCAGCTGAAAACGGTTTACTTCAGAGCTGGAAAGCGAAGAATGTATATCTGTATCCGCCGCGTGAGCTGCTGACAGCAGGCGAACAACCAGAAGATAAGGCTCTGTTTCGACGACGCCGTAGGTTCCAGAAATCCGCACAACGAGTTTGGTTGGAGGAGTGCTACCGACGGTATATCCGCAACGAGTTTGAAGAAGCCATTGTGTTTCTAACTTCAGCGGAGGTTGCGTTGATAACCACGCAGGCTCTAAACCTGGATTTTCCGCTGTGCATCCTTAAAGAGCACCCAACTTTGTTTATCGACGAACCTGAGCTAAGTAAGTTAAAAAGTACACGTTGTTTTGGATTTATATACTACTTCCCGTCGTCCGATAACCTACACGAACGCATCACTGAGTTTAATTCGTTATTTAGTTCACTCGGGCGCGTATATTGTTGAGACGATCTGGCGTATGGAAAGTGTCATCCGGCCCAAAATTGTTATCTTCATCAAACCCTAAACCGATCGGTCGGTTTTTGGATTTAGCTCCCGTCCGTTCCCGCATCAGTCGGAGCTGCCGTTCGCGGGGACTTTCGCTCCACACGGTTCCCGCCATGCGAATGACGTCGCGACTGCGATAGCGAAAGTCATGTTTCGCGAAAGGCGCGTCTCCGTGGAAACGAACCTTACGCTCATGACGAGACTCTTTTATCTCGTCAGACATTGTACGTATAAAGATTCTTCATAGACTCGACGTCGCTCCTCACCGTGGGCGGATTAGTCGCAAACTCCATGAACGTTGCGTTTGTGAGGTTGTTGAACGCGGGATCTTCTGAAATCTGACGGAATTGACTGATGGGTTGGGCCATAGCCTGATACATCTGGGCCGCGCCCCGCTGTCCCATTAGGTTCAACCTATTAGTATAATCTTGCATACTCTTATTCAGTTCGCCGGCAAAACGCTTCGCTGATTTAGAAGCGAGGATATTCGGATCATATTGAGCAAGCTGTTTGGAGTATTGCTGCCCGATTGCTGCAATCGTATTTAGGAAATTTTGGTTATAGGTTTCTTTTGCTTCCGTAGGCCCCGTACCCGTAGCCAGGGCTAAATCTTCCTGGGCTCGATTGAGTTGACGGCGTAAGCTTTTATTTTTCTTGCTCAGGTACTTACGAGTTTTCTTCTGCGCTTCTTTACCCGCTGAGACAGCGCTGGAAGCTAAGTCCTGAGGGTTAGGTCCAAGCAACGCCATTATCCGAAGAGCGGTAATCCTCTTTTTATTTTATCAGCAACTTGATCACGTAACTGCAAGATATCCCGACTTGCGGTTGTTTTACCGACATCAAAAAAATCCATGGAGATATGCGGCCCGGTGGCGCGCCCGGTTTCCCCCTGCTTGCCTAGATACGTTCCCGCGGCAATTTTCATTCCGGGCTTGATATTCGGATTCAACTCGTCAAAGTGAGCGATCAGCGTATCAAACGGACCCTTAGGCCCCGCTCCGCGAAGCTCAATGTAATTTCCATAGCCCTTACCCCCGGGACCTCGGTTAGCTGTATTTGTCTCGCGTACAACTTTAAGTACTTCTGCATTAAACGGTGACGCGAATGCCGCGCCCCGACCGCCTTTCAGAGCAAAATCAAGACCGGGTTCACCTGTCGCGTCGACAGCAGAGGTAACCACGGCCCCTGGATACGCCAAAGAACCTCCTGTACTGGCGACACCCTGAGCGGGTTTTGCTCCGGTGGCGGCGTTGACTCCGACCCCCTGAGCCGCGAGGCTTGTCGCTACGTCATTCAGAGATTGCTCAATCTGAGACATCTGCGTGTTATACGCAGCCTCGTCTTGCTTGACCCTCAGCAAATTATTTACAAGTTTTGTAGGGTCGAACCCCTGATTGGGTGTTTCGGCAGCAAGACTCGCTGTTATCTGAGACTCGACGATCTCAGCCTCATCGTCGAGACCTTCATCGCGAAGCTCCTCCGCTTTCTGTTGCAGTTCTAGAGCACGCGTGCCTGCAATTACCGGAGAACCAACTTGTTCAAGGGACTGTTGAAACAGAAGATTCTTAAGGGCGCCGCGGAGGTCAAAGCGAGGTAACGAAACACGCGCGGCTGCAGGCGCGGGAGCTGGTGCCTGAGAGGGAGCCCCACCGGGCGCGCCGCCCGCAACATTCATAGTCCCAAGAAACTTCTGAATGTCCGCAAATCGCTTAACGGATTGATTTGGGTAGTAACTTGTCCCTTTAACCGTGGGGAGACTCGCCCACTCCGGTGCCAACTTGGCGACAGTCTGCGGAGTAATGGGATCTTTAGCCGGATCAACGCCGCGCTGGCGAATCAGTGCTAAAGCAGCTCGATCCTGAGCTTCTGGCCCGAAATCCTTAGCCCCGACTTGTTTCGAAACGGCAGCCCAAGTTCCGGGCATGAACTGGTACGCGCCGGCTGCTGAACTAGAAACACCAGTTCCCCTTACGACACGATCAGGATGGCGAGACAAGTCGGAAAACGTACCGCCGCCAAACATAATGTTGTACTGCGGCCCCTTCCCAGGCTTGTACGTGCCTTCCGCCCAGCTAATCGCGGATAACCACTGCTTTTCCTGAGGAGTTAAGGGTGCCACGGCAGCTTTTTTCTTAGTTTAAAGCGTCAATCCGCTGTTTCAGCTTCATCTTCGTCGAAAAGACTCAGATTTGTATCTACAGCTATGCCAACCTCTTTCATTACAGTCTTATATGCTCGTTCTCTGCAGACAAGGGTCAACACAGTCTTCCACAGATAGGCGTCTCGTTCTTTGTTGTGAAGAGAATGAGCTTTGGCGCGAATTCGAGTGAGCACAAACTCGTCTTCAAGCGTCAAACCGCATGAAATGTTGTTGTAATCACCGCGTGACTTACGAGAGCCCATCGGGAAGTGCTCGACTAATCAAAGTCTAGCTCTACATCAGAGGCCATCAGAATCGCCGTATCCTCAGAATGTCTAAGGATTACGCAGAAAAGCAGATCTTACGCATCAGAACATTTCCTACCATTTCTTGCAGCTCCAGTAACCCGGTGTGAGTTTACTTTTCTTCTCGTCACAGCTGTGACGCGACCTAAAGGCAGCTCGCCGCTTCGGGTCGTCACTTCGATTCTCCATATTCGGGTCCCCAAAACGGACCAAACGCACCGTGTCGCCTTCTTTCGCTGCCACGGAGAATTCTTTGCCGCCTTGGACGTCCCTCTTGGGAACGTTGTAGTTTTTAAAGACTTCTCCTGCTAGGCGGATCACGGCAGTCTCAAAGCGCCTCTTAATGATACCAAGCCAAATCTTAAAAAGGCATTACGTGAGGACCTTTTATCCTGCGCACAGAACCAATAAAGGTAATATGTAACGGCAACCAACTCCCTGCATTTCTAATGGCGGACGGTAAGACTCTCCTTACGATTGCTGAGACTGCTGAATTACTGAACTGCAGCTCAGGATTTGTGCGCAAGCGTATTGCGCTGGCTGAAGCGAATCAAGCCGGTGGTTGGCCTAAATCGGTCTACCTCAACCTGCAACCGAACGGTGCCAAGTCTCTCTACCGAGTGGACAAAGCCGCCCTTCAAGAGTTTCTTAAAGCTTCCTCGACCGCTAAAGTGGAAACTGAAACCGCAAGCGCTGCTTGCACTATCTGATAACGTAAAGTGACTTTCTCCGGCTCGTTTAACGCCACGCCGATTCCCGCAGAGGCGGCGAAAGAGCAAGAAATCGAGCAGGAGAGCGAAGAAATGGGGGCATCCGTCCAGGATTTAATCTCTGGATTGGTGTCTCTATCTTCTTATGTGCATCAGTTATATACACAAAGTCACTTAATTCATCTGAATATCGAGGGTCCTTTATTTCTGCCCATTCATCAATTCCTAAAGGATCAATACGAAGCACACATCGGGCAGTTTGACGCACTGGCCGAGTTCGTGCGGACGATGGACTTCCTCATGCCGATGTGCCAGAGAGGTCTGCTGGGAAGCTACAAGGGATTCAAACACGTTAAGTCGTACGAAGCACGCGAATCTCTTACTATTTACCTCAAGAACTTAGAGACCTGCGGATTTATGGCCAAAGACTTAGGAAAGTTGGCCAAGGAAGTAGGGGCGCCAGACGTTGAAAACTACGCAGCTGATCTCGTAGGCGCGATGTTTAAAGCCTCGTGGTTTCTTAAAAGCACTCTGCGCCCTTAAACCAGAAGCCACGTGTTAGTAGCGCGAATATATAAACCTGCCGCAAAAGCACCTGATGCCTGAACTTGATATACAAGCGCACCCGACACGCTTGCAGCTATAGCAGGCAGACCGCTAAGCACAACGGCTGAAGCTTGCACAACTCCAGAAGCGAGAATAGCTGTCGTTGCTGTCGTCGCGGTGATCGCAGTATTTGCAGTGGTCGCGGATCCGGCAGCCGTGGCATAGGCCGCTCCGATTGTTTGCCACGCGGATCCCGTCCATACTTTAAAGAAGTAATTACTGGTGGAGCTGTCTGCCCAAGTCTCCCCAACCGAATTACCCGCAAGACCGACAGGAGTTGCATTAGGTGCAGTAGCCCCATACGCTGACGGGCCGATTTTTCTAACTACCCCGGCTGAATCTTCGAAGTACAGTCCTGGATCAGCGGCGCCCACAGAGATGGCTAACTCACCGTTCTGAACGACTGAAGTATTAGGGCGATCCGAAGCTTGCCCGCTGCGCTTGAGCAGAAGTACAACTGGAGTTGATGTCATACGTACGTACCGCCATTGATGAGCGAAGGGAACCCCGTGGGCGGAATAATCGCCCCGTTCTTGTAAGAACCCCCGTCAAATATAGTCGTTGGCTGCGAGACCAAAACACCATTTTCGTAAGTACCCCCTGAGTACGTGTTAACAACAAACGACGCCGGGTCAAAAGGATCAAACTCCGATGTCGTGAACATCTCAAAACTAGCCGCCTGCAGCGTTGCTTGACTCGATAGCCCCCCACTATTTAAGGTCTTCGCCATCATGTTGTACATGTCAGGGTACATCATGTGCGTCGGCATATCGTCCTTCTTAGGGCTATACCGTTCCCACCACACGAGGTCTTTTTCCCGCTTAAGAAAATCTGTCTGCTTCTGAAGGTTCTTATCGAAATACTCTCGATAGTATTCATTCATCGGTTCGTCGTTCGGCTGAGGCAGCCAAGAGGACGTCACAACACCCTGATCATATTTACGCTGTAAATCCCACATAGCAGCGTATATGTGTTTGCACCATTTTGGTTGATAATAGTATAAATTAGGGTCAGAATAAACGCGTTCTGTAACTTTAGGAATGTTGTAAATCTCGTTTAAATAGATAAAACCAAATGTTCGAGCGAAGCCGGGGTTGTCCATGGCAGGCACTCGCCGCGTAGCGCCATCGGGTCCAGCGTCATAAAAGCCGGGATCTAAGTTCTGAGGACGCGTGTAGGGATATCGCCTCCGAGACACTGCCTCATATAAGTTGAAGTTTTCGCGAGCGAGAAAGTCTGGACAGGTGCACTGCGAACGCATCTCCGTCGTTAGATACTCGCCAACAGCGGGCGGACCAGTAGCCGGAACCGCAAGTGTGTCAGCGTCGACGACAGACCAGCTGGTTTCGTTACTGTGCGCTAGAAATAACGTATTGAAAATAGGGGCATATGACGGCGTCGCAGGCACCCCATTGATGCCCACACCGGTAACGGTGTAGTTATTGAAACCGTAGTTTTTAGCTGTGCCATCCGCACGGAATCGATTAGACAGAACTTCGCCGGCAAAGAACGAAATCGGAGCACCGAAGTTGGAGTTAAGACGCACCGCGTAAGTGTTTGCGTCGTAGTCACTGACAGACAAGACCGCGTAACCGAAGTTCAGGAAGTTGAAAGAATCCCTAGGGCGGACGCCGACCATGTGCATGCGCATATCCGTCCGGGTGGTCGGATACATAAAGCACATTCCGGGAAGAAATACGCCAAAGCCCGGCGTACCCGACACGTAGTATTTAAAAGAGTACGTCAGGCCGCCGTAGGCTTCCTGTGAATACATACTAAGTTCGTAGCCGCGGCGCCAACGAACCCACAAAGACGCGTAATCGTACTCGCTAACTAAGCTGAAATCTTTGGTGTTAAGTGCGGGCCTAAAACGACGCTCAAACGAAAGGGGCGAAGATAACTCATTTGTGTTATCCGCACCTCGAATTGTCTTGGGCAGTTCTACGCCCTTTACGCTCTTTAGAGATTTAAAGCCGAACTCATCCGAGTTCTTTCGCTTGCCCACAGGTCAATAGAAACCACCTTGAGACCACACAGTAATACCAGAGGGACTGAGGCCACCAGATACTGCAGCAGAGCCTGTACCCAGGTAACCAATAGCCAGAATGTAACCCTTCTCTAAATACAGACCTTCGCCCTTACCGATTTGAATCGGAGCCAAGAGATTAGTGTCACCGGCTTGGGGGACGGGGGCGTTAACAGCAAACAGCTGAACACTCTGAGGAATACCGCGAAGCGAACCGCTGAGGCCCACCTCAACGCGGCCGATCATCAAAGCCGACGACGTGGACGGAGCCGCCTGGTTCGGCGCGTAAACATACAGACCTAAGTCGCAGGTCCGCCGACCGCTGTTGTCGGGGTAGCCTTCATTGCTAACAATGGTGATATCTTCGACCAGCGCTGCGTCCTCAGAAGGAAGGTCGCCCACGCGGACCAACTGAATCAAATCCGTCAGGTTGGGATTTGTCGGGTCGCACGTCGTGGTCGCGCTTGTGATCCGGGCTCCCCTCAGAAACGGGCGATCAATAAGGCAGGGAGACTTATTAGTGGAGGTCGAAGCCATTAGATACGCACCAGATCAGAGAAGAACGCCGCCGCGGGAAGGCTGCAACTTAGCGCCCTCAAGGTCAGTATAAGAAGGCTCCATCATCTGCGGAACGGAGCTAATAATTCCAGCACTTTGCAGAGCTTTAAGGGCTTTTGCAATCGAGCTTTCCTCACTCTGATCTTTATCGCCGGTTTTACCTTCGTAGTAGTCACCCAACATCATGCCAGCCATCGGCATGCCGCGGGCGGCTGCAATCCCGGCACCTAAACCGCGTCCGAACTTACCGAGACCTTCTAAAAAGGCCCCAGCTTGCTCGCCCCATCCAGCAGTCTTACCTGGCTGAGCGGGACTAGGGGCATTAGGGCTTCCCAGGTTATTCAGGCTAGGCAAATAACCGCCAAGATCAGCCTCAGGAGTCTGGGAGTAGTCAATACCAGACGACCCGGGGAAGGTATAACCCTTAAGCAGAGTCGGGTTCTCGAAGTAGGAAGGCATCGGGTGACTCCGTAATCAGGAAATGTTTGCAGCTTGGCCGAGGTATTGACCGGCCGGGCCCACGTAACCGCCACCGAGAGGAATCAGCCGTCCAGTCGGCATTCGGTTGAGCGTGGGACGCAGAATCGGACGCGTCGCATCTTCAATATCTGCGGCGCCGGAGCTGCGGTCGACCGCGGCTTCGCTACCGAACTCAACATTGCCAGCGAAGTTATTAGGCGTGTTGTCGCCGAGTTGAGCTCCGATGGTTACACCCTGAGCTTGAGGAGTCTGCTGCGAAAGATCGGGACGGGCTTTAGCACGTTGAATCATTTCGTAGGCCAGAGTCGGATTCTGTGCAGCCCAGATCGGAGTCTGGGGAGCGGCACCCGGAATAGCGGCAGCTTGACGTGCCAAATCAGCACGAACCTCAGGCTGAGCGGCGTATGCGGCGCGAGCCTTGTAATAGTCTCCAATCTGGCCGTATTCTTTGGGAGACTTAGGCGCAGCAGCTAAGGCATTTTGAAGAGCTTGGCGGTAGTTGCTTTCGCCGTCATTTTGCGAGACAACAACTTGTCCACTGCCTGTTTGCCCCGCAACAGAGCGAGGAGCGGCGGGACGAGAAGCGGAAGCAGAAGAACCGCGCTCAGAAGGCGTAGAAACAAGAGGTGCTCGACCGCGCGATCCAAAAGCCTGTTCATCTGTAAGTTGATCAGAACGGCGTTCGCCTTCAGGACGGAATAATGCCAGCCCGCCCACGGTGGCGGCAGTTCCAGTCAGCGCAGCGATCTGAGCCGGGCTGAGTCCGCTCCGAGCAGCAACCGCACTCAAGTCCGCCGTTGCCGAGGGAACCGCCCCTTTGGCCGAAGGCAGTCCTTTAAGAACGTTAAACTCCACATCGAGAACTTCGGGACCGCCTTGTTGCGCCAACCGGGGACCCATACCGCCTGCGGGGGACGGAACCAACGCACCTCCAGGACCGCCCGGCACAGCGCCAGAAGGGGAAGAAGGTGGAACAATGCCGGAGTCTCCAGCGCGCGTAACAGCGGGAAGAGTCTCAGGTGCCACTGTGAGTTTACGCGAAGTATTTAGGTACGCTAAATAGTCGGTCCCACGAGGGCCGGTGATGTTTTTAAGAGCTTCTGCGGCAGGAACACCGTATTCGGTAGCCAAGTCATCAGCTAATCGAGCGATACTGTCGGCTGTGCCTGGCTCCAACGTCTTCAGAAGACTTAAGGTATCGGCATCGGCTTGACGGACAGAGAGAGGAAGAGCCTCCGGACCCCACTCTGGCCGAGGAGCGATATGTGGGCCGGTATAGTTAAATTGCGGAATTGGCGCTGCGTCCAAGGGCATTTGACCCGGCACTTCGCCGAAACGAGGTACGGGAGGCACATCGACAGCCCGAGGCCGCATACCCGCACGAATGGTCTCCGCATTCCGCGCCGTAGGACGCATGGTTTGCGGTGTTGCGACCCGCCCCGTACGCGTGCGGAGCGGCAGAGAAAGCTGATTGGCTTCCACGGGGGAAGTTGGAATTGGCGGAGCAGGCTTAGGGGCGCCGCCGTATCGAGCCTTCTGCTGAATGGCGGGACCGTAAAGGCCTTCGGACGCTGCACGCCGAAACTGATTAACGAGACTACCGAGCTCGGAAGCGGCGGAACCAGGCAGATTCTGCAGCTGCCGGAGCATATTGGGGTTATCTAGGAGGTTCATGACCACCCGCAACCCCTCGCTGTAAGCCGGCATAACGTTATATCAGTCTCTATTAAATATAGCGTTTACCGCCAGTTTGCGTAGAAATACAGACGGTCGGATCGAGACACATCCGGAGGTCCAGGAATTGCCTGAATGAACTCACCGCCACTGCGCTCAAACCGATACCGGGCTGCCACGGGGTCTCGGTAGTTCGGGATGTAGAGCATGTGAGCCAATCGATCACATTCGTACAGAAAGTTCTCTCGCCAGATTTTTGCGGTCTCCCGCTTGTCTTGAATGTTGATGGAACGACTGACGTCGCCCAAGATGGTCTCTTGGCGGCTGGTTGCGCGACCCGTCGCAAGTTCCGTCAGACGCTCTGCTTCCTCACAACGCTCGACTTGAGCGATGATTTTGTCGTAGTAGAACTCGCTAGGAATGCTAGTGCAGGCCTCTAGTAACCTGGCGTAGTCACCCGCAGGCACCGTGGCTAAGTTGTAGCCCAGAAAATATGAAACACGGCTGAAGTTAAAATCATCAAGGCGAAACCCAAAAACCTGTGCGGGGTTTCGAGTGATTTGATTTATAGCCGCGTATATTACTTCACGCTTAGTTGCGTCAGTCGTCGTGGCTTGGAATACGACGCCCTGCTGAGCAAGATATGACTGGATTTGTTCCAGTTCCTGCGTAGTTAATTGCGCCATTACTCAGCAGGGGACGTCCATTAAGTTCATTCTACGTAAACATTCCCGTTTTCTAAGACTGAATCCCAGTCGACCTGCGTGATCGCTTTGAGCTGATCGAGCTTACTGAAGCGCTCACCAGGCATGGACTGTTGAAGCTCTTTGATACTGGTAGCAGTTTTGAGCCCAACGCCTTTGAGCACTTGGGTAAGCATTTCGGGTGTCGCGCTGTTGAGGTTGACTCGGTGCATCGCCGCAACCTCGGGCTTAACGATCTGCCGTCCACGACGCTGTTTTGTTTGCTTATCCGCGGGTTCTGCCGGTTTCTCCTCTTCTAAAATCTGATTTTTGTGCGCAAAAAATACTTTGCCGGTCGTGTACGACCGAACCATGAAATATTCGCCTTCGTCGTGGCTGTTTAGAACTTCGATTTTGACGCCGTTGGGCTTAAAAGTAAATTCTTTAAGCTGGGTCACAGTCATTATGTGAACAGGATCTGTGCGTATCCTACAGGAAAATATCAAGAGCGCGCATCGTCTTAGGAGCTGCAGTTATCAACAGGCAATAAAAAACCCCTCCCGAAGGAGGGGCGCAGAGAGATCTAGGATCTAGATCAGGACGGCACGGTCGAAGTGTACACGCTGGACTCAATGATACCAGCGGGTTGCAGTGCAAGATCACTACGCTCCGGGGGAGCATCGGGAACAAGCCAGCAAACTTCGCAGATAGCGAGAGCTTTGTCCTTACCGCTAAGCTTGCCGGTCTTGGCACGAGGATCGTACACACCGGAAGCCTGAGCGAGACCAGACGCAGCGGCGCCGCCGAGGTTGCCCACGGTGGACAGCTTGTAGGTCGTATCTGCAGTCACGCGGTGAGCGTTCGCCATGTTCCAGGCATTGCTGGAATTGTACGAACCGTTCTCAATGCGGCTGTTGGAACCGGTCACGGTGGCGAAGAAGCCACTTGCGGTGGGGGTCGTGTTCAGGCCGACGCTGAGCGCAGGACCGAGACCCAGGGTGGGGGTGGAAGAAGCACCGCCGACACCGCTAGAGACCACATCACCGCCATCGACACGAAGGCCGACACGATACACGTAAGCGCCGGAAGGCACGACGATACCGTTGGTGATGTCTGCGCGGACGTCCTTGTAAGCGTCGGGCGAAGGGATAATAACGTTACCCGTGGTGAACGGAACGTTATCGCCATTCAGACCGGAGCCGTAAGGAGTAGCGTAGTAATCCAGCTGGTTGCTGGTGCCCAGAGCCTGGAAGGAAAGGTCAACATAGCCAATGGCTTGTTGAGCAATCCAACCGGGGCGCGTAACAGCGCCGACGGGGCCGCCCACGGGCTGGTTGGCCAGCGACTGGCTAGTACCGTTTTCGTTTAAGTACGTAACGGTCTTAGGGTCGTGCCAATAGCGCAGGACGTTGGTGTAGTTACCAGGATAAATCTTGGCAACTTGGATCTGTTTAGGGTTGATGGCCATCGTTAGTTACCTCCTCAAGCGTTAAAGGAGTAGGCGATGGTCGCGAAATCAGCGTTAAGTAATTCAAATCCGGCATAAAGAGACCAGATCATCATGATAAAACGGCTGAAATCGTCGTTGTTATTCAGTAGCACCTGAGCGTTGTTGCCGCCGATACCGACGCCCACGCTCTGGGGACCGAAGAACATACCAATGGCTGCCTCATAAGCTGTGGCCGTACCAGCGATGGTAGCGGTCTGCGTCTGGGAAGGCATGTTAGTGGATTCGAAAAAGCGGACTCCTTCGAATACGAAACCCGTCAGGTGTGTTATCCTGGAGGCTCTTTATCCCCCAGTTCTACGCCTTTTCCATCGACGTAGCTCAGATCATCTCATCCACTCCCATGACTCAAGGAAAACGATCCGACATTTCCCGCGAAGCTTTAGAAGCCCTCACGGAAACACTGTCTGACATACAGATAGCTAAAGAGCTTAACTTCGCCGTTTCTACGGTATTCTCCTGGAGACGAAAGTACGGAATACTTTCGTTTAAGGAAAAAACGGGAAAAAGGCAAGATAGAACTCTAGGCATGACGCTAGAACCCGGTGAGGGTGTTCCGCATAAATCTGTGTTTTCCCAGGAAAGCCGGTATTTCGAACACATAGATACACCCTCTAAAGCTTATTTTTTAGGTCTTATAGTCACGGATGGACACCTGCGTCACAAAGGAGACAAGTATTTCAGCATAGAGCTAAAGCACCCGGATTACGCTGTATTGAAGACACTAGCTGCAGAGTTGCAGAGCCCATCAGAGGTAAAAACCTACATCCGGGAAGACAAAAACAATCAAACTTACGGCAGGCTGCGTATCTATAACAGCCGCGCAATTGATTGTCTCAGATCTCTAGGAATCACAGACGACAACACTAAAAATAAGGCGTTTAGAGAACTTTACCCCTCTCTCAGACCCCACTATTTGCGCGGAGTTTTGGATGGCGATGGCTGCATAAAAGCCGAGTCAAAGACATTGTATCTAGGCTCGTGCTCATTGGACTTAATTCAGGCATGTGAAGGATGGGCCAACGAATACCTGAAAACAACCTGTTCAGTAACGAGCAGGATTTTAAACTCCAACAAACAGTTTTACAACCTAACTTTTGGCGGAAAACCAAAAGAACTATTAACTTGGTTGTACAAAGATAACCAAGTTAGCATCGAGAGAAAAAAGGAGGAAGCTATGCGCTGGATTAACAGTTAGGAGAGGCGGGGCGCTCGTGGGAGTATTACTGTCCGGTCTGGACTCGACTCCTGATCGTTGCACCTTCCACGCGGTTCCCCACGTGGCTTGGCTCAGGATTCCCCAGTAAAAGGAGGGGTTCCCTGAATTCACCCCGTTTGCTGCGTAGCTCACACTACGCAGGCCCAGGTATGTTTAGGCATAATAGGCTCGCCGGCCACGAAAGTGGCTTGACCGAAGCCCTGACCCATGTAGATAGCAGCGTTAGGCTGCATCGAGGACATGAGCGGGTTGATCTGACCGTTGCCAGGGTAACGAGCAACTTCGCGGAAGTCGCTGTTCTGACGCAGGTGCATCAGGAAGGTAGGATCGCACACACAGCGATAGAACCCGTCCTGGTAAGTCGGCACGTTCCGCTTACGGAGGCTTTTAACCACCTGCAGCAGGTCGTCCTTAACGTCGAACTTAGCTTGTTCGGCGTTGCTGTAGGTTAAAGCACCAACAGCGAGGCTACCAGGATAGTAATAACCACCCTGTGAGTCAGAAGACTGACCCTTAGAAACTGCTTTCAGAAGTTCGTTAATGAACACCCGATCCACTATGTTAACCCAGTGACAGTTTAATCACTGGTTCTTACGGTTTACCATCCCGTAAGGTCAGACTATATCATAATCTTAATTTTATACAGCAAAGAACGCTGAGTAAAACTAAGATTCCCGGCGCTCGTGGAAGCATTACCGTCCGGTCTGGACTCGGCTTCTAGTCGTTACACCTTCCTTAGAATTCCTTCTAAAGCTTGGCTCGGGATTCCCCAAAGGTTGACGGAGGGGTTCCCCGAATTCACCGGGTTGTTGCCCGTTGTTCACACAACGGCGGCGCAATTAAGTTTACGCCAGCGGCGATAGTCATCCAGAAGCGTAAGAGAGCCAATGGATTGATGGAAAGCAGTAAGATTACCAGTGTCTAACAGCAGACGCTGAGCGGTAATCAGTGTCTCGCGGGCAATTTTAAAGGTACTAGGCTGTGTAGGATCACTAGGATCTGCAGGGCCTGTGTACTCTTTAAGTGTCACAAGGACCTTGTCCTTGACGATATTTCTGCTGTTAGCAGTACCAATGGTCTGCTCAGCAGTGCGCTCCCGAGACTCCTTAGAGCCGGGATTGCCCCAGAAACGATACAAATGTTACCCTAAGAGCTCTTTATCCCTTAGTTCTTACGGTTTACCATCCCGTAAGTTCAGACTATATCATCACCCACAGCATTTTCTGTTTGGGTGCTCCGCGCTCGTGGGCAGTTCATCCGTTCTGGATTACTTTGCCTAGTCGTTGAACCTTCCGACTATCCCTAGTCGGCTCGGCTGCTGATCGCCCCGTATCGCACAGAGCGAGGAGGGTTTCCAGCAATTCACGGAGTTTAATGACCGCTATCGTTAGCTAACGGTCAAGCTGAACGGTTTGGCCGGGTTGTTTCGCCTTAAATGCTTTAAAAAGCATCGTGAGGCTTTTTATCCTCACGTAACATCAACTTTAGGGCGTTGATGAGTAGACTATATCATCACCCACAGCACTATCTGTTTGGGTGCTCCGCGCTCGTGGATCCATTACTGAGTTTCCTCTCGGGATCTAGTCGTTGA
>Ga0070749_10000830_pt1 | contig 20851 bp, 17 predicted proteins | sample VirMetDEL_Nov_18_FD_75180 | JGI IMG/M metagenome (GOLD analysis project Ga0070749, IMG submission 75180) | Aqueous microbial communities from the Delaware River and Bay under freshwater to marine salinity gradient to study organic matter... | ecosystem: Environmental > Aquatic > Marine >...
AAATTGAGACGCCCATCGAAAAGTGGGGTCCGGATGGCGGCGTTTGGCGGTGGAAATACCCGGGCAAAGAAGGCGAATATGTCATCTCAGCAGACGTAGCAAGAGGCGACGGCGGAGACTATTCTACCTTCCAAGTGATTGATCGAAAGACCTGTGAACAGATTGCTGAGTTTAGAGGCAGGATACCACCAGATCAGTTCGGTGTGCTGTTAGCCGAAGCTGGTAGAAGATTTAATGATGCCTTAGTTTGCCCTGAAAATAACACTTTTGGTTATACCACAATCTTGAAACTAGTTGAGCTAGGCTACAAAAATCTTTATTTCAAATCGGCAAAAGATAAGTTCAACATTCTCTACGGTTCTGATCCGTCGGCATCGATTGGCAAGATCGGATTTCAGACCAACGCAGCCACTAGAGGGCCTATCCTTACATTGTTAGAAGAAAGGCTTCGAAATAGAACGCTAAAGGTGAGGTCTGGACGGCTCGTAGAGGAACTAAAGACTTTTGTTTGGAAAGGCAACAAGGCGCAGGCAAAGAAAGGCACGTATGATGATCTGGTCATGGCATTGGCCATTGGCAATTCACTAGTAGAGGCCGGTGGAGTTCATGCTTCAAAAAATGTTGATATGGCCAAGGCAATGCTTGCTGGATTTGGAGTTAACTCCCAGCCTAAAAACCAGCTCAAGCCAATCAAGCATTATAACGGTGCCAATCCGATGATTCCGATGCCGGCCGATGCTTACGCTTCATCTCGTAGATCTGAGGACGATTTAGAAGAATTTTCTTGGCTTGTCAAGTAACGAAATTAGAATTTTTCATATAATACCCAGATGAGATATTTAGTCATCAGGAGTAAACGTGGCAGATAACAAAGGATCACTCTTTACTAGGCTAACCAAACTGTTCCGATCAGGACCGGTTGTTCGCAGAAAAGTAAGAGATTACAGCCAGCCAGGCGCTTCTTCGGCGCTCGAGGTTTTTCGAAAAGCGCATAGTGACGTTTATAACAGCACTTTAAGCGCTTACGGTGCATTCGATCGCATGTCTCGCTACAGTGATTTTAGCGAGATGGAAGCAACGCCAGAAATCGGTTCAGCGCTTGACATCTACGCAGAAGAGACTGTGAGCGGTGACGACAAAGGCAGAGTGCTTCACATTTATTCAGAAAACAACAGAATTCAAGAGATCTTGGAAGAACTCTTCTACGATGTTCTTAATGTTGACTTCAACTTGGTAATGTGGGCAAGAAACCTGTGCAAGTACGGAGACTTTTTTCTTTTTAATGATATTTCGCCAGAGTACGGTGTCATTAATGCTTATCCCATTGCAATCAGCGAGATCGAAAGAGAGGAAGGCTTTGATGCCGAAGATCCGATGGCGGTTAGATTCAGGTGGATCACGCAAGGCAATCAATTGCTGGAAAACTGGCAAGTCAGTCATTTTCGACTCTTGGGTAACGATGCCTTCTTACCTTACGGTTCATCAGTATTAGAGTCTGCTCGTCGAATCTGGCGCCAGCTAATTCTGATGGAAGACGCAATGCTTGTCTATCGAGTCATTCGAGCCCCTGAGCGTCGAGTCTTTTACATTGACGTTGGTAACATTGCACCAGAAGAGATTGAAAACTACATGCAGCAGGCACAGTCTTCTCTGAAGCGTCAACCCGTCGTGGACAAGACAAATGGCAAGGTTGACTATCGTTACAATCCTTATTCTGTTGATGAAGATTACTTTTTGCCTGTTCGAGGCGGCGAGAGTGGTACACGTATCGACACGCTAGCTGGTGGCCAAAATGCCGCGGCAATTGAAGACGTACAATATATTCAGAAGAAACTTTTTGCTGCCCTGAAGATCCCGCGCGCGTATCTTGGATATGATGAAGACGTCGGTGCGAAAGCCACCTTGGCTCAAGAGGATATTAGATTCTCTCGTACTATCACACGAATTCAAAAGACTATTATTGCTGAACTCAATAAGCTAGCAATGATTCACTTGTATTGTCATGGATTCGAGGGAGAAGATCTGGCAGATTTTAATCTCAGACTGACTAATCCATCTTCTGTTGCTCAGCAGCAAAAATTGCAACTGATTCAATCTCAGTTTGAAATTGCTGGCGCAGCTCCTGAAGGTGTAGTTGACAGAGCTTGGATCCGAAGAAATATTCTTGGTTTGACAAACGAGGAAATCGGCCTAATCAAAGAAGGCCGGGTTGTTGATAAAGTCGAAGATGCTGAAGTTGAAGCGGCCGCAGCTGCTGCAACTGCCAAAGCAGAAGCTGGTGAAGAAGCTGGCGGCGAAGAAGCTGGCGGACTTTTCTCCGGGGACAGGCCTGAAGGTGATCTACTAATCGCCAATCCTGGAACCGGTGCTAGTGAAGAAGATTCTGAAGAAGATTTCGACGACTATCACCTGAATCTTTCCATGGATGACGAAGACGCTCCGGACAAAATGGAAAAACGATTGAATGTTTTCGGTGGCCCAATCAAGGCCAGCAGAAAAATTACAAATGGCCCGGGCTCAACACATATGCCTGATTTAGCCAAAATGGTTTCAGTAGGCAAGCATGGCCGAAACCAAGACTCCATGAACAAACCATTTGATGATGATTTCATTTTCAGCGCACTACCTGAGCAGCAGGAAAATGCGACTGAAAAACCTAGACTTACTGATGACATGCAAAGAATGATGATGTCAATGGGGAACATGATAAATATTCCTAAGAAGTCTTTACTTTCAGAACTATACGTGGGAGATGACCAAAGTGGCGAAGCATAATAAAAAACGCAACGTCGGTTTGATTCACGAGCAGCTGGTAAGGTATGTCGCCTCGTCGCTGATCGCTGAAGACAAATCGGCGGCAGAAAAAGCAGTACAGATTGTTGCTAAACATTTCAAGCCTGGCACCGAACTCTACAGGGAGTTTCGGTTATTCAATGCATTAATCAATATGCCAGTAGGATCTAGATCTCTGGCAGAGAGAATTTTGGCTGAGAGCAAGAAGGCAGCTAGTTCACATGATCCTCAGCAGCTCAGGCAAGAAAAGTCTTTGCTAATCAAGGATATCAATACTGGGCTGGCAGAGTCTCGTAGATTTTACGATATCAAGATTGAGAACTATCGTCTCTTTGCAACTGTGCAAACTGTGTTGAATGAGTGGAGAGGAAAAGACAAACTAGACCTAACCACAAGAGCAACGTACGAAGAGCAACTCGTTGACTGGCTAGCTAGATCTACAGAAAAAAACCTGCAAGAGAAAATGGATGTAGATCCACTAGTCCAAAAGCTCATGTATCAAAAATTTGAGTCAAAATACAAAGAGCAGCTGAGTGACAGCCAGAAAAATATTCTTGAGTGTTCTATTCTAGGAACAGATAGTGAGTTTATTGAAATTATCAAAGAGACAAAAATTCGCGCATTGTCTGAATTGGATGCGTATGAAAAAGTCTGCGACAATAGGCTACTAAAAGAAAACATTGGCGGAGTGCGTAAGAGCATTGAGTCTCTGCCTGAAGAAAAGACCGACGTGGTCATTGCTAAGACTCTGCACCTCGTACACTTGATTGAGGAGATGAAGACCGATGAGCGATAGAAAACTACTCACGGAATGGCTAGCCTTTGATTATTCGCCTGATCAGATCAAAGAAAGTCGCGAGCTCAATAATGGCAAGATTGTCATGAAAGGCATTCTGCAAAAAGCAAACACACTTAACCAGAATGGCAGAATTTATCCGCAAGAAATTCTGGAGCGTGAAGTTCGCAACTACCAAAAGTTCATCAAGGAAAACCGAGCTCTTGGTGAGTGTGACCACCCAGATTCATCAGTTGTAGAGCTCAAGAATGCTTCGCACATTATCCGTGAGGCTTATATGGACGAAGGAGTCTGTTACGGCACAGTTGAGCTGTTAGACACACCTTCAGGTAAAATCCTGCAGAGTCTGGTTGAGTCTGGCGTGACGCTAGGCATTTCTTCTCGTGGCGTCGGTTCGACTCGACGAGAGGGCGATTACGATGTTGTACAAGACGACTTCCAGCTAATTTGTTGGGACTACGTTTCTGAGCCATCCACTCCAGGTGCGTTCATGATGCGTGAAGGCAAGGATTTTTCTCGCGCAGAGCTAAACAAACATTTCACAAAATCAGATCGTTTGTTTAGATTGTTTAACGACATCAAGGAGTGGAAATGAGTATTAGTTACCCTAGGCCACATCACGGCTCTGCTTCCGAATATCAAGTTCATGGATTTCCTTATGTGACGGGATCTACAGCAACTGAGGTAGGAGCTTCTACGCCAATCAAGGTCTCGTTTCCTTTTGTGACACAGTTTATCCATGTCACCAATATTGGCGCTAATGATTTATATGTTGGCTTCACTGAAAACGGCGTAACCGGCACTGTAACTGCAAACCGATTCGTCGTGCCGGCTTCTGCAGGATCCGAGGTATCTCCTTGCATACCGGTAAAGTGCAAAGAGGTCTTTTTTCTAGGAAATGGTGGAACTACCGGATTTACTATTGTTGCTGGCATGACGAATGTCAAAGAGTTTCCAGTCCTGTCAGGTTCAAACGGATTTGATGGAGTAGGATAAAATGGCAAAAGTTACTAAAACGATGCTAAAAGGCATTGTCAAAGAATGTTTGGTAGAGATTCTTTCTGAAGGCTTGGGCGACACAGAAACCATGGTAGAAAGCGTCAAAAGAGCTCCTAAGCGTAGAGTTCAAAAATCTAGATCGATTTTTGATCAAATGGACGAAGCTTTTGAAAAGAAATCTCAACCTTCTGGCAATTCTGCTTTTGACAGCAGAGTCGATCAAGTTGCTTCTGTTGCAACATCTGACCCTGTTCTACAAAGTATTCTTGCAGATACGGCTAGAACTACCTTACAAGAACAAATGAAGCATGAACCCAGGATGCCTTCACATACACCTACGCCGATGCAACAAGGAATGCCTTCACCAGCCGTTGGCCCTGAAGTCTCTGGAGCTGCAGCTGGATTAGATATTAATTCTCTTTTTGGCGAAGCAACTAGGAACTGGGGTGAAGTTCTCGAGAGATCGGAAAGAAAGCTTCCTTAGTGATATTTAGATCTGAACCCTATAAACTTGGGGACAGGAGAAAAAAATGGCAAAAAGAGTAAGAAAAATTACGCCGGCTTTCTTGAAGAAAGTCATCAAAGAAGAGGCAAAGAAACTACAGCTCGAAACGTCTGACCCCATTGAGGCTGGCGTTGAAGATCCAGCAAAGGTCTCAGCTGAGGAGACTGATGCCGATGAGCTAGCAGGTTCACTTGCTAAGGATTTGGATCACATCAAAGCTCTCAAAATTCACGAGCGCCGTCTTGTTAAGAAGATCAAGCAGATTCGTGAAGCAAAGCAGAAGCTTGCAAACCGTATCGCAAAACGCGTATAGTCAGGAGAGATGAGAGATGGCTGAAGCAAATCTAAAAATTAGAACAACGTATTCAAGTGATACAATTGAAGCTGGTGGTTTGGGAGCCGGCGCTGGAGGCGTGGCAAATCAACCCGGCACACGCAATGACGCATCTCTCAAAGCAGCTTTTTCTGGTTCGCCTCTGAAAGGATACTCAGAAGCAAAAATCAAAGCTGGAGGAGAAGCTGACGAGCTAGATTATTCAGACCCTGCTGCTTTGAAAGCTTGGTTCCTCGCTAATGTTGTCAAAGGGAATATTGAAGATAAGTCTTATGGTTTGGGCAACTACAATTTAGACTACGAAGATGCTCCCAATTTGGACGAAGTAGATACTGGAGATGCCGGTTTGCCTGCAACTCCTTACGTACCTAACCCAACGTCTCCCGGCGAAGGCAGCACGAGACCGGCAGATCAAGGAGCAGCATCAGAAGCATTCACGAGCAAGCAGACTCCGAATGGCGCTGCATTTAGAGGCAAAAATATCACGGAGACTGCTAACTTGGCTGATTCGGCAAAAGAAATTGTCGATCGAATTGGCGGATAATAAAAGCTAAAACTATTTCTTATGGCCGGCTTGACTAAAAAATCGGGTTTACCAGCGCCAACTGGTGATCACATTGCAGTTGGCGCAAGAGATAGCAGAAAAGGTTTGGGCTACGGGCAGTTGGAACCAAAATTCCAGCTGCCTAGAGGCCTTAATTCTTCCTACCCCTACCAAGATCCAGACCCTATGGAAGACGAAGAAGCAGAAGTAGACGATGCTTCTTTGGATGCAATTGGAAAAAAGAGTCTAGATTACTCTCCTACGGATCACATGGCCGCCGGCGGCACAGATCCATTTTACTTTGTCGGCGGAAACACCAAATTATCTGATTGTTTCTGGAGAACAGACGAGGTTTTGTTGGAAATTGCTGCATTTAGTGATTCAATGGTTTCGATGCCACAGTTAAACGCAAAGCGTGGCCCTTCCATGACTGGCTATGGAGCAGCATTTCCTTACCAAGGTGGAGGCGGTACAAATTATCGCCGCACTGGCTCACTACAGGGCTGGTCAAAGTCTCCTCCACTATCAAAAATCGCTGCAGAAGAAGAAGCTGATGAGCTTGATGATGAAGGCGATATTTACTCCCTACGAGATTTGGCAAAAAAAGATTCCGAAGTAGAAGGCGATTTGCCATTTTAGCAGATAGTTAGTTCAAGAGGTGAGCATGTCAAAACTATACGAAGAAGCTTTACTCGATGCTAAAAAGATCAGAGAAGCAGCAGAGCAAGCTGCTAAAGACCGAATCATGGAGTCAATCACTCCTCAAATTCGTCAAATGATCAATAACCGCATCCTGTTCGAGCAAGAAGCAGTTGAAGATATTATGGTCGATCCTGATGAGATCGAGCCCATCGAATTCGACGCACCAGCTGAAGAAGAATTTAGCCTGGACACGATCGTCGATAGCATGCCAGATGGCGACTTGGCAGATGATGCCATGGACGCTGCTGCGCAAGCTGCTGTCGCTGTTTATGCTGATGGTGACGTCAATATCGAAGTTGAACAAGAAGATGAAGATGAAGATGAAGACGATGGCCTAATGACTGATCTGTCGCTTGCTGAATCATTTGCAAAGCTTGTTCGTGATGACTTTGTTCCCGATACGAAGCTGGCAGCCAGAATTGATGCACTGAACGAGCGCGTCAAAAAGCTTAGCGAAGTAATGAATGTCATTAGTGAAAGCAAACTCAATGCTGCGCAAAAGCGTCGGCTGGAAATTAGCTTTATCTCGTTGGTCAAAGAGGCGGTCTCTTTGCAGCAAGAGTTGAAGCATAGTGGAAGAGGTTCTCAGCGCCTCGATCAAAAGCTGAATTCTACCATTAAGGAGATGAGAGAAATGTCAAGCAACTACAAGAAGAACATCTTCGACTTTCTCTTCGAGGCGGAGGATGCTAAGAAGGTCGAGGAAATGCAAGAGATGATGGAGCAAGACGAGGTCGAGGCCGAAGAGGTCGAGGCTGAGGTTGAAGAGCCTGCCGCTGAAGAGCCTGCCGCTGAAGAGCCTGCCGATGTTGACGTCGATGCAGCTTCCGCAGCCCTTGAAGATCTAGGTGCTGCTCTTGGTCTAGACCTTGAGATCACTGAAGAAGAGGAAGAGGAAGAGGAAGAAGAGCTTGATCTCGAAGAGGCAGACATGCACGAGATGATGCAAGAACTCGACGAAATGTACGAGGGCGAGGACATGGAAGAGGCTGAAGACATGGACGAGATGTACGAGATCGACGAGGCTGTGCTTCGACGCGAACTCGCTCGCATGCGCAACGAACGCAAGATCCAAGAGAGCGCTGAGGAAGAGGCTGACCAGTTTGGTGGCGGCGAAGTTCTCGGCGACGTAATTGAGATCGACGAAGATACTCTGATCAACGTACTGGCTGACGAGCTTGGCTCCGTTTCGGAGAGCCGTCGTGCTGCTCGCCGTCCTGCACGAGGAAATGCTGCACGCCGCGCAATGCGTGAGGCTGCTGAGTACAAGAAAGCAGCTACTGAGCTTAAGCAGCAGCTCGTGGAAATGAACCTATTCAATGCAAAGCTTCTTTACGCAAACAAGCTTCTGCAAAACCAAAACTTGACTGTGAAGCAGCAGCGAGCAATTGTCGAGGCCCTAGATAATGCCAAGACGCTTCGCGAGGCTAAGCTTCTATACAAGTCACTCTCTGATTCACTCGCGCGGAGAGGCCAAGGTGGCAAACTTAGCGAGTCTGTAAGAAGGACTCTCGGATCGTCCTCCAGATCAACCCGGTCGGCGCAGCCTGCAAAGACCAAAAGTGGCGTTGAGACGGATAGATGGGCAGTCCTAGCTGGTATCGGCAAGAACTGATCCAAAAACTCTGTTTAGACTAATTCAAAGGAGAATCTAAAATGTCTAGCTTTAATCTTGAAATGCTGACTGAGGGTATCCGCGCACGCCACGTGGGCACTCAGAACAAGCAACTCGTCGAGAAGTGGAACCGCACTGGTCTGCTTCGCGGTCTTGATGGCACCAAGCGAGAGAACATGGCTCGCATGCTTGAGAACCAAGCAGGTCAGGTGCTCAAAGAGGCTTCATCGGTTTCAACCGGTGGTGGTAACCTCACTTCTTCAGGCGACCTTCGTGGTTTCACAAACATCGCCTTCCCAATCGTCCGTCGCGTTTTCGGCGGTCTGATCGCTAACGACCTCGTGTCAATCCAGCCTATGAGCCTGCCTTCTGGCCTGCTCTTCTACTTGGATTACACCTACGGTGGTGCTTTGGCTGGTGATGCTGGAAACGCAGCACCTTACCTTTCAGGCGCTTCGATCTACAACGACCCAGCTGGTTCTGGTGTTCGTTCGGGCTCGCTCGCTGTTGGCGGCCAGTACGACCTGGCTGGCTCCGGCTACTCGCGCGTTTACGGCACAACTGCTGCTGTAACCCTGCTTGCTTCTGGTGCTTTCGCCGATGGTACTGACCTCTCTAACGATGCGAACCTTTTCGCAACCGGTTCTGACGGCCGCTTGATCCAGTTCGATCCGCAGCTTTCAACCGCCATCGAGAACAACAACGATGGTGCTGGTGCTGCTACTGGTAAGGCTGTCTACACTGCTGTTGTTGTGAGCCTTGAGTCCGGTGCAACCAAGTTCGGTAACGCTGACACGACTCTGGTTAAAGAGTTCTCAATTCCTGCTGTTGGTCCTTACAAAGCAATCGGCAACGATATAAACGGTAAGGCAATCCAGGGTGGTACAACTGCAAACATTCGTCGCCTCAACCAGATTGGTCGCTGGGACGGAGCTAACTTTACTCCTGACGGTCTGGTGACTCCTGGTACGACTGGTGCAGCACTGCTTCTGATCTGCTCTGGTGTTAACGACGTTGCTGTTGCTCCTGGTAGCATGGTTGTGACCAAGCCTCTGGCTGCTTCACTCGAGGCTGGTACCGGCGACACGCTCGTCGTGCCTACGTTCGAGTCTGACTTCGGTACAACTCCATCACCTGCCATCCCTGAGATCGACATCAAGGTGGAGTCAGTTGCTGTTGTTGCTGAGACCCGCAAGCTCCGCGCTCGTTGGTCGCCTGAACTTGCTCAGGACCTGAACGCTTACCACAGCCTCGACGCTGAGGTTGAGCTCACCCAGATCCTCTCCGAGCAGATCGCTCTGGAACTCGACCGCGAGATCCTCAACGACCTTCTCACGCAAGCTGGTGCAGCTAACTACTACTGGTCACGTTCGCCTGGTAAGTTCGTCAACAAGACCACTGGTGCCGAGGTTCTCCGCAACACTGGCGCTCCTGGCCCGAACTTCACTGGTACGGTTCGTGAGTGGTACGAGACTCTCATTGAGACCATCATCGATGTTGCCAATGAGATTCACCGCAAGACCCTCCGAGGTTCAGCAAACTTCGTTGTTGTTGGTCCGGACGTTGCTACTATCCTCGAGGCTTCGGTTTACTTCAAGCCTAACTTCACCCTCGACGGTGACGGACAGGTTAGCGGCTTGGTCATTGGTGCAGACCGAGTTGGTACTTTGAGCAACCGTTTCACGGTCTACAAGGATCCATACTTCCCACGTAACAAGGTGCTCGTTGGCTACAAAGGCGGCAGCTACCTTGAGACTGGTTACGTATACGCTCCTTACGTACCTCTCATCGTGACTCCTACCATCTTCGCTCCTGAGGACTTCACCCCACGTAAGGGCGTGATGACTCGCTACGGCAAGAAGATGGTTCGTTCCGACTTCTACGGAACTGTTACGTGCCTCGACATGAACGTGATCTAATCTTAGATTAGAAAACATTCGATCTGAAAGGCTCCTTCCGAAAGGTTGGGGCCTTTCTTTTTTTAATTTCAATTTTCTAAAATTTGAAAACAAATCCTCACTGAAAAATTGTCAAATTCTCGATCGTTTAGATACTTACTAGAGACTGCTTTATGAGCAAGGAGAATTGACGTGGCAATTAAAAGCAAAAAAACAAAGACAAACACATCAAAGAAAGCAACCGAGCCAAGAGCTAGCGGCTTTGTGCCTGTGCCTTCGCTCGAGCCTGAGGTCGAAGCTGATGCGGTTGAGGTTGAAGCACCTGCGCCCGCTCCCGCAGAAGAGCTAGTAGTTGAAGCCGCTCCGGAGCCTCGCGCTAGTGGATTAGTTCCAGAGCCAAAAGAAGAGGAGCCTAAGCCAGAACCTAAGCCTGAGCCTAAGCCTAAGCCTGAGCCTAAGCCTGAGCCAAAGCCTGAGCCAAAGAAAGCTGTTGAATGGAAGGCAGTCAGAGCAGCAGTGTATGCTGCCGGCTATGATACAACTGTTTATGGCAGCGATCTTGATAAAGTGGTTGAGACTGCTAGGCTGCACGGCATCGATGCAGTGAGAAGGCTACATTGGCTGGCATCAGCAGATCTTTACGCAGACCTCATTGCTAGATTGATGAAATGAAACAAGAAAAGCTTAATAAATCCGGCAGGTTTGATAAGCTTTATGAGTTATTAGCTCAGCATGAGAAATACGAAACAGCCTGTGAAGTTAAAGCTAAGCTATTTGATCAGATTGCGAAAATAGCTGAGGGCGACTTGGCTCTCGACGAAAAAATGTCTAAAATTTTTGAAGTTGTATCCAAGAATAAAGGAGCCAGTTGTGTCGACAGAAAACAGGGATAACGGCTGGAATGAGTACTCCAGACTTGTGCTGAAAGAGCTAGAGACTTTAGCTGAAGGCATCCAAGCTCTAAATGCTGAGCTGCAGGAAGTTCGAAAGGACATTCTGCGACTCGAAGCAAAAGAGAGCAAAGTTGATGATCTCAAAACCTGGAAGGATAAAGTCGACGAAGTCTATTCTCCGAGCCAGATGAAAGATCTCAGGGACCAAGTTGCTGAGCATGAGAGATTTAAGACCAAAGCAGTCACGATCTTTGCAGTTGTTCAGTTTCTCATGGCCGCTGCACTTTTTTTGGAAAAGATGATTTGATCAAACTTATCGGTCTCGAGATATTTAGTACTTGGAGATCGGCATGAGTAGTTTTCTCAACACAATCAATCCCACTCCGTTCGGCTTCTTTGATACTGATTCAGAGTTTCAAATTGAAGCCGACGCGATGGTTACATTTGTCAAGCGCAAACTCGGCGACGACGTGCTGAGCGTTGAGCTCACTAAAAAACAGATCTGGGCTTGCTTTGAAGAAGCGCTGTGCGAATACGGCTCACTGATCAATCAATACCAAATTAAGTCGCAGTTAGCAAACTTATTGGGCTTTCCAACCGGTTCCCTCGAAGGGTTCGAACAGAGATATCCGCGCGAGAATCTTGAGTTCATGCTTCGTCGAGCAGAGCCATATGCAATGGAAGCCGGCTTGGGTGGTTCTTACGACAGTATTTCAGGATCAATTGCTCTGGTCAGAAACCAGCAAGATTACGACATCTACGATACGCTCAAGGATGCCAATGGCAACTTAATTTTTTCGAGTAGTCTAAACACTTCTAATTCTAAGATGAAGATCATGGAAGTGTTCCACTATTCGCCACAAGCAGCATACAGATTCTTTGATACGACTTCTGCAATAAACTATTTGAACAACGAATTTTCTTTTGAGTCTTTTACTCCGGAGACTGTTTTCTATGTATTGCCAGTTTTTGAAGACATTCTTCGAGGTGGTCAATTAGATCTGTCTAACAGAGTTAGAAGGTCGAATTACACTTACAAGATTATTGGTCGTAACATAAGAATTTTTCCGATGCCCACTCAGCATGATCCTTTGAATCTGTTTATGAGAGTGCAGTTCTCGCCAGATCCAATGAATCCAGGCATTCCAGACCCTGCCATCTATGGCGTGTCTAACATGTCCAATGTGCCTTTCGGCAACTTGCAGTTCTCTAAGATAAACTCTGTAGGCCGTCAGTGGGTGAGGCAGTATACACTAGCATTGGCAAAAGAATTGCTAGGCTTGGTGCGCAATAAGTTCTCAACGGTCCCGATCCCTGGCGGCGATTTGCAGCTGAATGGTGCTGAGCTAATCTCCCAGGGTCGAGAAGAAAAAGACAACTTGATTACCAAACTGTCTGAGATGCTAAACGAGCTGACTTACAGCAAGATGCTTGAGGACGAGGCTGGAGCAGCAGAGAGTTTAACAAACATTCTTAAGAAGATTCCGATCCCTAACGGGCGGGCAATTTTCATCGGGTAAACGTAGATGGCTAGACTGTTTCTAACACCCAGAGAGATCGACTTCATCAACGACGTCAATAAAGAAATTATCAAAGACGTCGTTGGCCAGAAGATCTATTACTACACAGTCCGTCCAGACGTGACTGACGTGCACGATGTCTACGAAGAAGCTCCTGATAAGGTTTTTGATCCTCCCATCGAGATCGAAGCCAGAGTGGAGTACCAACCCGAAGACAACCGAATCAATCGATTTGGCGTTGAAGAGTTCTATTCAATCGAAGTCTATCTGCACAATAGAGATCTGTTAGATAGAAACATTGATGTTAAGTTTGGCGATTACTTCTCTTACGATGCTACATTTTTTGAAATTATTCAGCACCAAATTGAGTCCAACATTTACGGCCAGATTGAGCATGCCATGGGCGTAAAAATCATGGGCCGCCAGGCAAGATTGGGCCAGATTCAAAAAGACCCGAATGGTCCAACATCAGAGAGCTACACGGATCCAGGATCTGTGCAAGAAACTTTTGTGCAGCAGCGTGGATTTGAAGAGAATAGACTTGGTCCAACTGGCGATACTCGAGCACTACAAGAAAAAGGTGTGCTTGATGCTCCAATTTCTGGTCCGGCTGAAGTGTCTGAGCGCGGAGATCCGGAAGATGTCGGCTCTGCATTCTACGATGAGAGTTAGCAGATATGAGTACCCGTGAGACATTAGAGGCTAATAGCCAAGGTAACATACCTGTATCTGGAGAGAATGCCACAGATGCCATCCTGGATATCCCCAGCTGCACTATAGAAGATATAGACAGAGGCGTCTTTGATCTGCTGGATAGAGACTTGCCATTGCACTACACTTATAAGAAGCGCACCAAAAGAGTGCCGATCGTGTTTGCATCTGGTGAGAGATTTGCTCTGATAGCCAGAAAGAAACCTCTTCGAGATGTCAACAATGCTCTCATACTCCCTGTTATATCAGTGATGAGACAGGGAGTTGATATGAATAACGAAATGGGATTAGCTTCCAATCAAGCTGTTCCGCATATAATTCGTACAAAGTTGTCTCGAAAGGATCCGAAATATCAAAGAATTGCCAATAAGCTCAATTTAAAAAATTCTGATGATCTACCATCTTCTGATGCATTTTTGGAACCAGATAAAACTCAGCCACTAACCGGTGCGAAACCTGGCCGTTTTGCTAGCAGAAGACAAGGTTCCAACGTCCCTCTAGGTGTTAGAAGAGGAGACTTATTGTCGCCAGAGCTGGACGATAACATTTTTGAAGTTACAGAAATGCCTCCTGTGCAGTTTATCACTGCCACTTACGAAGTCACTGTATGGACGCAATATGTTCAACAGATGAACGATATCATGATGGCAATTGCTTCTAACATGCAGAGCTACTCTGGCAGATCTTTTAGGCTTGAGACCAAAAAAGGCTACACTTTCGTTGCTTACTTGGATTCTAATTTTGATCCTGGCAATAACTTTGATGATTTTACCGACGATGAGAGAATAATCAGAACTAGTTTTACGCTTAAGGTGCCTGGATACCTTTTGGGATCCACCTATAAAGGAGCACCAAATAGACTAAGAAGAGTGATGTCATCCCCGCAGGTCACTTTTGAAGCAAATTTTGTAAATGGAGAAGTAGAATATCCAAACAAAGTTTCAAACATACCTAGTGGTGATTCATCAGATTATCTTTTAGACAATCGCAGTATTGACGCTCCTTTGCCTGGACAGGCAATTGCCGACAGTTCTACATCGGCAACGGATCCTAGGCAGCCTGGAGTTCAAAATTTGGACAAACAAGATACTGCGCTTATTGGAGGCATTACAAACGACATTGTGGCGCATCCGACAAATTATATTAGTGGCTCTGCTGAAAGAGGCGGTAGCGGTACTCCGGAAAGGATACCAGTGGTTGTAACTGAAAAAAATCCATTTTCTGGAGAGAACGAAGAAGAACGTTCTTATTTAAAGACCCGCACCAGTCGAAACGGCGAAACAGTTTACAGAGAGGTCTTTTAATGTCCGGGCAAAAGAATACAACTTTTGCTGGCATTTTTAGATTTCCATGGATACTTACAGTAGAGCTTCGCAAATTAGCAAACAGGAGAAGTCATGGCTGAACAGACATTTGGATCACCGGGATTTTTCGACCAGGAAATCGATCTTTCCGGACGCGTGACACAAGTCAACGGAATTCCGGCCGGCGTGGTTGGCACGGCTGAAAAAGGACCGGCTTTTGTGCCAGTTACAGTAGGGTCTTTTGCGGACTTTGAGACCAAGTTCGGATCATTAGATCCCAAGCGTTTCGGTCCATATGCTGTACAAAAATGGTTAGAAAATAGAACGGCATGCACGTATGTTCGTGTTCTAGGCGCCGGAGCAAATGAGACAGCAACTCATATTGCAAATACACGTACTGCCGGCATTGTTTCAAATGCAGGTTTTAGAGTTTCCGGAACAGTTTCTGCAGATGGTACTGTTGTCAGCGCAGAAGGCGACGTGCAGTTCATTATTGCAAAGCACAATGCTGTAGCAGATGAAGCATCTGGGTTTCCTGTTTTTACTGATAATGCTAGTGTTGCCAATACAGATGAAATCGGTCTCGTTAGAGGCATGGTCATGCTGGCTTCTGGCACTAGACTTCTTGCGATTAACCACGATGGCAGTTACTCCGATGTTGCAACTGAAGCAACAGTAGGCAGCATTGCTGGTTCCTCACTGTCAGCTTCGAAATATTTCAAGCTCGTTATCAGCTCTTCAGCAGGCGCAACGTTTGGTAACGACGAGTCTCAAGCAGGTATTAGAATTCTATCAGCTTCGCTTGATCCGAACGATGGTGCTTATATTGCCAAAGTTCTAAACACGGATCCTCTGAGATTTCAGCAAGATCAGCACTTACTTTACATGGATTTCGCAGTTGAGCACGACTTGGCGCCTGTAATCGCAGCTGACGACATAGGAAACATTCCAACTGTTGCTATCGTCTCTGGTTCTAGCGATAACAGCGCAAATGATCCTTTGGACAATGCTTTTGAGACCCTGTTTGGACGTTTTGATACAAGATACACAACTCCTAAGACATCAGATTTCATTTCGCAGCCTTACGGCAAAGCAGAATACGATCTTTTCCGTTTCGAAACAATCGACGACGGAGCTTACGCTAACGAAAAGTACAAGGTGTCGATTGCCGGCCTTAAGGCTTCCACTAATGAAAAGCAGCCTTATGGATCATTCGAAGTTCAGGTTCGTTCATTCGAAGATTCAGATGGAAATTCTGCCATCTTGGAACGATATCCTAACTGCTCTCTTGATCCAAACTCAGATCGATACATAGCTCGTCTAATTGGTGACAAGAAAGTTAGATTTGATTTTGATCAGGAAGACCCAGACGAGAGAAGATTAGTTGTTACGGGCAAGTATCCGAATGTCTCGTCTAGAATTCGCATCGTAATGAACGAGCAAGTAGACAAGGGCCAAGTGCCTAAAGATGCTTTACCATTTGGTTTCCGCGGTATCCCAGTTGTCAAGACAACGGATACGCTTACAGATTCGACGTCTGCTCTATCTTTTGACGGCACGACTTACGGTGGCACTTCGGTTAATAGAATAGCTTATTCTCCAACCGGCGTTACTTCTTCTATCGTGCCTCCTATACCTTATAGAGTCAAGGTTACTCGAGGTGCAGTGGCTAGTTCTCCTAGCTTCTTGGGAGATCCTGGTGAAGACGAGAGAGTCGACGGTCGTCTGTACTGGGGCGTAAAGACTAATCCAATACCGGTTGATTCTACAACTGATTCTGTGAACGGCGTTGAAAATGCAGCACTTAATGCAAATATTGGCGCTGGAATTAACCCACTCGTTAGGGCATACACTAGATTCCAGGGAATTCAGAAACTGGATACTTTGGTCACCGGCTCTGGTAAGGACGCGTTCAACAACAACAAGTTCACCCTTGCAAGAGTTGCTCTCTACAATGCAGCTTCGACGCTATCTGATGTGACAACTCAGGTGACTGGAACTGCTACTGAGCACATGCTTCAAGCAGCTTACGTAAGAAACGGAATTCCTAATTCTGTTACCTACACTGTAGACGATGGAACACGCGCCAATAGAATTACAATGGCATCGCTGATTGCAACATCTTCAGCGCTGTTCAATCGCTTTACTGGCTTCGCAAAATTTACCAACGTTTTCCACGGCGGATTTGATGGCGTCAACATTCTTGACGAAGATCAGTTCTACTTCCGTGACCGTGCTCTATCGGCAGATACCGGCGGTAAAAATGTCACGCTTCCTGACATCGGTCTTGATGTAAATGTTGCCGGTAGCGGCCGCAGAAATAACCAGGTCTACTCGTTGCAGAAAGGCATTGATATCATCACCAACCCAACGACTTCTAAGATTAACCTCTTGGCAGTGCCTGGTGTGAGAGATGCATACGTGACTGACCACGCTGCTGATGCAACTAAGGGCTACAACTTGGCAATGTACCTCATGGACATTCCTGAGTACGACAAAGATAGCAATCGTCTCTACGATGATTCGGCTGCAAGATCCAGCGTTGATAAGACAATCGCACAGTTCGACGGTCGCCAGGTTGACAACAACTACGTGGCAACTTACTTCCCGAATGTTGACATTCAAGATAACGTCAACAATCGTGTGGTTGAAGTTCCGCCATCGGTTGCTGCTCTCGGAGCCCTTGGTTTCAACGACAAGACGCAGCAAGTCTGGTTTGCTCCAGCTGGTTTCAATCGTGGTGCTCTTGATTTTGTTACGAATGCTGAGAACAGACTTTCTTCAAATGATCGTGATGATCTCTATGATGCTCGAATTAACCCAATCGCAACCTTCCCGCGGGCAGGCTTCGTTATCTTCGGTCAGAAAACTCTGCAAGTTGCACAGAGTGCTCTTGATCGAATCAATGTTCGCAGAATGATGCTTGATATCAAGCGAAGAATCGGCGGCATTGCTCAGAGATTGGTGTTCGAACAAAACAATGCAACAACCCGAGCTCGCTTCACTGCAGAGGCAGTACAGCAGCTGACAATTGTTCAAGCCGGACAAGGCATCGAGGCCTTCCGGGTTATTTGTGATGATACAAACAACACTGCTGCCGACATTGAGCAGAATCGCATGCGCGGCCAAATTCAGGTCGTGCCGACTAGAGCGGTCGAGTTCATTGCAGTTGATTTCATCGTCACAAATAGCGGCGTTACATTTGAGTAAGAGGATAAATAGAAACAGGCAGGAGAAAAAATGGCAGAGTTAACATTCCCAGTTAGTCCAGGTGTGGTGACAAGAGAAATCGACCTCTCGGGTCCCACTCAGGTTTCGCCGACAGGCGTGCCGGCCGGCGTTGTCGGTACAGCTGTCCGAGGGCCTGCATTTGTCCCTGTGACTGTTGCAACATTTCAAGATTTTATTTCAGTCTTCGGTAACTCAGATGGCGAAAAGTTCGGCCCAATGGCAATGCGCGAGTGGTTGCGCAATGCTGGAGCTGGTACATACGTTCGCGTTCTTGGCGTAGGCGATGGACAAGCTAGAACTACAGCCGGTGACAATATCGGTCGCGTAAACAATGCAGGATTCGTCGTTGGCGCTCGTTTGCCGCAAGACAATGGGCTTCTCGGCGATAACGATAAAGCTGGCACAAAGCAAGGTTCTACTCCTTTGGGCAGAACCCACGTTTTGGCTGCTTTCATGTCGCAGTCAGCTGGATCGACAATCTTTTCAGATGCCGGCATTCAGATCGTTGGCGAAAACAAAGCACAACCAATCGTTCGAGGGTTGCTGTTAGCTCCTTCCGGCGTTGTCTTGGCACTTAGTTCGAATCTAGAGTCCAACAACTTGCCTTCAACAACGTTGGCTGCTGCTGGGGCTTTTGGTGCTTCGACTGACGATGCAGGCGGTCCGATAGGAACAATCAATACCACAACACAGGAATTCGTGTTGTTCGCAAATGGTCTTAAGCCAAGTGCAAGATACCAAAACATCTTGACTGCTTCTTTAGATCCGGATGCATCAAACTACTTCGTCAACGTCTTCAACACAGATCCAACAAAGATCGAAGATGCTGGACACTATCTCTATGCTCACTATGATATATCTAAAAACCTAGCAGATGTAACTGGTGACGGAGTCATCGCGGCTGGATCGTGGCCTGACGGAGAGCCTTCGGTTCTATTGCTAACGTCTTCACAAGATCGAAATACTGGTACAGCGACTGGGGCTTCAACGGTTGGAACGCCTAACCTTGAAAACTGGGAAGACAGATTCTCAGCTGCTTTCTCGCCTTTCGTGGTTTCACAGAAGTTTGGCGCTAACAACGTCAACTTGTTCAAGTTCCACACACTGTCCGACGGTGCCATTGGTTCTGGCGAGTTCAAGATCACTATTGAAAACATCAAAGCATCCAACAAAGCCAATAACAAGTACGGTACGTTCGATGTCTTGGTTCGTCGCTTCTTAGACAACGATCTCAACCCTGAGGTTGTCGAGTCTTTCCGAGGTTGCACACTGGATCCGACTGCTGACACTTATGTTGCCAAGCGCATCGGTGATCGCCACACTTACTTCGATTTCGATGCTGCTACCGGTGCCCAGAAGATCGTGGTTGAAGGCGACTATCCAAATGTTTCTAACTTTATTAGAGTTGAGATTAGCGATGCTCTTGATCGTGGTGCTGTTGATGCGACTGCACTGCCGACTGGTTTCCGCGGCCTGTACCACTTGGTAACATCTGGTACGTCAGACACGTCATCCATCTTGACCGGATCGTTCACGACCTCTGAGGCTAGCAGCGAAGCTGGTATTACTGAAGACACCATGGCTCAGGTTGTTCAGCCTCCAGTGCCAATGCGTGAAACTCTTGCGGTCGGCGTTTCGCCTCGCAAGAACGTGCAGAATGCATTTACATGGGGTGTGCAGTTCGAAAACAAGGATTCGATTACCGAGCCAAACAGAAACGAGAAGATCGATGCTTCTTTGCTTTCTTTCTCTAAGTGGTTCCCAAATCAGATGACTTCAATCCAGAAGTTCTGGATTGGCGATAATAATGGCGCAGCTGATGTTGGCGGTTCTGTTCTGGATGCTGACCGCTTCAATAACAACCTCTTCACTCTGGAAAGAGTGCAGGTCATCACTGCTTCAAACGATCGCCCAGATCCGCAGCAGTGGGCAGCAGCAACATACAGCAGAAACGGTGTATTGACCACAGCTCTTGACGACAGAGACGGTACTAGCAGCGATAAGGTCAGATTCTTAGATCCTGCTAAGGACTTCTCGCACGTGCCGACGCAAAAGTACCTCAAGTTCACCTTCCCAATGATTGGTGGCTGGGACGGCGTCAATATCTTCGACCAAGACAAGGCCAAGCTGCTTGATACTGCAGTTCGCCGAGAGATGGACGACACTGCACAGGGTGGCAAGAATGGCCCCACGGTCGCTGCTTACCGCAAGGCAATGGATCTTATGGAAGCCAAGCAAGATGTCGATGTGCAGCTGCTGGCAATCCCTGGCATTAGCCATCCAGCCGTGACTGACTATGCCATCGAGGCAACAGAGAGAAGATTCGATGCTCTGTTCATCATGGACATCGAAGAGAAGGACGAGGTAGATGCTTTCGTCACGTCTTCACTCCAGGTGCCTAGTGTCACCAATACGGTCAATCGCTTCGCTGGCCGTGCGCTCGACAGCTCTTTCGCTGCAGCCTACTACCCGAGCGTAGTGATCAGCGACCCTGCAACGCGCACGAACGTCAAGGCCCCTGCATCTGCCGTTGTGCTAGGCGCATTTGCGCTGAACGACGCTGTGGCATTCCCCTGGTTCGCGCCTGCCGGCTTCACGCGAGGTGCTCTGGCTTCTGCTCTTTACCCGGGCGTTGAGCTCTTGCAGCAGAACAGAGACGACCTCTACACAGCCGACGTCAACCCGATCATCGGTGATGTGACTGCAACTGCCGGCGTGACTGTCTTCGGTCAGAAAACGCTGCTCGCAGCACAGAGCGCTTTGGATCGAGTCAATGTCCGACGCCTGCTCATCGATGTCCGACGCAGAGTCAGAGACGTTGCTAGAACGTTCTTGTTCGAGCCAAACCAGGCTTCCACGATTGCTGCCTTCCAGGCACGCGTGCAGCCCATCCTGGCTTCAGTCCAAGCGCAAGGCGGTCTCGATCGCTTCAAGGTAATCATTGATACAACTACCACCACGCAGGCAGACATTGAGAACAACACCATTCGCGGTCGCATCTTCTTG
>Ga0070749_10000831_pt1 | contig 20835 bp, 35 predicted proteins | sample VirMetDEL_Nov_18_FD_75180 | JGI IMG/M metagenome (GOLD analysis project Ga0070749, IMG submission 75180) | Aqueous microbial communities from the Delaware River and Bay under freshwater to marine salinity gradient to study organic matter... | ecosystem: Environmental > Aquatic > Marine >...
CCAATGGCCCGGCAAATCATCGGTGCTACCGGTGACTTCGGTACGGCAGCCGATCTTGCCAAGCTGCAGCCTGGCGTCAAGCCGCCGACCATGAAACAGACCTATGACCAGTACAACCCGGACGGTACGGTCACGCAGCAGATTTACGACTACGACACTGGCGGGTATAAGCAGGGCGCCACCTACACCCCGACTGCCCAGCAGCGCGTGGCCCTGGAGCAGGAAATGCGCCCACAGGAACTGGCTGTCAAACAGCAGACAGCCGGTGCTGCCCAGCAGAATGCACAGACTGCCATGGCCAAGGTCGAGCTGGCACGTACCGCACAGGAAAAAGAGTGGGCGTCTTCGCTGCGCAAAAACAACATCGAGGCCGAAACCCTGCGCCAGGGGTACACCGGTGCCAACACGCAAATGGGCGAAGTCATCACCGACATCGACAACCTGCTCAAGCACCCGGGCTTCAATTCCCTGTTCGGCCCGAACGGTATGATCACCCCTGTGCCAGGCACAGCTGCGGCAGATGCCAAGGCCGCATACGACCAGCTGAACAACCGCTTGACCCTGAGCGAAGTGAAACGCCTGAGCGACATGGGCGTGAAGCTGAACCCGATGTCGAACCTGGACCTCGATACCATCCGTGCATCGGCCACCGGCCTGAACAAGGCAATGTCGGACGACGCGGCACGGGATACCCTGACCCGCATTCGTGGTCGCCTGGACACAGCGCGCACGACTATGGGCGACAACTACAACCGGATGTCTAGCCTGTATGGCCCGCAGCAGACACAACAGTCGCAACAAGCGCCGCAACAGGCTACTATTGTGCGCACAGGCCGCGATGCTTCGGGCCGCAAGGTAGTTCAATACTCGGACGGTAGGATCGAATATGGCGATTGACCCGAGCACCATCACTTGGGATCAACCAGCACCCCAGCAACCTGCTGGGGTTTCCGCATCTGCCATCGACCCGTCGACGATCACCTGGGATCAACCAGCGCCAGAGCCACGGACGGCACCCTCCAATTACGACGACCTGATCAACACGGCGGCCAAGAAGTACAACCTGGACCCGCGCCTGATCCGCTCGCAGATTCAAACCGAATCGTCGTTCAACCCCAAGGCAGTCAGCAAAGCCGGTGCCCGTGGCCTGATGCAGCTGATGCCGGCCACCGCTGCCGACTTGGGTGTGGCCGATTCGTTCGACCCCGCGCAGAACATCGAAGGCGGCGCCAAGTACATGCGCCAGCTGTTGGACCGCTACGAAGGCAACTGGGAAAAGGCCCTGGCCGCGTACAACGGCGGCATGGGCAACCTGGACAAGCTGGGCATGGACAAGATGCCCCAAGAGTCCCGCGACTATGTGCGCAAGGTGATGGCCGGTGCTGGAGACCTCGATGTCCCGATCCCCGGTGCTGACGCGCCACAATACCGTGCACCCGCTACAGCACAGCGGCCTGGCGACGTTACCCCGAGCGATAGCGCCCTGGTAAACGCTGCCGGCCGTGGTGCGCAATCGTTCTGGCGCGGCTTCGCCCAAGACCCGATGAACTTCGGCGGCCAGGCCCTGGGCATGATCATGCCCGACCCCCTGGAGCGCGCCTTGGACTTCCAGGGCAAGACCATCCTCGAACGCCAGGCAGAAGGCGAAGCCGACTTCCAGCGCCAGCGTGAACGCCTGGGCGGTGAAGGCTTCGATCCCAGCCGCTTGGCGGGCAACGTCGCCAGCCCCACTACGCTCGCCCTGGGCATGACTGGCGGCGGGCCTGCTACCACTGCCCTGGGCAAGCTGTTTGCGCAGCTCTCGCCAAAGGGCCAGGCTATCCTTGGTGCGTCCCTGCGTGGCGGTGCTGGTGCCGGTATGCTCCCGGTGGCCAGCAAGGATAGCGGGGAAGCGCTGCGCCAGAAAGGCGAGCAGGTTGGCCTGGGCGCAGTGTTCGGCCCCCTGGCGGAAGGTGTGGGCAAACTGGCCATTGCCGGTGGCGGTAAGGTCGCCGGCATGCTGCGCAACGAATTGAAGCCAGCCGCTAAAGCTGTGCTGGACGAAGCACAGAAGGCAGGCGTTAAACTCTCGGCCGGCGACATCGCCAGCGAGAACAAGATGATTACCGGGGTGGAAGGCGCCCTGGAGAACGTGCGCATCCCTGGCCTGTCCATGTCCGGCTTCCGCAAGGAACAGCAGACCCAGGCGCAGGCCAAGGCACAGCAGGTTCTCGACGAAGAATACAAGCGCCTGCAGGCCATGCCCTTCATGGGTGAAGACCGGCTTCGCGCCTTGGCAGCCAGCAACGGCGCCCGCAGCGCTGAGGCTCGCCGCGTCCTACGGATGATCGAAGATGCCGGTACCGACGAACGCGCCATCATGCAGGCCAGTGGCAACCTGGCGCTCCTGCAGAAGAAGATCAGCAGCGACAAGCTGTTCGATGATGTCGCCTTGAAGGCCGGCGATTCCCCTGTGCCACCCACTGCTACCATCAAGGCCATCGACGATTCGATCAAGGACATGGGCAACGTGGTCGACGTTGATCCGCAGTCGCTCAATCTCCTGCAGCGCTGGCGCGACCGCTTGGTCAGTGGCGGCAGCGCGGAAGGCGAAGATGCCATCGACGCAGCTGTACGTCAGTTCGAGCCAGGCGCAGCGCCACCACAGGAGCAGGCCATCAACACCTACCAAGGTATGCGCCAGTTTCGGTCCGATGTGCGCAAACGCATCGACGACGCTACCCAGGGCGGTATGACCGATTCGTCCAAGCTGTTCCTCAAGCGCATCAGCACAGCTATTGAGCAGGACATGGACGACTTCGCTGCAGCAACCCCAGGCCTCAAGGAGGCCAACGACCGGGCAAACAAGTTCTACCGCGATAACCTGGTGCCCTACCAGAAAAAGAAATTGGCCAATGCCCTGAGCAGCGACGACCCCGACCAGATTTATTCGGCGTTTGTCCGCGCCCAGGCAGAAGGTCGTGGCGACTACGCCGCTGGCCACTTCTTCCGCGCCCTGGACAACAAGGGCCGGCAGGCTGTGCGCTACGGCATCGTCCGCCAGGCTATGGCCAATGCCCTGGATGGCGACCAGTTCAGCCCGGCCAAGTTCCGGTCGGCGCTGGAGAGCACAGAATACAAGCAGTATTTCCGTGGTCCCGAGGCTGGCCGCATCGACGGCCTTATCAGCTTAATGGGCCATCTTCGCCGGGCATCGCCGGAGCACCTGCAGAAGTACCAAGCCATGCTGGGCGGCCAGCTCGGTATCGGTGGCATTGGTGCTGGCGCTGGCGCTGCCGTGGCGTCTGGCAGCATCGCACCGCTGATGGCCAGTGCTGGTGGCGGCGCGTTCATGCGCTGGCTGTTCACCAGTGACGCCGGCAAACGCATTCTGTTCAGTTCCAACATCCTCGCCAAGGGCGGGAGTCAGGAGAAAATCGGCCGCTTGCTCGATGACGCGGCCCGTCAATACAACACTGCAGCCAGTGCCGCGACCGGCAACTTGAGCGGGAAATGAAGGGGGTTCTTATGGCTTTCGACGTGCATGACGAGATTGTGGATATCCGCGAACGCCTTGCGCGCATCGAAACCAACATGGCTGTGCTGTTGAAGCGATTCGATGCACAGCCGGAGCCAATCGGCAAGGGTCAGATCGTGATTCCCGTCACTGTCGTGGTGGCGGTCATCGAGCTTATTCGCTTGGGAGTCGAGCGTTTCGCTTAATGGGAGCGGCTACGGCCGAAGGGGTAGGGGCAGGTACGCCCCCGCCCTCTCCCACCACTACACTGGTACGCGGAACCACCATTGCCAGTCGTCATAGGCCTCGCGTGGTGTGCTGCCGCGACCTTCCACGTTGCAGTTCTTGGCGGTGGCTACCCAAACGCCAGCAACCTTCTTCAAGTGGATGTGTGGCCAACAACTCATTTCGTTACCCCTTTGATCTTGTCGAAGGTACGCAGGCCACCAAAGCCCAACATCAAGGCCACCAGCTCCATCATGCCGCCATCCAGTTCTGGCATGTCCGGCACAGGGTGGCCAGTAGCGTTGCAGAACCACGGCAAAAGGGGCCGCAGCAGGTACTGATAACCCAGCGCTGCAACCCCGATCCAGCCCACTGCAGGTCGCCAGCCGGATACCCAAGGGTTAGGCGATGCCGCCTCCACCTCGTTGATCCGGGCCTGTGCCAAGGCCATTTGCATCTGTGCATCCAGCTCCTTGAACAACCCGTCCTGTTGCATCTTAATCATTTCCATTTCCGCCTTCGCCCGCTCCGTGGGGTCAGGGAAAAACCGATCAAGCATTTTGCTGGCCATGTCAAACAGGCCGCCTAGCAACAGAGGGTTCATAGCGTTACTCCAGCTGGGGGATAGTCGCACCATAGACCTGCATGCACCAGTCTTGGTATGCGTCCCTCATTGTAGCGCCAAAGCCGTGAACTCGCTTGCCGGTGATGAACATGCTGCACACCCACGTATTGCTACCGGGGGCCTTGTAGATCAGCGGCTTCGCCATGTTTAAAGTGCGTGTCATGGTTCAAGCCTCGAAGGGGTGGCCATCCTTGGCCATGGGCAAATCAGGTTTTCCAGCGGCTCAGCAGGTCGAGCACATTGGACGATGCGGCGGTTTGCGTGACCGACTCGGTGACCGCTTCCTTGGGTTGTTCGGCCACGACCTTGGCCGGGTCGTTCAGCTGTGCCGAACCGGATGCACTGGCAGCCTTGGCCGCTTCCTTGGCAGCGCGTTTTGCTTCCAGCTGACGCAGCAGCTCGGCCTCTTCCTCGTCCACCTCGTCGTCGGCCACGCCATGGATGGTGCCATTGGCCCGGGCGGCGTCGATAGCAGCAGCCAGCGCGCCGTCCACTTGGGTCAGGTTGGGGTCACCCTTCGGTTGCTCCTGCGCAGCCTTGGCAGCGGCCGCTGCAGCGTTGTCGGCTTCGATCTGCGCCTTGGTACGGCGGGTGCGCTTCGGTGGCTCAGTGGTCGCGGCTGGGGCCTGTGGCTGGGTTTCCTGTGCTTGTGGCTCAGGCTGCGCATTGGTCTGGCCAAAGGCGATCTGGTTGTTCGGCACAACAGCAGCGGCCGGCGCCGGCAGGGTGTATTCCACCTCGCGCAGCAGGCTACCCACTTCGGCCGATTGCGCAGCCTCGCGCAGGCGCACCGTGGTGTCCTTATCGACGAAGCCCAGCGGCTGCATCTTGACCACTGGGTAGGACACGCTCGGGTCGAACTGCAGGCCGATCAACACAGACTGCATCGGGATGTTCGCGTTCTTCAACTCGGTGTCCAGTTTCTGCAGGGACTGCAGCGACATGGTAGGCACGTTGAAGGTCATGAGGGTTTCAGGCTCGCCCTCCCACACCACGACGATCATCTTGCGGTCGCTGCAGGCCTTGCCCCGGCCGGTGACCGGGTTGCTGCCGAATGCGTTTTTAGGGCACTGGGCGCAGTTGCTGCACTGTGGCTTGGCCACGCCCGGCGCCGGTACCTTGCCGTCGTTGCTAAAGCAGTCCGGGGCGTCATTCTTGCCGGCCTCATAGCCGGTTTCATACCATGCCTTGGTCAGGGTACTGGACGCGGCGACGACGATCACACGGACCATCTGTGCCGGCACAGCGACCTTGTTGCCGCTGGCATCGGTCAGCACGTCCTGCAGCTGGATAGTCTGGCCATCCTTGGTCAGGGTGAAGCGCTTGTCTTGGGTAATGCCCAGCTTGGGCGCCCGGGGCGCGATGCCGGCGCCAAGGCCTTCATCCTGATACCCGCCCATTTCGCGCAGGTAGTCGGGCAAGCCCCCGTTGTCGGTTGTGATTAATTGAAAGCCCATCTTATTTCCCCTTGCTGTTCACGGTATGGAGCGCCGCCAGAATGCAGCGCGCTTGGTGCTTGGCATCGTGCAAAGCGTTGTGCCTATCTCCTTGGAACGGCACTTCGGCTTTAAGTTCCCGGCACAGTGTCCGCTGGTCCATCCACTGGCTGTAGTTCCACGGTGCGTCCATGCCGCAGCGTTCGAAAGCGCTATCCAGCCATTGCTGGTCCATGTTGCCGCGCTGCCACCAGAAGGTCATGCAGTTGGCCCAAGCGTCGGCAAACTTCTGCAGCTCGGCCAGCGCCTTATGCAACGGCATACGCTCGACGGTGTTGGAGAACACAACGTCGTTCGGATCTTGGTTGCGCCACCACTCCAGCGTACCTTGGTGGACATGGCCCTTGGCGTCGGTTTTCCAGTCGCACACCACATGGAACTCCGGCCCAAAACCTGTGCCCCCGGGGCGTCGGTCAAAGCACACGGCGCCGATAGCGACGATGGCCGCGTCTGGCCGGGTGGAAACCGTCTCCAGATCAATGCTGATATCGTCGTAGTAGATCATGGCCTAGCCCTCGGCTTCTTTCAGCACAGCTTCGATGTTCTCGGCCATAATCCGGTTGCGTTCTGCCTTGCGGTTGCCATCCTCTGTGCCCTTCTCGCGGTGGCAATCTTCATAGTGGCGGAACGTGGCGCCGGCTTGGGCCAGCGTCTCGATGATACGGCCGTACAGCTTGTAGTCGATCTTCATGGCTTACTCCTTGGCTTTGGTGAAGCGTAGGGAAATCATCGTCTCGACCTTGATGCCGGGCGGTGCCTCACCTTCGTGGTCATCCATGTACAGCTCGATGGCTTCCTTGTTCGTGTGGTTGGTGATGAACGTATCGTCGCCATGCTCAAATAGGAAGGTCATGTAGGCCTCGCGGTCTTCGACCTTGGCGCTCAGATTCTTCACCGTGTCGACCCGGGCACCGGACTTGGCCTTGGCGGACTTCATGTCCAGCTCATTCATCTTGGCCAGCAGCGCGGCACCGACACGCTCGGCAATTTCCTTGAGTGGTTTAATCTCGGCTTCCTTGGCGGCGATCAGGTCGCGGATGGCGGCGTAGTCTTCTGTCAGCTGTGCAAACGTATAATCGGTCATCGTGTCATTCTCCAAATAGCTCAAGGAAGGAACCCGAGAGCGTTTCTTTTTTATGCAGCGAGTCGTATACGCGGCGTTCCAGCGGGCACGACTCAAACTCTACGATCAGTGGTTGCCCGGTCTGACCGAACCTAAAGATTCGATCACACAACTGCAGGTAAAGTTCCAAGTCATAGATCGGACCGTACCAGACCACGGTATGCGATGCCGTCAGCGTAACGCCGTGCGCAAGGGTCTTCGGATGGCACAGCAGGAAGTCATACTGGCCAGCTTGGAAGTCCGCAATGATTACCTTGCGTTGCGCGGGTACGGTGTCCCCGTAGATTATGGCCACCCTGTGCCCTTTGTCCACCAGCTGGTCGCGCAAAGAATGGATGGTATGGATGAACGGCACGGCCACGATAAGCGGCGTTTCCTCGGCCTCCGCGTACATGTCCAGCAGCGCTTGGAAGCGTGGCCCGGCTGGCACAGTGACGCAATCGCCGGCGCTGTTGCGCACCTCGCCCAAGCAGATCTGCAAGGCCTTGGTGATGATCGTCGCCGCTTCCTTGGCCTTGATGACTTGATCCCCGAACTGTGCCACGCCCTTGGCCTTCATGTCCTCCAGCATCCGTTTCTGCTCGGCCGTCAGGTCGATCTGTTTGCGAATAAGGATCGGGGTTTTGATATCCTTCATCACGTCGGCGCGGGTGAACCGGATAGCGGGCTGCATGATGCTCATTACCCGCTCCAGCGCACCTTCCTTCGGCAGCCAGATATGCGCCCGGGGGTTGTACTGCAGCATGGCCCGGTACTGGACGTATTTCATTGTGCCCACTTTTACTTTGGGCAGCATGTCAGGATTCACCAGCAGGCACTGGGCGTAGCTGTCCATCAGGTTCTTGGTGATGGGGGTACCAGTGAACGCCCACACGCCCGGCTGGGCCTTGTAGATCAGGAACGCGGCAGCCTTCCAGCGGTCGGACTTGCAGTTGCGGTAGTAGCCGGCCAGCTCGTCGATCACCACCAATCCGGCGTGCCACGCAATCAGCTCATGGATGACGGTTTTCAGGCCGTCCGGGTTGATAAGCACAATGCCTTTGAACGACAGGATATCGCGGATGATTCGTTTCCGGGTCCGGTTGTTGTCCAGCATCATCACCGGGATATCCGGGGCGAACTGTTCCAAGTGGTCGGCCCATGTCGACACGATCACGCTGCCCGGGGCGATGACAAGGATCCGCTCCCGGCACTTGTGCTCGTACAGCGCCTTGATGGCCATGACGGCCCCGAGGGTCTTGCCGCTCCCGCAGCTGGACAGGTTGTAGCATCGGAAGTGGGACAGCAGGAATTCAAAGGTTGCCCACTGGTGGGGCATGGGTTCGATCTTCGGCCGCAGCAAGGCGGCCACACTGCTCATGCGCCACCCTTGAATAGCACGTTGGTGTTCGCCTGCCGGGCAAGGGCCTTGGCCTTGTCATTCTTGTTGTTCGGGCAGGTAATGTCACCACACCAGCCACAGTGCTTGGCCGGGTTCATGGGCGGGTCATTGGCCACCTTGTCCAGATAGGCGTCGGCTTCCTCGAACTCGGCGTAGAAGCGCCGGGCCAGCCCGTTCGGGTCCAGAATCTCCCGGCTAAAGCTGAACTGGGGTTCATCGGTGTAGATGTATTGCACAGTGGTCGACTTGGCCTGCATGCCAATGTCCACCATGCAGCCGTAGAAGTCGGCGTCCTGTTCATGCTCGGGCTTGTACCGGCCAGTCTTCCAGTCGATCACCAGCACCTTGCCGCTGTCATTGACGAACACGTCGACCGCGCAGCGTACACGCAAATTCGCTGCCCGGAAGAAATCCACCCGCTGAAACGCAATGTCCATGCCGAATTTGTGCTCGGCCTTGACCACCACCAACCCGCTTTCCTTCATCGCCTGCAGCTGCTCGACGTAGGGGCGCACGGTGTTAAACATCGGTTCATCAGGCATGATTACGCCGTACTCGATGGCTTCCTCGGCCCCCTTGTGCATATGGCTGCCCCGGTCCATATTCGGATTGGGAACATCAATCCACTTTTTCAGTTCGTATTTCATCACGAACATGCGCGGGCACACTTTCAGATCGCGTAGCCTCGATACACCCCATACACGCATCGCCATTTTATTTTGCCTCCAAATAAGTGTCGCCCACGCCGAACTCCCCGAGGATAGGCACCCCTTGGAACCAGTCTGGCGCCATCTGATAGATCTGACCGAGTGAATGCTTGGCCAGTTCCACGCCTTCGGTCGGTACCATGAACACGCCTTCGTCGTGTACGGCCATGCGTGGGATATAACCGATACTGTTTGCGATGCGCAGCTGGTGCATGAAAATGTCATAGCACATGGCTTGAATCAGGTTCTCCAGCAGCGCGCCGCCATAGATCTTCTTCCAGTAGACGACGTTCCTGCCGCCCTTCTTGTCGACGAACTTGTATACCCAGTCGCCGGCCTCGTTTACATGCAGCTCGGGGTAGTGCAGGCTCCGGCCACTGGGCAGCCGCGCCCGGCCATGCTCGAAGCGAACCCCCTTGTGCTCCACCGGGAAGGTGTGGCCAGCCATGGCGGGTATGGCTACGTCGTTCAGCCACTTCCACATGCCCACGATCTTCCGGCGCTTGGACCGGTACGCCTTCTTGATGATAGGCGCCAACCGCTGTGCCTCTTCCTTGGGGATCCGCTGGTGGCCCTTGGGCGGGTCTGCCGTCTCCAGTGCCCCGGCGATACGTTCCTCACCCGCGCCGTACTGGCAGGCCAGCTCCGACGTTTTGCCAATGAAGCGTTCCATTTCCTCGGCCTTGGTGATTGGCCGGCCAAAGATCAGCGTGGCAATCTCGCAATAAACGTCATAGTTCGGATCTACCGCCCACATGTCGATCAGGGTGTCTTCCCCACAGAACCATGCGTTACCGCGCAGCTCGATCTGCTTGGCGTCACCTACGACCAGCTTGTGCCCATTGGCTGCCCGGATGCATCGGCGCAGGTCGCTACCGCGTTTCAGGTTCTGTAGGTTGAACTCGGTACCGCCGTGGCGCCCGGTGTGGGCTGCGCATACCACCAGCGGGACCGGCACAGGAGACGGCAGCTGGCTGAACACAAACGACCGGTTCATCACCTGTGCCGACTTCTCGCCGGTCCGCAGCTCGTAGAGGATGCGCACCTTCTCGTTCTCATGCTCGCCCAGCGCAATGAAGTTGGCGTCTTTGGCAGCGAACGCGAAGGCCAAGTCGCCTTTCTTGTTGCGCTTGAGCGGCATTTCTTCCGGTGGCAGGCCGTGGATCAGCAGCAGCTCGGCAAACTTGTTGTTCGAACGCAGCTGCGCCCGGTCGATGTTCATTTCGATTACGGCCTCTTCCTTGGCTTTCAGCTCTTTGGCGTAGATGGCCGCTGCCAGATCCGTGTTCATTTCCATAGCCGGGAACACGCCCATGGCCAGCGTCAGGTCGATATCTTGCAGCACGGTATGCCATGGCACGTCCTCGCGCAGCAGGCGTTTGAACAGCTCGCGCATCACATGGTTGTCTTGGTTGGCGTACCCGCCCATGGTCCGGTGCTGGGCGTCGGTCAGGTTCACCACGCCTTTGAAGTTCTCCAGCACGCCATGCATCTTGTGCATCGTCGGGTCGTCTGGAAAGTAGTGCATGGCCAGAGCATCGAGACTCACGCGCAGGCCCGGATACTTGCGCATGACCGACACCTGTGCCATGGACATTGTGTCCCCGAGGAACTTGCGCACAGCCATATAAAACTTGGCGGTTATTCCATGGTCGAATAGGCCGTTGTGGCAGAACATCGACGTGACGTGCGGCCCAACGTCCCTCCAGAAATCCGGCAGCTCATTGCCACGGATCCAGATTGGCGACTCGTCATTCAGCGCGACAGACGCCCCATGCACCTTGAACCGTGGGTCGTTCAGGTACGCGGTGCGGGTCATCTTTTTCAGGCTGTAGTTGTCGTCGTAATACGTTTCGTAGTCAATCCAAAGATCCATCGTGTGGTCGCCTTCTATTGGGCTGTCATCAGGTCGTACATTTCCTGCCCGCTTGCGTTCATCCACTTCTCAAGGTTGCGCCAGATCCAGATGCGGCTTGTGGCGTAGTTGCCATCTTTGTCAGTGTGCGCAATGACCCGTTGCTTGGCACCCAATACACCCAAGCTTTGCGGTAGCGTGCGATTGTTCAGTGGCACCCCGCGCAACAGGTTGTTGGCGTACAGGGTATTGAGCTGCATATTCAGGTCCATCACCCGGCCAAAGTCACGGTCGAACGGCGCCCGGTGCTCGGCAATCAGGTCATCCAGCAGCGCGGTCAGGTTGCCCCGGGATTCTTTCTGCATCTGCTTGGCGGCTTCGGTCTGAGGCACAGGGGCATACGGGTTCCAGTCGGCCGGGAACTTCCACTGTGCCAGCACACCCGCCACCAGCTCCGGCCCGTCCCCCTCAATCCACCGGGAGAACTCGACATAGTAGGAATCCGGCCGGCGCTCGGCGTCACAGCGGAACACAGCGATACGCCGGTCCCCCTGCATCAGCGGCAGCGCGCCAAGGTTGTTGGTGGTGACGATGTAGTGCGTGATGTTGCGAATGTCCTTGGCTGCCCGGCCCTTGCCCTCGAAACTGGTGTCTTCCTCGGAAATCATGTTCTTGAAGTTTTCGTAGCCGTCTGCCTTCTCGGACCGGGCCATTTCGTTAATCATGAGGATGCGCTTGTGCTCGGTCACGTCGTCGAAAGACTTGGTGAGCGCCCGGCCGCTGCAACTGCCGACCATGCACTTGCCGAACACGGCGGCCAGCAGCTTGTACAGCATCGACTTGCCCACGCCGCCGAACTTGGAGTACATGAGGATGGCAGCGGGGATCTTGATTTCAGGCGTCTGGTACAGCTGTGCCAACCAGTTCAGAAAGTACATGACGACCACTTGGTCGCCGTCGCTGATGTACATGAGGTGGTCGAGTAACGGCGCAATGTCGTCAATGGTGGCGTCAATACAGGGCGGGCACATGGTCAGCTTTCGCTGGTGCCACAGGTTGAATACTTCGGGGTTGTCCTCGGCCTCGGACTTGCTGGTGGGTTCCATCACCAGACGCCGGGCCACGCGCTGCATGGGATCGTTCCATGTCCACCAGATCGCCCCGGATGCGCAGCGCTCTTCCCCGCCGTCAGCATTCAGGATGGTCAGGTCGCCGTAGTGCTTGCTGCAATACTTGACAAACCCCTTCTGCCCGATCAAGTCTCCCGAGGCGATATGGTAGGCCATTTCCTTTGACCCGGCCGTCAGCATTACAAAATCCTGCGAAATGTAGCGAAGGATTTCCCTCGACTCGGCGTCGATGTTCATGTTGTCACCATCAGGCTAGTTCGGTGTCAATTCTAGACGTGCTCTGGCGATTTCGTCACAGAGCCAGTCCCAGCCTCTTTGACGCGGTTTCTCGCCCAAGGTTCCATACCATACGATTTTGGCTATCGACTCGTCACTGAGTTTTTCCGGCACAGTTGGCGATTTTCTAAGCCTCAATCGAATAAGGGTGTTGGTCAGCAACCACAGCGCCCGGGACCGGTCAGGTGGAATCTCCTTGCCGGCCAGATACTTGTACAGCAGGGGGTTCACGCCCTTGAGCGCAATCTGCAGCGCGGCCATGTCCGCTTCTGTGCGCGGCCACGCATTCAAAGCCTGCTCCGGGGTGATGCCAAGGCTGGTGATGCTGCGCTCTTTGACCTCGGACAGCAGCTGGCAGGCCCACGCCGGCAGTGGCTGCCACTCCCCGCGCCGGATCCACTCATAGCGGTGGCCAGACGGGTGAACCGATGGCGGGAACGCCATATAACCATCGGCCATAATGTCGATCTTTTTAGAAGATCCGCATTGGATGCGACGGTGTGCCGGTACCCCCTCGGGCAGCTTGTAATGCAGGTGGACGCCATTGCGCGACAGGACCACGTTGTTGCATGGCTCAGGCGTCATGCCGATGGCCTCGCGCACGGCCGCTTCGCTGTCACAGTCGATGCAGGCAAGCCCGCTGGCCTTCATGAGGATGGCCACGCCGTACTGGGGGCACATTACCCAAGGCGACAGGAACGCCTCTGTAAAGGGCGGGCGCAGATCCTGCAGGTGCTTCCACTTCACGGCCGGGATCTTCTCACCGACGCGCAGCGGGATCGGTAGCAGGCCTTCCAGCAGGTAGTCGCGGATCATTGCTGCCACTCGACTTGGTACCAGTATTCCTGTGCTTGGTTGAATACCCGGCTGGCTTCGCCCCACATGCCAAGGCCCACAAACGACCGGGCACAGGCAGCAAGGCCCATGGCTTTCATGTAGAACGCTCTGGTTTCAAATGTCGGGGTCATCGCAACGCCTCGCTTCTGTATTTCCGGCAGGCTCTCCACCCATCGCGCCAACGCTTGAAAGAGTAGGGAGCCTCGTCGAAATCGTATGGGTTGTGGTCTTCGGACTTCCCATCAAGGAACGCCTTGTACCCTTCTTCGAAGACGGTCATGGGCAGCACCTCGGGGACGCGCCGCAGTAGTGGTACGCTGGGTCGAACTGGTGAGCCTCGCACTCTACCACAGTCCACTCCCCGCAGCCTTGACAGCAGGCCAGATATTCGTCACCGTCCGCCTCGACACACCCGCTATCCAGCCATTCATCCCAATCCATGGCACCGGCATAAGTCTTTGTCGGGTTATTCGCCTTGGCGATATCGGTGGTCCAGTCGGCAAACGATTTCATTCTACGACCACCTCATGCAGGAACGTGCCCCGGCCGTCCATCACCCGGATACTGGTTCGCGGATGGCGTGGGCTGCGTCCGCGCAGCTTCTCCACTACCAAGCTATGGTCAGGGTGCAAGCATGCCATCAGCTGGCCTACAGACTGGCCAACCCGGTAATCGTGGAGTCGTGGCGAACCCCGGCTATTGTGCGCATGCAGGCTTCCAATCGACTCCATGCTGTGCTCGTTGCGCCAGTCGCCAAGGTACTGCTTGCGCAGGTTCTCCAGCTTCTCGGGGTCAACCCTCGACGCTTCGTCGACCAGCACAACGTCAGCGGCCTTGCCTTGGATACGATGTGCTACCACAGTCTTGTCACCGCCGAGACGGCCAGTATCGACGCCCCAATGCACAGTGTTTTCTGGCTTGAACTCGATGATCGGATACGGCTCGAAGCTGATAGCATTGAACGGGTCACGGCCGGCCGCTTTTTCCTTCTCCAGCCAAGCGGTAATGTCCACCGATCCCACTCTTGCCACTTCGGTATGAATGGCGGTCCCGACTTCAAGCGCAGTCGGGGCACGGTTGTTCAGCGCCTTGATTTCGTCAGTCCAATCAGCAAAGGATTTCATAGTGGTCCACCCTTGTATCCGCTTTCGCCTTCCGGCACCTTGGTTATCCGGCCGCCCTTGTCCAAGTATTCCTGCTTGGCCCGCTCCAGCCAGTCGGCGTCTTTGTTGGTGCGTCCCTCCACCGTAGACCACGCATCGGCCGGGAAAGTTTCCTCGACCTCTGGTAACTCTTTGTCTTCCTTCATGTCGTCACCTATAACAGAATCGCATTAAGGGCTTCGATGTACCGGATCAGTTTGTTGGGGTTGCCCTTACCTTGATCCATGGCGTTTTTCAGGGTGTCGCGCAGCTCGGCCAGCGTACCGGCGTAGTCCTTCATGGCGCCGTAGCGTATGACTGACTTGATCGAGACTTTCAATTCGTGGGCAATCGACCTGTTACTGATGCCCTTGGCCTTCATGGCTTGAATGCGCTCGACGGTCAGGGCGTCCAGATTCCCGCGTCCCATGCAACCATGACGGGAATTGATGCGGTATCGCACAGTGGCTTCACAGCAGCCTAGATCCTTGGCAATGGTAGCTGTGCTGTCACCAGCCAGCCACCGGCGTACCACTTCGGATGTGTCAATTGGGAGTGTCATTGCGTGCCTCCAGTTTTTTGATCTTGCCCCACGCGTATTCCAGTTTCTTGTAAGCCTTGCGCGTTTCTGCCTTTGAAATGCCTAACTGTTTCTGCAGCTGTTTGATCTGGTGGCGCAGCGCCTCGGCTTCCGTGTCACCCCCACAGGGGGGAGTGGGTACCACTGCCAGCATGTCGGCGTAGGCTTTCAGCTCCAGCTCTCGCCGGTCCTTGGGCAACCATGGCGCCCATACCCCGCTGAACTCCGTCAGCATGCGTTCGCTGGGCACGACCGGCACCAGCACCCAGCCATCGGGGATCATTTCAGTTCGACCTCAATCGCCTCGCGCACAGCTTGGGCAACCGAATGCAGCTCGGCCGCGTACTTTTTCAGCTGGTCGCTCAGCTTCTTATGCCGGGCCGTCATTCGGTTTTGCAGGTGCATCAAGGCATGCAGCTCGGTGTCGTGTACCTGCTCGGCATGCAGCATGTAGGTGCGCCGTGGCCCCCGGTACCGGCCATAGTCTGGCCTGTTGTACGGACTTTCCTCGGCCTCGACGTACTCCACCCGGCGCATGGTCATGTTCACCATCCAGCCCTTGGCTTTAAGCGGAATCATCGTCGTCACCCTTGAATGCCCACGCGCAAGGCCCTTCATGCATCGCCCATTCCATCTGCTCTTGGATAGCGTCGATGTTGTCAGGGGTCAACGTCTGGCCACAGTGGTTTATGAGAATGTCCTTGATCGTGAAGTCTTGCGTCGACTCGCGTTCAGTTTTCATCGTCGCCACCCACGCCAGCAGCGTACTTGCGGCACAGTGTGACCAGCTCGGCCGTGGCCGACTTCACCCAGTCATGGCCGTCACGCACGGCACCTGTGCTGCCGCCCTCGGGGTCAGCCATGGCCAGCTTGAGGAACTTCTGTGCCTCGTCGATCTTGGCGACAGCCTTGCCGATATCCAGCAGCCAACTTTTGGTCAGGGCGAACGCTGTCAGCACTTCTTCCACCTTGGCCGGGATCAGGTCGCGGGTATCAGGCGGCAGGTTAGCCCGGTTCAGATGAATGCCTATCATGTCCAGATTGCTGATGGCACGGGCGAAGGCGTAAATCGCAGCCTCGAAATCGCCGGATGCCCGTATGGTCCGTACAGCCTCGGCAGATTCGGGGGTCATCGGTGTGGGTTTTCTTTGGTAAGTCATGGCTAGACTCCATCGTGTTCGTGGTCTTTCTCAGTGATCCGGTTCAGGATCTTGGCCGTCTCGACTACAGCTATCAGCATGTCGATGGTTCGTTTTTCCATACGCCCGGCACAGATGGTCGCCGTCAAACGTTGCGGCGTCACCTTGCTAATCGCCTGTGCTCCCACAATGTAGAACCACAGGCGGGCCGGGGTATGGTCCAGCTTCACAATGCAATGCCCTTCACTTTCGGCGTGGCCCCCTTGCAGGTCACTGTTGCAGCCAGGAAGAAAGGGGGACGTATAACGTTCTTGATGACGTTGTTCAGGTCGAAGCCACCCGGGCACAGCTCGCGGACCACGTTCTCCGCGCACGACCGGTACAACTGTTCGGCCGTCGCCTCGGGTTTCGCCAGGCAAAGGATGTTGATCGGCTTCGATTCGTCGGCTTGGGCCAGCACGGAGAATCCAGCGAAGAAAAAAGCGATCAGGGTTTTCATTTTATTTTGTCCTCAAATAACAGCCACGGATGGTGAAACCCTGTGCCTTGAGCTGTACCGCTTCGCCCGGATCGGCACAGTTGGTCCAGCTGCCCGGGCAAACCTTCGATTCCCACTGGAAAAACTCGGCCTTGTGGGGTTGGTTGTACGCCTCCAGCAGGCGGTCGCGCAAGGCCTCTGCGTCGTCCAGCGAGTTACCCGCTATGGAGATACGGCCTAGCCATAGTTCCTCGTCCACCGCGTGGATGGCGGCGTACCACAGGCCGTCCGGCCCCTGCTCAGTGACGCCCGGCAGAAAGGCAATGTGGTCGTAGTCGTCAAGTTCACGGTTCATGCCAATTTCTCCACCTGATACACATAATAGGCGCCGCCATCAGCATAGAATCCCGGCTCGGTCTTGACGCAGAACGGGGTCTTGGCCACTCGCAATTTGCTTTCCAGCTCCATTACGTGGTTGCGGTTGACGCCACGGTATATGACCTGCCCGTAGCAGGTAAGCGCGGCTTGGTCCTCCCGTGGCCATGCCTTGTGACTGGTCCAGTCGTGGAACGCTACGGCGGCCTTGCAGTAGCCTGTCAGCGCCATCAGCGGGTGTGCCAGCCCGTCGTGGATCAAGGCCCACAGCAGGCGCTGGCGCTCGTTTGCGCAGGCGTTACGCGGGTCGGTTCGCATTTATTCCTGCCATGCGCATAGCGCAGTTAGGGCACACAGTGCGTTGCTCGGTTGGGCGCACGGCTTTCCAGTGTCCGCGCCCCGGTACTGTGCCACACAGGGCAGCACGTCCAGTTTCAGGCAGCCAGTGCGCCACACTGCCAGTGCTTTTACGCATGAGAAAGTAAGTCATTCTGGCTTGATCCCATAAATGGCATACCAAGTGCGATAGGCGATCATTGGGCTGGTGGCCGATACGCTTTTGTGTACGTTGTCGGGGTCATAGCACAGCCACAGCGACAGCCCGCTATGCATGCCCCCCAGTGGGACGTGGGGACCGCGAATGTGAAGTTTGAACTTTGCCATGGTCGTGTGCTCCAGTAGGTGGGCATCCATGCCCGGGGCAAATCAATAGGTGTCGTTGGTGCGCAGCCACTGTTTCAGCGACTTGAACCCGTGGGCACGGACGGCACGTTTCTTGGCGTTGCGGCCGATGTTGTAGGGTTTGTCGGGGATCAAAGACACGCCCGGCATTGGGTGCGCCACAAGGTAGGTCGGGCGCAAGGCATGCTTGCGGTCGCGGTATTCCTTGGCAGTGTAGAGGCGCCCGCTTGAGTGGTATTTGTTCGGGGTTGGCATGGCGTCAGCTCCGGCCGTTGTAGGGGTCGTGGGCATTGGCAGCCAGTGCCGTGCGTACTTCGCCAGCGGCACGTTCTGACAGCTCGGAATTACCGACAGCCTTGCCGATCCCGAGAATGGCAGTCATCAGCAGGTCAGCTTGCAGCTCTCTGGCCTCGTCGGCATGGGCGCTGGTGTCATCCTTTGCCACCTTACCGAGAAAGGTCATGATGGCCGGGAGCACCTTGCTCATGCTGTAGGCTTCGATTGATTTTTCAGTTGCCATTTTAATTTGTCATCAATTTAAAGTGTTGCTCAGTGGTGTTGCCGGTGGATCAGTGAATGGTTTGCCCTTCAATTGGCGGACCGTTCGGGTTCAGGTCGCCCGTGTGCTCGATCTGCCACAGTTGCACAGTGTCGTCGCGTTCCAAGAAACGCCGGCCAATGTCGTTGATAGCCCCGCTCGGCAGCGTGCCAGTGGTCAGGTCATACAGCACCAGCTGGGGCAGCTCGAAACGCATGGTAGAGAACGCATTCACCTTGCAGGCAGCGGCATCACGCATCGCCTTGGGGTCAGGCACTTCGCCTTCTGCAGGCTCCAGCACGACAAGGTAGATATGGTCGTGCGTGGTTTCGTCGGTGCCTTGGTAGGCGGTCACTATGATTTTCATTGTTTGCGCGCCCCCTCAACGTCGATCTGCCACAGCGTTTCCAGCCCCGGCTGTGCCAAGAACTGGTGCGCGATTGGCTGCGCCTTGCCGAATCGCCAGATGCCCACGCTAAGGGCGATTTGCACGCCTTCAACGTCGCGTATGGCAACGTCGCTGTTTTCGTCGGCTGCCATGGCAAAGCAGTCGACCTGCTCGGGGTATGCCGGATCGGTCAGCGTGACCATATAGGTTCCGGTCCCGTCCTCGGGATCCTTTCCAGCGTATGCGGTCAGTTTTAGTGTGGTCATTTTGATTTGCCCTCTGTTTAAATGTGACGGCCGAAGGTCAGCGGCCGACCCTGTTGCAGGTGCCACCGGCGTATGCCGCGTATCACCAATTCGCTGATGTTGCGATTGCCTCGGTAGAAGGTGAACCCCTCCCCCTTGTGGTAACGGACGGTGCAAAGAACTTCGCCCTTGCGATTGCGCATGACAGCGTAGTCATGCCCGAATGCTGCCCGGTGCATCGCCACTTTGGCTTCACTGGCCATGGCAGCGTTCGCAAAACTGGTATGTGAGAGGCTCATTTGCGCAGGTACTCCATCAGGATGAAATATCCAAAGTAGGCACCACAGAGGACAATGCCCAGTGCTATTTGTTCCCAAAAGTCGAGTTGATACATGGCTGTCACTCCGGGCGCATTGGCATGATGATGCACTGGGCGGACTTAACCCCGGCCACGCTGGGCACAGCTTCGAGACGCATACAGCTGTGCTGTGGTCCTACCTTGACCACGGTGCGGCCGTACTTGCCCAACAGGGGGCCAAAGGCCTTGCCAGCGTCTGCCAGATAGTCGCAATTGATATGCTTGGCGGGATCCGGTTCGCCCTCGGTTTGCTGGGTCACACGGCGCCAGTCCGGGAACTTGCCGTCGCAATACATGGCTGCAGCGATACCCCCGCCACCTTCGACTAGCAGGCACATATCACCAAAGGAAAGAGCTAGTGTGCCCGTGCTGTTAGCCTTGAACGCCTTGAGGATGCTATCCACGCCCGCGCCGTCGATCAACCATTGCCCATCAGGCAGGCCAGCGACCGGGCCGTCACTGTGCGCGGCCACTTCGGCCCATGCCAGACGATGCCCGTCCGTTGCAATGAGTGTGAGCACGCCCGCGCTGACTTCAAATTGCACAGTGTTCAGGTAATAGCGCACGTCGTTCTTTGCTTTGGCATGCGCTACAAACTTGAGCGCTGCAATGAATGCGGACTGTTTCATGGTTTGCTCTCCAATTTGACCAGACGCCAGCCTTTGCAGCCGGTAAACACGGCCTTGTCTTCACGCATGGCCTTAGCTGCAGCGTTTCGGTTGAACCCGCGCATGCGGGCTGTATAGACGGTGCCGTTTGCTTGCGTGCATTGATAGGTATACATGGCGCGTCACTCCGAATGCCAGGGTGAACGTGTGCCATCCTTGGCACAGTGTGTTTAGGCCACCAGTTGCAGGGCTTTGGCGAACACGTCCTGTTTCAGGGTAGCGCCGGGGCCGAACTGGCCAGACCGGAACCGGTTGTTGGTGTTGCGTGCCGCGTGGTGATCGACGTATTCAGTGACAGCGTTCACCAGACCCCACGCGGTTCCGGCTGCGCTGCGCAGGTTCGAACCCCGGCCGGCATGCTGATACAGATCGAACACGGTCAGCACTTGGTTGTAACGTTTGGTGCTGATGGTCGATTGGTCGAAGTCTTTGCCCTCGGATGCTGGGACCATGACGCTAGCCAACAGTTTCATGGCTTCCTCATTGGTGAGCCGGCGCTGTGCCAGTTCCTGCGCTTGATCCTCAAAGGTGCTGAATGCGCCATGGATGAGCCCAAGGTCGATCTTTACGCCGGTAGCGTCAAAGGTGGAACTGTGCGGCACAATGACCGCGCCTTTGGTGTCCTTAGCTGCCAGTTGCAGCGTGTTGTTGCAGACCACGCGAACGCTAGTGAACTGTGCGCGGGTAGCCATGGAGCCGTCGAAGCTGGTCGACAACAGGACATAGCCTTCTACGCGGTCCTGCCCCATGATGCTGAACCCGTCGCCAGTCTTGGCCAGCGCCCATACCTTTTTGCCGCCATCCAGCGAACCGGCCGTTTCCAGCTCAAGGCCACCAGTGCCGACGATATCGCGGAAGAACTCCAGCACGTCGCCCGGTTGCACAATGCGGTACCGATCACTGACAATGCCCAGCTGTGCGAAGGTGTCGTCACGATACAGCACTTCGCTGTCACCTTTGACGAAAACCCCTTTGCCCTCTGGCTTGAACGCTACCTGTGCGCGGCCTACATTCCAGTTCAGCCCGGCCTCTACGCGCCACACGTCCAGATCTGCGCCTCGGGTCAGTTCGCTGCCCAACCCGTGCCATGGG
>Ga0070749_10000835_pt1 | contig 20797 bp, 27 predicted proteins | sample VirMetDEL_Nov_18_FD_75180 | JGI IMG/M metagenome (GOLD analysis project Ga0070749, IMG submission 75180) | Aqueous microbial communities from the Delaware River and Bay under freshwater to marine salinity gradient to study organic matter... | ecosystem: Environmental > Aquatic > Marine >...
AATCTCTAACCTTTTTACCATTGGGTTCGGTAATTAACCGAGTTCCCTTCATATGTTTCCAAATGAAGGTGGTAGTTAGAGCTCTAAGGAACTTCCCGCAACCAGGATGTCTTGCCCCCATCCCCGGGACTAGCGGGACAAACGCTTTTAACGCCCGCTTTTTGGACCTGTATTGCTCCTGATTAGTTTGCAAAGTTAAGTCCTCCCATCCCCGATTGTATGCGCAACACGTTGTAGTTGGTCGCGAACATGTGGAGAGTATCGTTTCTGACACCCGACTTTGGTTTGATAGAAACTTGCGCGTTGTCGATTCTGGAGAAGTTGCAGGTACCCGTTGGTTGGTGCTCTTCTGGCTTAAGCGCAAAGGAGTACGAGTAGATACCTGGCATTGGGGAACCGGAGTGGTGGTTGAACGGTTGGACTTGGTTGAAGTACTTACCACCTTGTTCCTTGAATCTGTCTTGACCGTTGAGGACCAACTTGAAGCTTTCGAGTGGACCCGAAGTTTCTTCGTCAAATTGAGTACCTTCTTGCAAGAGCATTGGCGCACCCGCGGAGGATGGCAAGGCAAAGCAGTTGGAGTCAAATACGGCTTGGTCAATGTTCGACGTCAAAGTGATATCAGTGTTCGTGAAGTTCCACAAGTTCGCGTAGTCAGTCCCTCCTTCATCCAAGCACCAAACCAATTCCTTAACTGGGTGGTTGTAGGACAATCTCTTTTGGTTTTCGGAGCCGACCGTAACCGAATCCGTACCGGTGTGTTGGACTTGTTCGATCAAGTATTCGTGACCCTTTTGGGCGAATCGTCTGCGCTCTTCGGTGTCGAGGTAGATGTAGTTACCCCAGACCTTGAAGGTGGAACCGTCGGTGTAGTAATCGAATTCCGCAGACAAGTCAAAGTCCAATCGAACTTCGTGGTATTGCAAGGCAATCAATGGCAAGGCCAACCCTGGGTTTCTGTTGAAGAAGAAGAGCAATGGCAAAAAGATAGACTTGGCGGATACAACACCCGAAGTCATCTTACCGTAGTTCAACTTCTTGGATTCGTCCAAGTACAATTCAGAGTACAATCTCCACCACTTTTGGTAGTGTTTGTCGATTCTTTGACCACCGATGGACAATTCAACGTTCTTAATCGCACGTTCTGCGACCCAGGCATCACTGGATACACCGGCACCGGAGGCCGTTTTCATTTCAACGTACATGTCCGCGATCAAATCACCGTTTCTGGCGATCGTGACGGAGACACGGCCGTTATCCGCGGCAGTACCGTTAACAGTTTGTTCGATGTTTTCCATCGCGAAGTTGGTGTGGCGTTTGTAAACCGCCTGGAAGAAAGTGACTTTTGGGTTACCAGTCAAGTAGACGTCTTGGGCGCCATAGGCGACGAGTTGCATGAGACCTCCGGCCATAGTGTGTGTTTTTGTACTATATACCAAGATTTTTTTTTTCGGATGCGACCCGCGAAAAAACCCACTTTGATTTTTCCTGGTATATAGAAATGTCCGACCAAGAAGAACGACTTCTTGAACCATCTGAAGAAACAGAAAACTCGGAAATTGTTTCCGACGATGATGATCAAACCACAGTGGGTGATGATCTTCCTGTAATAGAAGATACTCTCGAATTATCAGGCGATGATGAAGATATGGAAATGTTAGAAGATGACGACGAAGGATATATGATGGATATGGGTGGTCTTTTAAGCTCCGTCCTCGCAACAGAGGAAGGTGATACGATATGTTCCGCTCTGGTAAACATTTCTAGAAATTTGGAAGTTCAGAACAAAATTTTGATTAAGATGTTAGCTCAATTACAAAAAAATAACTTAGAAAAATAATTACCATGTAATAGAAGAAATGGACGAAACACATTATATCAGTTCGGATGCTAATCCGCGTGAATCGAATGCTATAATGTGGACGAACCAAATTCAGACCCTTAATCCTGAGGAGTTTATGCATCTTCTATCCCAATTAGAAGACATGTGGGACATAAATACTACCGATAATAACATGATTTCGTTCCAACTCGGATACAAAAATTTCATAAACCCTCAAGATATTGACCCCGAAACGGGTCTACCTGTACGTTTCGACGTCGAACTTGTTTCTGGAAACCATAAGCGTCTAAAAATGCAACTTGGACAAATGTATCACCGGGCTGAAATATTGAAACTTTTAGATGTCGAAGACGATGAAGATATGAAAATATCTATGCGTATTAACCGTTTGATAGATCAAGTAGACGACGCTTGGCAAATCATTTTTAGAGCTGCTCGTATACACGATCGTATTAACAACCCAACATACGTTCCTATAAATCCAGAAACTGATCCATCCATTTTTAGGTGTTCCACTATTGACAAAGTAGAAGAATTAGCACCGTATCAACAGGCTATTCTCGCCTGTTTACAAAACCTTTACGAAAACAATATCAAAAGGTACAAAGGATATTGTTCTATACAAATTAAGACCGAAGACGACCAAGATACACGGGCGTGGAAACAAATTGAGACTATTCAAGATTACGTTTATGGGGTCGCACAAAAAGAAACGAGATACGAACTTTGGAAAGCCTTGTCAAGTAGAGGTTCTGCGTATAATGATGTTATACGACACTTATCAAATTGTAAAGATATGCAGTTTCCTGAAATTATTAAAAATCGACACGTTTGGTCATTTAGAAATGGTATTTTCATAGGTAAAGAATGGTCCGCAAAGACAGGTCTTTACGAATCTCGGTTTTACACGTATGAATCACGCGAATTTAAAAACTTGGATCAAACTGTAGTAAGTTGTAAATATTTTGATAAGGAGTTTACGAATTATGAACACATCGACGACTGGTACACTATCCCAACACCCGTTTTTCAGTCCATACTCGAATACCAGAATTTCGATGAAGACGTGTGTAAATGGATGTATGTGATGGGCGGGCGTCTATGTTTTGATGTAAACGATATAGATGCATGGCAAGTTATACCATTCTTAAAAGGTATAGCGCGATCCGGTAAATCGACGCTTATTACGAAAGTATTTCGTAAATTCTATAACGCAGATGATGTGCGCACACTTTCAAATAACGTCGAAAAGAAATTTGGTTTATCTTCAATTTACGATGCATTTATGTTTATTGCACCAGAAGTAAAAGGAGATTTACAACTCGAACAGGCTGAATTTCAATCTTTAGTTTCCGGTGAAGATGTTTCCATTGCGGTAAAACACGAAAAGGCTAAATCTTTCGAATGGAAAACACCTGGTATTCTCGGGGGTAACGAGGTTCCTAATTGGAAAGATAACTCGGGTAGTGTTTTACGACGTATTTTAACATGGAATTTTGGTAAACAGGTAAAAGAAGCCGATCCAACTTTGGAAAATAAACTCGACGAAGAATTACCGATTATATTGCAAAAGTGTATCCGTGCTTATTTGGAATACGCACAAAAATACGCAGACAAAGATATATGGAACGTCGTACCTGAATATTTCAAGACGGTTCAGAAACAGGTCGCGACAGTAGCGAGTACGCTCGAAAATTTCTTACAATCCACAGGTGTAAAATACGGCAAGGATCTGTACTGCCCTCAGAAAGATTTTGTCGCGTTGTTCAATGCACACTGTCAAGCAAATAATCTCGGTAAGCCGAGATTTACACAGGACTTCTACGTAGGACCATTTAGTCAAAGAGATATAGAGGTGCGTAACGAAGCCTTAACGTATAGAGGACGTATATATACAAAACAAGCTTTTATTTTTGGTGTCGATATAGTCAACGATGAGATGCAGTTCAGCAACGATCATTAAAATGTTAGAGTATAATAAGACATGGATCCCAGACAATTCGTGAAAAATTCCAACGTGAACATTCAAAGATCCGAACCATCTACTAACGATGGTCTTAAAATCGGTAAGTTTCACCCAGGTATGTATAACGTTCTCGTGAACAAAAAATATGAAGAGAAGGAAAAACGCGTGGATTTACAATACATTTTAAAACAAAAACCAATAGGGCGCGCTCAAATAGCGCCTAATTTGTCCATAGATCTTAACGAGACAAAAGGTTATTACGGCAGATTTCAAACTGGTGCTGTACACACTGCTAATTTTGGTTTAAAAGGTGATTTGTCAAAAAACTTTTTTTCAGTACAGTTAAGTGGATACATAACAGATGGCGTGGAACGAAAAAATTTTACGTTTGTTATTTATGCGAACGGCAAAATTCGTTTTTCTAGTGGGTTTTTAGGGTCTAGAAATCTTAAACAGCAACCAGAGGCCTTGCGTAAATATATTATAGATACGTATACACAAAAACAACTCTTTTTATATAACGATATAGAGTACAATAATATCGCGGGATTTTTTAATACAAATGTTAATTTTAAATTACAGAAAATCGCTAGCGAAAACCCTTTAAAAGCTGAGTATGTATCGTACGAAGGTGAACTCTCGCCATTTCTTTATATAACTTACAAGGAACATAAGTTTGTATTATCATCTAAAACGAATTCACTTGGTTCGGGTATAGTGCAATTACAAGGTGAAAATGATCCATCCGATCTTGAAAATGCCTATAATATAGGTGTCGAAATGATAAAACAAATACACGGTTTAGGATATACTATGGGTTTAGTAAATCGTAACGTTAATGCACCAAAACTTCCCGTTGTAAAACGTGTAAAAGCATCGACGTGTCCAAAACCGCGTCGACCACCGTGTAAGGAAGGTTACGAAGTACGTAAAAATCCTCAGGGATCGGACTGTTGTTTTAAAGTTCCAAAGAAAAGGAGTAAAACAAAAACGAAAAACATATCCATTTCTTATGATAAAAATGGTATCATGAAAATAGGAGGACGTAAATGCGATAGGTTAACAAAACCAGTTTTACTCGAAGTGGCTAAAAAATTAGGTGTCGTAGGTGTAAAACAAAAAAATACAAAGCAAACAATATGCGCAGCTCTCGATGCTATAGAAAAAGGTACATCTAATCACAAGATAAATGGTAAATTGTGTAGAAGTATGAAAAAAGAACAACTCATCACACTCGCACTTTCTAAAGGTATACCCGTAAATGATGGAGATACTATTAAAGTATTATGTGACAAACTTCAAAATAAGCCAAATACACCAAACACACCAAACTCACTCGCGAATGAAATGGAACAATTACTCGTAAAACGAAATCGAAATATTAAAAATAAAAAAAGACGTCTTAACGATTCAAGTATCAAAAACGATATCGTTAAATTATACGGTAAGAAATGGATGTCTAAATACGGCTCCGTTATGGATTTAAATAAAAACGTTCGCGAAGTAAAGACTGAAATAAACAAGGCTGAAAAAAATAAATCACTCAATGTGACAACTCGCAACGGTATCATAAAAAAGATGGTTGCTAACGATATTAAAAAAGCGATGGTTAAAAATTGGATGTCCAACCAAGAAAAAAATCTCAAAAGGAAACTCATAGAAAAAGAGGCAAATAATTTATACGGTAAGTTTGGTAAGAATGTAGTAAACAATGTAGTAAAATACGTGTCGAATTTACCAAAAACACCACCTCTTAATAGCAACAAGGTAAAGAATTATATTAAGATAAAACGCGAACTTCAACAAAAGTCACCATTAGCTTTAAAGAATAAACGCAAAAATAAATAAATGGACGATCCACGAGAACTTTTACGAAACCGTGTTCGACAAAATAAAGATGGGTTTATTGTAGATTACAATACCCGTTGGAATAAACATATTTTGTCGAGCATTATAGACGCTATGTTTTATACTTTAGCAGATTATATACGTTGTGAAAGGGAAAATAACGAAAAAGGCATGGGAATATTAGAAATAAATTATTATTGTACTGATGAATTTATAAACACTGAAAATCCTATAGAGTATCTAGAAACACATAGAGATGTAGATGATGTTAAACTAATGATATACATTTACGATAATATGTTGCATATGGAACCCGGACCACACAGGCGTACACTTTTGTATCTCACGAACATACTATACTTCGATTTATGAGTTTATGAGGTTCGGATATTTGTTTAAGGTGTTTCGTATGATACGAGAAATCGTATCCAAGAAACTGTTCTTTGATCTGTTTAGAAAGACCAAAAGCTTCAATTTTACGGGACGTTTCTGTACACACAGATAAACGTTCTAAATTTAAAAACCTGTCTTCCATCATTATAAACTCTTTAAGTGATTCTTCGGGTATACCATCTTTACGCATATGTTCAAACATCTTTTTAGATTCACCGTGTGACATGTAAAAATACTTCGTTGTGTACCCAAGTACAGTAACACGTTCACCTGTGATATCAACACCACTCAAAAAGAACAAGGCTATTATGAATATTACGATCCATATAATCATAATACTATATATTTCTCCAACATAATAAATACATCTTTTATTTTATGAATGATATTGAATAAAGTATCTTTGTCTTCGACATTTTGAGGTTTCATAATCTCAAACTCAATCTGATACGTACACGAATCTTCTGAATCCATGTCTTGAACATTACCAGAAACTTCCGTCAAGTCTATGGATAAATTTTTACGAATAAATGAAATTCGCGATTTACACTTTTTACAATCCATCTCACTATCGTAATCATGTTCGACTGGAATTTCTTTAGATACACAGAATCTTACATCTAAAGGTGTTCCTTGAAGTTGTTTAAAATCTTCAGTGTGAACACGTTCTTTACGCACTATAGTTTCTTCATTGGTCGTTTCATCGATAGTTATACGAAGATTATCCTTTTCACGGTAAAAAACTTCGGTTTTTGATGCTTGTATACGTTCCCACCCTTGATATTTTTTCAATCCTTCCATTACATTCTTGAACGTTTCAAAACCAACATTAGTATCAAAGAATTCACCGTTATATTTACCAAGTCGGAATTCCATTTCAATGTGTTCTTCATTCTTGTTCTTTTCAAGAATGGGTTCAATAGTATCGCATATTTTGTGAACGTTCATGTTTACTTACATTTATATAACGCGTCTTCTTCTTAAGCCTTTTTTGTCCACTTTTTTTAGATGCACGGTTTTACAAATCTTGGAAATACGTGTTATTTTAATTCGGCTATACAAACACTTTTACATATACACGATATATCTATACACTTTTTAAAAAACAAATATGAAGGTGAATGTATATTTACAAAAATATACGAACATATCGTTAACGTTTACTTTTCTACTCGAGAAGTAAAGGTATTTACACTCCAACCATTATTAAACGAATTCGTAAAAATATTTCCAAGGTTTAAGATTGGCGAACCTCACGATGCTCAGGACGCTTTGTTATGTATAATAGACATACTCGAAAAAGATTACCCTATACTTAAAGAACTTCTTTACGGAGAAACGACACAAATTACGATATCACCGATAAGCAAAAATGTTTCAAAAACGCCTTTTTGTATTCATTTTTTAAACATGGGAAACGAAATAAAAAGTGTAAACGAAATGATCGATGAAGGATACAAATGGAATACCATCGAAGGATACGTAGATGATAACGGCGATAAACATCACGTAGCTACTACGCGTCGTTTAATTTCCAAGAAACCAAAAATACTACTCGTTTCCTTCGATAAAAAAAGTCGTGTAAAGGTCGATACGCGTTTAAATTTGGGGTATGAATTACAGGGATCTATAATTCACAAAGGTATACAATGGGGTGGGCATTACATGTCTATGTGTAAACTGGGTAACGAATGGTTTATACAAGATGATGACACATTAGGTAAATTTTCAGAATTACCTAAAGAAGACAGTCATTATGTTTTGGTATACAATCTAAAAACTCCTTCATCTGAATGTCCTCCTTGATGTTCACGAGAGTTCTGTAAAAAGTTCGTCGATTATTAGGAAACGTCTTATCGGTTCTCTTTTTTATAGGTTTCCACCAAAATGGCCCAGTTTCCCACGTCACGTACATACACTCGACGATATCATTCTGTTTTAACCATTTGTACTCTTGCATGCGATCAATAGGAATTTGTGATTCGTATATGAGTTTACCCTTTTCTTGGATATAGAGTCTCCATACCGGTGGTCCGGGTATACACCCAGGCGTTTCTACCGTGGGTGCTTTTTTGACTTTGAAATCGATCGTATTTTTATTACGCGGTTTCCATTTGAACATAGTTTCGTGTGTTCCTATACGAACAGGTTCGTTTACAGGCGTAAAAATAAGACCATCAATCTCTTGTTTTACATTTGGAAGGTAATCATCCATAAACTTTTTAAAGTCTTTGTGTAGATGAAACTTTTTCACTTTTAAAAAAATGGGATCCGTTTTCAGAACCATCATTTTTTTAATTGTTTGTTTACAGTGCTCTAGTCGTTCTAGAAAATTTTGTTTTCCAACAACTTCACCACACGTTATCAAACAATCATAAATCATAAAATCGTTTTCGTAAAGTTCACCTTCGAGAATAGTACCTTCGTATACGGGTTTTCTAAAATTGAGTGGACACATAAACATTTCAAGTGCGCGATTTAAAAACACACACACTTTTCGTGTTTCATACATAAATGCGAGCATCATATACCTCGTACCATCCGTTTTTTCACACACTACGTAATCATTTTTTTCTAATACACCGAAATGCTTACGTTCTATAGATATAGGTTGACACCCGGGAAAAATACCCTTTGTCCCCCAATATGTTTCCATAAAGGAAATCGCATATGTGTAAAGTGGATCATCCGACTTTACAGATACACGAGACATTCTACTCTATATGTACACACTATTCTTTAATTTGTTTTAACTCCTGCGGCGTTTAATATATTACTTACACACTCATGACTATACGTCATGACTAACTTAGATGCTGTATACGCATGAATTTTGATACCCGCTTCTTGAAATTTTGTAAACATAGTTTTCATTCTCGGATGAATTTTGAATGCACCATTTTTTTTATCCTTTAAATTTTTCATGACGTTTTTATTCATCATAACCCACGCTTTAGCTGACGTCTCTTTTACAGTGTATACATCCTGTGAAACTTTATTCCCAACTTCGGTATCAAAGTGTAACCCCATTTGTTCTACGGGTTCAGTTGATCCACTCTTTACTTTTTGTTTAAACATTTCCCAATCAATACCCTCAGTTACACCTGGAAAAACAAAGCAACCAATACCGTCGTGTTTATCAAAAACTCTATCGAGAGAAGAATCATCTACGCTAATACCAAAGTCTATGAAAAAAATACGATCGTGTGTTTTTAAGTACTTATAAATCATTTCAGACTTTTCAAAAGGTTCGTCGTCTACAAAAACAACTTCATTTTCAGTGTTTCCCCTCTGAATACACCTTAAATTAAATCGAAGGATGGTGTGAAGTGTTTTAACGTGACATGACTTACCACGTGTTACAAGTATGGTTGCTATTTTCATGTTTTAAAATGAATACGTTTCTAAACCTTAAGCCTGTCATTGAGACAGCCACTAAATGGTAAATTACCAATGTGACCTAATGTTGTATTACAATCGGCATATATCTTACCACCTAATTGCTGCCACCTTCTACAAAAAGCGTAATCTTCCGAAAGGTATCTTCTATTTTCGGGGTCAATCATACAATCAAATAAGGCACAATAATCATCAAAGTCCCTATTTTGGTGATCGTTTTTACAATCTAGGTCTTTGTAGTGTTCGTGCATTTTTTCGAGTGCTTTTCTGGTAATTACCATAAACCCGGTCGGTCCATCCAATACTTCGACGAAACCATTCTCAACCGTTCGGTGTATAGCACCTATATTCGCAACTAGACTCGACGAAATCATAGACAGGTTGCGTTCATCTCCGGATTCTATGGCGCGTTTAGCTTGATCCCACATAACAACCTTCTTAGGATAAATAGAAACAGATACATCGTGTCCAGACTTTATAAGACGAACAACTGATCTCGGATCAAAATCTATATCAGCGTCTATAAACATGAAATATTCTGCATCCGTTTTCTGCATGAAACGACCAATAGCTACGTTACGTGCGCGGTGTACAAGACTCTCGTTTTCTGTAGTATCGATCATGAGCTGAATACCTTCTTGTATGAGAAGAAGTTGAAGTTTGATTATACCGATCATATATTTTTCTAAACAAAGACCACCATAACACGGTGTACTCAGAAATAGTTTGATCATAATACAAAACTATATGTTTATTCCTCTAAGTACTTTTTAATTATAGTTTCTATCTTGTTCACCGTAGGTACGGAAACGCTACATTTATCACATACATCCGTTTTTGTAAACACACCCTTAAGAACTATGTATATGATAGTAGAAGCAACACTGTTTGGCGTTTTACTCATAAGTTCAGAACACGTCTCGAGTTTTGAACACATCTGGTTACACGCGTATCTTTGTTCGCGCGTAACACCGAACGAATTGAGTAATCTTTGCATTACATCAAAAGGTCGCGTTACGTAATTTTTTTCCGTTTTGCCAAGTAATGTTTCGGTAAATAACTGCGTCGTTCGACTAATATCTTTACTTTGAATACGGAACATGTCCGCGATTTCTTTCGTTGTTCTTGGAATTTTAGATAGACGACACGCGTATAAAACACAGTTTCCTTTAATACCCGAACGAATAGCACCTCTTGTTAATTTTTCTAAATTGAATTTTCTATACATCATCTTAGCGTCTTTTAGAACAGAATCGGGTAGAGTGTGACACGCTTCATCAATATCCTTATACGCATGAAATAACGCACGATCCTTATGGTTCATGGATTGATGAAAATTAATCTTAGCCATGCGTTTATTTTCATACGTAGACGAACTTTGCGTAGATATAATCGTACCCTTACCCCATTCTTGTGAAAAAAGTTCGGGGTTCGCGTTTGGTCCACTACACCTAGACGGGTCGTTTATTTTACCATCGTCCGTTGCTCCACTCGTCCATTCAGCACTTTCATCTATAAACGTATTATCCACAAGTCCACACTCGGAACACGTAGGTATACCTTCCTTTGAAAAAATTTTTATTCCTTTACATTCTTTACACGTGTATAAATTATCAATTGGCTTTTTGATAGTTGGTTTATGTAATAATCTGTCCACATCGGACCATATAGCAGCCAATTCTTCCATATAGTACAAAATTAAATTTTAAAATTAAAATCATCGCACTTAGGTTTAAAAATTTAATTCGTCTGCGTGTATTTTTGCATGCGTTTCTATAGCATTTACAATATCTTTAAAGCGTTTAGAACCAGGACTTCTTGGTTCCCATTCGTTCCATTCTTTATCTATAGTAGTGTGCGTTGAAGGTGGTATAACCATTCCATCAACTTGATCGTCTGGAACAATAAAATCTTCGAGATCACTTCCATTATCATCTGATTCATCTATTATTTCACTATCTTCATCAGAATCTATTTCATCTATAATAGCGTATAAAGTATCTTTAACGTTGAAGAAAAAGTCCGGGGACTGGTGATGTTCACAAAGATTTTCAACTTGAACGAGTTCGTCTTTATCCTCTTCAAACTCGTATATTCGTGCACCTTTATACGTCATGGACGTTTCGGAATAGTAAGAAACAACGAGATAATCGTCGTTATTTTCTTTTACTTTAGCGTACATTTCATCTTCTATATCATCTTCTAAATTTACAAGAACCCGGACTAAATCTCCAGGCTGTATTTCAGAAAAATTAATCATATCTAAAGTTTTGCTACAAAAATATTTACAGATATTAGCACAGATGGGAGTTGAAATTTTATCCAAAGATGGATGTACGTATTGCGAACACGCAGTTAACTTATGTAAGGACTATAAGTTGGAATACAACCAAACAAAAGTTGATAAGAACGAATTGAAAATGAGATGTGGTACACAAGCATCAACTTATCCACAAATATTCGTAAACGATGTCCTGATAGGTGATTTTTTCGAGTTTCAGGAGTATCTGGAAGAATCTGAACCAATGCTCTTACCAACACTCAACAGGTTTACTGTGTTTCCAATTGAACACGAAAATTTATGGTCTCTGTACAAAAAAGCACAGATGTCAAATTGGACAGCCGAAGAAATTGATTTTTCGAAAGATATGGACGACTGGGCTAATTTAACCGATAACGAAAAACATTTCATTACATATATATTAGCTTTTTTTGCTGGATCAGATGGTATAGTATTTGAAAATATCAATAATAACTTTGCGGATGAAATTCAACTCACAGAGGCTCGTTCGTTTTACGCGTACCAAGCACACAACGAAATGGTACACGGGGAAACTTACAGCAAACTCATAGATAAATACATAAAAAGTTATTCGGAAAAGAAAACATTGTTTGAAGCTATTCAAACAATTCCGTGTATAGAAAAGAAGGCAAAATGGGCCATGAAATGGTTCGATAACAAAAGAGCGTTTGCAGAACGTTTATTAGCCTTCGCATGCGTCGAGGGTATTTTCTTTTCAGGGAGTTTTTGTGCTATTTTTTGGCTAAAGAAAAGAGGGTTACTTCCAGGTTTATGTTTTAGTAACGAACTCATAAGTCGCGACGAGGGGTTACATTTAGAGTTTGCAGTGGAACTGTTTAAAATGTTAAAAAACAAACCTTCGGTGTCCACGATCGAAGAAATAGTGCGCGACGCAGTTTCTATCGAAAAAGAATTCATATTGGACGCGTTACCGTGTAGTCTCATAGGTATGAATTCCGATAAAATGTCCGAATACATAGAATACGTTGCGGATAGACTACTCAAACAAGTTGGCCACGATAAAATCTGGAACACGAAAAATCCCTTTGATTTTATGGAGAATATATCACTCGACGGTAAAACAAACTTTTTTGAAAAACGTGTCGGTGATTACGGGAAAATGGATGAAGATTCGACCGAAATTGAGTTCGACGAAGAATTTTAATATTATTAAGGGGTAATAACCACATTTCTACCATCGGAACAACCACACGTTATAGCATCACCGTCCGATTTTACAACGTCAAGTGGCTCCAAACGCATACCAGAATCAAACACAGAATATTGATCTTCGGACATACCCGGTAATGGTGAAGGCATGTCAACCATTTTTGGTGGTGGCGATGGCCCTGGTGCTGGTGCTGGTCCTGGTACTGGGGATGGACCAACGGTTTCTTCCAAAGGTGTTTCTATTAAAGCGTATTCTTCGCGCTTTATGTTCATCATGCCCCACGTGACGAGCATGAAAACGAGCGTGTGAAAGGCAAGACCACGTATAGTCGGACACCCAGTTGGACTGGAAACCCACGATCCAAATATTTTTCGCACTAAGCGGAACGTCTCTGGATTAGCAACAATAAAAAAAACTAGTGCAGACATTACGGAAATCAAAAATTTTTGTTCTTGTTTTTTACCGTTGCATCCACAACCACAATCTTTAAAAAGACCCATTGGTATATTTTATATATTTTATAGAGAAAAAAAAACTGACTTAAAGTTTGCAAGTATATATGATATATAAATACAATGTCAAACATCATCCAAGTTTCTGAGCAATTCGAACCGTCTTCTGTGTCTTTCACCAAAATGAAGAAAAACAAGAACGGTGGTAAAACAGTGTATATTAACGCACAAGATGGTAAAAAGAAACTCTACTTACAACTTCCTTTCATGCGTTCTCCATACGGACTTAGTGCGTTTACCGACGAAGCGACGAATAGAACCTCGTATTCCCTTGACTTATCCTTTGATAAGGATAACGAAGAAGCCAATTCTTTGTGCGATAAATTGAAAGAACTCGATGAGATCATTATTAAAACCGTCTCCGAAAACTCTAAAGAATGGCTTGGTAAAGCTTACGATATTAACGTCATTAGAGAAGCCCTGTATAAACCACTCGTTCGTCAGGGTAAAGATGATTACCCAGACACTCTGAAACTTAAGGTCATGACGAAACCAACTGGTGAATTCTTAGCCGAGGCGTATAATTCTGCACGCGAAATGATCACGGTCGACCAAATTGAAAAGGGTCAGCGATGTATGTGTATCGTAGACTTTAATCAAATTTGGTTTATCGATAACAAATTTGGTGTAAGTGTTCGCCTTTCACAGGTTCTTTGCGAACAATCGTCTAAACTCCCATCTTTCGCATTTCAGGGGTTAGAAAATACTGTCGAAGATGAAGTCGAAGAAGAATATACCGAAGAAGAAATCGATGAATAAAATATTATACTATATCAGTATGGAACGCGAACGTCACTTTGAAGATTTAAAAAAAATAGCATCACTTTCAAAAAATAAAAAAAATATAAAAACACAAAAACAAAGGAACCTTTTAGGAAAAAATGTCATAAAAGCTATAGAAGGTATCGGGTGTAAACCACAAAACGTGTTTTATAAACCCGATTCTCTTTTTAGCGTTAATGGTTCTTTAAGTACTAAAAAAGGAATACGTAAAGTTGGTAAAGGAGAATATGGTGAAGTATTCGTAGGGTGTATAGATAAAGAATGCGAAAAACCAGTTGCTATAAAAATTTCAACCGAACCGAACCAATTTGAATACAAAATAGGTAAACGCATAGAAAAGTTGAGTGGTACGAGAATGTATGCGTACCAAAAATGCGATAAATATTCCATAATTTATACGGAATACGCGAACAGCGGAAATTTGTCGAGTTTTATAAAGGATAATATAAAATCACTCCGTCCCATACATTTAAGAACTATAGTGACACACGTATTATATAATTTATATAGAATACAAAAAAAGTTCCAGACGTTTAGACACCACGATCTACACACCGATAACGTTTTGGTAAACACAAACATAAAATCGTCTGGTATTAGACGTTATAAGATTAACGATACGATACTAAAAGTACACGATATCGGAATAGAAGCTTTAATAAACGATTACGGGTTTTCGTGCATACAAGGCATACCAAACCCGACGATCGATTCCAATAACTATAAAAGTAAATATGGTATATACAGAGAATCAAATCCCATGTACGATGTTCATTTTTTTCTAAATTCACTGAGAAACTTCTTAAAAAACGAAAAAGTATACGTGGGTGCAGAAACCATTCAATTTATCGATCGCATTTTACCATCTGAATATTTAGGTCCAACTACATATAAAGTGAACGAATTCAGGTTACGACCTTCGCCTATAGGTCACGGAAATTTACCAACGTTTAAACGTATATTTAACGATAAATACTTTTCACCGTACAAGGAAAAACAACCAGGTTTCGATATCACGAGTATAATAGGTAAAATGCCTTCTAAACCCAAAAATATAGTGGTCAAACACGGTGGTCCTTTACCTTTACCCAAAGTGTATTTAGCCAAAAAAGGTTATGTAAAAATAGGTACACGTAAGTGTTCTTCGTATAAAAAAAGTGAACTCGTTAAAATCGCAAATACTCTGAACGTTCCAACAAAAAACAAAACGATCACAAAAATATGTAACGACCTAAAATTAAAATATATCAAATAAGTATATAAATGATACCATTTATAATTTTAACCGCGATAAATACATACATTTTTTTGAATACCGGTAAACCCAAACCCAAATCTCAGGAACAAACAGAAGGTTCATGGACTGTTTTCGGAACTTCTTGGTGTGGATGGACTACAAAACAACTCGACTATTTAAAAAAGAAAGGTATTAAACACAAATTCGTCGATTGCGAAAAAGACAAATGCGACGGAATTGATGCGTTCCCGCAAATGGTTCACACTAACGGTGAAAAAGTTGTTGGGTACAAGGAAGTTTAATTAAACACCTCGAACAATTGCTATGGCGAGTGAAAGGATAAACGCGTCCAAGAACGTGTTAATTGGTTTAAGAACCGTGATGTGCTTAACGAGCGATTTATTCCATGCAAATCTAAGTACAAATGTACTAATAAGAATAGCAAGAATGAAAATAAGAATTTCAGTCAATACATCGTTCATTTTTTTAGCATTCGCAATATCTCTGAGCATTTTACTTATTACTAATATTTTTTTTCTACTCTATTAGTAATGAAGAAAACACTCCTTCCCCTGAGTGGTTCTGAACCAAAGTTTACAGAAAAGTTGTGGGGACGAACGGTAGGTATAGGAAACAACAACTGTTATGCCTATGCGATGGGCGATTACGAAAAAATGCGCTTACAAAAAAGTGTACCAGGTGAACGTGCTGGTATTCGTAATCTTTCTCATACGTACACGCACTGTAAAAACTTACCCCAACGTGTCGTTGCGGATAATCCACAAAAAGTGTATATGGCAAAGGCGAGTGAAAAGTGTCGCCCAAATCACTATAAGGTCATGATGTTCGTGGCACCTGGTAACAAAAGAAACTATTTTAGACAAGGTGATTTTCACTTTTATAAACAACACAGCGTCGTTGAATATAAAGTTAAAAAAGGTAATACGTACGAAAATATAGCAAAATTTTTCAAAGTTCCCATCAGTCGCGTAAAAAAAGCGGGTAAACTCGTACCCGGAAAACTGTTAACTTTTAAAGCGAACGTTTTTAGTCATAAAAGAGGATGGGCAACTGGCCCTTTATTAGTAGACGCTAAGGGTAAGAGCATACAAGATCCAAGAAAAGCGTCACGTAACTACCCTGGACTAAATTATAGCAAATATTGTAGTTCATTCTGTGTTAAGAACAGAGGGATCAAGGTCGGACACACTCACACCAAAGTCACCCAAAAGGTTAGATAAATCCATTTCATTTTCTATATCAAACAATATGTCGAGTGCGTCGAAAATAAAGTCGTTGTTTAGGGATACCGTATTCGATGTAGTTTCGAGTAAATTGTGTACTGTAATTTGTACTCTGAAGTTTCCACCGTCAAATATTTTTCTACACACGGGACACGTTTGTTTTCCTCTATCTTTCCAATTTTGTAGACAATGCGAATGAAATAAGTGTCCACACCGTATTGGTGTATTTGACCTTGTTTGCCTTACCTCGTTGAGACATATGGCACACTGTGTCATTCTCTACAGAACTTAAAGAAGTTTAAATTTGAAATTTACCGTACCCACCCGCGTTAGTAAATGTTTGGTACTTTAAGAAGCGCTTTGTCACACGATCCACACTTTTCCGTACCCTGTAAATCTTGAACTGGTTTCAAAAGTTCGGGTCCTTTCTCTTGAAGAAGTTTACGAAAAGAGTAATTGTCTTCAAAAGTTATACCATTTTTTTCCATGAGATAGTTGTTAAGTAATTGGTTAGACGTACTTATAGTGAAACATCGACCATCGGCCATACCAAGTCGCTGAGACATTTTATATATTATTATTACATTAGAAATTAATTTGTCTATTTTTAATTGTATCTAACCACGATCTCTGACCAATTTGTTTAGCCATGTTTATAATATCATTTACGTCGTACCCTGATGCTACGTCGAATATTTCTTTTTTACCTGGGTCAATATCTGTAGTGAGTAAAACACCTTTATGTTCGAGTATATGCGATATTATTATGTTATAAGCGAATGCAATTTCTTTCAAAGTTTCGGCACCAGTAATTATAATTTTACCCGTACTGAATATACTCGTCGTAATTTCTTTCATATCTTCAGCTGGCTTAAACTTTACTTTTACTGCGGAATACCTATCGGGTTCGAAAGACACTTTAAATACATCTTCAAACTTTTGTGCCGTCTGTATGAGATTTATATTTTTATTCAAACTGAAATTCGAATTTATCATGACAACACGAAACGTATCTTCTGGTATGATGTACTCTTTACCAAGGATGTTACTAAACATAAAAGACAATTGTTTTATCACACGCTTACAATCAAATAAATCTGCACAACCAGCAACTTGAACACTCCCATTCGGAAAGATCTTTGCCGATTTCGTACTATGATGATCTTCATATACCAGTGTTATTTGGTTATAAAAAGTAGTATCTTTACGCGTCCAATCGAACGTCCTCGACTTTTTATTTACGTTTGTTAGCTTTATAGTATCTTCCCCAAAAAAACTTTTCAATTTTTGTATGTCTATACTCTTCTTAAACTGTGAAATCATCGTTATCGTAGTAAGTTTAATCCACGAAGGTTCGATATCGGGATGCTCCTGAGTTATTCTTTTTCTAAACTCATCGAGTGTTAGAAAATACGAAAACGTATTATTCGCTATAGACGAATACATTTCAACTTAAAAAAAAACAAATATAAAGCTAACTTAGGTTATTTATGTATGCCGTGTTTGAAATGTAAAAAAAGGGGTATCCCCATCGAATGTAAATACTGTAAATTAGGTTTTTGTTCTCGATGTATCGTTCTTGAAATACACGAATGTAAAGGATCTGATATAAAAAAAGAAGAACAAATAAAAGATCTCGAAAAGAAACTCGAATTCAAACCAGATAAAAAATTCGGAATGGTTTAAAGATTTTAAAACATTCCTTATATATGACCGCATTTTTAAAACACTGTCACCAACTTTATGATATAGACAAAAATCGCATGGTTACCGAAATACACTATTCTAAGTATATAGAAGGTAAAGGTTACGAAGACATGGTAGACACTTTTGATACGATATCAAAGTGTGAATTTAATCAGACGAAAGGCTCTGTTCGCTACGAAAGGTTTCTCGATACTATGGTTATTAAAACAATCGAAACAACACGTAAAATGGTTTTGATTGCTTTAGATAGCGCGTTATGTGAAAATAAAAACATACATTCGCTTATACGAATTATGCGTTCTATACAAATAATTGATCCTACATTTATACCCCCAAACATAAATAAATCGTGTTCTTGGCAGAAAAAATTGGTAAGAAACATATGTAAAGATGTATTTCCCGAAGTTATAGAAACGAGCACAAACAAATTTAATCTCGAAAAACTGTTTAGAACATTACAATTAATAGAATCAGACATGTCAGACTGAGTAAATTCAAAACAAAATTGTTCGTGTTACCAGCTTCGATTGCTTTTTCAATTTTAAAACTATGTCCCGGGTTAGTAAACCCTTTATCTATATTTCTTCCTGGAATAAGTGGTCTAGATAAAGCACATTCTTCTTCTCTGTATCCAGGTCGACCGACGTTTTTGGAAATTATATCACACGCTGGACTTTTATATGGTTCACCCTCTGGTTCATCTTCTGGTGGTGTATACTTACCAAATTCGTGTGGTTGGCGACTCGTACCGGGCATAAAACTCACGAATGGATTAATATCATCCATCGTATTTTTATCATCGAGCATTAATTCACTCATATTTATATTATCGTAAGATATATTTTTTATGTTTCATTTTCATACCGTGCTGTTCCCACATTTCATCGAGGTCTACATCTAACATATGTGCTAATTGAAATAGATAACTAAACACGTCACCCATCTCCATCATGATATCCGTACCCCGACTTTTTTTTAGATTTGTTTTCTTGAACGTTTTCTTATACTGTCGAATAGCAGATGCGAGTTCACCAAACTCTTCAGTTAAAAGTAACCAGACTGTATCTACACCAGCCCTATCCCACCCCTTCTCTTTACAGATTTTTTCAGTTTCACATTTATAAAAATTCAAACCCATTTCTCACTTAACCGATAATAAAATCTAAACTTTATATAAGAAACATGGAAAAAAACGCTATCATAGCAGCTTTAATAGTATCAATCTTATTAGGATTTGTATTATGGTTTTTTATTTTTAGAAAAAAAGAACCAGAACCCGAACCAAAACCGGAACCGGAAGTTACAGGTCCAACACCGGAGCCCGGAACTACACCAAGTGAAACTGTAGACGCCACAGACGAGGCTATGATGGGTGGGGACGACGAACCAGTTCCAGACGAAGATGAAACTTCGCTCGACAATGCACCAGCCGAAGAAGGAGTTGAAGAAGAAACTACGGGCGAAGTTTCACCTTACATGATAAAAAAATAATTGTATACTATAAAGTATGACAAAAAATAAAAATCAACAATTTAAAATCGCGGTTGTTGCGGTTCTCGTCATATGTTTGATTTCATCTATAATAGCGGCAGTAAGATCAAGTACGTCTTCGCCTTCAGAACAAACTCCAACCCCGACCTCAGCCTCAGCCTCTAAAACAGGAGATGAAGCCGCTGTAAAAGAACTACAAAAAGCAGTCGAAGATCTTGAAACAATTAAAGACCGAATCAAAAACGTTGAAGAATACAACCGTCGCGAAAACTATAGATCCGAAACGAATAATGGTCTTACGGTTGTTGGTACGTTAATGGAACAAATGATTGACGTTATGGTCGCGGTTTTGAAACAACCACTCGTCGCCGAAGCGGTATCTAAACGTATCGTTAATAAACAGGACGCAGACGAAATTGCGGAATATATTGAAATGTTAGGACAAGAAGTTGTTAAGGAAGTTGAACAAACCCCACTTTTAAGGTGTGGTCGACCAATGGTTCAAAAAACAAGGGAGGAAAATGGAGGTGTATCTATGTGGTGGGAAGAAGGAGATGGGGAAGTACCAGAATATAATTGTGAGGTTTATAGATTTAATGAAGATAAAGTAGAAGAAGGTAGGAAACGTGCAATGGCAAATTTATACAATAAAGTTCTTTCGGTTGTTGAAAAGGCTGAAGAGCGGGATAAAATGTATAGAATATTGAAAAACGTTTCTATTGATAATTATAAACAGTATGCAATATCATCTGGTAGTGAAATTAATATGGAACGCATCGAAAAATTTCCCGAACAGAGTGAAGTCGAAACTAATGCAATGGCACATTATAAGTACTTAGGATACACACTGAAAAAAGAATTAGGAGAATCTATTAATATTAGAGAACTTACTGAAGATGAA
>Ga0070749_10000840_pt1 | contig 20741 bp, 32 predicted proteins | sample VirMetDEL_Nov_18_FD_75180 | JGI IMG/M metagenome (GOLD analysis project Ga0070749, IMG submission 75180) | Aqueous microbial communities from the Delaware River and Bay under freshwater to marine salinity gradient to study organic matter... | ecosystem: Environmental > Aquatic > Marine >...
AAACCTCAACATTCCCTTGTGCAGCCTTTCCTAGTAAATTGGATGCCGTCGAGAGGTCAACGCCAATGGCAGATGAAAGATCCAATGCTGCTTGCGTAGCTCGTCTCAATCCTTGTTGGTCCAACTGGCCAAGTGATTGAATTAAAGCCGCGTTCTTTACAATAACTTCGTCGCCGAACTTAGATGCATTTTGCAATTCAGTGGCAAACTGAAGAAAGCTTCGTGATGTCTCTTCCGAGTACTTACCACTTTGAGCGAGAGCCACATTGAGCGAATTGATAGCATCTTCTTGCTCGTTTGCGGCATTTATCGATTCACCAATAAGATTTTTAAGATCTGAAAATCCGCTTTTGATAGCACTGAAAGCGGCAGTAACCGCATTGGCTCCCAAATTCCCAAGGAAAGACGCAAAGGCATTAGATGCTGTACTGCCAGCTTTGTCAGCATCGTCGGCAAACCCACCGAGTAGTTTTTTAACTTCGCCCAATGCCTTTCCAAGCTCTTTTGGGTCACCGGAAATTTTAATTACAACGCCACTAGAATCTGCCACTCCCTGCCCCCATTTTGGCCATTTTTTTGGCCAGTGCATCGGCTATCTTTTTTTCATCTTCAGGAGATATATTTGTTTGCTCCTGAGATTGTTTATAGCCGGACTTACGATTTTGAATCGCTTCTATCAGCTCGCTGAGCTCTCTCCTTGTAAGCTTTCCGTATTCGTCTTTTGAGTATCCGTACTCGCTGGCGATGAGGTCGAAGACTTGTGTGTCACTGAGGGTGATCCCGCCGGAACTTTTTTTTTCTCATTTAATTTTAAATCCGGGCTGGACTTCTTTCGAGTCTCAACAAACGCTCGAATAATTCCGGTCAACTCATCGGCTCCGCATATGATATGTTTCAATTTTTCAACAGGATCATCAAATGTAAGTATTTTCTCATCGAGCCCATCCCATTGAGTGATCACCGCATTTTTGACAATTCGTTTTGCATCGTCATCCATAAGGCGCCAAAAGATTGCGAAAACGATATTTACATTTACGCTCTTTAGGCCTTCAATGAGTTCTTCTTGAGTCCAGTTTTCAAGCATCCATTCATCGTCTTGGATAGTAATAAAATTCATGAAAACGTCGCGGTTCATTTTCTTTACGAATACTGACTCTCTAACAAGTTTAGACATTACGGCTCCTGGGAAAATGATACGGTTGATTTTTGTCTCTTTCAATGAAAGCTTATTAATGTGTGGCCACACTTTCAAGGGTTTTTGATGAATAAAAAAGACGATATGCACCGACGGACTATTACCATCAAATTGCGTTTATCACCGATTGAATACTCTAGACTAAAGATCCGGGCGGATGAGTTTTGCAATGGGAATATTTCAGAGTTAATCAGACACGCCATAACGAATATGCGTGTGAGGCCAAATAAAAAACGGGGACCTAGCTTTTAACTAGGCCCCCGCCCCAGGAGTCATCATCAGGAAGGTGATGAATCTACTCGACTTCAGAAATACGGCAGACGGCGTTTTGAACTGAATCGTAACTGGCTTTTGCAGTGTAATCGTTTTGAGCCCATGTTTTACGTTCCGCACCAAGAGTGATTCCGATTGCTTTCATTTTATAAGCTTCGATTTCAAAAATCGCGCCGTTACCACGTTTTTGGCCATAAGCAATCAAACCAAATTCTGGGAAAACATCAGAAATGCCACCAATTTTTACTGTGCGGTTGAAAGTGTTGATCGGACGAATTTCAAATGTCGCCGAATCTCCAGTGACAAAAGCCGTGGCCGATCCACCGCCGGTCAAGGTAATGCCGTAGTTAGCAATTAAATCCGTACCGCCAGTGGATATCTCGATAGCCGAAGCAATTTTCAAGCTGTCATCCAAGAAATCTCCAGCAGTACCACGGCCAAAATCAACATCAGATGCACAATAGACATCAATGTCGTTATCGCTGGTAGCTACAATTGTATAACGGCCAAACTTTAGATCAGAAGGAGTAGTTAATGTTATAGTCGACAATAACCCTGTCGCAGCAACAATCGATGTACCTTTTTTGTTTGAAATAGCTGTAGCGTAACCGCCGCTTTCAGCTGTTCCTTGTGTTGGGGCCTTACCACCAAACAAGGTAAATAACCAATTTGGATATTCACTTACCGAGAAAGAAAGCTCGGCAGTGATGTCGCCATCCTCAATCGCCCATGCAAAGCGGTTAGAGCCACCAAACAATTCAATAGTGTCACCCTCTAGTGTGAAGGTAGAACCTTGAACAACGCGTGCTGTACCATAAGGTACGCCATTTGTACGGTTAATTGGTGTGACGGAATGCACTCCAAATAATACTCTAGGATCTGATAAAGCCATAAATTCCCCCTTTAATCTGCAATTGCAAAATCAATCGAAACGCCAAAGACCTTGTGATACTGGCTTTGGTTATTTATTTTTATATCAATAGCTGCTGTGGTTGAAATAGTCGGGGAATCAAATCCCTTTCCTATTTTCCCCCAAGTTGCGACTACCGCTTCTTTCAAAGCCCGTCTGTAGCGCAATATTCTCTTTTCCACATTTAAATCTTGCCTGTCGATAATAAACAGGTCCACCTCAATCGTATAATTCTCGGCAACGATTGGCCCATTTATTATCGTCTGAACATTATCTAGATAGTAAAAAACAAAGTTTTTATAGTTTTTTGCTTTGTCATCGAGTGATTGAAAAATCCATGCGCTCGCTGGGATTTGATCCAACAACGTATCGTTTTTCTCCGCATTGATGCTTGTAATGGCCGAGGCCAGGTTGGCTTTAAGCGCCGTCTCAAATGCACCTAAAAATGTCTCTATATCAAACCGCGCCATCGCCAGACCCCTGTGTACTACCCGTTGCCTCTCCCAAAGTTGAACCCAATACTCGAAGAATATATTGATTGATAATATTGTTCCACCGTTCAAGGCGTCCGGTCATGTCTTTATTTGCAGCAAACCTACTAGACTCTGGTCCTATAAACAAAAATTTGCGAAGTGGTATTTTCTTTCTAGGGTCATCGGACTGGTGATATTTCCCATATGGGACAGTTGTGCCTAGTGTAAGAGAGCGTTTTTGTATATCTGTAATATTACCAGGCCCCCCAATTTGGGTGACTGATTTTTCTAATACGCCAGAGAATTTTAAAAGTGGGTATCCTTTACGAAGGCCGGTCTTTTTTTCTTTATAATATTGGTAAGGCGTATATGAGTCATACCCCTTTGATATTGGGGTGCGGTCTGCGGTAGCGACCTGCAGTGGAGCCTTACGGATCTGGCCAATTTTCTTTCCTTTAAAATCCTCGTATTGTCCTGGACCTTTCAAATTAAAAATCGCCTTTTGAGATTTGTAAAAATCTTTTGCGATTAATTGAAATGGAATTCTTAAGTCGGTCACAGCGTCAAGTGCCCTTGCGACTTGATCCGCAAACGCCTTGTCTGCCTTTACGCTATAAGAGACAAAGCCTGGATCAGACATTTACGGCCTCACCACTGCTGCTTAGTCACACTAAAAGTATGACATTCGCTGGTCGTACCGACGCAAAAAGCATTAAGCGAGCCATTTGGTGACTTAAGTGGTACATCTTTTAGTAAGAGATCACCTTTTACAATGAGATCTAAATCATCGTTGAAGGTTCGCACGCGATTGTCTTTATACTTTTCGTCGGACTCACGCTGTTGGGTTGCGTTGTTTTTTACTTCAATAATATTTCTGACACGTTCTGAAACTCTGAATATACAAATCCGCTTCAAGATCGAATAGGCTTCCGGGTACGATACATTGTCTACCGGGACGACGTATTTAAGGCCTACCCGAGCATCGATATAATTGGACTCTTGAAGAATTAATTCTTCAAGCTCATCTTCGGTGATCGCAAAATTGTCACCGAATTCTATTTCCTTAAAGTCCGCCTCGATATCAGTTTGCTCGCAGTAGGCCATTTATTTACACCTTAGACAATGCGCCCATTTTAATGAGCTCATCTGTTACCTTAGATTCAGGGAACTCGTCGCCTTTTTTATAAATCACGCCACCATCGCCCATGATGTTTAACAAGCACACCCATTTCTTGGCGTTTGCTTTAGGCGTATCGACACGCATCTCCTCTTGAAACTCAAAAGGACCCTCTAGGGCTTCGATGTCATCAAGCTTTTTCTTTTTTGCCATGCTCGACCCCCTTAGTTGTCGCAGCGAAAATTCTGAATAAACAAGAAATCAAAAACGCGTGAGCCGTTTGCGGCTGGATTCGGGATCACAGTGTTGCTAGCCATTTCGGTGGCGTTGATTGCCACGGTTTCGCCAGTCAATACTGCACCATCTACCAAACCCTTAATGAAATAGCCTGTGCCATTTAGGCAGCGGTTCAAGCCAAGCTTCTCGCCAATTCCGAGACTAAAAGATGCTCCGTAAGGAGAGTCTTCGGCGGGGAATTGAACAGATGTAATAGTCTTGAATGCTTTGTTGCCTGTGGTGGCAGTGCTTTGGTTTGCGATCAAAGCCAGAGTTTCTGTAATCACACGCCCCTTAGCGTCACGACCAGTGACGACAACGTTCCCGGCCGCCACGTCGGCAGTAGTTCCACCTGGAGTAAGCACGAGGTTTCGCGCCACATCTGGTTGAGCTAAAAACGTAGTGACTGTAGTGCCTGAAGCCCCACCTCCAGCGTTTGCACTCAGAATGTATGCAGTTGAAGACGCTGCAGGTGATGTGATTGTTTGATGTTGCAAGACTTCTTGGGTTGGGAACTTAGCATCGATAGGCATACGCTTGAACGAGGCTTCCGCTACCAGGGCCACAAGTCCAACAACCAATGTGAACAAAATAGTTTTTTTCATTGGTATAATCTCCCTTTTAAAAATGTTCTTTTGCTAAGAAGGGCGAGCGTTTTCACAACTCACCCCTCCCATGCCAAAGCTTTTAATTAAGCGATGGCCGCAGAAACCAAATACGCTGCGCTTGTATTGACTAGCTCGAAAGAATAATCGTCTTGAACGATAATTCCTTTCGCTCCAGGCGGGTTGTTTAGGTCATATTTGTAAACTTGACGAGCTGGACGGCTTGTCATTTTCATGTAGTAACCAAACGCAATCTGGCGTTTAGCAGGGGCCGTCGGTCGCACGAAGAATGTGATCGAATTGCCCCAAGCTTGAGCCAATACGTTTGTTTGGCCTTCTTTAGCCGAGTTGTAGGCCACTGAACCAACGTACAACAATTGAACGCCCATGGCCTTTGCAACTTCTTCTTTAGTCAATGTGCCAGCGCGATTAGCTGCATAACCCAACGTCTCAAGAATTTGAGGATGGTAGATCAAAGTGTTAAATACTTTCTGGCTCATAACGGCTGCGTTTGGCTGCATACCACAACCATCCAAAACGGCGTTGTGCGCATCTTTAAACACGACGGTTGGGTTAGAGTTGCCATAGTCGCTGAACTGTGAAGTGCCAGACAAAATGACCTGTTGAGTGATCACGCCAGTGTCTTGAACAACAGAGGCTAGTGCGCGCTCTTTATTAGTAAGAACTAAATGAGTCACACCCATTGTTTCGTCTGATTCCGCATCGAACGGTTCTTCAACGTTGTCATAATCATCTTGAGTTACAACGCCTTCAAGGGCGTGGCTTCCGATGAGATAGGTATTACTTAAATCACGAGTGATTGGATCAACCCTGCGGGCTTCGCCACGACCAGAGATCAAGTCGGACTCGACTCGAATATGGTTTAAACCATATGCACCGATGATACCGGACTTTTGTTTTACGTTTAGAGTTGGGAATACCTGTTCACTGATGTAACCATCAGGGAAATAGCCGTTTGATACGTTTGTAAGTAACTTGTCTACTAATGCTTTATTTTGTGCCATTTTATAAATCCCCCTTATTTAATTATACGCTGCGGCCAACGTGACGGTCGATAATTACAGCGATGACATCGTTTTGAACTGCATCTTGCATAGCTACTGCGAAAGCGGCACCTGTGGTGATTGCTTTTCCTTGTCCGCTCGCCGCAGATCCGATAGAAGCGTTCAAGCCGATAACGCCACTTGACTTAAGTTTTGCGCCACCAGCAACGGCCACTTCGGCCATCTGGCCAGATGTAGGTGCATTCATCAAAATGCCCATTGGAATTTCATCGTTTCCACAGCCAACTACTTTTTCAAGGTCAGCACCGAATTTTACGAATGAATATTGCAAAGCAGACAAATCAGCGCCTGCGGTAAAAGCCTGAATTTCTGGTTTTAAATAAGCTGCCATTTTAAATCCCCCTTTAAATTAAATTACTTACGTTTTTCAGCTAAAGATTTGTTGGTTCTTAGAACTTCTGAAACTGCCTCTTTAAAGGTAAGTTTCTTTTCCTCAGCCAACTTTTTTGCGAGTTTTTCAATCTCTCCGTCTACATCGTCTACATCTTTAGGTGTAGTCGCCACACCTTGTTCTTCCATTTTCATTGGTTCCGACAATTCGATGAACTTTTTCATGTCGCCGGCAAGGTAGGCTTCACGTTGAGCAGCAACGGCTTTTCCTTCTGAAAGAAGCTTGGTGAATTCAGTTTCTTTTTCCATTTCCACGAGTTTCTTTTCAGCCAACACAAGCTTCTCTTTTGTTTCAGAGAGTTGTTTTTCCATGTCGTCTTTTTTCTCAACCTCGACTTCAACTTGAGCTGGCCCTTTTTTCATTTCGGCAATTTTGCTCATGAGAGCTTCAATGCCATCGACGCCCATTTCTTCTTCCAACTTTTTGTAGTCGCCGAGTTTTTTTTGCATGTCTGCACATTGTGCTTCCAAGTCAGCTAATTTTTTTTGATCATCTGTTTGCACAGTTCCCCCTTGATTTGGATTTAATTCGGAAAGTTTTCCGTCACGTTCCATTTGAGATGCGATTGCAACGGCTTGCTCTTGAGGGTAACCTTCGTCAATAAGCTTCGCAATCTTTTCGGAAACCGCATCTTTTTCAGATAACTGAATGACCGGTTCCATACGTTTAATAACCGGACGATTTGTAAGTGCTGCACCTTTAAGCACACATCCATATTTTCTACCGGTCTCATTATCCTCATAGGCATCCTCAAAATCAGCTGAGATATACCCATAGTCTTTATCGGATAAAGACTTTTGACCTCGAGGCGTAAATTCGATTTTGGCCCAGAGTTGACTTTCTGGTCCGATATCTTTTATGTAAAGTTCCTTAAACCATCCAGCCGCAGGACCTTGTGTATCATGGTCGTAATCAAGCGCGGGCACAACACCACGGACACCATTGCGGAAATTGCTCACCATCTCTTGGAGCATTTTTGCGGTGACATCGAATTGTTTGTAACGTGGGTCATAGAACGTGCCAGATTTGAGCACCTGAATGTCTTTCAGCACAGGCAGGTCCTGCGGCTGAAACGACTCGTCTAAAAAATAAATCTGATTGCCGTATCTCTTTGTTGCCATGTCCCATTATCGTGTCTGAAATTGTGGATAAATCAAGTCCAAAAGTTAACAGCATCTACTTTCGGACAAATTAATTTCGCCCTGTGCGCGTTTAGAAAGTTCTAGTTTATCAGTTGAGATCTCTGGGTTGCCACGGAAGGACCGCAAGTTAATGGCCAAATAACTTCGGCAATTGTAATGCAGAGGAGGGCTGTAGCGGTCTAGATCTGGATCATTTGCGGCAAATGTACGCCCATTAAGTTCGCTGCATATTTCAGTTGTTCGATCGTCATCTACGGCAATGAACGTGTAGCTTTCTACCTCATCGGCAATCTCATCAGCACCATCAAAGCGACCTTCGTTGACAGTCTGGTTTGCAAGTACGCCTGGACCTGCACTACTAACTGGACCAGTTACAATCTGGTTCATCCGCTCGGTCATATCCCCGACTATAATTTTATCTGAATCGGTCGATGGTAAAGATGTTTGGTACTGGAGTCCTATGCCTTTTTCTAGATCTCCAGCTTGCGTAGAGACAAGTGTCTCAACTCGACCTTGGACTCGTTGTTTTGTTTTTGAATCCAAAGCATAAATGTTTTCAAGGCCCGCGCGCGCGTCCCTTGCCGCCTCGGCATATGCCAATCGCTTGGCATTGAATTGTCTTTTGATATCTAAATTGTCTGGGTTGGAGACGTATATGTTGGTTAATTCTTCGAGCTCAATTTCAAGCCGTCGAACTCTTGCCAAGGTATTTTCCGCGCGCTCGTTTTTGGAACGAGCAAGCCGGTACTCTTGAAGCTTCTTTTTGGCCGACATACTTTTGACTTGCTCGATGGCTGCGATTGTCGCTTCTGTGACAATAAGTCTGAGTCCTTCATAATAGGCATCCGATGCGTCGAAGTTAATTTTATTAGGCGCTTTAAATTCTGCACTAGATGAAAGCTTGCTTTTCTCTTTCATTATTTTGCTAATGTAATCAACGCCTTCGGCAGGAAGGTTCAAGAGGATGAATGATTTTATTCTATCCTCTGTCTTACGAATTAGCTTTTCAGCTTCCCGCTGTTTAGTTACAGATTTTGGACTTTTTTTTTCCGCTAACTGTAGACTTATATTTGAGGGGTCGCCTGGCGGTGGCGTATTAATTGTCGGTTGCGCTGCCGCTCGGCTCTCCTCATCTACTTTTGGGTACTTATATTTTTCTCTAACAAAGTCTTCCAACGGTCGGTCTTTAACAACGACACCGGATCCGGCCAAAATGCTTAGAGTTTCAGCCCATACTTTATCAGCTTTCTCTTGCAAACCATCACAACGAAGCTCAACGAGAAGCGGCATCTGTGGGCCAAAATTCATGCGCAGCAGTGGTTTAAATACCCTTTCGGCATATACTTCTGCCACATGATCGGCGGCGAACAATAGGCTTTGACCGAAGAAATCAGATAGAGACTCGCCAAGGGCTCTGGATCCAGACTGGTTTTGGCCGAGCAAAAGAAATGAAGCCAGGACTGAGTTTACCATCTCTTGGTTTTCAAAATTAATGGTCTGGCGAATCTTTTCTGAATCAAAGGTCACTGTTTTAATATCAAGTTCCCATCCGGCCGGGAAAGTGATGTAGGCGGCTTGATTGGATGTATAGCATTTCAATGCCTTAATAGCGTTGGCATATTCAGGGCTAGACTCTTTACCGTCTGGTACTGAGAGTGTTGGGGTGGGGATTGCGTATTTTTCAATACCCACAGCCATTAACTGCAAAAACTTGTTTTTCCTCAACCAGTTCCCATACATTGCGCGCAGAATGGATATGCCTTCATAGTTGTCGCCCTCTTGATCTGGTGAGAAGTGCACAATGAATCTTGCATCCATTTCAACTAAACGACCAGTATCCCCATCTGCAATTTGGGTGACGGATATAAGTGATCCGTCTGGCCTTACGTTCCAGCGTTCAATGGTCCTTTGTGATCTATAGGCTATAGACTTTAGCGTGTTATAACTGCCCAGATCTGGGTCATCTAGTTTTGGTCTAAAGGTTAATTCAAATAGGGAATAACCATATTCAAGGAAAGTTAAAATTTCGCCAAGCTGCCTGGTGAAGCTTTTCCCAGTGTCCTCAAAAATTGCCTTTTCGAGTAGCTTCTTTTGGAGCTTAGCTTCTGGGCTATCATCAATTGGGTGGATATACCAATTTGAACTTTTAAGTGGCAGTTTTAGGGCGTTCAAACACATACGAACATTGGCGTCACTGCGCCTCATCTTGTCGATAGTATCGGCCCACTGTGTCCCAGTAAGTTGTGAGAGATATTCTTCGGAAATATATCCACCGAAAATCTCTGTCCCTGAGGTTCCGACTTCTACAACTTTTACAGGTTGTTTGTTTATGGTTCGGACGTCATTAGTTGGCAGTTGTGATTGCGCAAAGGTACTCTTTAAAAATTCAACCAATCCCAAATGGGCCCCCAGAGTTTTGGTTTACCAGAATACAAAAACAGATGTAGCGTCGGTGCCTTCCAAAATGCGGCGGGTGCGAATTGGATGAATGACTCCTGTTGCTAGACCTTGAATAGTGACAGCGTTGCCGGCTTCGTCAAATATTTCAAGGTCTGGCGTAGTTCCAACCAGCATAATGCCGCGGCTAATCAAAGCTTTGCCGGTTGAGATCTCCATATCGTTGTCATCGTCTGGAGTAATAAGTTTGGCATTTTTATAAACTTCGTAAAACGATTCAATCATTGTAGCTCCTTACCAAAACGCAAAAATAATAGTGGCCGTGGTCCCGGTTGCTCGAATCCTTGTAGTAGAAATTGGGTGGATTACGTCTGGGTTAAGGCCTGTGATTGTAGTAGCGGTGCCGTCTTCATTAACAATGGCGATGGCCCCTGTGCCTGCGGTTGGAATCATAAGTCCTCGGCAACGAATGTCGTCGCCGCCTGCATTTTTTAAGTCTTCGGTATTGCTTGGTGTAACCTGAATGGTGTTTGCGTACGGAAATCTCACGGCCCCCCCTACCAATCTAGATCTTGCTCTTTAGGATCAAATTGTGCCATCTCTTTTGAGAAAGTTCCAACTCTACCGCTCGTCAACATGTTAAACGCCCCAGATAGCGTGTCAACGATGTCGTCATGGGCACCATCTGGAAATGCCTCGAGCTCTTGAAAAAGGTCATCGTTCCACGGGGCTTCAACTACCAATATATTGCCAAGCTCAGCTTGGGCTGAAGCTGGCAACGACCTTGTTATTTTATCCTTAGTAGCTGGGAACAATTGCACATTGTAACCATAAAGTTTTTTGGCCAATGCCTCGGCCTCAGACTTTCCAGCCTGGCCCGGGTCTTGCTCTAAACCAATAGCAACTGTTTTGTTGTCCTGCGTTGCGGTATTTTTAATAGCAGTCTCGACTTTAGCCGGGCTGCCTCGAAATCGGACCATATCGATGATAACGACTCTGCCGTCTGGCATTTGTCCGAGCTTAAGGCCGACGGTCCAGTCTGCGGTTTCAGATTCGGAGGCGGCTCGATCCCAGTACCTAACGACCTTAGTAAATTTTAATGGTGCTTGGGAGAGTATAGGGAACCACTCTTTTTTAAATAGTTCGCCTGCAGATTCCTCGGCATCCCAGTTGCCGTCTAACAATTTGGCTCTTTCAACACGCGATAGGGCTTTTAAATTGGCCAGGTATCCTGGGTCTTTTCCCATCAGGATTTTGTTGTCTTGAAGCTTTGCAGATATGAACGTGAAGGATTTGGCAAACTCACGCATATGTTTTGGTAGTTGAGTTGGGGAGTCTGCCCACACAACGGTATCATTATCGACAACAAAATATCGAATGACTCCAGATCTATCTGGGTTTGCAAAGCCTGCCAACGGATGATGTTTGGGATAGATCCACCAGTCGATGAATGACCGAACCCATGATTTTTTATCTGGGTTTGTCGTTGCGCGCACGTATGGTTTCACCCCACATGTCGATCTATTTCGTGAAAGCATGTAGAAGAATTGTCGTTTAGAAAAATGGGTTAACTCATCGAAGCAGATCAGCGGGATCTGAGCACCTTGCCAGTTGAATACATCCTTGTCCTGTTCAAGATAGCCGAATGAAACTGTGGCTCCGCTTTTAAATTTCCAATACAAATCTGTCATATTTATACTTGCATCTAGATAGGGATACAGCTTGGACGACTCATCTAACAATCCACCTTCGTTCTTTACTTGTTTAAGTGATTGTCGAAAGATTACCGACCCAAAATCTGGATTCCCGATATGCCTGATATTTTCAAGTAGGAGGGCGAATGTTTTCCCGCCACCAGCAGCACCGCCGTAAAAGGCTATGTCTGCAGAAGTTGAGAGAAACATTTCCTGAGGTCCTGGCTGCGGTCGAATCTCATTCATCTTTTTGAGGCAGATAGAATTGCACCATTGGCTTCATACTTCCGTCTGAGCTAGTGCTGTCGATTTTAATTCGTTCGGAGTATCCGAGATGCCGTTTGCAAATAATCTCGATCGCTTTCATATTTCGTTTATTAATAGCTTCATCGAATAAGACTTCTGCAATTTTGCCTTTAGCAATTGACCTAGCGGTGCGTACTTTGTCCGCAAAACGTCTCTCAAGTGTGTCAACCGATATATTTAAACAATCGGCAATAACCGCATCGGACAAATGGAGTTTAGCTAGTTTTTGGAGCAATATTTCATCCACTTTTTTTCTAGGTCTTGCCATTGCTGGTCTCCTTGAGAGCTATAAGGGCAGCATGGTTGGCGTACAACCTCTCATTAGTTTTTCCCCCACCATTTAATTTGGCTATGGCGGCGCGGTTCCCATATAAACGTTCGACTGTTCCAGAATCCTTCTTTGGGGGCGAAAAGGTGGTTCGATGTTGGATTTCCTTAATCAAAGTAAATCTCTTATCGCTCACATTGTATTCGGAAATAAAGACTGGGTTTTGTTGAGCGTTGGCCCATTCAAAAAATGCATTGTGATCAAACTCTGAGCCGTAATCGACGGTCCCTTTATAAGGAATATCACAATAAATTACGGAGTTTGATTCAATTGGTACGACTCTGTAATCTAGATTGGTAAATTTAATCTTTTGTTCGAGCCGTTGGAGCCGTTGGAGCCGTTGGAGCCGTTCGAGCTGTTCGAGCTGTTCGAGCCGTTGGAAGTCCATACGGACATTTTGTTTTCTAATAATCGCTTTTAAAAGAAAGCGTTTACCTAATATTGAAAGCCCTTTGGGCCACTTATCAATACCAAATGTTTCAACCATAAATTCGTCAAATTCATTGAAAATGACTGCTTGGTGCATGCTTCTTTTCTGGCTCTCTAAATGCTCGCCGAAGATGTAATATTTGCCATTATTCCCAAAAGACCAAAGTATTTTAATATATGCATTGGTTTCTTTTTCTTTAAAAAACCTCTCTCTGTCAATCCACTCTGGCTTGAATACTTCATAATTATATTTACCGGCGATTGCATCTTTGATTAGTTCGCAAATACCTGTCCGTATTTCATTGAAGTGGAATTGTTTATAATTGTTTGATTTTCTTTCAGCCATAAAGTGGGTGACAGAAAAGCCACCACCAAACAAATCATAGAAGTGATCTGCTTTGGGAAAGTATTTAGAGATTGTTGGGATCAGCTTATATTTAGATCCTTGATATGTAAGGCCATATTTATTTGGATTCCCACGTATTTTTGATTTAGTCATCGGACACGGATCCAAAAGAATCTTTAATTACAAGAGCCTGTCCCTCCTCAAACTTTTCATTGCAATGAGGGCATATAATAAACTTGAATCGCTTAGGTTTATCATCATCGTCTTTTTCCGGCTCATCCTCAAAAGGCTCAAAGTCTAATTTGAAATGTTTTATGCCAAGCAGGTCTAGGTCGAAATCAGGCCCTAGTTCCGCTAGATCTGTATTGATTCCAGACAGGTCTAGTTCAGCCCATGAAGCAATGGCGTTGTCACTTTGAACGTCGGCGTACTCTTGAGTTTCGTCCTCATAGTCTTGATAAACGACTGGGACGAGAGAGCCCATTTCGATGGCGGCCATTTTTCGGCCATGTCCGCTTGTAATAAAGCCTGATTGTTTTGAGACTTTGATTGGATAACGCCAACCTTGATACTCAATGATTTTAACAAGTCGCTGGATCTGGTCGTTGTTGTGCTTATTGCGGTTTTTTGGGTGATTCAAAAGTGAATTTGGATCAACCAAATCATCATATTTACAATGAACTTTTACGTCCTGCGCCAAAGTGCCCCCCGCCCTTATTGAAAAGAATAACATATGAATACTGAAATAAAATTCTAAGTGTGTCCACAAATTAACAAATGTGGATAAGGCTGTGTGTGTTGTATGAATTGGCTGGGATGGGAAGATTCGAACTTCCGATTTTCGCCTTAACAGGGCGCTGCCTTACCGCTTGGCCACATCCCAATATGATTTAAATAATCAATGGTCTAGGTACTTATCATCTATAAAAACAAAGTATTCATATTAAATGCATCTGTTTTTACAAACCTTTCTGAGAATTGACTTAAATATCAATGATCTCAATTAAATTTGAATTGTTCGGAGCGCCGATTGTTGTCCAATGATTGAACGCTAGTGTAAGGTTTTCGTCTAACGGAGAATGTGAGAGCTGCAAAACTCCTTAAATCAGCTTGATGTAAAGGGCTTAATAAACCTGGTGGTTTTCGTTCACTTCCTTTGGGGGCTATTCCCGAAATCTATTTTTAGGGGGCTGGATAGCAAATGGACAAAAGGTGTACGAAAACCGTCCTATAGTGATTGGAAGTTTGTCTCGGAAGGAATAGCAAGCGGGCGACCGACCCGAGCCTGGGCTTTATAGATTCGCTAGGGCTAAACTCACCGTGATGGTTAAGGCGCTTAAGGTAAAAAAAAGCGCAATCTTGCTGCCCGAAGACAAACGAGATCACGCCTACAACTGCGACTCAACCGACCAAAGTTTTGTTGCAGCTTCTGAACCTAATCAACTTGCTAACCAAAGGCAAGTGGAAGTGGGTGGGGAGTTAGGCCCCCTCTATTCTTAATCTTTTATAGAACAATGCATTATTAACTTAACGAGGCGCTGAAAAGTTTTTCGTGTTTGTTGAGGTTCATCAATAGGCCTGAAAGACAAAAACCCAATGGGGTTACCATCGGGTTTGTGCCTACCTATTAATGATTCTGAAAAGGCCCTTTGGGAAGCATGCCTGTTCGAATAAAAAAACATTTCCTTAAATATGCAAAATGCGCAATTGTTTTCCCTACCTATTCGTAAATTCTGAAAAAAGGGAATGTATGGCCAAACGGTTTACAGATTCGTCTAAGTGGGACCAAGCCTGGTTTAGAACACTAACACCCAAAATGAAATGCGCCTGGATTTACATTTGTGACAAATGTGACCACGCTGGCATATGGGACGCCGACTTTCCAGCTATGAGTTTTAATGTTGGAGAGGACATTTCCCGACAGGAAATAGAAGACGTATTTTCAGATAAAATCCAGCCGGTACCGGGGAGGGCCCAATACATCATAAAGGCCTTTATAGATTTTCAATACGGCCCGCTGAATCCAGACAATAGAGTGCACAAATCAGTCATCGATCGGATCAATATGGTGCTTGGAAGGACCTTACAAGGACCTAATAAGGACCTAATAAGCCCCTTACAAGCCCCTAATAAGCCCCTTACAAGGACCTTAAAAGGACCTAATAAGGACCTTCGTGCACGCACAACAAAACAAGAAAGCCCATTTGGCGCGAACAATCTTGCCGCACTGTGGAATACATATGCCTCCAAAACTACCGCGCTGTCCGGCAAAAATATGCCAACTGTGGATCTAGAAAAGTTTAAACCAGGTCAACCTAGATTTCGCTCTGCGCAAGAACGTTTGGCTTTCGAGCCAAGCGAGAGCTACTGGACAGATGTGATTGAAAGAATAATGCGATCAGACTTTTGTCGCGGGAAAAACGACCGAGGCTGGCTTGCCGACTTCGACTTTCTTGTGCGTGTTGAAACCCACGTAAAGGTCATGGAAGGCAAGTATGACTCGCGAGGAACGATTACAACCACAAATACGAATTGGGCTCGAGTGTTTGGCGATGAACCGCGAGGTGAGAAATGACTCGCGAAGAATTCCAAGATTTGGTTTCGCAGCTTGTTAGAGCCTATGGAGATCGGGCCTATCCAGAAGAACGCATTTCTAGACTTTGGAACCGGCTTCAATACATTCATCCCAAAATCGCCCAGAATGCGATTGATAATCTCATCGCCGATAACTTGCAGCCACCCCTGATGACTAAGATTCTAGAGGCCTGCCATGCGCAAAAAAAGCTATTCCCAAGCCTCGACCAGGACCCATACTCGCAAATTCGTGACCACCTGCGCCAGATGCAAAATGACAAACAGCTCTGCGACAAGTGTTGGAACCTAGGTGTCTTGACAGCTTATCGTAAGGACCGGTTTGGCAATCCAAGCGAGGAATTCTTGTGCACCTGTCCGTCTGGACAAATCGCTGGGAAATTGCCAGAAAATAAAATCCTCCCGGAATGGCTTCATTATTATAAAACGTACTACGTCCTGCACTCCGATCCAAATGGCACGGAAGAACTGCAGAAGGTGTCTCATATACTAAACCTTCCAGTCGAGGAGCGCTTGAAAGCCTTGGTAAAATTGTCCCTGAATGATCCGCGAAGTTGATTTGTTTGCATATCACAGGTATATCAGCAGAAATCTTTTCATAGGATAGCACCATGAAAAACCGCCTCTCACTCATTGCAGAGTCTGCTGAAATTGAACGCATGCTAGTTGAAAGCGAAGGCGAAATCACGCCAGAGATAGAAGCCCTGCTGCGCCCAACATCTTTATCCGAACCTTCGCGCATAGATATTGAAGGACGGAAAATTGATCGACTTGTATCTACAGCGGAAGAATACCGAGCCATTGGCAAAAGCTATCTTAGAGTCGCAAAAGCAGCCGAACGGGCGGCAAAACAAATACACTCAAGCATTACAGAGTATATGGCTGAAAATGGGCTAAAAGAAATCTGCGGCGAAGAAGTTGTTTTTAAGGAAAGAAATAGCCCGCCCGCCGTTTATATCCCGGACGAATCACAGCTAGATCAGGCCTACGTTTTAATAGAGACCATAACCCATGTTGATCGCAAAAGAATCGCAGAGGACCTCCGCATGGGCTACCCAGTTAAGGGCGCCGAACTCAAGCAATCAACCCATGTTCAAAAACAAATAGCAAAACCCAAACTCATCGGAGGAACGAATGAGTGACCTGTCCCCGGCAAGCGTCGAATCTTTATCTTGGGATAGAGATAAAATCGATTTACTTAAGAGACAAATATGTAAGGGGGCTTCTGACGACGAGCTGCAAATTTTTATACATGTCGCGAAAAGAACTGGGCTGGATCCATTCGTAAGACAGATCTATGCCGTCAAGAGATGGGACCAGCAGGAAAATAAATATGCTATGTCAATTCAGGTCGGCATCGATGGCCTTCGCCTGATCGCAGACCGCACCGGCAAATACCAAGGACAGATAGGCCCACAGTGGTGTTCCGAAGACGGTGTCTGGCGAGACGCGTGGCTGTCAAACGAGCCGCCAGTGGCGGCCCGAGTAGCTGTGTTAACGTCAGATTTTAAAGAACCATTGTGGGGAGTTGCCAGGTGGAACTCCTATGTCCAAGTAAAAAAAGATGGCACGCCAACAGCCATGTGGAAGAAAATGCCAGATCTCATGTTGGCCAAGGTGGCCGAAGCCCTCGCGCTTCGGAAAGCCTTCCCAGCTGAGATGTCGGGGATATATACAGATGATGAGATGGCTCAGCTTAACGATCCCGCCGATGTTGTGTTGCCAAGATCAAAAGCATCAAACAGATTGGCGCCTGCGCCGAAGCAAGTTCAATCGCCCGATGACTATATACCTACTGGGGGGAAATTTAAAGGGCGCAAACTAAAAGATATACCATCTGAGGAGCTCGCTCTCTATATCGGGGAGATCGAGAAACAGGCAAAAGTTGATGGCCGCCCTTTATCAGCGAGGGCTCTCGAGTTTGTAGAAAAAGCCACCGCCTTAATTGAGTCAAGACATCCGTCTCAAAATGAGACTGCCCAAAATTCTTCCACAGATTTCGACGTTCCTGAGTTTGACGAGAGCGAACCTATACAGTTTTAAACATAAACTGTCTAACTTTGATACACCGCATGGAAATATCTCGCAATTATAACACGCAGTGATATACTGTGTATATATGGAGGCTATATGGACCGCATTATTTTTGAGGTCGAAACAAAGGATGGCTTGGGTTACCCAGTTGTCCTTAAGGTTTACAAAATATACGCCAATTGCGAGGAGGTTGACTTTGACGCTTTTAAATATGTTGGCGACGATTTTCAAGGCATCAACATTACGCACAACCTCAAATTGTCCGAATACTATGCTTATACAAAGCTTATCCTTGAAAAATTTGAGGAAGAATTTCCGTTTCAATGGTGGGACATGCTTAAGGAACGAAATGAAAATAAAGGCAGGAGACATCACTATGAATAAAGCGATAGCGTCAATTATATTGTGCCTGATGACAATGTTCATTATTGGATGCGGCGGTGGCGGCGGGGCCTCTGGACCGTCTGGGGTTGGGATTACGGTTCCAACACCTACGCCAGCCCCAGATATAATTTATCAATATGATATATATATGGATGGCCAGGGAGGATGGTTTGCGTCTGTGATATACACGGACTTTACATTGCCAACACAGGTTGAGACACCATTTCAAGTTAACGGAGTTTCGGCGCAAGGCGCCGGGATCACAAAATTCGGTCGCAATTTATTTGGACAGATTGTAAACCGAGGCACAACAAATATCACATTCAGGATTGTCCGTGATCAGGTCGAAATTCTAAACATGGTATTACAACCAGATGATACACATAATTTTATTTACGACGTAGGGCCTTAATGAAAAAGAAAACAGTTAATAAGAAAACATCTAAACACAAAACTATGTTGATACGTGTCCCAGCGCAGATGCATTCTGATTTTCAGACCGTATGTAAACGTAAAGACATGGCGATGAGTCAGGTAATACGACGACTAATTTCAGATTATGTTCATAATACATAATTCGGGGGGAGGCCCTTGGAATTTTGGACTGTCATCATGCATACTATTTTGCTTTGTTTCGTTGCGAATATTATATATGACCTTATACAAAATAAATGACGGTAAAAATCTTATGGAAAAGCCTATAGATTTCAAGAAATGGGAGCGCTTGCTTCGTGGGGCTTTCCCAGCCACTGACCACAAGGAAATTTTGGAAATTATTCGTCTTGCAAAATTAGGTTCAATGTTTGCAAAACCCTCAGTTCGCAGGAGATCTAAACAAGACGACATTACAATTCAGGCGCTGCGAAAGCGCGGATATACAATCAGGGCGATCGCTATGGATGTTGGAGTAAGTTATGCCTCTGTTCAGAGGAGCCTGTATGCATGGGATGAAAAAACAAATGGAAATTAAAATAGGCGATATAGTTGAATGGTATGGAGTCAGAGGCAAAGTTATAGCCACTGATATGTCTGGTGATTACCCCATACTAGTCTGGTTTGATGAAGCATCTGATATAGCTCAGTTTACGAAAGAGGGGAAATTCTGCGGCTGGCACAAAAACCCGGCCATTACAGTCATTGAACAAAATATATTTGAATGTTTCTGGCCACCGCAAAACATTGACTACTCATCTGAGCTTGTTGGTAAACGTGTGAGAGTTACAGTCGAGGTGATTGAGTGAGGTGTGATGTCTGCAACACTCAGCTGCCAGTAGAATCGAAGTCAGTTGCTGGGTATAAAGAACAGCTTGAGAAAGAGCGCGAGCTCAGTCGGAAGTTGGCGACTGCAATTTCGAACTTCCTAAGATTGTCTGAAGTAGTAAGTAGCATAGATTTCATGAAAGAAAGACATAGTAGATTCGAGGCAATGGTTACGTCCTATGCCGAGTACGAGAAGTCAGGAGGGGAGCGGGAATGACAGGCTTTAAAGGTGGCCTCGATCGCCAGCATAGAAAAGCAAAAATTATTTTTGGCGAAACGAATAAATGTTTGCCAGCACTTTCTATGCCTTGTTTTGAGCAACGCCATGGCGAATGTACCATTTATTATTCTAATCTTGTTTTTGCCATAGAAGAAAAATGCGAATGTCCCTGTCATAAAATAACAACCAACAACCCAAAGGGGGAGCGGGAGTGAAACCTGAAAACTTCGGGAAAAACCTTAAAGTCGTTATGGAGGTTCTCGGCATGAGTCAATCGGACTTGGCATGGAAAACAGATTTAACCCAAGCTGCAATATCTCAAATATTAAATGGCAAGCGAGAGCCGAGCCTAAGTACCATTTGTCGTATTTTAGATTGCATCCCAGTTAAGTTTGAGAAACTTGTTAAATAACAACCAACAACAAAACCTAAGAGGGTTTGAATGAGCAAAACATTTAAGATCCAAGGAAACGATATTTCCGATGGGTTTCATACTTTTGATGAGCTTTATGAGCATCGATGCTTGCTGTTTCTAAACCTATGCCTGCAGTCACCGCAGCTTTGCTGTTATAAACAGGATTACGACGAGTGGTTTTGTTTATATATGGACTCGACCTGTGGTCAACTAAGCTATCACATTCCGAACAAATATTTGCCTCTTATAGAAGGCAAGATAGGCGCGATTGTTAAAGAGTTAGATCATTGGGATGGACATACTTCTGCCCAGGTGATTGAGCGTTTACAAAAATTAGCAACCAACAACAACCCAAAGGAGCGGGAGTGAAAAAGATAACAGCATTCGTAGCATTACAACTTTTCGTTATGTGCCCAGAATGTGAATCTACGTTTGATATTATTACGGAGCCAGGCGAAGAGGTGGGCGTCAACACTTGGGAGCTGGCTTTGAAATGTTTGAATAGTGGCCGGATCGAAGGTCCAAATATTGTTAAGAAGTGCCCGGCATGTGGCATAGAGATGATGATCGAACAGATAGTTTACTAACCAACAACAAAACCTAAGGGGGTTTTATGAAAGCAATTCTATTCACACTGGCACTCGTTGCCACAACACCTGCAATGGCGAGCTACTACCAAGCTAGCTGTCAATGCATGGCAGACGGCAAAAACGTAGGCCCTACATTCGGTATGGACTTTTCATACGATGGCGCATTGGCACAAGCTGAAGCACAATGCACAGATGCAGGCGGTACTGTGGGCATGTGTTCAGTGACTGAGTCTGGCGACGGCGGTGGTCAATGAGTAATACCGACGATAAGGGAAAGGT
>Ga0070749_10000841_pt1 | contig 20734 bp, 19 predicted proteins | sample VirMetDEL_Nov_18_FD_75180 | JGI IMG/M metagenome (GOLD analysis project Ga0070749, IMG submission 75180) | Aqueous microbial communities from the Delaware River and Bay under freshwater to marine salinity gradient to study organic matter... | ecosystem: Environmental > Aquatic > Marine >...
CTGGAGGTCTGCGAGTTGGTCGTACTGACCACGCTCGGCAAGGGTCAAGGCAACCCCACCAACGGACGGCCCAAGGAACTCCCGACCTTCGTACCGACCTGAGACTGCAACGAAGCCGTCTTCGGTACGCCGGTAGCGAGGCTTGGTGGCGTCACTCTCGTCTACAAACTCGTAGCCAATGTCACCGGGGCCGAGTGTGATCTCAGCAGCAGTCGGGGGAGTCTCCGTGATCTCAGCAGGAACGGGCTGGTCTACGGGTTCGTCAATGATCTCACCGGGGGCTTCTTCAACAGTCGGAGCGGTGATGGGCTGTGCGTCTACTTCATCCCGCACCCTCTGGAGAACCTGCTCACGGGCAACAGCGGCTTCGGCAAGCTGGTCGCCTTCCTCAGCTACAGCACTCTCCTCGTCACCGGTAAGCGGAGCGACGACCTCAGCAGGCTCACCCTCACCTTGAAGTCCACCCTTGACGATCCCGTCACGACGGAGCTTGAGGGCGATAAGATACTCGACGGAGCGTTCGATGTTCTCGGGGGAATACTTTTCCTGACGAGCCTCGTTGGCTTCCCGCTTGGCCTCACGAAGCCCCTTGCGGTCCTCACCCTTCACAGCACTTCGGGCCGCACCGTAAGGGGTGGTCATAAGGGGTCCACGGAACTCGCGAGCCTTCTCGTTGAGCAGGGCCTCAAGCGCACCCACGTCCAGTTCCTCGCCCGACTGCTCCCACAAGGAAGCCACCAGCTTTTCCTGCTCGGTCTGTGGACTGATATCTTCGTAGGCGCGGGCAAACGAGGGACGGACACGGGCCTGAGCGGGGCTTCCCCGGTACGCCATGAAGTGTACTTCCTCCGGGGTGTAGCCTCCGCGATCAAGGGCACGCCTCTGTGCTTCCTTGTAGGGGTCTTCGTAGGTCGGGCCTTCTTCCTGCTTCCGCTTGAGAGCGGCTTCGGTCTGGACTGCGGAGAGGTAGTCGGCGGCGAACCACTCAGCGTCCGACTTCAGGTAGGCACCTTCCTCGCGAGCAGTCTCGTAGGCGGTCCGGGCCTTGGCGTACTGCTCAGGGGAGTCAAACTCGTCAGCGGTGGCTTTTCCGGGTGTGGCCTCGTCACGGAGGCGGTTCACGAACAGGTTTCGGAGGTCTTCGTCTTCCGGGGTGAGGCCCGACACCATCTTGCCGTGGGAGAACGGACTCTCGGCGGCGGAAACCTCACCCTCGGCCCGCATGATGGCGATGGGCTTCTCAGGGGTCACAAACCCACCGGCTGCTGACCGGGCGGCTGCATCTTCCTGTGATCCCGCCTTGCTGACCACGTTGGCGTAGGCGTCATCGAACGTAGCCCTGACGGCACGGTTCAACTCCACCCCTGCGAGGTTCTTGTAGTCAACCCCGGTGGACTCCATGATGTCCACGAACGCCTTGCGCTTCAGGGCCGGGTTGGAGATCCCGGACGCGGCTCGTGTGGCAATCTTGACGGCCTCTGCGGCCACAGCCCGGTCAGCGGCACCCTCAGCCGCACTGTAGACCCTGACGGCCTCGATACCAGCCCTTCCGGGGTTGGCGGCGAACCCAGCAGACGAGGCACGCTGGGCCTCAATCTCGGCTTCGTAGTCCCGCATGATGCGACGGGATTCAGTCAGACGGATCGCCTGACCGGGTGACGGGGCACGCTCACGGTACGTCTCAGCGAGGCGTGCGGTGTTGGCGTTGGCCTTGAGGATTAGGCTGTCAAGTTCCTTGAACGCCTCCTGCTCACTCTCGATTTCCTTCAGGGTGTAGGCGAGGACTTCGGTGTAGTAGACGGTCGGGAAGTAGACTTCGCGAAGGTAGTCTGAACGGGTGTTAGGCATTGGTCAGCCTCCCATGTAGCCGGAAATGATGGACTGGGGCGTGGTGTAGCCAGCGGCGGCGGCTGCGGCCTTGATTTGCGCGTCAGCCTTGATACGCTCGATCTCCAATGCCTGCATCTGGTCCTGCTGCTTTATCCCGACTCCGACAGCGGCTTGACCACCTTCGACAATCCCACCTGTGAGTGCCGCCGTCGCCGCAGCCTTGGCCTGAGCCTGCTGGTTCTGGAGAGCGACAAGTTCCTGCTGCTGTGCCTGTTGAGCAGCCGTTTCCTGAGCCGCGATGATCTCAGCCTGCTGAGTGCGTGCCTGCTGCTCGGCTCCCTGAGCGGCGACTTCAGCGAGGAACAAGTCACGACCGGAGCCTCCCGCCGCCTGACGCTGCTGCTCACCTATGGTCTGGGCCTGACGTAGCCCTGCGGAACGCTGGGTCATAAGGCTGGCTTCAAGTCCCTGACGGTCAGCCTCGGACATGCCCAACTGGCCGGACTCGCGAAGCAACTCCAGTTCGCGCATCCTCTCCTCCTGCTCGGGAGAGAACGACTTCTTGGCGGCGATGGCCCCGCCTACACCTTTTGCGACACCAAGACCGGCACTAATGGCGGCGAGTGTTCCCATTGCGACTGGCATGTTTCTCTCCTACAGGTAGTACATTTCGACGGCGACGGACCAGTTGATAAGCACAACCCGGTCTACCTCTGAGAAGCTGCACAGCCCTATGACGTAATCCCCGACGCTTACGTCGGCGGTGTGCGTTCCGCACCGTGTTCCCCAACCGACGATCTCGTAAGGGGCGTCAGGCGACTTGTTCACCGCGCTCCACCCGTTGCCGTTGTTTAGAACCTCCTGACCCTGCTGTGTGATGGCCGGGAGGTCGGTCTGACCTTGAATCGTGCTGTAGTTAGCGAAGTAGGGGGCAACGAACGCCACACGGTCAACGGGGGCGGGGAGGTTTGCGGAGGTCGAGTAGCCGTCGTCCGGTCCTGCGGCCATTTCCCACGAGTAGTGGAACACCAGCGTTCCCGGCTCCATCACTCGGATCCTAAGTGCCGCCTGTGGTACCGGTATCCAGTCCTGTGACCCCGACTTCGCGCCGCTCAGGAAGCTACTGGTGAACGTCGCACGGACAAGGGGGCCACCGCTACTCTGACCGCCTTGGTAGCCCGTGGCACCGTGCTGTAGACCCGTGTAGGCGTTGTACCGAGGACTCTGAACATGCTGGGCCTCGACCCAAGCAGGGGTGTTCTGGAGGTCAGGGGAGGCTACGCCTTCATGGAGGTAGACCTTCAACGCATCGAAGTTCCCCTGAACGTCTGCGGAGTTACAGATAGTGCCCGGTGCGAAGCCGTTGGGAGGGGTGTACGCCATCTACTGAGTCCTCTGCCAGAGTGCCGTTAGGAAACCGCCGCTGTAGTCCAACTTCTGACCCGCACCACCAACCGTGTCGTCCACCAGCAGGTAGTTCTCGGTTGTGCTTTGGGCGGGGTGATAAATACCGTGGATCACCACTCGGATACCGTAGACGGTGACGCCGGGAGTCGTCGGGGCGTAGTAGAAGCTCCCGCTCGACCCGTACCAGCCTGTCTTGTCAGCAGTGTTGCCACTCGACCCGTTCTTGGCTTGCCCATCGACGGAGTTGATGGTCGAGAGCCGCCATGCCGGAACCACGGTGGCGTGTCGGCATCCCGGCAACGTCCCACCCTTCCAAGTAGAGAGCGTAGAGGTGAAGTCAGTGCCACCGAAGATGGGAACGAAGTTTGAGAGGGCTGCGCTCGTGATGTCCCACTCCAGACTGATAATCCAGCAGTGTCCACCAACACTCAGGTTCACGGTGCCACCACCGTCCTTGGGGATCGCCAACAGCGACGGGGATGCCGTCCAAGGTGAGCCGACGTACTGTGGGTGGACCGAAAGATCCCAGTAGATCCTGAGAACGTCGTTGGCTCCAATCGTCCATGTGAGGTCAGCGGCATCGAGCCGTGTTTCCGTACCGCCAGCGTCCTCGACGGGGAACTTCACGGCTGCGGTTGACGCTACGGTCTGGGAGGTCACCGTGTTCACGGAGCTTCGGGTCCAGTCACCCGTACCGAGGAACGTCTTGGCGATCCCCTTCGTGATGATCCCGTCCGTCAGGTGAGGCGTGTCAAACGCTCCATCGCGGGTGTTTTCTTGGTTGAGCGTTCCGCCCTGTGTGTAGTCACTGAACCGGTTGTTCAAGTCCGTGGCGTCCAAGGGGTCACCCGGCTCGATGCGGCCTCGTGTGATGCGGGACATTAGCGGAACCTCCCAATGGCGAGGGCCTTGTTGCCCCATGAGTGAAACTGCATCAACCTACCGCCTCCGTTCTCCACCACGATGTCGTCTGGACCGGAGGGTGTACCGCGCCACTGGAACAGGGCTTCATGGTTGCCGGGAGGGAGTTGCTGTGTACCGAACAAGCGGTAGGACTGGCACCCTATGGCCGGACCCCACGAGTTTGCCACCTCGACCCCGGCGACGAGGATCCGAAGGTTGAAGTGCTTGGGGTTGGGCGGGAAGGCGGCATTGAAGGTCTGGTGGCACAGGCCGTTGACGTAGCACGACCCTCCCCACTCGATGAACAGGTTGCCACCACGGAAGTCCGTCAGGGTCTTGGTGAACAAGGTCTGCCATGACCCCCCGTAGACCTGATAGGTGGCGCACTTGAACTGCCAAGTCGTCGCGTTGTTATCCCGGTAGTTGTTCTGCTCGCCCGCGAAGGTGCCGCCACTGAGTTCCGTGACGTACATATGGTGTAGGGCACCCGGAGCCAGCCGAGCCTCTGTGACGGCGTTCACGGGCATTTGTGTACGGTCAAGCGTGGTGATGCTCGACTGGTTCGACCGGAACTCCTCCGTGATGGCGTCTGCGTCGAGCAGGTTCTTGTCACGCTGCTCGTAGGTGGTCCACTTGCGGCTCATACTGCGTGCCCCTTGATGACTCGGGTTCCACGAGCAGTGAACTCGATTTCCCAGCCGACCAGTGTGAAGTCTTCAACCGACTCAATCTCAAACGCGAACCACGCCGCGCTCTGAGTCGCGACCGAGAACCGCATTGGTACGAAGTCAGCCCGTTGCCATACGTCCGTGTTGAAGATGGCTGTCTCGCGGGTTGGGAACGTGGTCGGCCCCATGACCCGCTTGAGAGTCTTGTCAGGCGGCTGGAGTTTGTATTCCGAGGTCTGGGAGTTGGCGTTTAGCTGGTGGTCCTTGTAGGCCGACAACTTGATGCCCTGTGACCCCTCCGTCTTGACCCATATGGTGACGTAGTGGACCTGCTTCTGAGCCTGAGCGTCACCAAGGTCAAGCCATGCCGACTTGTACTTGGAAGTCGGCGGTCCGTTGAGGAAATACTGGTCGTTGTCGAGGAAACCGCCCATATGACGGCTGTTGGTGATGACAAACAGGCCAGCAGGGTCGTTCTGGGTGGTCGGAGTGATGCCTTCGTTGTGTCCGAAGACCAACTCGCCTGTGTAGAGCCGGTCAATGGCACCGACCGGGAACCCCTCGCGGGTCGTCCACGCTTTCTTGTCCACATGGTAGATCAGACCGACGTTCGGGCGGTCTGAGCCGTCGATGGGCACGTAGAAGTGCATCTCGCGGGTCAGGGGCGTGTACCGGGCGACTGCTCGGGCGATGCAGTCGGGCGTGATGCGAGAAACCCAGTCCTCAATGGGGTCGCTGACCCGTGTGACCGTAAACTCAGCGCCGCCGACCAGTCCACCGCTCAACAGGTAGATGCCGTCTTGCGCGAGGATCATCAAACCCACGCCGGGAACGGAGTCGAGGGCATTTGCGGACCTACAGGCGACCTGATTGGTCACGGTCGTAGAGACAAACCCGTTGGCGAAGTCACCCTGAACCACGTCGATGCCGCTCTCACGGAGAATGACGAGGCTCGTGTAGAGGCTGAACAGTCCGGTGATCCCACCGGCTGACGCCTGAAGCCTGATAAACGACTCAGCGGCATACTGGTCAATCTTGTCAGGGTGGGAGTAGACCAGCGTGTACGGGTCAACCACACCACCGTCGAGGAACAGACAGTCCTTGTAGACGGCACTGAACCGGGCACGCGGGACCGGCATGGGAACGCTCTCGTTTGCTCCCGGTGCCGTAGATCCCAAGGTGTTGCTCGCGTAGGGGTCGAAGAACAGTTCATCGACGTTGTTCTTCACGTCATCGAGGTAGGCGAGGGTCGGGTTGGGGTTGGTCGTGTCCGTCGAGTAGTTCCCCGTCCTGTAGATGCGTCGTCCTACGGTGCCTTCAGGGCCTCGGGGGATGCGTAGAGCCGTACAGTATTGGAAGCCCTCGGTGTTGCCCTCAAGCTCCCACTGCACGCTTGCTGCTGGACTCAGGGGGCTTTCCGAGCCGGTGTCGCTAATGTACGAGCACTTGTAGTCGTACAGCGCCTTCTTGCCGCGAGTGGCGTCAGGGTTCTTCGCGAAGCCGAGGCCCCAGTCACCCCACTGACCGATGGCCTTGTTCCATGTAGGCCACCACAAGCTCACTGCTCCACCAGACTGACCCTCAACGGACCCGATGGTGGTGCCCATGGTCACGACTCGGAGCGGGTCGATGGGTGCGGCTGCGGCTGGGAAGCCCAAGGTCCGGTAGAGGAACTGAGTGGTGCTCGGAGCCGACACGGTTCCACCGAGGGGCCATGGCTCAATCAGGATGGGTGCTTGGTCACCGTTACAGACAACCACACCGTCACGTACCGCCGTGTAGGTGGTCGTGTTCTGGGTCGCGGAGGGCACTGACCGAGAGGTGACGAGCGTGAGCAGGGACACCGTGGGCTTGGTGGCCTCGTGGAGCAGGTAGATGATTCCGCCTGACTCAATCAGCAGTATGTCTCGGGATCCCGTCGCGGCACCCGGATACACGAACAGGGAGTCGATGCGTCCGAGGTTATTGAACGGACGGAACTCGTCGTTGGGGTCCGGTCGGTACTTCTCGTAGCCAATGCGGGAGGACCACCCTAAAGTCTTCCGGTCCACCGTCACGTTGCTAATGACGGTAGCGGAAGTGCCTTCTTGTGGGAGAGGGGTCTGTATGCCGCCAAGTACGCGGGCCTCGACGGTCGTGTTCTTCATTAGGGAACCTTCGTGAGTCGAGTGAACCGGTTGAACCGGAAGGAACCAGCCGTGTTGAAGTTCCCCTTCACGATCCGGCGAGCCGGGGTGATAAGGTAGCGCCGCTCCATCTTCAGGATTTCCTGCTCCGCACGCTTCGCGTAAAGCTGACTCTGAGCCGGGGAGTCAGCCTTGATAAGCAGGTTCTCAAGAGCCTTGTAGGCGATGATGATCCTGTGGGCGGCTGGAATGTCGGGCGTGTCCGTCTCCTCAATCAGAGGGCGTGGACGAGCCATGTACCGGACGGTGTAGACCGTGTTCTCAGCCTGACGGGGATGGAGCCTAATGCGCTCACGCATCCCACCGTCACCTTGGAAGCGTGGTGCGATGAAGGGGAGCTTGTCCGTGTTGACAGGGCCGTTGCCGGTCGAGGTGTCAAGCTCAAGCGTGCCGATACCGGTCGGCGGGATGCTTACGGGGAGTCCGCTTCGGTCAGCGAACTTGTACCAAGCCTTGAAGCCGTCGTTGGGGAACCGGACGTAGATGACCCGCTGGTAGCCCGTGGTGTTCGGGATCGTGCTGACGGTCCAGTCGATGTCTTGGTTCGCGTTGAGGGTGACGGAGAGGAACGGACTCAGACCTGAGCTACGACCGCCCCACTCGTGGGCAACAGCGAGTTCGATGGTCCGGTCACCCTTCAGCAGTTCCGCACGGGTCGCCACGACGGGTGCGACGGACGGTGAGGAAATGTAGATGGGGTCATGGGGAACCCAGAACCGGGGAACACCAGTCTCACCCAGCGGGAGGTTGAAGAACTCGTCCTCGTACCGGGTCAGTGCCGCCATCATGCCGGGGTCTTCCGGTGTGATGGAGTTGGACCGGGTGGCGACGTTCATCACCGTCACGCAGTCAGCCGGGAGGTCAAGGTAGCGGAAGACGACCTTGGCGGTGACGCCTGCGGAGGTCACTCCGAGGTATTCCTCGGTCAAGTAAGCGAACGTGGCGCTGTTCACGTAGGCGATGGTGTATTCCACACCGTCGAGTTCGATGGTCTGACCGTCCATGGTGGAGTCAAGCACGCCACCGTGCGCCAGCGTGGCCGATCCGTTGGTGACTGGGATCGTCAGACCTGTAATGTCAGGACGGGCTTCGATTTCCGCTTCCTTCTGACAGAAGGTCCACGGCTTTTCAGTGTAAATGCGCTCGTAGGCATCACTGATGATGCGCCCAAGCTGGTCAGAGTAGGTCGGGTTGGCCGTTGGGTCATAGTCGATGACGTTGCCAACGTACTGCTTGAGGTCCGACAAGTTCACTGAGTCTCCCTGACCGCTGTGAGGGGCTTAGAGGAAGGCCCCCGACCTTGGCCCCTACAATGTAGAGGAAACGCAAGGCAAGGGGCCTGTGGGAACGGTATGGGCCGCTCCCGGTGGGAAATCAGAACTGCTTGTAGACCCAAACGTCCGCAAGGTTGCCAGCAGCAGCCTCAAGCGAGACTCCGCAAGCCGGTGCGAGGTCGCCAGCCGCGATAGCGACAGCCTGACCAGCAGCGGTGGCGTCCACGACGAGCGCGATACCAGCGGCGGCGACAGCGTTGGCGACCGAAGCCCCCTCAGCGTAGCCTGCGACGACGACCTTGACGCGCTCACCAGCAGCAGCAGCCTGAGTGGAGACACCGACGACGAGGCCAGTGCCAGTTCCGCCACCGACCGCCTCAATGACGTTCAGAACGCGGTCTGCACCGGTCTTGGTCGTGTCGAACATGACCCAATCGCCAGCGGCGATAGCGCCGTTTGCGATGAACATCTCAGTCTGACGACGGTGGGAGGTGGTAGCACCGAAGCCGTCAGCGACAGGATCGAGCTTCTGAAGAAGAGTAGAAGTAGCCATGATGGCCTCCTTACGCTTATGCGTTGCCGTTGGTGAGGATACCGTGGCCGCTCAGGTTGCTGGCGGTCAACTGCATACGGACGATGATGTTTGCAGCCATCGAAGCGTAGCCAGGGATGGACTCCATGGGCTCGACCTCAAAAAACGCATCTTCGTCGGTGTACAGGTTAAAAAGCCCACTATTCAGGAAATACTGACTCAGCGGGTTGCCGTTGGAACCGTTGACGCCCGAAAGCTGCGGCTCGATGTAGACCGGGGAGCCGCCGAACACGAGGGCAAGGCGACCGGACATGTCCTGCATTTCCTTGATGCTGGTGTACCGCTCGTTGTCCTCAAGAAGACCACGGTAGACGGCGTAGGACTCAGGGCTGGCGAGGATGATGTCCACGTCGCCTTCGGGACCGAACACCTTGGTCTGAATCAGAAGCTCCTGCATCTCAGCGATGGAGAGGTTTCCGCCAGCGTCGATGAACTGGTTCTGGTAGGACTCGGGGAATGCAGCCTTGTCCACGCCCTGTGCGGTGCCCGTCTGGGTGCCGTAGGTCGCAGCGTGAAGGAAGCCACCAGCCACAGCACCGTTCAGGGTGTTGAGGTCGGTCAGGATGGTGGAGTTTCCGGCGACGATCTGCTTGTTGATCTCGCGTCGGAGCATCCCCATGACCTGCTTCATGCGGGTCTCGGCAATGCGAATCTGTGCCCGCTCACCCTTGTTGCTGAGGGATTCCTTGGTGGTGATGACGATGGGAGCCACCGCGTCACACCACGAGGAAGTACCGGTACGCATAACGTCCGACACAGCGAGGTTCACACCTTCATAACCCGACGAAAGCTGGGTCACTTGGCTGTGGTCGGTCAGGACGAGAGGAACGTCCACGTAGGAACCGCCGTTCTCACGGACGATGTTCCCGGCGCGGTCACAGGCGTCGAGGAGAGCGATAGCGCGGAAGGTTGAGTCAACCTCCTTGTCGCGCAGGATGCGGAGGGTGGAGGCGAGAATGTCCGCCTGAACACCGGAAGTCGTAGGCATTTGGTCCTCCTGTCAAGGACAGGCTGATGAAGGGGAGTGGGTTCCCGGTCAGCGAAGCGTGTCCCTCACGGGAGGGGGCTGTAGGCCGGTCTGTTGAGGGGTGCTCGTGCCCGCGAAGCGGGGAGTCCTCACCTACCTACAGCTACCGCTTTACTACCGCTGGGATCAGCGGGACTGCTGACGCTTGAGGTTCTGGTAGATATCCCAAGCCGACATGTCCTTCGCGTCGATCTTGGAGAGGGTCGGGGTGCCCGCACGGCGTCCCTGACCAGTAGCGGTCAGTGCGGCGGCTCGTGCAGCCTTCTGGTGGGCCTTTTTCGTTGCCTCACGCTGAGTCTCCAGACTGGAAGCCCGACGACCTCGTGTTGCGTAGTACGCGCTCTGGAGGTCAAGACCGGGATTGGCCTTCAGCGCCTCAAACACTTCCTTGCGGACTCCCTCGTCGGTCTTGAGGTCAGGGTGCTTGTCGAGGAACGTGTCGTACTTCTGACGGGCGGCGGCTTGCTTGTGCTCCCGCTCCATTGGCTCCAGTGCTTCAGCCAGTCTACGGGCAACCTCGCGCTCGATACGGGCACTGATGGAGGACTCGTCAAACGGGTTCAACTCACCGACTTCCTCGTTGGCTTTGGCGCGGAGCGTGTCAAGCGTTCCAGACTTCAGCAGGGCTTCCTTGTCTGCGGCGAGCCGCTTCTTCTCAGCCGAGAGGGTCTGGGTCTTCCGGGTGTAGTCGGCACGCATTTCTCGGGCGAGCTTGGCAAGGTGAGGTGCGGAGTCTTCCATCTCACGAATGGAGTCATCCCACGACAAGCTGGCCTTGCGCTCAGTCTCCTGAGCCTCGGCTGCTTCGGCTTCCGCCTTGCGGGCGTCGTCCTTCTCGTGGGCTTCGTCGGTGATGGTCTTCTCGGTGGCGTCACGGGCCTTCAGTCGGCTTGTGACTCCACCGGAGGGCGAGGGGGCGTTGAGAGCGGGACGGCTCTCTCCGAGGGCCGCAGGGGCCGTGCTCGGGGTGTTCATGGTGTGAACCTCTGTTGGGGTTTGGGGATCAAGCGCGTTCAGCGAACATGGCTTCCATGTCGTCGGGGCCTTCCTCGGTCATCTCGACGGCTTCCTCTCCTCCCTCCATGGGGGAGTCGAGGAACGCAAGGAACTCGGAGTCAGCAAGCAGGGCTTCGACCTTGGCTGCGAGACGGGCAACGTCTTCGTCCTTGGTGATGCCATCGAGGGTGATGATGTCCGGCTGTCCGTAGTCCTCAGCAGCGGAGGCAAGCATCGCCAGTCCACGGACGAACTCGGGCGGGAACTCGGTGATGTCCTCACCGAACTCGGGATACATTTCGGCCTCGGGGAAGTTCATCGCCTTCTGAGCGTCCCGGTAGACCCGGACAAGGGCGTTCATCACGCTCTTGCTGAACCGACCCTTGGGTGCGGCACTGGTGAACATTTCGTCCATCATGCCCTCGGCTTCCTTGGCTGGGGTGAGGACGGCGATTTCGATTTCAGACTTTTCCATGAAAACCTCTATGGGGTGGAGGGGAAGGTGTTGGCTACAGCCAGTCCACGGTCACCGTCTGCCTTGGTAAGCTCAGACTTGAACCGGGTCATGGTGCGTTCGTGTTCGTTGGCGTCCTTGACGGCGTGGTCAAGACGTTTCCGCTGGTCGGTCACGGTGTCCTCTACCAGACCCCGTTCCTTCATCACACGGTCACGGTGGGCCTTGTCTCGGAGCGTGATGCCCAAGCCCTTGTCGAACCGACCGGACCATCGTGAGTCACCCCAACCGGACGGGGTGGAGGCAATCAGTTCCACGCCACGACTGGTTTCACCCTTACAGGTCTTGCAGGGCACGGGGTCATCCCGCTTGCTCATTTTCTTGAGCACGTCGAACCTGACCTGACACCGCATACACTCTCGCGTGTAAAGGGGCATCAAACACCTCCGGGGAGCATTGGCTGGATCGTCGCAGGGCTGACGCCGCCACCGGCAACGGCCTGCTCCAGTGTCTCAGGTGCAGTCGCAGGGGGTGGTGCAGCGCCTCCTGCTGCTTCCGCCTCAGCCCCGCCCTGTTCTTCACTCAGGAAGCTCTCAGGGAGGTCATAGAGCCTGACGATCTCCTCTCGGATAGCCTGTGGGCTGACTCCGAGGTTGGTCAGGAGCACGGTCAGGTCAACGATGGACCGACGCTTGGCTGCGTCACCCATGGCGGTGCTTCCGGCGTCCGTCGCGTGGAACTTGAAGTCCGCGATAAGGTCGTCGGAGGTCAGCAGGGTCGGCTCCCGTCCAAGGTACAGCGGCTCAGTGGCGTCACCGAGGATCAATGACAACATGACCGAGTAGACCCGAGCGAGATCAGAAATCGCTGCATCGCGAGTGCGACTGTGCCTCCCGACCTCACTGGACGTGTACGCGGCAAGGGCTGTGACCTCAGTTGCAGTGGCCTTGGTTGCTTCTCCACGAGTGAAGGGAGCCATGATGGAGCCGCGCCCGAAGTCGTTGTCCACCTGACGGATATACAGTTCCAGTTCGGGTGGCGTTGGGGAGTGCGGGACCGGCATGAACGACCCGGAGAGGGTCTGACCGTTGCTCAGTTCGACCTCAATCACCTCACCATCAATGCCCATAGCGAGCTTGGCTGCATCGTCGGGAGTCAGCAGACCCTTCTCGGCAAACCACTGACGGGCGCACTTGCGGATCGCGTTTGCTTGGAAGGTTCGGATGATGTTCGTCTCGGTGCAGTAGTCCTGCGACCGACGAAGGGCGCTGTAGCCCCTGAGCGGGACGTTGGGGTCGGTGGTGAAGTACATGGGCACGATGGGCGGCGTGATGCGACCGGAAGCCGTGCGGTACGGGATGCCAGTGTAGGTGATGGACTCCGACTCGATTTCCGCGTCAGTCTGTCCTTCGTCAGCGTTCTCGACCTCGGTGTCGAGGCTTGAGCCGACCTGTACCTTGACTCCCTTGTAGAGAAACTTGTCTCCGTTCTGGTAGTCAGGACTCCAGACGACCAGTGCGTCCTGACCCGGTGTGAGATCATAGAACTCAACCACCTCGACAAACTGCTCGACCTCACTGTTCGTGGGGAGGGCACGACCCTCGGTGGAGTTGTTCGGGCCTCCACGCGCCTCGTTGCGGGTGACCGAGTAGAGGTCGGTGCCCTCAGTCTCGTCGTCAAGGAACCGGTGGAAGGACCGAGGGGTGTACTTCTTGTTCCCGTACCGCTGACGGGCTTCTTCAAGCGGGAGAAGGTAGCGGTGGGCCACGTACCGCTGGTTCTTCCAACTGGAGGAAGATGCGTCCACGATAATGTCCCACGGTGCCACGGCTTCAACGTCAACACGCTGGAGTGGGTCAGGGCCGGGAACGGGTGCCATCTTGAGGAACGAGCAGGGGTAGACCAGACCGAGACGGGTCGCTTGCTCTACTGCATCGCGGGACCGGCTCAGGAAGTCGTTGCAGACCGCTTGGGTCACAGCGCTATCGCCACGGCCTCTAAGGTCAGGGGTGACGACCACGGACGGGTCGCGAGTGAACAGGGACGCCACGAAGCTCTCGATAAGCTCATAGCCGCGACTGGTTTCGACCGTGATTTGCTGCTGCTGCTCAGTACGGTCCCAGAACCTCATCATGTAGAGGTTGCGGAGTTTGCGCATCTCGGGTCTGAGGTCACGCCAGTACCGGCAATGGTCGTCGTAGATCGCTCGGACTTCGTAGGGCTTCATCATGGGGCTACCTTCTCATGTTCCAAGGGGGTCGGGGAGACCGTGAGGTATTCCGATTTCTGTTTGCTGAATGTACGCTTTTGTCCCTGACGTTTGCCAGTGATATCTACAGACCGCCAGCCCTGAGCAACCAACTCAGGAATGGCCTCCTGCTCCGAGATGCAGACGGTAGCCCCCGCAGCGTGCCACGCCAGTGCCAACTCCACAACCCGGTCACGTCCGAGGTCATGTTTGTAGCCCGTCGTGTTGACGTAAGGCGGGTCAATGTAGACCACGGTATTCGGCGGGAGCAGGGGCGGCTCTACAGCCCCGTCTGTGATCTCACCGGGGATGGTGGGTAGGTCTTCTACCCGTCCACCTACTCCCGGTAGGGTCTGCCAGTGGGTTGTGCCCGACTGCCGACCGGGACCGCTGTATATCGGCTTTGCATCGCACATAGTCCACGCCTCAGACACGCACCACCGCGCCACCTCACGGGGATCTACCGCTCCGTCTGTGATCTCACCGGGCAGTTCGTCAAGGTCTTCGTACCGGTCTGCGACTGTCGGTACGGGCAGACAGCCCCAGCGGTTCCGTCCGTGCCCCGGTCCACAGTATATCGCCCTCGGCGGCATAGTAGTCCACGCGCCACCGGGCAGGGCCAGCGTCCACCGAGCAGCCTCACGGGGGGTCGGTGCCACGACGGGGCCTTCCTTGCGCAGCCTTGTCCACAGGGACTTGGGGTCTTCGTCCTTCCAGCCCAGTATGATTTCGGCGGTTGCAGTGGCGAGGTCGTGGTTACGGTAGGTTTCAAGCAGCAGGCGGCACCCGTCGTCCGGCTCGCACCACAAATAGCGTTCCGCCTTGAGGCCGGGATACAGTCCCAGTTCATGGAGGATCGTATTGGCGTATCCCGTTTTGGATCCCATACGGCTGACCGGGGGCTTTGCCCCCTCCTTGTGTAGCCTCAAACTGAGAGCAGCCGTGCCTGCACACAACTCCACGAACAAGCCGGGGGAGGTGCCTTCACGGGGCGGCAACTGCTTTCGGAGGGCATCCCTCAGTGCGTTGACCTTGAGCTTGCTGCGACCGTGGATTTTGGCTGACCGAGCAAACCCGTTCAGGCTCGCTCGTGTTGCGCCGTCAAGTTCTTCGTGGGTGTAGTAGTGCATGGTCAGCTTCTTACGTTCCAAGGGAGGCGGCGGGCGCGTGTTTTGCGAGCCTTCACGTTCGACATCATGCTCTCCATACGTGCCCCTACCGCTTCTCTACGCTTGGAACGTGGAACGTCCCGTAGGGCACGGTAGGCGAGGGCAAGGGACATGGCGAGGTCGTCGTGTAGGCCAGCAGGGGCTTCGGGGCTTACTTTGAGGATTTGCAGGGACCGGAGTTCCATCAAGGTGCTCTGGTCGAGCCTGAAGATCATTCCGTTGATGACGAACTCTCTCAGCGTGTCATAGGCGTCAATCTTCGACTTGTGTGTGGTCACCCACGGCTTCCGGTTGGCGTCGGTCCACACGTTCTTGTAGCCGAGAGTGTCCAGTTCACGGAGGACGGCATGGCCGTGGTTGTTCTGCTCGCACAGGATCAAGGGCGGGCCGTTGGTGGTCGTGTACTTCGCGGCGACCTGTACCAGTCTCTCGGCAAACTCGTGAGGGGCGATGGTGTTGTCCCGCTCCGTGTAGACCGGCTGGTACGTCATGGCTGACACGACCTGCATGGCCGAGTAGTCACCCCCTGTGCCGCCTGCGGGGTCAGCGCCTATGACGTAGTAGTCATCAAGGTCTACTTCCTCCAAGACCCTGTACGGCGTGTTGAAGTGTACCGTCTCGATGTCGGCAAGGGCTTCACTCGGAAGGTATGCGGACTTGGTGACCCCGATGAAGCACTCTTGCAGGGTGGCGGGGAACTCACGGCGGAACTTGTGCTCACCCAGCGTGGCTACCTGTGCCCGTCTCCAGTAGACCTGTTCGTTGGTCAGCCCGTGCTGGGTCTTCATCTTCTGCTCAGACGACGTACAGGCGAAGTCGGAGGGAACGGTGTGCTGGTAGGGGTGGTGTTGAAACCATGGAAGGAAGACGACCTCCCAGCCGTTCTCCGGGGCACCTTCAACGAGTCGGTGGAAGGCATCGCCGGGGGCGTTCACCGTTGTCTCGATGATGATGGGTCCGTCACCCACGGTGGCAAGAACCTGAGCAAGAACCTCGTCGGGGTCCGTGTAGAACGCGAACTCGGAGAGTTGTGCCCCGGTGAAGACGAAGGACCGTGTACCACCTCGACCACCTGTGGTGAACGCGGCGAAGCCTGCTCCGGTGTCGGCAAACTGTGAGTCGGTGGCTGAGTCTACCGACATGTCCCGCTTCAGGGCTTCCGGTAGGTCGGCCAGCCACTCCCGGTCCAGCTTACGGAGGTTGGTGGCACTTCGGGCATGGAACGAGAGGACGGCGTACTTGAGCGGGTCAAGGGAAGTGAACGCCTTGTGGAACTGGTACGCTCGGATCCCGACCGAGATTCCCATTTGCCGTGCCTTGACGACCAAGACCCGGTTGGACCGGTCCATGGCTGACCACACCTTCCGTTGAGCGGGCCACACGTTGAGCGGCACGTTCTTCTTCAACTGCTTGTCGTAGACCTTCAACATGCGGCAAAACAGTTCCCGGTCACCAAGCAGGGTGGTCAGCTTGCCCTGTAGCGACGTTGGAATGTTCGGCGGAAGCCACACGGTCACTCAGCCACCTCAACGTCAGGGACGAGGGACAAGATGGACGCCAGTTCCGCGATGGCTGGGTCAGTGGACTCGTCCGCGCCGTGAGTCTCAGCCAGCGCCTTCCGGTATTCCCTCCGGTCTGCAACCAACCACCGTGCCGTGTCCACCTTGGTCCGGTTCGGATCCTTGGCTGAGGTCAGGACTTCGTTCAAGGCGTCGAGGCTGGGCCTGAGCAGGTCTTCCAGTTCAGTCTCGATATCGAGCAGGGGTGAGGTCGGAGAAGTCGGGAGAGGGGCACCGACCCCTTCGGAGAGCACCATGTTGTGTGCCTGCTGCTCCAGTGCCCGTAGTTCTGCGGCTGGGATCTCCAGCGTCATCAAGTGGGTCTGACAGTTCTTACAGGTCCGCTTGCGGAGGACGCGGTTGTCTTCACGCCGGTCAGCAGGGATCGTCTGCTTCGTGGGGATGCGGTTCATCCCGCAGTTGGGGCAATCCATACAAAAGACTCCGGTGAAGGGTGGTCCTACTACCGGGGGGCTACCGTGCCCCTACCGCTGAGGGGCTGTGACGCCAGCCGTTACGCCCCCGTTACGGCGAGAGCACCGGTCTGACGGGTCTTTTCGTCCCTGTAACGGTGTAACGGCTACTTCAATAAATATTTAGTAGTTCATATATATAGAAGGATTGAGAAGGGGGGAGACATAGAGGGTCGCTACCAGTTGGCGACCAGCCGTTACAGCCGCACAGCCGTTACCGACCCCGAAGATGCCGACGCCTACGGCGTTCCCGCCGTAACGGTCCGCCGTTACCTACTTCATCCAGCCGCTACATGAAGAAATACTTGTGCATGGGTGTAACTCTGTGTTACACTTTGAGCAGGTCGCAACCACGACCCTCACCACCAACCACCGGAACCCATCATGCGTATTTCGCGCTCCAAGGCTGCACGCCTGACCCTTGACGCCATGGCTGACAACGTAGACGACCCTGACCGTCTCGCTCTCGTCTTCATTGACCTTGCTTTCATCTTCAAGGGCAAGAAGTCCATGCGGAAGGACAAGTTCTTCGACTGGCTCAACCTCAAGCTCGACTGAAACCACCCCGGTCGGCCCCTTCGGGGGTCGGCCACCAACTACCGGAGCACCCATGCCCAACCACCGCCTCCCACCTTCCAGTGTCACCCGTGTCGGAGCACACGAACTCGCAGTCCTTGACTGGATTGGCAAGCAAGTCGGCCTTCAGTCCCGCCGCAAGGTTCTCGACCACATTCTTCTCTGGCTCGGAGACGACGCTGAGGCTCTGGAGACGTTCAAGTCGGAAGTGTGGAGGGGTCAGCCCAACATGGTCGGCAACCAGACCTTCTCCGAGGCCGCTCAGGCGGCTGGTATGACCCTCCGTGAGTTCGCCGCTGAGGTCACGTCCGCGTGACCCTCGACTCACACACCCTACTCGTCATCGACCTTGCCATATGCTGTGCCTTCGGACTCGCCATAGTCTGCGGAGTCATCGCTGAACTCAACCACAGGAACCACTGATATGAACACCGACCACACCACTACCTACTCCCTTATCGACTCCACTTGGAAGGACGACCTCTCCGAAGGCATGACCCTTGGTGAGCCAGCCCACTACGGCGACGTTCTCACTCGGGTCGTCGGTGATCTCCTCCCCCTTCCCATTATCCGGTCCTCCGGGACCGCTGACTACGAGTTGGCTTGGTCGAGGGTCTGCACCGTGATGGAAACCTTGGGTGTCACCAAGATTCGATATGCCAACGTCACCGACTCGGTGAAGAACTCCCTCCACGTCCGCGTGGAAGACGCCCACGGTCGTCTCCCTTGGGCCATCGTCATCGAAAACGGTTGCTTCGTCTCCGAGAAGGACGGCAAGGTCATCGCCAAGGTCCACGAACTTGACCTGTGCTGAACGGAGAGATCCCCGCCGCCACTACCGGGACGACGGGGATCCAATCGCAACCACTGAACGTCCAACCACGGAGCATTCATATGAATAATAACCCATTTCAAGCCCTCTCGGTAGGTGTCAACCCCCGCCGACTCTCTCAGCTACTCTCCAAGTGGAAGGAAACCGCCGACGCCGACCAACTGCTCGCCATGCGGGACTTGGGGATCGACCACTGGCCTTACCTCTCCGCGATGAACGGCGGGGTGCTCGACCTGACCGTCCGTCAGAATACGGAGAAGGAAGACCGGACGTACACCGTCGCCCCCTTCCCGGTCCAGTCCATCCCCAAGGGTAGCCCTCTCCGCGAGGCGTTCACCTCTCCGTATGAAGGTGAGGTTCTGGTTGACCTCGACTGGTCTGCTTCCCACTGGCAAATCCTTGCCTTCCGGTCGAACGACGCTCAGTTGCAGGCTGACCTTCGTTCCGGTGATCTCTACACGACCCAGTTCCCCGGCGTGGCTCGCAAGGCTGCTAAGACCGGGCTGAACACCGTGCTCAACGGTGGTGGCTGGGAAGCCCTCGTGGAGTTCTTCACCGAGCCGGAAGCCAAGGCGTTCATCGACCGTGCCCGTGACCTGCTCAAGACCCGCTGGCCCAAGGCGAACTCGGAACTGTTTGACCTCCGCGACGAGGCTGTGTCTCAGGGCTGGGTGACGGAGGAGCGCAAGTATGCCGGTTCCGGGGTCGCCTTGATGCGTCTGGAGGCTGACATGCTCCGTGAGGCTGTGTCGGTTCCCCGGCTGGCTGAGGCGGGCGTCAGGGTCGTCCTCCCCCTGCACGACGGGATCCTCGTGTCGGTCCCCGCCGACAAGGCTGACAAGTTGGCTGTGGCTGTGGCGAAGGTCATGGTCCTGAAGTCCACCGGCTCCGTGGACGAAGCCACGAACCACCTCGATACTTGGGTCAAGTACGAGGTCAAGCAGACGTGGGGTGGTGACGGGGAGCAGTTGGTCGGTCGTGCCCTCCGTGCGGAAGCCCTCAAGGCGGTCACCAACCACGGGGATCCCCACGGACTCACCCTCGCCGTGTGTGCCATGAAGTCGGAGACTGACCGGGCACGCAAGGCACACCACCCGTCGTCCGTCGAAGGTCGGGCATACAAGTCGGCCATCACGGCGCGTGGTGATGCCGTCTCGTGGAAGACGGACTCGGCCATTCGCCACGATCCCAACGCCATCGCTCCCATCGACCTCCCGCATGGGATCCCGAACTACACCAACATTTGTCGGATCGTCGGGCTGGACACCACCCTCCCCGCCCTCCAGTTCAACGCTCGGGAGTCCACGGCATACATTGGAGGCGACGAGGCCAACGACACCCTGATTCGCCGCACGTACTTCACGGCCCTTGAGGAACGGTACGGGATGCTCCGCGTCGGTGAGCAGACCCTTATGTCAGCGGTCTTCGACGTTGCCCGCGAGCGTGAGTTCGACCCGGTTCTCGACTACTTTGAAGGTCTGAAGTGGGACGGTGTGGAGCGCCTTGCTTGCTGGCTGGAGGACCACTGCAACGCTCAGGAGTTGTCTGACTCCCCGACCGGTCGCGATCTCGTCAAGGTGTACGGAAGCAAGTGGCTCGTGTCCATCGTGGCTCGCGCCTATGAACCGGGGTGCAAGGTAGACACCATGCTGGTCATCATGGGCGCTCAGGGCGCTCAGAAAAGCACCCTGCTCCGTACCATCGCCCCTTGCGGGTCATACGCCCCCGTCCAGATTGACCCGTCTGACAAGGACTCCGTTCTCCGTGCCTCCCGGTTCGCCATCGTGGAGTGGCCTGAGCTTGCCGGTGCCTCCAAGCGGGAGCAGGAAGCCCTCAAGGACTACTTCTCGTTGAACGAAGACCGTGTGAGGCCCCCGTATGCCAAGGGTGACCTTCGCATCCCTCGTAGGACCGTCTTCGCCGCCACGACCAACGAAGACGACTTCCTCCGCGACCCGACTGGCTCTCGCCGCTACTGGCCCATCAAGGTCGGGAACATCGACATTGACGCCATCAAGGAACACAAGGACCAGTTGTGGGCCGAGGCCGTTGACCTCTACAAGTACCTGACCGCTGAAGGCAAGGACCACAAGTGGTGGCTCAACGAAGCTCAGGACGCGGAACGGAACCGTCAGGCTTACCACTTCACGGCTGACGACCCGTTCGCCTCGGCGGTCTGGGAGTGCCTTCGGGATCACAGCGGCGCGGTGACCGTTGACGAAGTTCTGGAACACCTCGACGTAAAGCCCTCCGACCGCCCCCGTGTAATCCGTGGTATCCGCGCCACCTTGAAGAAGTTCAACTGCAAGTCCAAGTCAGTCCGTGAGGACGGAAGGGTGACCCGCAAGTGGGTCTGCGACGTTCCCGCCCGCAAGGTTGACCGTGGGAACAAGCTGGACAACATCATCGACTTCGCGGAACTCTAATGGTGGCACCAATGACCAACGACGTAGGCGACAGCGATGACCCCGCATGGGCTTGGTACTGGGACGAGGTAGCCAAGGAAGACGCTCAGGACGCACGAGGCCGTCCCGGTGTCC
>Ga0070749_10000844_pt1 | contig 20716 bp, 10 predicted proteins | sample VirMetDEL_Nov_18_FD_75180 | JGI IMG/M metagenome (GOLD analysis project Ga0070749, IMG submission 75180) | Aqueous microbial communities from the Delaware River and Bay under freshwater to marine salinity gradient to study organic matter... | ecosystem: Environmental > Aquatic > Marine >...
GCACTGGGTAACTGGTGGCGGCGTGTTGGGTCACAACAACAACGGCGACGCTGGTACAGACCAGGCTGTATTCCACTACAGATCAGAAATCGCCCTTTGCGTTCGCGCTGCAAACCAGCACGTATTGATTAAGGGATAATATTAACTGATGAGGGGAGGGGCTTAGGCCTCTCCCTAAATCACTAAAACTTAATCATTATGGCTAATCTTTATAGAGGCGTAATTGCGCCAAAAAAAGCAAGCACAGCAATTTCGGTTAACGCCACTACTAAGGTGTTGGACCCCGCTGATGCTTTTGAGATTGTTATTACTACTACTACAGCTGCTGATTTGGCGTCTTTGCCAACACCTGTTGCTGGTCACGTAAGGAACTCAGAAAGTGACGGTTCAGACTCTCCTAAAGTCGTTGTTGGTCAGCTATTGTTGATCACTCACGGAACAGACGGGGGAGCTTTTACTTTGTCGTTTAACAACCTTTCAGGTACTGCAAAGACAGCCGCATCAGCAGATGCAGCCGACTCTTTGTTGCTTTTAGCGGGAGCTAACGGCTACGCTATTTTGGAAAACACAGGGTATACAATCGTTTAATTTTTTGAGTAATGGGACACTTAGATAGAGTTAGAGCTACCAAGCTCATTACGACAGCAATTCGAGACGGGGCTGCTGCTGCATCGATAGAAGTTACAACAGCTGGTAACGGAACATGTACGCTCGACGGAACAGACCTTGCGGGGATCTTGACTTTCGCTGCTACCTGGGCCGATGCTGATACCGTCGCACTTACTTTCGCAACCGCAAAAGAAAAAGCCCCATTGGTGCTTATTTCTGGTGGTGCTGGAGCTAACGTTGATGTGGACACCCTTGCGGTAACCACTACAGGCTTTACGCTTACTGCTGGCGGAACTTGCGTTGGTGACTTGCAATACTTAGTTATTGAGAAATAATCTTATTTCTACTTATGAGAAAGGCTCCTTCGGGGGCCTTTTTCTTTTTTAGTATATTTGCATCATTAATTTAATTCAATATGACTACACAAACTAAAAAGGCTCCTGGGCGCCCACCAAAAGCTCAGCCCGCTGCTGCTCCTGCACCAGCAAAGAAAAAGACCACCTTCAAGCGAGAAGAGAAGGTACAGACTAACAAAGAGTACGAAGTAATCAAGGGCGGAGGCGTAGCCTTCTTGCTGCCCCAGAAGGGCATCACTGTCTACGACAAAGAGAAGGACACCGTTCGTGAGATTCGTTACTGCCCTAACGAGCCCTCTATCTGGTCTGATGAACAGTCTGACCGTGCGGTACGTCAAGCCATTATCTTCCGAGACAAGAAGCTGTTTGTCTCTCAGGACAAGCCAAACCTGCGAGACTTCATGGAAATGCACCCAGGGAACGCAGCTAACGGGGGCTCAATGTTCAAGGAGGTCAACAAAACCAAAGACGCTGCTGTAGAGCTAGAGAAAGAGTTCGCTCTTAATGACGCTATCTCTAAGATCCGCGACACCAGCATCGAAGACCTGCTCGCTGTGGCTTTGTACTACAACGTAGACATCAACACTTCATCTTCTGATATTCGGTTCAATCTGCTTCAGATCGCGAAGCGTAAGCCAACAGAATTTATGAAGGCGTTTGAGTCACCGCAGGTGACGGCTCGTGCCACCCTGGTCCAGGCTAAAGACTGGCAGCTCATCAACGTAAAGAAAGATGGGGTGTACTGGTTTGACTCAAACAAGCTGATCGTGTCCGTCCCTGTAGGTCAAGACCCTATGGATGTAGCAGTACGATTCTGCTTAACAGAGAAAGGCGCCTCCGTCTTGTCCTCTCTAGAAGAGAGGCTTGAACGTCTAGCATAAATAAAAGGCCACCTTCGGGTGGCTTTTTTCTTTCGTATATTTGCCTCATGGAAAGAAAGTTCTTCTTTTTTCGCAGGGAGCCTGAATCAGAAACAAGCGTGTCGTTTTCCGACACGGGTGTAGGTCTTAGCACCATAGCGATTCCATCTGAGAATCTGACCTTCATTACCGCTGGTAAAAAGAAGGTGGTGTTCACCTTCAAGGACTGCAATGGGTTTGATAACTCCAACCTTATCGAAGGGGAGTCAATACCCAAAGCAAATATTACTGTCTCGTGTAAAGAAGGAGAAGAAGCGGCTCTGATCGAAAGCGTAGTAAACTTTATGTCTAGGTCCACACCTAAGAATATCATGAAGTTTGACGTAGTGAATAATGACTCTACGTTTAAGGAAGCTGTTGTTGACAGCCTTGCTGATGTTGTCTCGGTTATTCCTGCCACCCCTATAAACACAGCAACAAAAGATCTGTCAAAAGGGGATTCAACTCACGAAACAGCTAACACGATTGATGGGATTTACTTCAATGAAAGCAAACCTATTATTGACTATAACCACGCTGGCTTGAGTTCGTTTACTAATGGTGATACAATTACCTCTTGGGCTAACGCAGGCACTGGTGGGGCTACATACAACTTAGGCCCAAGCCTTGGCACACCTGTTGCCGTTACTGAGGCGGGTGAATCTACTCTTATAGAGAAGGCAGCTAGTATCGGCAGCACCAACAGTTTTAGAATGGGGGATTCGCTTACTGTGTCAGACGACTATACCGTGTATGCAGTCATGAATACAAACGGCATAGCTACAAGCGGAGACTACGGAATTGGAGCCTTGTACGGAGACTCAAATGGCGAGTCGTTTGGCTTTGGCGCTCGCCCGCAAGATGACGGCGTTCTGAGCTCGTCAAACAATACGTTTAAAAACGTTAGAGATACGTTTGCGGTACGACACAAAGGCATCACAGGTTACCCAGCGTTTACTTCCACCACTGCTGATGACGGCACTAAATCTGCAAATGTGCCAGATGTGGACGTAAGTTCTATCAACTACAACGCGAATAACGTGTTCGTGATCAGAAGGGATTCTAACTACAACATGTACCTGCACGACAGAACAGGCGACATAATCGCTAAGATACCAGCAAAGACTTCAGAGCTCGATCCTTCTTTGACAGCTAGTTCTCCAGGCAGAACAGATGGAGACTTTGAGGTTTTTGGAATCTCTCAATCAAACGGAGTTAATATTTGCGCTAAGGTGTACCTCAATCGGTTTGGAGTAATTACACGGGACGTTGGTCCTAACGAGGCGGCTAACCTTGCCCGTCAGCTTTTCGACCTCTACGGCAAGAAATAACAGCCTATTTCTTTTTCGTATATTTGCTGTATGGTTAGCGTATATCAAGTATACCAAAGTCTCAAGTCGCTTTTAAACAAAGAGCAGAACGGCTTCATAACGCCCCAGGTGTTCAACAACTTTGCTCAAATGGCTCAGCTGAACATCTATAACGAGATGTTTAAGGAGCTTGTTGACGCTAAAAGGGCTTCAAGACAAAACTTTGACCCTGGTCGGGACAAGTCTCTTAGGAAGATGGCTCTTGAGGACTTGAGTATGTACTTGAAATCAGTGCCACTAGAGAATATTGGATTTAATGTAGCGTTGGGGTCCGACACTAACGCAGTGAACTTTTTGAAGCCGCTTGACTTATCTAGAATAGTATCTGTGGAGATAGGTGACGGGCTTGCAGCTTTAGATAGCAGAGTGGCTTGTGAGCTTATTTATGATGCCGATGACGTTAGTAGAATAGTTGGGAGCAACCTGTCTTCTCCAACCGACGACTTTCCCGTTGCGTTAGTAGCTGGCGATAGAATCGAAGTCATACCTAGCGGTAATGAATCTGTTATCTTGACTTATTACGCAAAGCCAACGTCATTTAACAGCTCTGGAGAGGTCGATCAAAACCCTCCTATGTATGCTTTTAAAATGTACAGCGGAGAGACATTTTTTGATTTTGAAAACTCAAGAGACTTTATGCTTCCCTCTCATTGTCTGAATGAAGTTGTCATGGAGATGGCTAAGCTGATAGGCATAAGACTGAGAGACCAACAGATTGTCGCGTTTTCAACCCAAGAGGAAATTTCTGAATAATGGCACATAACAAGGTAAAATTAAGTCAGGTTATCAGGGATTTCATTATTACTCTTGACGGTGATGACTACGCCAGTAACGCTTCCGATAGCGCTATTAGAAACTTTGCGCTCAGAGGTATCCGTGAAATCGGATTTGACCTAGGCAAGAAGATAAAGTCTTTAAAGCTTGACATAAAGACAAACGACACTGTTGATTTGCCTGACGACTTTGTGGATCTCACTAAGATTGGAATTGTAGACGCTGACGGTATAGTTAGGGTTTTTGGAAACAACAAAAACATCAACTATTCAAGCAAATACGACCTCATCCCTACCGACAATCCCCTTGTCACGGACGAGGAGCGTTTGCAATATGATGACTTCAACAGCAACCCATTAGACATAGAATCCAATAAGATTGCCGACAAAGTTGATGATAAGACGGCGACCGACAGCTCCGCCTCAAGCACTGATGATAATCTAGATTACTACGTTTTTGAAAACTACCTGTATCAAGGTGGACTAGGGAGACTGTATGGTGCTGGCGGTGGTCATTTGGCTGGAGAGTATAGACTCAACCTTGATCAAAACAGAATTGAGGTGGAAACAAATAGCGGTTACTCTCAGGTCGTTATTGAATACGTAGCTGATGAGGGCAGGTCTTCTGACCCAGAGGTACACGTATACGCAGAGGAGGCGCTGAGGTCGTACATCTACTACAAGATTATTGAACGCAAGTCTTCTGTTCCAGCAAACGAAAAAGCAAGGGCTAGAGCTGAATACTACAACGAAAGAAGAAAGGCAAATGCCAGACTCAGTAACTTCACTAAAGAAGAGGCCCTGAAGACGATTCGTAAGAACTTCATTCAAGCGCCTAAGTACTGATGGCTATAGATAAAAGAATACCAAGGGTCTTAAATCCAGACGGAGACAACAAGACCGTTGACAAGGCGTCTATGTTAGACGCTTTGAATGTTTATTCGGGTCCAGAAACTTCACCTATACTAGTCGGAGAGGTTTATGATGGTGGCGACGGTGTTTTAAAGAACATTCGAGGCAACGAAGCTGTACCGTTTAAAGCTGGTGAGGAAATCTCAGGAAAGACTAGACTTATAGGCAGTGTAGAAGATACTAAGACAGATATCACTTATCTGTTTATGTACTCAACAAACCCTAACTATAATGGGGTTTGGGCATACGACAGGTACGGAAAGCTGCCAGGATCAGAGCCAAACAGCATTAGGCTCATATACAGAAGCTCTCAGTTCAACTTTCCTGCTAACGGATTTGTGAAGGGTGACATCGTTTACACAAACGCCTCTAAGGTTTTGTTCGACGAATACCCAGATATTGGTGTTGAGTTCGACAAAGACGCTCTTATATACTTTACGGACGGTGTAAACGAACCAAGAAAGATAAATGCTTATAGAGCGTTTTTGTCTGGTGGCAATCAGATCTACGGTGTAGACGTTTATGCAGAGGCTGATTTCATAACAGCTTGCCCAAGGGTTCCACTTAAGCCTATTACGTTTGAGTTTGATTTCGACGAAGACAGGTCTGTAAGTAACTTCGCTAGAACCGCTGGCTTTAAGTTTGCTTATCAGTACGTGTACAAAGACGGTATTGAGTCTGCTATATCACCGTATTCTGATGTGGCTTTTCCTCCGTCTGTTTTGAATCAAGGCTCACAAACCTATGTGGATCACTCTCAATTCAACAGATGCATACTGACCATACCGTCTGAAAACATCAAGGAGGTAAAGCAGATTAGGGTCCTCGCTAAGGAGGGAGCTACTGGAGGGTTTGGAGTAATCGAAGAGATCGAAGATTTCAACGTTTCAGACTTCCAGGTCTACAACTTCTACAACGACAGAATATCAAGAGCTGTAAGCACAGACGAAGTAAACAAGCAATTTGATTCTGTTCCTCGTACTGCTGTTTCTCAGGCCGCTGTTTCCAATAGGATGACCTACGGAAACTACCTTGACGGTTTTGATAACGTAAAAACCAATGCCACGGTCAGCGCTGTATACAAGGCAAGAGGTGAAGACTTTAAGACTTTCGACATAAAGGTTCAGCCAAGTATTGCTCCTATAGAGGTTGAAGGCAAGCAACACGCCAAGACCGTTGGCTTTGTTTTAGACTGTTCTGATTTGCCAAGTGAGATATCTCAAGACACCCTTATAGACTTTAAGCTTACTGTAGCTCCAGAACGAAACTGGCATTTGTACGATTTCATCGACGGGGAAAGCTATCATCAGTCTAAGCACCTTGGGCCTCAAGATCAAGAAGCTAGCTCCACCTATTACAACAATGCTAATGTTCAGACTTTTTTTCATCAGTCAGATGAAGAGGCTGGTCTTGAATACTTGACCTCGAATGGAGCGAATGTTTTCGGACTAAACACAAAAGTAAACGAATCCACTTTCTGGAAGTTTGATCAACCCGTTCAAGCGGGGGGCATTCAAGAAAATTTCCCCTCTATGTGGGATGGAGGAAATCTTTATGCTAGTATTGGAACCAGCGCAGGTAACCCTTTGATATTTCAGGGCGCTCCGCTTGTATTTAAGGTAAAAATAAGAGCCACTGAAAACATAAGCTCTGGACCTGAATCTGTTGCTTCTGCTTTGGAGGCTTGCTTTACCTTGCAGGATGTAGGTGCCAACCTGGATTTATCGAGCACTTTAAGCTCTTTGGGTTTTGAGATAGAAGACGAGGAAAATTCGTTTCAAGCAAAGCCATCTTATTCGTATGACCTAAACATACAGGACGGAGATATTATTGGTCAGCCATACGCAGAGACTGAACCAGAGGTTGATGACTTCAGGAATAAGTTGATATGCTCGGTAAAAGCCCTTTCTGCGGGAACCGCTACGACTGTCGGTGGATTCAACAGGGTTCCTATTGGTCATTTTATCGTGAATAAAGCGACTTTGCAGTTTTATTGCGAGTCGGTCGAGGACGACAGCTTTATATATAACAACCCTTCAAAAAGGCATTTAAGGATTGGTATTCTAAATATTGATGACGTAGAAACAGTTACTTGCGTTCATGAAATACCAGAATTTGACATCCCTACCTTTGAGGATCCAGAAGACCCAAATCCTGTCGGTTTTCCATCCTCAAGCGAACTTACCTCTAGTGGTTGGATAGCCATAAAGACTGAAACGGTTCAATCAATAATTAGCGGTGAAACATCTTTTAGTCAGTTTCTTTCTGCGAATGGAGTCAATCCAAACATTGTCGTTAACGAAAATGTCGGTTCGGGGACTCTGTCTGATATCAGTGGGGTCGTTGTCAACAAAAACTACCTTTTACAATTAGGGTATTTAGACTACGATGTTTTTGGCATTTTTGACGTTTTAGACGGTGAAAATCCAGTGCAGGGGGTAACTCCTAAAATCAGATACTGTTTGATGGACGGAGAGGGCGGCCCTGGTGGTGGTCCCTCTAGAGGCGGCGGATCAGGAAACGCATATGACGACAATCTAAACTTTCTCCAGGGTTCTGTAAGTGTACAGCCTAGAGATCCTTTTGGCGGGACATCATATCAATATAATCAAACTGTTTTTTACACTGGATCCCTTAATACCGATCTGGCTGACTCGGTTACGTGCTTACCCCTGATTGGCGCCAGGCTCAACGCCACGACTGAGGACTTAGATCCTTTTTACCCAACGCCATTCCCCAACCCTTCAAACAATGATGTTTTAGATCCTTCGTCAGTCAACTACAACCTGCTCCACTCTCACGCAGAGATTTCATCCGTTGTAGTAAATGTAGGGGAGGGCCTCTACGACTTCGATAGATCATTTAAAACGGAGGCTAATCACGACTTTGGAATCGTTTACTACGATCAAAGAGGAAGGCACGGCTTTGTAAATCACTTGGATACTGTATTCATAGATGGCTACAGTCAGGCCGAAAGAGGTGCCGCTCTTTACGGGCCAGCGCACGTCCGCGTACAGATTAATCACGACCCGCCAGAGTGGGCGCATCATTACAAAATTGTCTACTCTGGCAATACTACGGTAGAAGACTTCGTTCAGTACACAGTTGGCGGAGCCTTTTCAAAAAACACAGGCCAAGAGATATCTGAAGCTAACTCAAACATATACGTATCGCTAAACTACCTGCAAGGACATCCTGTTTCTTATGTCAGCTCATTCGGGGCTAGAACCCCAGAGGGCGGACTTAACTTCTACAAGTTCTCCCCAGGAGACAAGCTACGAATTGTATCTTATGGTTCTGCCTCTAACAGACAATACCCTTACGACGTAGAGTTTGAAGTGGTGGACCTGGTTAAGCTAGGAGGCACAGACAACCCGTTGTTCCCTGACGGTGAAATACCCCCGCCAAACGTTCAGGGTGATTTTGTAATTCTGAAAAACAACCCCAACGCCTACGGTTTTTCTTATGCAGATGTTTTTTCTGAAAGTGACCTATGGGATCAGAACGTTATAGTTGAGCTGAGAACACCTCAGAAAGAAAGAAATCTTGACGAGCTTATATACTACGAAATAGGCGAAACATACGATATCGTTTATGATTCGGACCCAACTTCTGACACGTTTGGACAGCTAATTCATCAAAACGCAGATATCGAAATTGACAAGGGTGATGTTTGGTTTAGACCAGTTGCGGTCAACGTAAGAGAGGAGTCTGCTGAAGGTTTCCAGGATATAATCCTAGATGAAGTCGGCGCCGATGACATCCTGTCTGAACCCAACTTCGTTTCTGTTTTGCTTGAAACACCTTCGGCAAACGACCTGTTCAGGTCAGACAACTCGTTTATTGGTCGCCCTAACGTGATATTTGACGATGCGGGGGAGACGACAAGAGAGTCCACCATGACGTACTCGGATCGCTCCAACCCAGAGTCAAGCAAGCATAATTACTCTTCGTTTAATTACACGCTAGGCAACTTCAAGGATCTTTCTGAGACTTACGGAGGGATACAATACATGAATGGATATGGAGACTACATTATTGTCTTGCAAAGAGACAAGGTTTCCTTGGTCCCTGTAGAAAAGAACATCATATCGGATGCTTCTGGAAATCAATCAATCATAGCGTCTAGAAACGTTTTGGGTGAGACTATTGTGTACCCAGGTCTTTCTGGGTGTGATACCGACCCTTCCTCTGTTTATGATTCTGGAGAGGTTGTGTATTTCGCCAATAAGACGCTTAGCGAGGTATACAGGTGGAGCAAGCAGTCAGGTGTTGAAACCATATCGGACAAGGGCATGGTTTCTATGTTTAGAGCTGTGTTTAGGTCGGCTATAAACTCAGGAAAAGAAATAAGAGTTGTTGGCGGTTACGACCCGCTAAAAAAAGAATATCTTATAAGCATATTAACAGTAGACCCAAGAACAACGGATGATGGTATAGTTTCTGTTATCCAGCCTTCTGGAGAACCACAAGAAGATTTTGAAGACATAGAATTTATGAGCGCACAACAAGCAATTGACTACCTAAAGACTCTAGCCGAAGAAGAAGATTCTTCGTTGCACCCTACGTTCGGCCAAATAAGAGAGCTATTGAACCTAGCACAGTCCTTAAACGGAGACCCAGTGAAGACATTTATGGCAGACCTGGGTGACAATCAGTTTGTCGATAACGACGACTTCCTGATTTTCCTATCTCGACTAGGCACGGAGTATCAATCAACAGACTCAATATTAACCCCGAACCCTTCTTCTGTGGCAACTAGACAGCCGTCTAACTTGCCTCAGCCAACTAAGATGCCCTCGTTTAAGGATACTCAGCAGGCGATCAACTACTTAATTGACGCAGGCAATCTTCTTGCTGGAGAGTTTAGCATTCTTAGAAACTACATCAGAAATGAAGTGGCTTTGAACCTGGATGGAACAGGCGAGGTGAACATAAATGATTTCCTCGCTTTGCTTAGCGTCTTCGGTCAATCGTCCACGTATTCAGAGACAGCCTTTGGGCCAAACTACCCAGGGGCAAACATCTCTGACCCTCAAATCAGCGGACTGGATACTATTCTGTATATCATTGACCAGGGTACGCTTACTGTTGGTCAGTACTTCGAGCTGGCCCAATACGTGAAGGTTAACCTCAGAGCGAACTCTAACTTTAGCACAGCTAGCATCGACCCAGACGCCACTGTAGGTAATGTAACAACGACAGACGTCCTCATCATGCTTAGTGTGGGCTTGTTTGGCGATGAGGGTGATATTGAATTTGGTTACGACTTAAACGACACTGCATTTAACGACCTTTTACCAGAGTAATACATGCCCTACGCCTCCTCCATTAATAAAAACACGTTTGCTTTTTCAGAAAGACAAAACTCATGGACTACCAGATACGGCTTTGTCCCAACCTGCTATGCAAATTGTGGGGACTCGATGCTTTCATCGAAAGATAATACGGCTATTTGGCTTCACGACGTAAACGAAGAGAGAAACAAGTTTTACGACGGCGGATTGGGGGCTTCATCTGTTGAGGTTTCTTTTAATGACCTTCCTTCGGACGTAAAAGTGTTTAATTCTGTGTCTATCGAGACTAACATCTCTAACCTTGGTGCTTCATTCTTTTTGTCGGATGAAGTAAAGCAGCAAGAATTGCCTTCGTTCCTACTAGTAGATACCGCTACTTTTTATACAACACCTTTCTATATCGGAGACGAGGAAGAGAAATTTGTTGACCTAGAGGGCATCAAGTATTGTCCCGTCCCTAGGGTCGGAGACTCATCCTTATCGATAAGTAACAACCCAGAAAAACCAAGCGATTCTAGCTTCATATATATGGGTGCTATATCCTTAGACTCTACTCTTTATGATGCGAGTTTTTTTGAAGAACAAGAAGGCTTTTATGAATTTAAGGTCAGACTTTCTAAAAGCTCTGGCAACGCCATACCTGTTGGTAAATACAACCCACAAAACCCCATCGTGCCATCTGGGCCAGATATACTGATACCATCTGAAACCAACTTTAAGGTGCTTGCTTTTGACATAGATACAGGCCAAGACGTTTTAATAAACCGAAACGAACAAATAAACGCTTTTACAGCAAACGGAATTAGAAACTCTTTGTCTGTGGTTGGTCAAGATGGAGACATACTGACCCTTAGGTACGAGAGAATTACAGGTTTTTCTGGCGTTACTGCTCCGTCATTTGTTCCTTTTGAGTTATTTGTTTCTAACGCAAACCCAGTTAACCCTGTGATAGCAGAACCTTTTTCGTTCGTTTTGAATAGCGGAGAACCACTGTTTCTTGCAACACCCAATGTGGTGAACGGAGAGCAAGCGAGGTCTACATATATGAGAACTCGTTTTAATATAAACAGTCTGGGAAAATACATGGAAATAAACGCTGTCAACTGCGATTACGACCTTTCCAGGAACCATCACAGTTTAACTCAAAATTCTTAAATTTGTAGACCATGGCATATAAGAAGAAATACAACAACGGAGGATTGCTTGGCAACATTGACTTGACCCAGGCCTCTCAGTTTACGCCTACTAACTTCGGAAACACCCAAGGCTCTTACAATCCTTTTACGGGTGTTGATACAAGCGGAAGAACTGGAGGATACGACCAATACGGACAGGGTGTTGCCGCTATGATCCCTGGTGGTGGTGCTATAGCTGGGATAGGTCAAATCGGGGCTGGTATCGCAGACCTTATCGGAAGCAAGAAAGAGATAGATAGACAGCGAAAGTTAAAAGGTGAGGCGGAAAAGAAAGCGGCTGCCGCAAGAGGCAAGCTCGACGCTTTTGAATTTGATGTATCCCAAGCAGAAAGAGACCTGGCTACAGCTGGTATCCGACCAACAGACTTGACGCCCATGCAGTCGCTGCAAGCCACAGAGATTGCAGCTTTGTCTTCTGATCCTAGAGCCCTCATGGGTGGAATTGGTTCGTCTACAGCTCGTGCTCAGCAAGCCACGTTAGCTGCTCAGCAGGCAGATTTGGGTAGAGAACTTGGAGCGATGGGAAGACTTGCGGGGTTAGAACAGCAAGCCCTTCAGCAAAAGCAAGGCTTGCAACTCGGCTTGCAACAGCAAGACTACGCTATGGGTTTGCAAGACAAAGCCATGGCTCAGCAGAACATCGAAGCGGCAAAAGCTGCTAAGCGGGAAGCTATTGGTCAAATCGGACAAGGGGTAGTAAGTACAGCTTTGCCGTTCTTCGAAGAAGGAGGAGTAGTAGAGGAGTTGATGCGAAGAAAGCCCGTACAAAAGACCGAAGGCGAGTTCAATCACGACACGAACAAGAAGGCTATCGTAGACGAGGAGACAGGAGAAAAGGAAGGCGAAGCCACAGGCGGCGAGTATATCCTCAACCCAGAGCAAGGAGAAGAAATTCACATGGCATACAAAGGCGTGGAGCAAATTGTGGAGTCAGGAGAAGAACCAACTATGGATCAGCTTATGGCTCTTTACGAAGCTGTTCAGAGTGTCTTCAGCCAACCACAATTTAACGAAGCGTAATGGCAAACGGACAACTCCCAGGATCGGTAGCTCCCACAAGTATAGGCCAAGGGAAGAGCTACTCTGAAATGATGAATGAGCAGATAGCGCTTATTCAGCAACAGCGATCAGCCAATCTAGACAAAAGACTTGCTCAAGAAGAAAAGAACAGACAGTTTAGAACTGAGCAACTACAAAACATCTATGACTTTGATGTGTCTGGGCTCGCTTCTGGAGATGTACGGGTGCTTGCTGACATGCAGCGCCAGCTTGCAGTTTCGCTTGACCCTAACTCAGAAAGCTCTTATTCCGACTCCCAACAGCTTGTGGCAGATATAGCATTGATAAACAATGCTTACAATGAGATGAAGCGTTGGGCTGATTCTGGGGGGCAGGGTCGTCAGTTATATCAGAATGGTCTCCTTCAGCCAGAAAGAGGCGACGGCACGGTAGTGGTTGCCGACGAAGATATGCTTAACTCTAGAAATGAAGTTTGGGAAAAGGGCGCATTTGCAGAGGGGTCTGTGAAGCTTGTTGGCCCTCCAGGAAACAGACAATTGGTGGGGATGGCCCTGGACGTTGATGGAAACGAGGTAGGTGAAGTCAACTTCTTTGAGAACTCTATGAGGAATCAACCAGACCAGTTCTGGAGACAAGAAGTCATGCCTGCTGCTCCGTATGCGGCCACACTTACAGAGAGAGCTTTGACTGACGAGCGTCTTGACGGAAAAAACACGAGAGAGATAGCCGAGATAGATTTTGCTGTTATGAATCAACAAGCAAAAGACAGATTCAGAAAGGAGCAGTACGAAAAGGTCAAGCCAGCGGATGGAAAAGCGTTTGAAGAGTTGACCGAGGAAGACTACAAGCGACTAAAGATTGACGATGAAAGCCTCATCAACGAAATGGTTGCTGACTACGACAAAGGGCTTGAGGCTAGACCTGGTACAGCAGGAGCAGATGCCTTTGACTTCAACAGAAGTATAGCTAACATGCCTCAGCTGTCTAAGCCTGTTAAGCTTCGAAGTGAAGATGAAGAGCTCGCTGGCACAATCGAAGGGGCTCAGTTCCAGCAAGGATTAGACTTAGACACGCTACAAAAAGCTCCTAATGGAGCTCCTTTGATTCCAGTAGAGGTGGCTTACGTTCAGAGCAACGGAACCATTGTGAAGAAGGTTCTTGATCCAGCTACAAACCCTGTAGAGTATGACGCCTTCATGGAGGCTATTGGAAGAAGAGGCAAAGAACAGCTTCTTCAGTACTCAGGTTATTATCAAACCCCAGGGGGACCACAGGTAGACGTTGGCGAAGACCCACAGGCTTCTAGCCCAAGAGATATCGGTGTTGACGAGACGGCAGAGGTTAGGGAAAACCTTGAAGATATTGAGGATTTGACTATTACTGGCTCGGCAGATGGCTCACCTGGTGCTAAGCTAGAGAGCGACAGACAAATGCTGTTGGATGATATCAAGGATGCAGAGGATGAACTTAAGCTTCAAATGAGCCTATCTGGAGGCAATGCTGGCAACCTTACAGGAAGGATGGAAGCGATGGAGAGGCTGGTCGAACTACAAGAACAGCTTGCGCCAATCAACGACGCCCTAGAGGAACTTGGAATCGAGCGTATCGAGTACGAACCTGTCGGCGTTCCAGCCGCTGACGCTGGAGGAGCTGGTGCAGGTGGTGCTGATCCTGATGCTTCTACAGCTCAAGCTGATCCTGTGGCTACAGAGAGAGATTTGTCTGGTCTTCCGACTATATCTCCTATCGCTAGATCAGCATCAGATAGTATAGCTATGTCAGAGGGGTACTCTCCTGACCTTCAGATAAATGTACCAGACACAATAAACAGCGGAGTAACTATAGCTGGTCTTGATATAGGAGGCTTAAACCCAGAAGGAGACAGCGTAAAGATGGATATACTTGAAAGATACTTAAGTCCTGAAGACTTTTCCGCTCTTAATCAGCTTGTTGGTCTCAAGGGTTCTGAAGCTCAGAAGAAATTAGAGGAGCTTCAAGGCCAGGGACTTCTTCAACAAGACGGACTTGGGTTGACGGAACAGGACATAATTGACATTCCAGCCCTTTACGTCTCTGCTGTAGAGCTACCAAGGATATACAAAATAATCCCTGAAGAAGAGTTTGCTTCTTTACCGCCAGATGTTAGAAACGTTGTTCTTGACGTTCAATTTAATGTTCACGGCCCCAACACTCTGAAAAAGATTCGAGAAGCAATAGCGTCTGGCGACAAAGCTTCATGGATGGAAGTCGCAAATGCCTATTACAATCCAGAGACGGAAGCCACTTATTTCGGGTCAAAGGAACAGACTCAACAAAAAATAGACAACGGAAACATCGGTAGGGGTAACGTAAAGAGAGTAAAGGCCGCGAGAGAGAATCTTTTGGCTTGGATTGAAAAAACTTACGGTTAATGTCAAACGGACCACAATTTAACGAGAAGCAGCAGGCTGTCCTGAATGCTCTCGAAGACAGATATGCCAGAAGGTTTGAGACGCCAAGTATAGTCTCTACGGGGGACGAGGAAGAGCGCCCCCCTATAAGTAGTTATGCTCCTGAGATTCAAAGAATCTTTTCTGGTGATGGGTTCAAGCAGGCTTACGATAACACTCAAATGGAGGCTATGCGTAAGATGCTGGAGGACAACGACATAGACGCAGACAGCTTCTTCAGAAATGACCCTGAAGCAGATATGTTAAAGGTCATGCAGGCCACTAACTATCAGAACTACGAGAGTAGACTCAAAAGGTATAACGAGGAAGGGAAGTTCACCACAGAAGAAGCTAAACTGAAGGCGATCGAAGACCTCAACAAGCGATACAGCTCTATGTTCGAGGCAAACATGATTTACCCCAAGCTTGGGACAAAAGTTGCTGAGCTGGTTCCAAAGTCTGTTATGGAGGATGACTACAGGAGGGCTGACTTTGAGCGAGCCATTCTGAACGAATACGGACTCAAGTTTGACTTGGATTCAAGCGAGATGATTGGAGACGTTTACAGTGAGGGGAGACCCATATTGAACGAGCTCAGAAAAGCAAGGTATAGGATTAGCGATGCGGGTGTGGAGGTGACGAAATCCACTATGGACGTTATGAGCGGGCTAGGCAAGCTCCTTGGGGGCGTAATCTATGACGAAGAAGATGTCTACACAGAGGGGGAGCTCAACAAGAGATATCAGGAAAGAAAAAAAGCTGGAGAGGTTCAAACAGCAAGTGAAGCGGGTCAAAGCTTCATGTCATCTTTTAACTTGGATGACGGTCTTTTTTGGGACGCTATATACAGCACCGAAGCGAGAGAGGATTGGTATAGGTCTCACAGAAGCGCCAACACCGTCGATTTCCAACAGATTTCTGATGGCGCAGATTCTGATCTAAGTCAATTGTGGAGAGCATCTACCGATCAGTTTGTTCAGTCGGCCCCACTTATTGCGGACGTAATAGCAGGTAGAGCCATAGCTAAAGCGGCACTAAAAGGTGTTACGTCAGGTGTAACTAAAAGAGCAGCTAGTAAATATGCGGTTCGGGCTAGTGGAAGATATGCAAGCCCAACGACGGGCAGGTTTATGTCTAAGAAAGCTGTTGAGGAAATCAACAAGAGGGCCGCAAAACTTAATAGTTACATTAATGGTACTGGTGGGTTTATCGCGGCGGACGCTCTTTTGTCTGCCAGCATTCATGCTGATAACGTAGGGCAAGAATGGTACGACAATCTCACCCCTCAGCAAAGATTTGCTTATCTGGCAAGTGAGTCGTCAGCAGAGACGCTTTCTGCAATCGTGCTCGAAGGTGTTGTAATGAAGGGTTTCGGAAGGGCAAAACAAGCTCTGGGGCATGGAGGCTTTAAGGCTCAAAAGAAATTCATACAAGAATTCGGCAAGAATGTAGCGGAGTCTATTTTTATTGGCGCTACAAGGGAAGCCGTTGCTGAAATTGGAACGGCTGCATGGCAGTACTGGAACGAAGTTCAGGCAAAAAAAGCTACAGACCCTAACGCGGTCGGCTGGGAATCAGAAGTATTCTTAGATAGAATCATAGACGCGGGTAAAGCAGGTCTCGCTCTCGGTGCGTTTGGTGGGTTGTTCGGTGGCCTAACTGGAGGTGCAGCTTCTGCGTATATCTCTACCAGGCACCCGCTCTCCGTAGAAGCAGACAAAGAAGTAAAGAAGGCGGCTCAAGACGTAGTAAACGCACCAAACTCTGAAGCAAGAAAAGCTGCGGCGGAAAGATTTGAAAAGATTGTACAAAAGCATGCTGGTGCTAAATCGTCTTTGACAAGAGCTTATTACAGGCTCAGCCAGCAAAACCCAGAAGCTTTTACAAGGCTCACAGAAATTCAAAGAGACATAAACCTAACCGTACAGAGGTTTAAAAAGTCGGAGGATACTGAACAACAAGAAACTCAAAAGAGAGAGCTTGAGAGGTTAGTACAGGAGAAGCAGCAAATAGAAGACGAGATCGCCAAAGAAACGGGAGCCAACTCCTTTGATGACATTATTTCTGAAGAGGTTGAAAAGCTTGGGGCAGAAAGAAAAGAAAAGCTTGATAGCTTCAATGAAAGAAAAAGAAACAGTCCTGAAGCAGAGGCAGAGAGGCTGTCTCAACAGGAGTTAGACGAACAGAGAACTTCTTTAGAGGCTGCCGAGGCAATGAACAGCCCTGAACAAAACGCCGATGACGACGTTCAGGATCAACAGGGTGAATCGAAAGAAGAGGCGGACCAAGACCTTGACTCGGAGTACACACCAAGTGCGGATGATCAGGTTGTAGTGAATCCAGGCGGAGAGGTTGACCCTGCCGCCTTAAGGGACGACGACAGTGTACCTCAAGCTGTAAAGGATAAGTTTCAAGACATAGCCTCCACTGTAAACAACCTCGTTAAGGCGTTTGCTAAAAGCGGCATAGGTGTTGTCTTGCACAAGAATAGAAACAGCTTTGCTGCCGCCACCAAAGAAGACGCCGACAAGTTGGGAGCGTTTAGAGACGGAAAGGTTCACCTGAACCTAGTCGAAATGTCGAAAGACAGCCGAAACCTTCTTAGAAACACGCTGAGACACGAATTCCTACACGCGGCTTTCAAGAGCCTTACGCCTGCACAGAAACGACAGTTTGTAAGAGAGCTCGTTGCTATAAAGGTTGAAATAAAAACCAAAGATGGTCGCGTTACCACACCAGCCAGAATAGCGGCAGCAGTAAGAAAAAATCCCAGGTATAAAAACCTACCCGAAGACAAGCTTAACGAAGAGATTGCAGTAACAATTCTTGAGCTTCTTTTGGATAGTGATGCTCTCACATCTAATCAGTCTGTTCTGAGAAGGATTGAAAACGTTCTTAGAAGGCTGTTAGGTTTTGACGGAAGAATTACTGAATCTGACCTTCAGGGATTTGTCAGAAAATTCAGGGAAGCAGAAAGAACAGGGGCAGAGTTCGAAGGAGCTCAGGCCACTAGTGAATCTGATGCGTCTTCAAGGCTCGATGAAAGCGACCTGTTTGACAAGGGGATGAACAGAAAAAGCATTCCGTCAAAAGCATACCCAGATCTAATAAATAAGGTTGTTAACTACAGGGTCTACTACCTCGACAAAATCGGAGGGCAACAGTCTTACCAGACTAATGGCCTAAGATTTAAAGACTACTGGCACTTTAGAAACTGGTACCTGAAAGAGACGGGTAACGGCAAGATGGCTAAAAACATCGGGCAGTTTACCTACATGGGTGATGACGGGACCATAAAGAAGATCAACCCGCCTAAACCCAAGCGTGACAGAGAGACAGGCGAAATCATTGATATGGAGCCACGTCTGAGAACTCCTCAGCAGAGAAAGATGGACAAAGCTGCTGATGCCGTCACACGCAGAAAAAGACTTCTCAGATATGCAGACATCAGAAAGAATGCAGGTACCGCACTGAAGTTTGCTGTCGGAAAGGTCCGTAAGATTGAAAAGACAGGAGAGCTCGCGTTTTACAACGACAACATGCTGTTGGAGCAAGACTCGCAATCTGAGCTCCCTGTGGCGTACAGTGAGACATTCTTTGTTGAGGGACTCAACATAAACCAGCTCGACCAACTAGGGACAGACTTTGGGGACAACCTTCAGTTTTTGATTCCAACAACCGTAGACGCACAGTTTGGATTTACCGTGAGGAACAACGGTGACGGAACGGTAACCATTGATGCTCACTCCGACGTGATCGTTTTGGACAACGTTCAAACAGGAGCTCCAATAACGAACGGAGAGGCAAACCCTGACTCACTTGCTTCTGCGGACATCGAAGAGGACGCAGATCTGTTGTATGACGAAGCCTTAGACGCGAGGTGGAATATAGCTAAAGCGATTGGAGACATAGCCGATATTGGTGGTCTTGAAATACTTATTCTTGCTTTTGACAGAACTAAGGATTTTTCTGGTATTGATGACCTCATCAAAAACATAGACAAGATAAGCGCTCACGTAGACTATGAAACCGCCAGAGCCGTAAAGAGCCGTCTGATAAAAATGTGTAGAGATCAAGCGGTAAAAGAGGGAATCATAGAGATGATTGGTGACGAAATCAAAGTGTTAAAACCAAATCAAGTTTCTTACATAGCACTAGGGTTTAGTTTGCTAAGCGAAGCTGCCACTCTCGGAAATCCAAGGGTAGCCTCAACAATTATTAAAAAATACATTGACAAAGAGACGCTGACCGCTAGGCTACAACTAACAAAAAACCAAAGCTTAAGGACTAAGGTTGCAGCACTAGTAGCAAGAGGAGGGTCAGGGGTAGACCTTGACGATAGATTCAACCCAGAGCAAAACAGAAACATAAAGGAGCTGTCTTTGACAGATGTCGAATATCAAGCCATAATTGATGCTTTGTCAAAGCATATAGCTGACTCAAACGTTAGCTTTGAAGATAGGACTAGGCTTGTTAAGGACTTGCTTAGCGGACGGTCTGCTGCGGCTAAAGCAAAAAGAAAGGCCATCCTTAAGGATTTTAATGATTTTGCTTGGGACAGAATTGAAAAGAAAACAGGAAAGATTTCTGGCAGGGTCATGGCCTTTTCAAAAGTTCCTTTCTTCTTTGATGAGAACGGAATGGTAAAAGGCATAAAGGTTGTGAACGAAACCGAAGCTCCTACTAAAAAGCCATTCCAAGGTGTTTTGATGCACGACGCTGAAGCCTTCGAGGGCATGGACGTGGAGAAACCTAAGACTCAAGTTGCAAACAGGAAGATCGACATTACCGAACTGCTTCCTGGAACGAAAGTCAACGTAGATGTAAGATATAAAGGCAAGGGGAAGAAACTCACCGAAGAAGGCGAGCTAAGAAAACAAACAGACGTTGACAAAATTGACGTTAAAACTGAAGAGGGCTCTGTAAGCATGACGATCGAAGAGGTTAGAGAGCAGTTTGACCCAGAGACAGCAGAAGAGATCATTACAGCTCAGATGTCAGCTAGAGCCATGATCCCATTTAAGGGTGAGGCAGCTACACTTACGGAACCTGAGAACGCAACTGTAGATGCATCTGCTAGACTGGATTTGTTTTCAGAACCTGAAAACGATTCAAGCCTTCCGTTTGAGCCAAACAACCTAAACTCTTTCCAGGCGTTTATGGCTCGTGTAGATCAGTTGTTTGCCAATAAATACGCTAATGTCTTCAGTCTGCAAAGAGCTGTAGAAAAGGCAAAGAAAGCTGTTGTTGATATCTCTCAGGACTTCATCAATGCAGAGACGTTGATGTACGGCAAGACAGCCAACGACCTTGAGAAGCTAGACGAAAAGGTGAAGGTCATCTCTCAGGAGATGAAGGACGCTGGCCTGATCGGTGAGGACGTATCTCAGTTCTTGATTGCCCGCCACGCAGAAGAGCGTAACGCCCTGATCGCGGAGCGTACCGATGGGGAGACCCTGAACGGTAGCGGCATGAGCAACGAGAGAGCCCAGGAAGTAATGGACAGCTTCAGTCCAGAGCAAAAGGCCGCGCTAGACTCTATCGCTAAGAAGGTAGACGCCATCACCAAGGACACTCGTAAGACCATGGTCAAGTTCGGACTGGAAAGCCAAGAGACCATAGATGCCTTCGAAGAGATGTTCGATAACTACGTCCCGCTTGGTGGCTTGTCGGTTGACGAGATGACGGCAGACACGTCGCTATACCCAACAGGCGGAGCAGGCATGAGCATCTATGGTGATACCACACGTAGAGCCAGAGGTCGTGCTAGCGAAGCCAACAACGTACTGGCTCAGGCCATCGCACAGAACGCAGCAGTACACGCCAAGGCACGTAAGAACGAAGCACTATCATCA
>Ga0070749_10000846_pt1 | contig 20700 bp, 17 predicted proteins | sample VirMetDEL_Nov_18_FD_75180 | JGI IMG/M metagenome (GOLD analysis project Ga0070749, IMG submission 75180) | Aqueous microbial communities from the Delaware River and Bay under freshwater to marine salinity gradient to study organic matter... | ecosystem: Environmental > Aquatic > Marine >...
GAAGTCAAATAAGTATTAGTTACTGATACTTGAGGTGTTCCTACTTCATTGCCGTTTGCATCTAAACTTATAGTCTTAAATACTCCTGATGGTCCAGTAGAAGTTAATTTTGTATTTCCAAGAACAATCGAAGAACCAGCTAGGAACAATTCGTTAAATCTAAGATCTGCAGAACCAAGGTTATAAGTAACATTTGCTGCTGGAATAATGTGTTGAGTCTGTAATGTTGTGGTTACATTATTACTTATTTTTGTTCCAATATATGAATTAGTGTTCGCTAAGAACGATACCATTGGAGAAGTTACTGATGCAGCAGGAAGGGATAAAGACGCACCTGCTTTGACCGTAAATGATACATTTGCCGTTAATGTATTAGCAAAAAGGCTAGGTTCTGATACAGTAAATGCATTTAAGCGCCGGACCACCTCATTCGTTCTTACGCGCCAAGTTTCAAATGTATCACTTAATAATACGTTAGCATATGCAGCCATTACTTATCTCCGTTTCGAGAGATAATAAGATACAACGCATCTTTTATCTCTGCTAGTTCTGCTTTTATGTTATTTATATCGTTTAGTAACTCGTTTTGTTTCATTCTGCGTGATTTATATGCTTCAAGAGCACTCGCGTCAGATGATAAAATTGCTCCACTATCTACGTCCTTTAAGTATTCGTTTGTTTCTTTAAGTTTTTGTAGGTTCATTTTACTTATTAGATTTGTAGAGCAATTGCACGGAAGTCTCTTACTCGTGGTGGATTGACTGTAAGACTGGAAGTCATTACGATTTTAATCTTGAAGAACTTAAATCCAGTATATGTGACGTTGTTACTATCGGTATACTGAACTTCTCCACTACCGCCTGTTAGATTTGCAGTAGGAATACCAAACTCATATTCCTTAAAGTCTTCTTTGTTTTCAGCAGAAGAAATAACAGTTGTTGAAGTAGCTTGTGTCATTAAAACCCAAGACTTTTCATCCATAGATCCGCCGTCTTCACGATTTAGAATCTTATAGTAGAGATAGATATTTGATGTTGCAGGTTTGTATGCTGCAATATAAACCTTTAAGTCTTCAGCATCTTGACCTTCAGCAAGCGTTACTGTGTTGGTAATGTAACGAACATCAGCATTACCACCCGCTAATCCATCTTCATTTGTGTTGTCATTGTTAATAAGATTTTCAACTGAGTTTACACCAATGCGATCATAGTCAATTGCTGGGCTATGAAGTTTATGTAATCCGTTCGCTAGAGTAATTGAAACATCAGCAGACTTCGCGCTTGAGATATTATTTACTTCATTCGTTCTACTCAAGATAAAGTGAGTGGCTCCAAGAACCTTATCTTGATTGATTTGAGTAGTGCGATAGGTAGAATCTTTCGCAGATGCGCTCGTTGCTAGTTTAATCGTTGGTGTTGCTGATGTTTCAATTAATTGAAGCGTTGACGCAAAAAGTTTATATTGATCTAATGTAAGATTCTCAATAGATCTTAAACGACCATCATAACCGTTGACTTGATTCCGAAGGTAAGTATTTTCAATAAACACGGTTGAACCAAGATCAGTCAAGTATAGATAGTTATTCGCAAACGAAACATTATCATAGTAAGCAATCGTACCTGTTGGCGTTGTTTGACTATTAATCGTTGCAGAAACACCAGTATTTGCACCAGAACCTGCTGCGTACTTATAAACAACAGTACTGTCAGTAAACTTAGTCGCCGTTGTAACTTCTTTCAATCTAACTGTTGAACCGCTGTTATATGTAACGATACCATTTGCGCTACCTCTTACAACGTAATCACCAACGTTAGCAGTAAGCGCACCAGATAGATTGAGTGTTGTTTCTCCATGAATTGGATCGCCTATGTTATTAAACATAGCAGCATCATCGAGCGTATCAACAGTAAAGAACTCATATCCCTTATTCGTGAAGACTGCTGTGCCAGATTGTCGACCACCAAAATTAGCGTAATAGACACGGAATTTCATAAACTCATTCGGAATAGGAATCAATGTCGTCCCAGAAGAAGCAGCAAATAATGTTCCAACTCCAGGCTGCGTTGTAATACGATTACCAGTAATAATATCATCGGAACCCAGAACACCGGTATGAACCGTGCAGTTTGGATTTCTACCAGCAGGAGCAATCACAATAGCATAAGACTTATTATACTCTAGAAATAGAGGAGTTTCAAAATAAACAGGTGTTGGTTTTGAACCATCAGTGCTAGTATTAATATCAGCAGCTGCTAGAGTAACGCGACTAAATGGCAATGTTACATTAGTAACAAAAGATCCTGATGGATCTACTTTGCGAATAGAAACAAGAACAGGTAGTGTATTGTCCTTTGTTGCAAAGAACAAGTCAAGTTTTGTCAAATATGCTCCAGAAGCACCCGTGATGAAACTATCCGATGTTTCATCGTAATCAAAGGCTGCTACTTTAAAAGTTTGAGCGAAAGGATTTGCCATTGTTTATTTACCTATTTTTAAATTGCCATCATCGCGCCGCGCCGATTGCGCCGCCAACGCCGTCGCCCCATGAGACCGATATAGGCGCACCAGTTACTGAGTCAGCACCAGCACCTATATCTACTGAACTATCTGTTGAAGCCGTAATCCAACCACCTATCGACCAAGTTGTTCCAAAATCTGAAGTAAACGCCACTTCAGATATACCACCTGGATCAACCGAAGTCACTGCGTTTTGTGTAACGTTATTGGTGATATTATTAGTCTTATCTACAACGTTGTCAGCAACAGGTACTCTTGTTTCTACAAGTTCAATTTCTCTTGTTGAAACAACAGTTCTTTGTTGTGTGAAAGAAAGACCTGAAGTAGAGTAGGTTGCTTCCGCAATTGAAAGTGGGAAACCAACTCTTGATGTGTTATTATTTCTTTCATCAACAAGTCTAAAAGTCAACGAACCTGATGGGAATTTTAGAGAAGAATCTGCTGGAATTCTAAATTGACCATAAAGATCACCACTCGCATCAGTCAACAATGAGCCACCATAAGCAGCAGTATTTGCATAAGAACTATCGGTTGGGCGACAATATGTTTGAACATCTCTACCATCAAAGAATGCATAGTGCCTTGTGCTTGGTCGCAATCCGATAGCACGGAAGTTAATCACACGTGAGCGCATGTATGGAACAATGTTAATATCTCGAATAGATTCACCAAGATCTGTTTCGATTAACTGACCTGCTTGAATAGTAAATCCAGTTCTTGATGTGTTCGTATCTATAACTGCCGTACTAAAGTCGCGTGCAACAGATTCATTAATTCTACCAATGTTTTCCCAACTTCCCCATATCAAATTCGCGGAATTCACGTTGTTTATAAGCGCGTCAGAAATGTTACCAAAATCAACTTGGACTGTTGGCTTCTGTACAGTATCTTTCCAGAAATCTGTAGCAGGATCTAGAATTAATCTACCACCTTCATAACCATAGAATGCTGTAGTAAGATTACGAGTAGTAGAAGACTTGGATTGATTCGTTGCGAGGTAATGACTGTAATCTAATGTTACAAGTTTACCAGCACTTGGTCGCGATACCGCAGTTACGTTTTGTGATTGCCCAGAAAGCGCTCCAACAGCATTTGCTCCTGTTGTAAATGTGCCAGTCTCTTGTTCAACATAAAGTTTGTCGTCAACCTGATAACGTAGTGTTCCTGAGTTGCCACCTTGACTGATAGTTTCTCCGGCAGTATATGTTACAGAACCGCTTGCAATCGTGAGAATAACATCAGTCATTGTACGAGTAGTGCCACTTGAGGCAGCTGCATCATAAAGTAACTCTACTGAGTCAGTCTTAAACTGTGGACGAAGTTCTTTCTTTTGGCGATCAATCGCAACTTTGAAGTCTTCAGCGCGATAGTCGGATGTTGTAAAGTCTACGAAATTATCAACAACGAATCCATTCTTGAATCTATCAACACCTGATGCTCCTGCGATAAACGTATTTTTTGTATCGCTTTCAAGTAATGATAACGAAGTATAGTATTCTAGATTATCGATTCTTTCTTCTAGACTACGAATATCTTTCATTGTATAACGACGAACGCGAGTAGGTTCAGTCTTAACTGCTAGATCACTTCTACCATTCTTATGAGTAGCAGTGCTAATACTCGCTGCTGTATCCAAGTCTAATGATGGATATGGCGAAACGTTTAGAATAGCAAGACTCATCGCATCTGCTGGTGGATTTGGAGTTTTAGGATTGGCTTCTGGCGTACCTTCGACAATTCTAAATCCACCATTTTCAGTAAGTGTAAGTCTATCTTTACGAGGTAGATAGTTTTCATAGTCTACAATAAAGTCTTCATCAGGAACTGAGAATCTAAGACCACCCGAAGGTTCAATAATTGCTGACGAAATATCTGGATTTATGCTGATACCAGTAAGTGTCGTTGTATCAGTTGCAGTATCAGTAATACGTGGGCGAATATCGATATGATTTCTTAGATCGTAACGAACACCTGTTGTCTTTGACTGGTAAATAGGAATCTCAGCAGTCTGAATAGCATTTGGATTTGCTGGATTTGAGTCATCAATAGGATAAGAGTCAACTGATAGGTAACCGATGCCTGATGAAGTATCATGCGTAAAGTAATCGAACTTAACAAGGTAAACATTGCCGTTTGCAACACTATGAGTTGCGCCTGGTTTGATGTTTAGTTTCGCGTGGTCGTAGTAACCATCTTTCATACCAGTATCAAGTTCGAACTGATTCGTTACATCTGTGCCATCACTTGTCGTAGAAAATGAGGTATTATCAGTGCGAACGCGAACTTCTTTTAACTTGAAACCATCTGACATACCAAGTGGCCAAGGTCCACTAAGACCTGGCGAACCTTGGTTAACATTCGCGAAAGCTCTTGAGACGTTTAACTCAACATAACGATCTTTCTTAATAACCTTAGAGATTTCTTGTTGATCGACTTTCTTAAGATTACAAATTAACTTACCAGTTACAGAACCACTAATCGTTTCTTGAATATCAAAGTCAGCAGAGTTAACAGTGTTAATTGTAATCGTTCTCGCAGCAGCATCACCACCAACACCGTTGAATGATATTACTTGACCATTAGTAAATGATTTGTTAACATCGCCTGAACCAGTTCCTGGAACAGAATTACCAAATACATTTAGAGAAGTAGTTCCAATGCCAGAAACTACAAGAGTATTTGCGACACCATCAATTGTAATTCTATCACCGACGTTATACTTCGTATCTGCTGAACTTAATCCAGTAATCGTGTTAGCGCCAGCAGTTTTTGATGCGCCAGTGTCAACCGCAGAAGCACTTGTAGCAGTACCAGTAAGAACAAGATAAAAGTTTTCTCTTTCTTGTGCACTATTTAAAGCACCAACTGAGAAAGGAAACTGCTCATTAGATGGTGTTACTGTAAGAGTAAACTGTCCATTAGTATCAATGGTAACATCGAATGATCTATGGAATCTAAACTCGTTATCGATAACGCCTGAACCATCGCGAATTCTTTTAATTGCTGTTCCACCAGTATTAAAGATAGCGCGATTAAATTCTGAATCAGTTAATGAAGCATCGCCACCAGCGTCGAGTACGATGTCAGCAAATCCATCATCTGAACCATTATCATAATGAATACCACGCACATAGTTAAATGAGTTGGCAGACATTTGAATGTCATAAAGATATAGATATTGTTGACCAGATGGTGTGCCTTTTTTTCCCGAAGCATACTTGATTGATCGAACTCGTGCTTCACCAATCTTATTCCTACCTGTAATCGAAGAAGCAGAAAATGTATTATTTGAAATAGCGTTGAATTCTGAATCATATAGATCAACTACGTCGTGTCCATTTACATCCCAAGTTCCTACAACGTTGTCTACAGTAGTATAATTACCATAGTTTGCAGGAATAGAAATATCAGAAACTTCTTCTACTGACGTTCCCTTATTGTATGCAACGTAGTGTGTTTTATTTGTAGAAAGTTGGCGACCTTTAACGTATGCTTTGCCTGGAGAAATACCAGCAACTAATAGATTAGTATTACCACCGTTGCCAGAAAGAACGAGACCACCATTCGTGCCATTATTTAAATGTGGACGACTAAAGATATTCATTCCTTCAACGATATAGTTTCCTGATTCGTCAAAGGTTCTTTCTGAAATATATTTGTCAATCAATGAATATGTTGATTGAGATGTAGCTCCAGTACTAATACGACCTTGATCAAAACGGAGTTTCTCAACATAGTTTGGAGAACCTGTATCTGTTAGTTCTTTGACCGTAAGCGTAGGTGTAAGTTTAAGTCTATCAGCACCAGGAGCAGCATAGTTTCTTGCGCCACGAGCTGGATCCAATAGAGTTGAGTCTGTATCTGAATCAGTAAGACTTTCAACAATGTTAAATCCGACTGATTTATTTGGAAAGATTGTATATCTACCAACAATCGTATTCGCAGCGGGAACGTATATGAAATGGTCCTTACTGAAAAGAATACCAGACTTAAACTCTACTTTGAGAGCAGAACCCACAACACTCGTGGATTGTACACCTTCTGTGATATCGTTCGCTGAAACTCCAGTGCCAGTAAGTTGTTCTCCACTCACAAAAACAGTATTTGCGCCGTCTGAAGAACCACTTAGATACTTAACATAGAGTGTTTTTGTATTCGGGCTACCTGCTTCAGAACCATCAAGAACATTTACAACCGTTGCTGAAACGCCAGAAGTACCACCAGTAATCGTAACATTTACAAAGTCATCTACATCTACTTCAGTAAGACCGCTATCATTATCGCGAATCTTAACGTACTGAATTTTTTCTTGTGTGTCTTCTAAACCTAAAACAGAAGCACCTTCTTTAAACACATGCTCTGCAAATCTATCGATTTGATTTTGCAGCATTGTTTGAATTTGAGTAAGTTCACGTGCCTGAACAGCAAGACCTGGCTGAAACAGAATCCTTCTAAAATTCTTTGTCTCATCAAAATCGTCGTAATATGGATCGACGTTTAGATTTGTCTGAAGTGATACTGTATTTGCAAGCGTCATGGAAAAACCTTTAGAATCTTACGATTAGTTTGAAATCTTCTGTCTGTTGGAATTCTCTTTCAATTGGAACTAAATTCTCCAGATATAACAGTTGACCTGTGTAACTATTTATAAGTGGATTTGTCACACTTGAAACTAATCCTGTTACTGAAGAACCTGCTCCAGTCACAATGTCCGAGGTAGAAAATGTGCCATTTGAATAATTAACTTTGAGAACACCAGTAGTACTTGCTCCATTGGTATTCGAAAAAGCTACAACCTTTGCTGTTGCTCCTGATACACTACCAGTGATTACTTCATCTTGATCAAATGCACCGCTGCTTGTAACAGAAGTTAGATTTAAATTCAAAGTTAAATCATATGAACTTGCGTTGGCAACTGCTCCACCTGCAACTAAAGTTGGATTTTTCAATAATCCCCACTCACGAAAATCGTTTACAATTGGGAAGTTGAGATCATTATTACTTACAATCTGAACGCTAGTCATTACATAGTCGGATTTAAACTCATTTACTGCATCAGAACCATGACCACCAAGAGGTGGAATATATGCAACTGCAGTAGCGCCACTTCCGTGAGAAGTGTTTGCTGTAACCGTCACGTCTGCGCGACTGTAATTTGCACCAACATTTACCATTGTGACTTTATTCACAGAACCATCTATAGCGTTAGTATTAGCATAAGCTGTTGCTGTTGTACTACCATCGCCAATTACAGTTACTTTTGGTCCAATTAGATATGTTGATGATGTAGTTGGAGTTACATCAAATGCACTATTGATTGTAATAGTTTTTGTTGCACCATTGTAATCTACGATGTTTTTAAGTTCACCGTTACCTGGACCACTCGTAATAAAAACGCTAGAATCATTGTAAATATTATCGATACCACTCGCGCTTGCGTTTAATGTCATTGTTGTGGTTGTTGGTACAGAGAAAAAGGTACCATTTGATTGTAAATAACTACTTCCCGATGATATAATATCAATTACTTGAATTGATCCGTTTGAAGCAGCTTGTTGTACATTCCACTGTTGAGAACCATCAGAAGAAGTTAAAGTTTTAATGGGAATAAACTGAGTGTTCATAAACTTCGTGCGATCTGCACTCGTCACAGTATACATGTATTTCCAAATATAACCATCAGCAGTGTTTAACAAACTAGTGGAGGTTCCAGTCGGTTTTACAGTTGATGTTGCTGCTTTATTATTGAAAAGACACTTGTATACATTATAATCATCCGTCATTACATAAAGAGTATTTGCTGCAGCTGGATCAGCAAAAAGAGTAGAACTTGTACTATCATATTGACGATAAATTGTATTGTTAGCCCAATTGTATCTTTTAATAGCAAAAGATACGTCAGATGCTACAATTTTCTTCGCCGCAATAACATTACGCCAGTAACCAAATTCTGTATAATTTACAGAACCATCTACAGATGGAGGAGCCGCATCATTTGGCCACGCAGTAATTCTACCGACGAAGATATAATTCTTGTCGTTACCATCCGTTAAAGATGTGTAGAAATTCGTAGCCGCAGCATTATGAAAAAAGCTGGTTACTAGATTAGTCATGACAATCCATTAAGCTGAAGCAGTGTAACTTACGTTGAGTGTATCGCCGTTACCTAAAACTTTATCGCCACCACTGAATAAACCAGCGGAATAAAGAATGTCATCAGCGCCGCCATTTGTGGTACGAGTTTTTGTGTTATTACTGCAAAGGAACGCGCCTTTAACAGTTACTGAAGCATTAATTGAGAATGCTACGTCAGATGAAGTAGCCTTACTTCCACTACTAGCAGCAGCAAAGGTTGGAGTCTGCCGAGTACCTTCTGTGTATACGTTAGCTTCTAACCAACCAGCGTGAGATGCGGCAGTATCGCCAACTGCAACCGCTGAATATGAATCATTGTCAATAAGACCCATTGACCATACAGCAGTATAAGCAGAACCTGCGAGATACTTATCTAGAAGATTATTTTTACCCTGAGTAGTAACAAGATTACTAAAAGTGTCTTCCCACTTTAGATTTCCATCTTTGTCGTAACATTTTGCGGTATAAAAACCAGTTAAATTAACATTCTCATGATGCGATGCACCACGAGTCACGGTAGCATCTGTGACATCATTACTATGAATCTTTTCCATTTTTACCTCCAAGAAAAAGAATTTGTTTATTATTTATAATCATTTATACTGTTTGTAGGAATGCATTTGCAGTTAATGGTAGATAGTCAGTTGTAAGTTTCAGTGAACTATTAGAACCAATCTTATCTACTGTAAATACTATGGTATTGGCTGGAGCAGTGATTGGATTAATCACGATGCTACCAGAAACTGAAAAGTCAACATCTAGTGAACCAACACCATCTGCATTAGTTCCGTTCGGTGCATGGTATAGAACAAGTCTTGCTGTATCATCAAAGTCACCAGAAGTATAACTGCTGAAGTAGTAAGCAGGTACATCACTAAATGCGCCAATGGTGCTATTCGCGAATTGAACGTTCGCATAGTCGCCACTAAATGTATATATTGAACCTGTAAGAGCGTCTGCGCTTGTTACAGATTCACTGATTGCGCTAACACCAGTGTAAATAGCTGATAACGAATCAGCAGCAGTTACGGGTTCAACTACACCAATATACTCAGGAGCATCAGTTGGTGTTACAGATTCGGTAATACCCTGTGAGGCAGAAACATAAGTACCCACAAGAGTATCTGTTGATGTAACAGACTCAGTAATACCTTGCGTTCCAGATACATAAGTTGCATCTGGAACATCAGCAGCTGTGATAGATTCTGTAACATCCTCTTCAGGTTGACCAGTAACATATGTAGCATCAGTTGTCTCTGCTGCAGTAACGGATTCACTAATTGCATCATCCGCACTCCTAAGACCAGTAAGACTATCAGAGAGTGTAATAGTTTCTGATTGATCTTGTGCTGCTGTAATCATTGTAGCAGAAATTGATTCGCTTGAAGTAATAGTTTCAGCAATATCTTGAAATGTGTTTACAACAACATCACTCGTAACTGTAATTAAATTATTAATTGAACTAGAAATATTGACTCTGGCGAAAAGTTCAGTTCCTACAGGATGTATCAGATTTTTAACAAGTTTCTTATATGTCTTCAGGAATTGCGTGCTTTGAATCTCATATGAAAATTCTTGATAATAGAAATTGTCTTGTAGTTTTTTATCCCAACTTAACCAACCACGCGTATCAGTATAACCACCTGGATATTCAATAATACCGCTTACTGTTGGCAATCCAGTTGCGTTTTGTGCAGATCGTGTAATATTAGTTATAGTTACATCTTGCCCCTTACGATAACTTGTTCCCAAATTAATCACAGATGCGTCAACAATGGAACCCGTTGTATATCTAGACTGTATATCAGCGTTGTCGCCTTTAATACCACCACTTCCATCTGATATGTTTTGACTTGCTACAGGATAATAGATAACAGAAGTTGTAGGCAAGGATGCATCATATCCAGTTCCATAGTTTGTTGTTGTAACAGTTGCTATGGAACCCGTAAGAACATTAGCGTAAGAAAATGATGCATTTAAATACGAAGAGACATTTGAACTTGCTAAGTTTGCACTAACTGAAGTTGTGTTTGCTCCTAATGAAACAAATGTTGGACCTGTATTCAACACTACAGGAGCCATAGGTTCAATAATATCTTCGGCGATTTCGATTAGTTCAGTATTATTTAAACTTGTAACTTCCCAAAATGCTCCAGTGCCAGAACCACCCGTTACAGTAACAGTTGAATTTAACGTATAACCAGAACCACCATCAACAACATAAAACTCAACTGAATTATCGTCTGTTACTTCTAATACACGCCCGGTTGCACCAGAACCTGATGCTGATGTATATGTGATACTATCACCAACTTGATGCCTAGCACCACCATCAGTAATTGTTATATCTTGTAATGGACCGCTTGTGTTGTAAATGGTTGCGGTAATACTTGAGTCTGAGTTTCGTATTACTTCGCCATCAGCAAAAGTTCCAATGATACTCGTTAAGAAAAGTTCTTCAATAGGAACACCAAATTCTACTGCGCCGATAATTCGATCCACATAACCTGTAGCGCCAGATGTTACCCCTGTAATTTTAAAACCAACTAGATTAGCAATTGTGCCTGTTTTAGGATCTCCAACTCGAACTGAAGACTCTTTAACCCAGTTACCATCAGAAGCACGGAGAATATCTTCACCAGGATAATAAAAATCAATTTCTTCATTGTATAACAATCTAAACAAAAGACGGTAAGAAAGTTCATCGCCCTTTGAACGGTATAAGTCCTTGATTTGTTTTGATAATTTTGTCTTGTCTGTTAATACTGAACGAGGTAGTGAACTCATGATTTCACGATGGAAATATTCGAAATACTTGTCGTAAGTATTATCAAGGTCTTGATAGTTTAACAGATTCTTAGAAACTTCGATAGCGTTGTTTGATTGCTCAAGCCACTGATAGTATGCTTTTACAAACGCAACAAGATTGGGTCCTTCGTCGCGAACGAAGTCCGGAAACTGTTGCTCTACAACATTCGATGTTTTCTTAGATGTAGCCATGTTTAATATACAATCGAGTTAATACCTGTTTCTACTGTATCAGTAGTAACGCCTGTTGTAGTAGCAGTAACTGTTGCAGCCACGAGTTGATTCGTTGCTTCGTCCGTGACACTTACGCCAGCGCCAGAAATAAGTAGAATCTGATTACGTACAGCGTTGACATCTAGTTCTCTTGGCTCAGCGAAAATACTCAGATATGAGCCTGAATATGCAGAAATATTGAAACCAAGCAGAGTTACGACACCAGTTTCATAATTTACTGTACCAGCAGTTGATGTTAGATATGTTCTAACGTTAGATGAATTGAAATAATAGACGCGAATGTTTCCTGCACCATCATCGTCTAGATAACAAGTTCTGCCTTGATACGTAAACGAAGATGAACGAATCGTGTACTGATGCCCACTATGAGGTGCATATAACTTATTATTGAAAACAATCGTATAGTTAATCGCAGTACCCGTTGTCGGAATAAATCTCTTCTCGATTTCGAGTGTGGTATTATTGCCAGTGATTGCAGTATTTGAATCGTCGATTGCTTCAACGAACTTAGAGTATCTGAACTTATTGGCTTCAAAGGTGCCGAGATTATTCGTTTCGTAACTTACAATCGCTGCTAAAGCATTTTGTTGAATCGTTGAAGCTGAATCAGTAGTGTTGTCTGAATTGTAGAATACTTTAATTGTAGGTACGACATATAAGAAGAAAGCATCGACAAACTCAATCTCTGTTGTGACGACGTTGTACTTCTTGAGTTCAGTTTTCAGTGTATTTTTTCTATCAGCTGTGATAACAGCACCAGATGTTGGTTTGACTGAAACGTAAACTTTACCGTAGATGGGAGGATCATTTTCTTCACCACCCCACACATTTACAGATGAAAAATCGCCGTTGTCGCGAAGAATGATTCTCTTGTAGTCTTCCGCTGTTACAGCGCGATTCTGAGTCTCAAAGTTCTTTGGTGCATTGAACTTAATAGACTCAATCGTTTCTGCTGCTGCTCCACCAGAAGTTGAACCATTTACAGTAACAGTAAAAGTGGATGAACCGCCCAGCGTGCTTGGATTTGTAAACGTCGAGATATCGTTACCAACTGCGCCATTACAAACGCGATATTCAATGATTACAATGTTACCGTTCGTGAGTGCTTTGCCTAGAACCCCATCGCCGAAATAGATTTCATACTCTTGATCTTCTGATTCTTGTAGAAAGTAAACAGTTGATGTTGCTGAAACTTCCGTCAAATCAGTTGCTAGTGTATATGTTGTCGTTGTCAGATCAACTGCTGATTCTTGAACAGTAACTTTAATTGAAGTTGTATCAGCATTAGCATTCGGCAAAAGATACTTAACTGGATTCGCAGTTGAAACTGTATATCTCTGAGTAAGAGGGCGACCCTCTGTAATTGTAATCGTGCCTGAATAACTAGCATCTGATGTAAGTATGTAATCTTGTGGTGTTACGAAAATGTATTCTTCACCATCAACGGTTGCCGTGAACTCGGTGTTTTTTGATACTGTGACAGAAGCTGGTGAGCCTGATGGTGTAATTGCAACCGTCAAAGTAGTTGAAGCGCCTCGTGCTGATCTTGGCGTATAACTCAACATCTTTGCTCTTGACACAACACTATCACGAAGCTGAGCAGAGTCAAGAAACATTTCGTTGCCGACCATGCTTGAATAGAATGCGTTTTGATATGTGTTATAAGATAGCAAATCAAGCAGTATATTAATTGTTGAACCTTCAAAGTTATAGTCTGAAAACTCTGACCTACTTGAAAGGTAATTCTTCAGAGACTGTTTAATGTCATCGAAATCTAATTCAGTAACACTGATAGTTGAGGTTGCCATTATCGAACTCTCTCTAATAATACGTTTACGGCGATAGGTTCAGAACTGTTTCGAAGTCTAAAAATGATTGTAACGTTGAGTGAATTTAAATCTTCGTTTGGATTTACTATGACATCATCTACAATTGCTCTTGGTTCATAATTTTTCAGCGCTTGTCTGATATTTTTCGAAACATTGTATTCTGTAATAGGAGTCATATTCTCAAATAACTGAGAGGTTACATCTCCTCCAAAAAAAGGATTATATGGTCTTTCATAAAAGTTTGTGAGAACGATGTTCTTTACACTTTGTTTAATAGCATCAGCATTCGTCAATAACTTCACATTACCAGTTACAGGATGTGCGTTAAAACTGAGTGGTATGTCATTAAATACAGTTTCGCTAATTTGAGGCATCATCTTACCCTGTTTTTGTATTATTTATAATGACTAATCTAAGCATTTGTTGTTATTCCAGTCAAATTTAACACAAGGGGTTTTACTAGCAATCGCAGCAGAAACAGGCGCTGGTTCCCCTCCACCTTCACCACCATTACAAAAAACATTACCGGATGCTGATTTTGCAGCGTTCGGAACCCAACTACCATGCCCACCCGTAGCATCCCCTAAACGATGAACTGCGATGTTATTTACAAAAACATTCGGACTTCCTTGTGCTGCTGGATCACCACACGCCGTAGTGTCACCTATACGAACTACAGCTGCTCCATTTACAAAAACATTCGGAGAGCCAACCACATATTTCGTTGCATGAAATGGATTAGGCGTAGGGCTAGCATGACCTATGTGACTATCTAATCCGACACGAACAACACCAGGCATACTAACTATCCTTGTTGAAGTCTATTCGGTTCGCTGTAATATCAATATTACCATCAACCTTCCAAATTACATCGCCTTTAGCATATTGATAAATGTTATTCGCGTTTATTACAACATCTCCATTTGGATAAATTTCTAAAAAGGTACCAGATTTATGATAAATGTGAACACGTTCAGATCCTGGACTATCATCAAACTCTATTAGATGACCTGACTCAGAACGATAGGTATGATTTTTTGGATACACTGCTGCGTATGGATCAGCAGGAAATCCATCGGGGAGAGTTTTCGTTATATTATTTGTTCCACGTGCTCTTTGATCAACGTCTGGTTCGTTTAATCTGTTAGGATATGTTCCATTCGGATCATTGAAACCCTTTGTTGTATCTACAGCCTGTGTAGGTATGCCAGCTATTGAACCCATAATGATAGGTCGTTGTGCGTCTTTGCCATCCATAAAGAAACCAACAACCCATGAACCTTCTACGAGTCCAGTAGGCGAACGACCGATATCACCCATCGCTGCTGAAGTTATTGGTTGCATGGGTTGCGCCCATGGTAAATCTTCTGTCGGGACTTGATTCTTTACTTCTGTATGCCATCCATAACATCTCACACGCACGCGACCGAGTTGTAGTGGATCATTGCGATCTTCTACAACTCCAAAAAACCAAACAAACTCTTCGCCTAAATTTTTCATTACTCTACCTCAATCGCCTTTTGCGCGTAAGTATCTTTCACACATTCAAAAAGAGTAAAGAAGACGTTATCTTCTTTTTGATAGGTGTGACGAATAGTAGTAATTAAGAAACGATTTCCATATAACAAATTTTCTTTTTTAAGAAAATCTTCATTTTGAGTTGATTGTAAAATGTGAATGTTTACGATCTGACCAATCTCAAGATTTACATTGCCTGGTACTGCTACATTTAAAACTATGTTGTTCAACTTTATTCTAGATGCTAAATCATATTTCATTTTCTTATGAAGCAATCGAGGATTTTTAATTTGTGAATCAGTTTCAACAGCATTTCTTAGATATGAAAGTTGATTATAATTTTCGCCTATGTTAGATAGAATATAGTATTCAGCTGGAGTACCTGCATCTTTAATTAAAAAGGAATCATCTGCTATTAAATATGACGAGTCAAAAGATTTTTTATCTTGTTCAATATGAGACATTTTTGAGAAGTCTCTACTATATAAAAAGTTATCTGTTGTAAATTTTTTAAGTATAGGATCTATTGATTTAATTTTATTGGAATATAATCCAGCGTTTATATTCTTCAAAGTATTAAATTGATTTACAAAATCTAAATTGTTAATCTTTTGATAATCATGAATTTTTTCTCCAGTAACAGTATTCTCTTGTTCTGCCGATGCTTCATGAAAATAGAAATCATCTACTGCTTTGGCTGTTAACAAACTGTCAAAAGTTTGAAAATACCACCCATTTTCTCTTTGAAAGAATACAAAATTTGATGATTTGCTCAACTCGTTTTTCGAAATCGCCTCAGTGCAAAGATAATCAATCGCATCATATGGTTTTTTACCATTAAAAATAACTGATGTGCTATTCAGAGTGTCTGATATAATCAGTTCTCTTTCTCTTTTTTCTATGATGGCTTCAGAATCATTGGGCTTTAGAAAGTTGTTGTAAATTCTCTTAATAACCGTCGAAATAGGTAAGTTTGCATATGATTTGTCGATTACCTTTCTCTCGTTGTTTATGATTTCATGAGAAGCGCCATGAATTACATAACCCTCAGCTCTTTGTTCAAATTTCTTTCGATCAGTGATTGAATAAATTTGAAAAATGTACTTGAGAGTTCTTTTCTCTGTTGGAGTAGTAAATGAAATATAAAAAGTTTCGTTTCCAATGATTGGCACTAACTCAATTAAACCATTTGAGTCGATCACAAATAATTCACACCTGATACCCTTATTGTAGATATCGTGATAGATGCTTACCTCTAACACGACATCGCGAATATCAAGTTCTTTTCCTTTATGGTTTAAGAGAACGCATGACTCAAGTTTTATAACATTTGGTCTGTACGTTTCAGTGGTTTGTGATTGAGTCATTAGTCAAAAATACTTTTTGTTTCATTTAACAACTTTGTAATGTAATCTTTATGAAGCACTTTAATAGTTCTCTTTGAATCATTGAGATCTACTTCATAATCATAGTTTGATACTTCTCTTTTTTCAGAAGCAGAAAGACCGGCATACGTAGTAGAGTCAACTTCAAGTTTCTTTTCTTTGATTATAGTTCCATCAGATAACTTTGAAGATGATTGATAAATCCATTCATAATGATGGACTGTATTCATAGCTGATTCTATAGAACCATATTTGTTAGCTACAAAGTTTACAAAATCTTGATAGTTTAAAGGTAAATCATATACAGGATCTAAGATATCGTTTGTAATAAACAAAACCCAATCAAGCGTAGAATCCCCATAATATCTATCAGCTATATATTGAACTGTTTGCCCTTCTCTGATATCATGAGTGTAGTAAAGAGCTGTATTATTTTTCAACGCTTCTAATAACTTAAATCTGACAAGAGGATTCTGTATAGTTCTAATAGTTCCATTTCTCTGAAGATCGTAATCTATAGTAGGGAAATTTTCAAAAAAGTGTGGCATTCGAATTACCTATTTTGACTCTTGATATTTTCTTTCGTAATAACAGTAACTTCTTGGAAAGTAGCATCGATATTAACTGACACTGGAGCTTTTGTGTCGTTAATGTTGTGATATAATGGTTGACCTTCAGCGTGATAAGTTGCCTGAAATGATGTTAATACAGATGGACCAATGTTAAAAAGATAATCTTCATATCGAAAATCAATTTCAAATTGTTCTGGATATGAAAAAAAATACTGATTGGATGGAATATCAGGAGAAGAATGATATTTGAAAAGATGTATTATCTGTTTGATTTTTTCTTGTTCGTCAACATTTTTAGGTAGTAACTTCCACGTAAACTGATGAGTTCTGAATTGAGGTGAGTCATATAACATTGCCATATAGGGATTTCTAGCAAGACCAGCTCCTGCTACAGCTCCTTTAAGCGCTTGTCCTGCTGCAGCTCCTGTTATCGCGCCTCCAATTCCGCCGATTGTTCCACCTACTAAAGCTGTTACGTTTTCTTCAGCTGCTTGTAATCCATAATATTGAGCGACGGATTTGAAATCAATCCCTTTAACTTTATCAATAAGCGATTGAAGATTTCCACCGGCACCAGCTGCACCAAAAGCGGCTCCTGCAAGACCAGCAACACCAATTCCTTCACTGTTATATGATTGAGTATACTGAGTTGCTAAATTTAAAGGTATTGGAAGAAAAATTCTAGCTATATCATTTTTCAAAGGAAAATCATTCTTTCTACGAAATTCTTGTTTGTTAATACGAAAAGCCATCCAATGTTCAACTTCTTCGATATTATTCGGAAAAGACCATGTGTTTACGCTACCAGGATTTTGTAGAGCTGACTCTAAATCCCCTCTATCTGGACGAGCTTGGGTTCGATAAGTTTCTTGTAACGCTCTTACATCTACCATCGAATAAATATCCTTTTAAGCAGCATTTATATTATTTATAATGAAAACTCTCAAAGGTCGTTACAGACCCACAAACCCAGCAAAATACATTGGTGATCCTACGAACATCATTTATCGTAGTTCGTGGGAACTAAAGTTTATGAAATGGTGCGACTTTCGTGAAGATGTTGTTCAGTGGCAATCAGAAGAGTTTTGCATTCCATACAAACATCCCATAGACGGAAAAGTCCATCGTTATTTTCCCGACTTTCTCATTAAAGTAAAAAACAATAGCGGGATCATAGAGACTTTAGTTATTGAAGTCAAACCCGCGAATCAGACGAAAGAGCCTAAATCTCAGAAGAATAAAACGAGGAAATATCTAAACGAAGTCAAAACATATGCCGTAAATCGATACAAGTGGGATTATGCTAAAGTTTGGTGTGAGAATCGCGGGTATCGTTTTATGATAATCACTGAGAATGAACTATTCGCGAGAAAAAATGGTTGATTTTCATTATAAATAATGAAAAGGAGCACCAATGGTCGCATATGTTTTTGATAGATTGTTAACTCAGGGAGTAAGAGCAGGAAAGATACCAGCTAGAACTCGTGAATCTCGTGATTGGTTTAGAGAAAAAGCAGCGTCTACTCGTATTACACCAAATCGTTTCGTGAGCGAAGCGAGTAAGAAAGAAGGTGGTAGTGCGTTAACGAATAAAATACTTCCTGGACGCATGTATGCTTTCTTCTACAATCCTAAACATCGTGCGACGTTGCCATATTATGATAGATTTCCATTAATTTTTATGGTAAGCAAAGCGGAAGATGGTTTTTATGGTATTAACTTACACTATCTACCACCAGAATTGCGTGCAAGATTAATGGATGCATTATACGATTTGACTAATAACAAGAAATTTGATGAGACAACTAAACTTCGCATGAGTTATGATATATTAAAACAGGCAACAAAATTTCGCTGGTTCAAACCTACATTTAAAAGATATCTATCTAGTCATGTGAATGGACGTTTTGTTTATATAGATTCTGTAGAGTGGGATATGGCGTTATTTCTACCGACTGAGCGATTCGTGAAAGCAAACAAATCTGCTGTCTGGAGAGACAGTCGTAGAATTATTCGAGGACGATAATGGCTTTTAACATTAACGATTTTACTACTGAACTGAGTAAAAATGGACTTGCTAAAACCAGCAATTTTAAAGTTGTAATGTCAGGAGATCCCCTTAAAGATATCTTCCCAGACGCTGGCAGAGATTTTTCTTTTCGTATTGAAAGCGTAGATTTCCCAGGCAGGTCAATACCCTCTTTAGATTATAAGGATTATGGAGCGCCATATAAAATTGGGGGATTAGCAAATTACATTGAAATTACTTTCGTTATAATTTGTAGTTCTGATCTTCGCGAGAGAGAATTCTTTATGCGTTGGCAAGACTTGATAACGGGTAATCATAGACAAGGCAAAAAAAGAGATTTTGATATTGGTTACTATGACGAATATGTTTGTAAAAAAGGATTTGAGATATCTCAATATGATGATATTGGAAATGAAACGTACAAAATCTCTCTAATTGATTCATATCCCACGCTAATTGGCGCATTATCGGGAAGTTGGGCAACTACCGACATACAAAAAATGACTGTCACAATGTCATACAGGTATTTCGAAGAAAAGTCTATACCAAGTCTTCCAAGTTCTTCTTCGAATAGAATACCAAAATTACCAAAAGTTAATTTGCCAACCAAGTTCCCTGATATTGATATTGCTTCAAAAGTTCCATTTCCCAAATTACCAAAAATTCCACAAATACCAAAGGTTAATTTACCCAGAATAGAAAACGCTAAAAACGAAATAAGCAAAGTTAAGAATGTTTTTAATAGATAGTGAGGTTATATTATGGCATTGCCACAACTGACTACACCTGAATATGATATAGTTATTCCGTCAACGCAAGAAAAAATTAAGTTTAGACCTTTCTTGGTTAAAGAGGAGAAAATACTTTATTTTGCGTTAGAAGGACGAGATGAGTCGCAGATTTATGATTCTATTGTTAAGATTTTAGAATCATGTATTTTGACGCCAAACATCAATGTAAATAAGTTTACTTCATATGATTTAGAGTATCTTTTTCTGAAGTTAAGGTCTAAGTCTGTCAGTGAGATTATCAATATTAACTTGAAACACGCTGATTCATCAGAGTGTCAAGCATCTACTTCGGTGCAGATTAACATTGATGACGTCAATATAAAGTTTAACGAAGAACATGTGAATGTAATTGAAATAGGCAATGGTATTGGAATTAAAATGAAAGACCCAGATGCCGCTGATATCATGAAATTAAATAATAATTTACCAGAAATAGATCGTTTATTAGAAGCACTATACAGATGTGTTGATTTTGTATATGATGAAAAAGAAACATATGACGATTTTTCTAGAGAAGAATTCAATGAGTTTATTGACAAGATGAGCCAGGGGCAATTTCAAAAAGTTGTAAAGTTCTTTGAAACTATGCCGAAGGTATCACATGAAGTTAGTTATACTTGTAAAGAATGTGGAAAAGAAGAAACAGTTGTAATTGAGGGCATGCAAAGTTTTTTTACCTAAGCCTCAGTCATGATAACTTGTATAACATGTACAGAGTAAATTTTAACATGATGCAGCATCATAATTATAGTTTGACTGAGTTGGAAAATATGATGCCCTTTGAAAGAGAAATTTATGTTCAATTGTTGATGCAATATATTAAAGAAGAAAACGAACGATTGCAGCAGGAAAAAATGTAATGGCACTACCTAATCCTAATCC
>Ga0070749_10000849_pt1 | contig 20674 bp, 25 predicted proteins | sample VirMetDEL_Nov_18_FD_75180 | JGI IMG/M metagenome (GOLD analysis project Ga0070749, IMG submission 75180) | Aqueous microbial communities from the Delaware River and Bay under freshwater to marine salinity gradient to study organic matter... | ecosystem: Environmental > Aquatic > Marine >...
CACCCCCGATGACGGTCGCAGACACATGATGTGGGTGATTTGAAAAAGAAAACAATTATGAACAGTCAGATTCTCCCCGCACCGCCCTCCTCAAACCTCCTTCAGAAATTGACGCCACCGACGCGTCGTGCTTTGCTGAAGCATTGGGAAGTCGCGTCGAACAAGCTGGCCGGCGCTGACGACATGCTCAGTAAGTGCCGGGTTGTAAGGATTTCGATCGAGGACTTGACCGCAAACGAAGCGCAGGATAAGGACTTGCGTGAAACGGTGAAACGGCTCGATTCGCTCATCAACTCGATTCTCGTGTCGGGAGTCATCGCACCGATTCTGGTCGTGAAGGTCGGGGACATCTACTACATTATCGATGGACACCGGCGAACCGCGGCAGCGCGTATTCTCGGTCTCACGTCTATCGACGCTATCGTGGTGAAACAGGAGCACCTCGATGCGTCCGTATTATTCGCTATCCTCAACAGCGGTGCGCTGAAGTTCACTGGGGATATGTGGTTCTCTGGTTGGGCGCTCACTTCTGCGAAAGCTCGTAACGAGTTCCTCGACCGCATGGACACCGCAGTGCGGGCCGACATCCGGCGCTTCATCCGGCTGGTGCAGGATGATGACATCGTCGTCAAGATCGGTAAGGGTGTTCGTGAGACCGGCGTACCGACACCGAAGCCGAATATCTCGTCGGTGATTGAGAAGCTGTACTTGAATATCCACGCCGCGAACCCGTCGTCGCGTGTCACGGTTAACGACGTAGTGCGGTGGGCGATCTCGCCGATGCGTTACACGAACGGAAACGGCAACTCCGTGACGATCGACAACAACTACACCACGCTGTCGGATTGGTTCAAGAAGGCGAAGAACCTCGATAACACGGTGGTTCGGAGCGTGGCTAGGTCGTTCGAGGGCGCCGTCCTGTCGAACAGCGCGATTGAAGTTCTGGTTGACGATATCAACCATACCGCAGACGCAAGGACGTATGCTAACGAGCTTCCGCTCGCGAAGTTCTAAAAACCGCAACGTTACACATACCGGTGGGGAGCAATCCCCATCGGTATTCGGATTAAATTCGGCACAAACTTTCAGACGCGAGAAACGAAAAACTTTACGGATCGCACTTTGTATGACTTCACTGCATGATGTGTGATATAATTACTTCATGCGTCATGTGAACCGCCGACCTGATGTCCTGAAAGCCCTCGACCCTGACCATCTCTATACCTACGCGACCACGGATAGCCGACATGTCGTCGTGCGCGGTCGCACCCGTGATGGGAGTGGCGTGCTCGTCAAGGCGCTCTACAAACCGACCTATTATCTCCCTGCTGATCACTACACCGGCATTCACGCGTTCGACGGACGACCGCTCGCCGCACGACCGTGTAAAAGTCTCGCGGAGAGTCGGGAGTTTCTCAAGAAGACGCCACACGCGTACGGCACGATTCAACCCGAGTATCAATACCTGAGCGACGTCTACGGCACCGCCGACCCGCCGTTTGATGTGCGCCGTCTCTACATTGTCAATATCGATATCGAAGTCGATGCTGAAGACGCGTTTGCGCGTCCCGACGATCCGTTCAACCCGGTCATTACGATTACGCTCCGCTGGCGTCACGCAGACGAGTCCGGCGTGGTGGTCTACGGCACGAAACCCTATGATGCCCCCGACGACATCACCTATGTGCAGTGTGCGGATGAGGCGGCGCTCCTGCAACAGTTTCTCGATGACTGGAACGCGAACGGGGACTATCCCGATATCGTCACCGGCTGGAACGTGCAGTTCTACGATATCCCGTATCTGGTCAATCGCATTCGACGGGTGTTGAGCGACGACCACGCGACGTCGCTGTCGCCACTCGCGTATCTGAAATCTCGCCGCGCAACCATTCACGGTCGCGATGAAGAAGTCATTGATATCACCGGCGTGGTCATCCTCGACTATCTCGAACTCTATCGCAAGCTCACCTATACGCAACAGGAGTCCTATCGACTCGACCATATTACACACATCGAACTCGGGGAGCGCAAGGTCTCGTATGAAGAGTATCAGTCGCTGCCGCGGCTCTATCGTGAGAACTATCAGAAGTTTGTTGATTATAACCGGCATGACGTGGAACTGGTCGACAAGCTCGATCAGAAGTTTCGGTTCATCGAACTCGTCTGTGCGTTGTCCTATATGGCGAAAGCCAACCTTGTCGATCCGTTTCGACAGGTGCGCTTCTGGGATATCCTCCTCTACAACACCCTGCGCGCAGACGGGACGCATATTCCGCCGCGCACGGTCGGGGAGAAGTCCGCGCAGTATGTCGGTGCGTATGTCAAGGATCCGCTCATCGGACACCATGCGTGGGTTGCATCCTTCGACGTCGCGTCGATGTATCCGCATATCATTCGTGAGTGGAACATCAGCCCCGAGAAAATCGCGGGTGACCGTGTCGAAGGGTTGCGGATCGACCATCTCCTTGAACGACGTGTGGACCTGACCCCCTACACGCAGGACGACGATGTCGCGATTGCCGCAAACGGTCTCCGTCTCTTGCGGGACGGGGAAGGGTTCTTGCCGCGGATGATGCGGGAACTCTATGATAAGCGGGTCGAGACGCGGAAGATTCTCAAGCAACGAAAACACGCACTGGAATCGACCGACCCGTCAGAGACCGAGACACGTGACAAACTACACCACGCCATCTCCGCGCTCGACTCCAAACAGATGGCGCTCAAGATTGCGCTCAACTCTGCGTACGGGGCGCTCGGGTCGCAGTACTTCCGCTACTATGATACGCATATGGCGGAAGCGGTCACTAAGACGGGTCAACTCGTGATTCGGTGGGTCGCGAACGACGTGAACGCACTGCTGAATCGTCGCTTCAAGACCACCGACGTGGACTACATCATTGCGTCCGACACGGATTCGATTTACGTGCGCCTCGGGACACTGGTGGAGCAGTTCCGCGCGACCCGTCCCGATGCGCCGCTGAATACGTGCGTCACGGTCGTCGATAAGTTCTGCGAAACGGTGATTGAACCGTGTATTGATGCGTCGTTCGCATCGCTCGCTAAATACTGTAATGTGCGCGATGCGTGTTTGACGATGAAGCGAGAGGTCATCGCGGATGTGGGTGTGTGGAACGCGAAGAAAAACTACGCGCTGAACTGCCGCGATGTTGAAGGGGTGCGGCTTCAGACTCCGAAGATGAAAATTATGGGGATGAGTGCGGTGAAGTCCTCAACCCCGTCGATGGTGCGTCCGCTTCTGAAGGACGCGATTCGGATTCTCCTGACCGGAACGCAACAGGATCTCTGGACATTCGTAGCAGTCGTGGCATCAGTTTCGCGTCGCGTCGTTTGAGGATGTCGCGTTCCCGCGCTCGGTCAACGGGTTGATAGAATACGCCGATGTGGAGAAGGGTATTCCCATTGCGGTGCGCGGGGCTCTACTCTACAATCGACTGATTGCAGATCATAAACAATATGACGCGATTCGTGATGGCGCAAAGGTGAAATTTTGTTATCTGCGGGAACCGAATCCGTTTCAGTCGAACGTCATCGCCGCGCCGGGTGGATGCCCACCGGACTGGGCGATCGATGCGATGATTGACTATCAGACGCAGTGGGAAAAAGCGTTTCTGGAGCCGGTGAAAGAACTCGTGCAACACGTCGGGTGGACGCCGGAACCCGTGGCGACGCTATTTTAGGGGGTCAAATGTTTCGTGGTTTACTTTACACCGTCGGTCTCACCCTGTCCGCGATCGCTGCCTACTACTCCGTGACAGGTCTTGCGTACGTGTTCTCGGGTGCATACGTGCCCGTCTTGATTATGGGCGCTGGTCTTGAGGCGGCGAAACTCGTCGGTGCGTCATGGGTCTTTCGGTCATGGCGGACCGCTCCGCGTCTGTTGACTGCGTACGTGACGACAGGGGTATTCGCACTCATGCTCTTGACAGGCTTGGGGATCTTCGGCTTCCTGTCGCGGGCGTATCTCGTGCAGCAGGCACCGGTCGCCGCGATGACCACGGAACTCGCGGCCGCGGATCGTGCGGTCGCGCTCGCGCAGGAGCAGTACGACCGGGATGTGGCTGCGTTACAATCGGCACAGGACAGCCAATCGGCGACCGGCGTCATCGACCGCCTCGCCGCAAACGACCGACTGACGGGAACCAACGGGGCCGTCAACGTCCTCCGTCAGCAGCAGCAGATTCGTCAGACCCTTCAGACCTCCGTCACCGCCGCAGCAACCGCTCTACGGGATGCAGAGACCGCGAGAGCGACCCTCCAGCAGTCGTTCGCTGAACAAACCGTGGATGTCGGTCCCCTGATGTTCGTCGCAGACGCGTGGTATGGATCAAGCGACCTCGACACGATGAACCGCGCCGTCCGGTGGCTCATTGTCCTGATTATGTCGGCGTTTGACCCCATGGCGATCGCCTTGTTGCTTGCGGCACAACATCGCACGCAGAGCACCGCTCGCACCGCGATTCCCGTGTCGGCACCGCCGGTACCGCCGGCGGAACCGCCAGCACCACGACCATCGACACCCGCACCTTCAGCTCGAACATCTCCTCCTTCATCTCGAACACCAATGCCGGATCCGTTTGACACGCCAACCGCCGCAGAGTTTTCCGCGGCGAATATCGAACCTGCGCTGGAGGTTGATGTCACGACACCCGACGCCGCCGTCACACCTGCACCGACACCTGCGCCTGCGTCCTCACGTCTGCGCTGGAAAATCGGTCGTCGTCGCACACGCACCGCTCCGAAACACTAATCCTATGATATAATGTCCCGAAGGAGTTTAGAATGCCGAAATCGTTGTTTGCTGAGTTACTGAAAAACGTCCCTGCGTCCGCGTCCGTCGCGATTGATGGCACATCGTCGTCCGAGTTTGGAAAGTATGTCGATACGGGGTCGTATGTCTTGAACGCCGCGTTATCGGGGTCATTGTTCGGTGGAATGCCGGATAACAAGATCACGGTGTTCGCGGGAGAGTCGAGCACGGGGAAGACGTTTTTTATCCTCTCGATTCTCAAAGCGTGGATGCGACAGAACCCGACGGGAAACGTCATCTACTTCGACACCGAAAGTGCGGTCACGAATCAGATGCTCACGGAACGCGGTTTAGACCTGTCGCGCATTGCAAAGGTCGAACCCGAAACCATCGAACAGTTTCGTCAGTCCGCGCTTGCGATTCTTGACAACTATGAGTCCGCACAGACCGACACGCCGATTATTATGGTGCTGGACAGTCTTGGGAATATGTCGTCGAATAAGGAAGTCACCGACGTGCGTGATCAGAAAGACGCACGGGACATGACGAAAGCGCAACTTATCCGCGGCACCTTCCGTGTCCTGCGGTTGCGTCTCGCGAAACTCGCGGTACCGATGCTGGTTACGAATCACGTCTATGCGGTCGTAGGTGCGTATGTGCCGACGAAAGCATTGAGCGGTGGGTCGGGACTGACCTACGTGAGTGATTCGATTGCGATGCTCTCCAAGTCAAAGGTGCGCGATAAGGATAAGAATATCATTGGCAACGACGTGACGATTAAAATGTACAAGTCGCGTCTATCCCGTGAGAATAATGAAGTCGATGTGCGAATTCTCTACACCGGCGGACTCGATCGACATTACGGATTGCTGGAGTTAGCAGAAGCGGCGGGGATGGTGTCCAGTGCTGCGGGGCGTTATACGTTCCCCGGTCAGACGAAGACCGTGACCGCGGCGAAGATTGCGGAGGCGCCAGAAACCTACTTCACGCAGGAATTTTTGCAGACGCTCGATGACACGTTTGTGAAGCCGAACTTCAGTTATGGTCAGATGCTGCCAGTGACACCGTCGCCGTCACGTGCAAAGGAATAGTCATGACTGCGTTTGAGATGTATGTGCAACCACGCATTCTTCCAGAGACGGGTACACTGGCGCTTGAAGTGATTGACGGCCCCTACCGTGGAGTGATATACTCCTATACCTCATTTGACGTGATTGACGATTCCACGGACGACGAGATGGCGCGGGTGCGATTTCAAACCACCGTGCATAGTCCATCGAAGTTCGTTGCGGACGACGCGTTCGATGCGTTCTGCTCCGACATTCTCGTGTCGTGGGTCGAGATATTGAGTCAACAAGATATGCGTGAGCAGTTTCACTCCCTCTTGACCGGAAAGACAAACGGTGTCCATTGATGATGGTTCCTCTTGAACGAACGATTCTCAAACATTTATTCACAAACCGCGAATACGCCCAGACAGTATTCCCGCATTGTCGAGAAGAGTTTTTCTCGTCGAATCAAACGGCGACACTCTATCGACACATTCATCGGTTCTTTGACCAGTATCAGCAATTGCCGACGCCTCGGGTGGTGGAGATTGAACTCGACCAAGACACGGGACTCTCGGATCGAGAACTGACGGAACTGCGTGCCGCACTGACGGAAGTCGTCGCGGAACCCTCCCTCTCCACTGACCAGTACGCATGGCTCTTGGAAAGCACCGAGTCCTATTGTCAGGAACGCGCTCTCTATGTCGCGCTGCGGAAAAGTGTCGCGCTCCTCGATGACCCCAAGCATACGCCGCATGTGATTCCCGAGATGCTGCGGGATGCGCTTGCGGTGGGGTTTACCACCTCGGTAGGTCATGACTTCCTTGGCGATGCGGAAGCGCGGTATGACTTCTATCATCGTGCCGAATCGCGGATTCCGTTTGACTTGGACATCTTCAACATGATGACCAAGAACGGTCTCCCGAAGAAAACGCTGAATGTCGTCCTCGCCGGCACCAACGTCGGCAAGTCGCTGTTCCTCGTGCATATGGCGTCCGCGTGTTTACGCATGAGCAAGAACGTGCTCTACATCACACTGGAGATGGCAGAAGAGCGCATCGCAGAACGTATCGATGCGAACATGATGAACATTCCAATGGACGATGTCGTGATGATGTCGCGTCCGCAGTATCTTCGTAAGATTGATGCGTTGCGACAAACATCGACGGGACGAATCATTATCAAGGAGTATCCCACCGGTGCCGCGCATGTGGGTCACTTCCGTGCGCTGTTGCAGGAACTTCGCACGAAGCAGTCGTTCACACCGGATATCATCTTCATCGACTATCTGTCTATCTGTGCATCGTCGCGGGTAAAGATGGGGTCGAGTGTCAACTCCTATACCTATAACAAGTCTATCGCGGAAGAACTGCGCGGGTTTGCGGTTGAGAACGATGTGCCGATCTTTACCGCATCGCAGTTCAATCGTGACGGGAGTTCATCAACCGATCCGGGTCTGGATAAGATTAGCGAATCGTTCGCGATCGCGCAGACTGCGGATTTCATCGTCGCGCTCGTCACCAGCGAAGAACTGGAAAAGAACAGTCAGCTTCAATGCTACACCCTGAAAAATCGATACGGGAAGCGACAGTCGTACATGAAGTTTCTGCTCGGCGTGGATACCTCGCGAATGAAACTCTATGAGACCGCGAACACGAACCCCTTGTCGTTGACGACACCCGCGCTTACCACCGACGATTTCGCCAGCGCCTTTTCGCCAAAGCCTGGCGCTCGGCGCACACGCCGGCTGTTTTCGGATTTGAATACTGAGCAAGACACAAGCACGTATTGACCTTTTAGTTCGGGTATATCCCCTATTTGCTCAATATACAGGACATCTTGGACGTTGTCAACATAGTCTAAATATGCTATAATACCATTATGCCGTTTGGTGTAATGTTTTGCGGGGTCGATGACCGTCCCAACGCATACGTGAAAGGAGGCTCTCAATGAGAGTAGATTTCCTTCATCGTCGAGTGTTGACAGACGTACGCGCATTGCATCATGATATCCGCCGTGTGATGCCGGATATCATGCCGAAGCGATACGCAGACCATGCGACCAATATCGGATCGTTTGTCAAGCGGCTGAATGCGGTAACCGCGTCGCATGGCATCTGGAATGAAGTGACCATCGTCGAGCGCCCTGAGATTTATGCGCCGGGTCGTCTTCGGTTTTGTGGTGAGTGGAATCCGAAAGAACTACGTTCCAAGGCGCGACAACGGCAGGACATTACCATCCACTGGCTCATTCATCCGTCAACGCGACGTGTGACGTTTACGCGAGATAAGTGGGCGTTCTGGGTGTTTACCTATTGGGTCTACATCATGCATGAACTGGTGCACCGTCATCAGTTTACGCAACGACCGAACGATGCGTCCTGTCGCGTGTATCGTCCAGCGGCAAAGGAAACCGAGAACAGGACACTCCACGAAGAGCAATTGTATCTCGGGGAATACGACGAGATTGAAGCCCACGCGCATGATATCGCGTTTGAACTCCTCGCACTGTATCCGGATCTTCCCTTTCGCGACGCAATGCGGGAGATGCGACACACGGATTATCGTTCCGCAACCGTCGGGGGGTTGGTCACGTATCCCATTTATCGTCAAGCATTTTCGGGGGTGCGCAATCATCCGGTGATGCCTGTGTTACATCGGAAGATTCGCCTCTGGTATCAACAATTAAAACAACATCGGAATGTGTACGAAGACCTCGGCATGTTTCCGTTATCGCACCGAGTCATTCGACTTGGACATCAGGATATCTAATATGACCCCGACCTCGTTTTCGACATTTCTGGCTGAGAGTAGTCCCGCAGGAAAGCTCACGCACCTGCAACATTTAGAAGATCTGTTGCTGGATGAAGGTGAACCGGGTGTGCAGTTTATTGAGACGCTCTTGAAAGAATTTCACCATCTGCTGAAGCACGGGGGTGTGACGCGGTCGATGCATCTCACGACAAAGTGGGACGGTGCGCCGAGCGTCGTGTTTGGTCCTGACCCCGCTGACGGACAGTTCTTCGTGGCGACCAAGGCCGCGTTCAGTAAGACGCCGAAGCTCTTGAAGACCCACGACCAGATTCACGACCTGTACGGCGACGGTGAAATTGCAAACGTACTCCATGCGTGCTTGTCGGAACTCGCGCTCCTGCGTCCGAAGTCCGTCCTGCAAGGCGATCTGCTCTTCAGCTCGGCGCGTCCTGTCGTGTCGCGCACGATTGACGGAGTCACGCACCTGACGTTCCGTCCGAATACGATTCTATATGCAGTGGATGCGACCAGCGACCTCGGACAGCGGATTCAACGCGCCCAGCTTGGGATTGTCATTCATACCATGTATAAGGGTTCGGGGAAGAACTTCGCGACCTATTCCGCAGCACCGCTCTCACCGTCTGCGTATTCCACGCTCGGTCGGACGTCGCGTGTCGTGACCATCGACAATCGGTTTGATGACGTGTCCGGCACTGCGACCTTTACCACCGGCGAGGAGTCCGACTTCGTCCTCGCGATGGAACGCATTCGGTCCCTGCATCGCGCGGTCCCACCGTCGATTATTGCTGAACTCTCCAGCCCAGACCTGCGACCGCTGATGCAGCAGTTTCTCAATACCGAAGTGCGTGGGGGCGTGTTCGGACAACCGGAACGACTCTTCACGCGTCTGATGAGCTTTTTCGCGTCCAAACGGGATGCAGAAGCGGCGAAGCGGTCGTCTGAAGCCGGGAAGAACACGATTCTTCAGCGATTCAATACCCTGATGACCCTCTTGCGGGAGAAGCACGCGGGGGTATTAGCGTGGTTCGCACTGCATAATGCAATCAATCAGGCAAAAATGATGATCGTGTCGAAGCTCAATCAGGTGTCGAACATCGGCACGTTCATCGAGACCCCGAATGGACTGGAGGTCACGACCCCTGAAGGGTTCGTCGCGGTGAGTCATAGTGGGAAGATGATTAAATTGGTCGATCGACTGACGTTCAGTCGAAACAATTTCCTGCTTCCGAAACAGTGGCAAAGCTAATTTCCCCACATTCGAAAAACGCTAAATACCTTCGGATATCATATGGCAGCACACGCACGGTCCGCCGTTATCGCATTTGGGCGGTTTAATCCCCCGACCAGTGGTCATAAGCTCTTATTCGACTACGCGGTCTCGTCGGCGCGTCGTTTGGGTGCGGACCTGATTGTCTATCCGTCCGTATCGCAGGACGCACGGTCGAATCCGTTGCCGTTCTCGGTGAAGGTGAAGTTTTTACAAAAGCTCTTTCCACGGATTACGTTTAATACTGACCCGAGCATGCGGACACCCTTTGATGCATTCAAGGATGTCGCGGCGCGAGGGTATCAGGACTTATACGTCGTGATGGGTGGCGAACGCGCCCAAGAGTTTGAAAAGTTAGGACGGTATTTCAAGCGCCCCGGTGAACGCGGATATGACGCGTCGAAGCACATTCCGATGGGATATCATATCCTCGGGATTCCGCGTCGGGACCAGAAGACCGTGTCGGGCACCGCACAGCGTCAGCGGGCGGCGCGAAACGACTTTCCATCGTTCCTGCGGGGATCTGCGGATCCGAAGCGTCAGGACGTTATTCGTGACCTCTTTGCGGCGGTCAGACAAGGAATGCACGTGCACGAATCACATAAACTGCATCGAGCGGTCGCGCGGCATTCATTTCGGATGCCACTGGTTGAGCAATTGAACGAAGGTCCGGTTGTCGCGACCATGTCTGATCGTCTTCGGGGTGCAGGCATCTTATATAAGACGTTCACACAAAAGACGCCACCGCACAGTATGCATAAGCCGGAAGATATTGTGAATGCTGCGGTCGCAGTCTTTACTGCGCCGAATGCGCGGCACACGCCCGAGGGGTGGAACCTTGCTGGTCAGATGCTCCGCAAAATGGACGAACTGGGAATTCGGTGGAACAAAGCCGCGTTGCGTCCGATGACCAAACGCGCATTGCGTCTGGAAGCCGAAGGTAGTGGTGCACCGAAACCGCCATCAGAGGTGGACCGTTTGAAGGTTCGACAGAACCAAGAAAAGATTGAATTACAACGTCGTCAAGGAAACGAATTGATGGCGGCGAAACTTCGCGATGTCCAACAAAAAGCCCGAGAGCAACAACAGAAGGCGACGGCACCGAAGCCGGCATCGCGCTAAATAACAAGAGTCACGTTCAAGGAGTGCACCTATGTCTGGATGGGGAAACCGGGGTGATAACCCCAATGATAAGCCGAAATTTCCGTGGATTCAGGACGGCAATCAGGATATGTTCACCGGGAGCAACAACGTTGCGAACACGGTGGCGACAGTCAAGGGTTGGGAGTTCAACTGGCCGTGGGGTCGCGAGACGCTGGTCACGATCGGTCAGCTCGTGAACGCGGGCAGCAGCTCGAAGTCGCCGTCGGCGTCCGTGTCGCCGTCTGCGTCGTCCTCGGAGTCGGCATCACCGTCTGCGTCGGTGTCACCGTCTGCGTCAGTCTCGCCCAGCTAACGCTCGGGTAAAGGAACGTTATGTCGCTCACACCCGAACAGCGGTCACTGTGCGTCGCACTCGGTTTGTCGGAACGGTTGGTGGAAGATGCTGCCACCGTTTCGACATCCCCGTGTTCAACGTGTCGTCAGGAACCGTGTGTCTGTACGTTAAGTGAGTTTCCTTTTGGAATGGGTGAAGAGACTGAACTCGATGCGAAGGCAAAGCTGAAACTTGCCGCAGATGCGCGGGAACAGGTCGCAAAGGATGTACGAGCGGCGTGGAATACCAAGTCGGATGATGTGACGTTCTATCCTGCGACAGAAACCCCCCTGAAGTCCTAAGATGGCGACACGAGTTTATTGCGACCTCGACGGTGTCCACGTCGATTTTGCGCGGGGTGTCCGAGAGTTTTTCGGTCTTGTCCTTCCGCGCGATACCGTCGCATTTAATCGCATCTGGGACAGCGAGAGTGGATGGAAGCGATTGAAGCGCGAATGGCCTACCTTTTGGATGGACCTTGAACCACTGCGTCATTCCGCGCATCTCTGGTCGGTCATTCGACCGTATCACCCCGCGATTCTAACCGCTGCCCCGATGGGATGGTCATCCGCTGCGACAGGAAAGCGTCTCTGGGTGCAGCACCATCTCCCGAAATTCGGAACGCATCCGAACGAGACGTTTCATGCGGTCAAGCGAAGTGACAAAGCGCACTACGCACGAAGCATCGACGGGCGACCGAACATCTTGATCGATGACTTTTCGAAGAATATTGCGGAGTGGCGGTCGGCGGGTGGTATTGGAATTTTGTATGAAGATAGTGATCGTGGGGTCAATACAGTGAAACAGGTGTTGACTAAGTATATGTCGTAAGTCGTGTATATTTCAAAAGGATGGAAAACATGTCAGAGAATAATGTCGAGCAGATGAAGTCGCGTCGTGCGGAACTGGCGAAGGGTCTTGAAACGCTTCGCACGGATATGGCGAAGATCGAGGAAGCGCGCGCGACCACGATGAGTCAGATTCAGCAGTTGCTTGGAGCGATTCAGATTTTGAATGAAATGATTGGACCGGAAAAGGAAGCACCGGTACCAGCAGTTCCCGAATCGTAAATGCAGGATGCATTTTGATAACTTAACGTTGGACACGTCGCTGTTATATGCGTCAAAGAAATATGATAATCCCTCCTGTATTTCGATAGAGGAGTTCTTTGAGGATTATCGGCGCTTCAAGTATATACGGCGACTGTGTCAACGATATCGAAACACGCGGACCATCAACATCCGATTGTTTCTGAACCATATTATTGCATTAGTGAATGTCTTTGGTGCGGAAGCGACAATTCGTTTATTGTTCGTGAAGAACGACGACGCGTCCTACCGGTTACTGAAGACCGTGTTGCAGTATATGGACATCATGCCAGCAGCGGTATTGGGCATCAACGGGTTTGATATCTTGACAGAGACCATTCCGGTGGATGCACGTATTCAGAAATTGTTGCGGGAGTTGTAACGTATGTTATTCCTCAACTTCAAAACCTTCCTTCATTTATGCGAGGATGCACCGGGACTCGGGGTAAAGACCCTGACGGTCGCACAGATTGCAGACAAGCACGGCGTCGCGATCGGCATGATTGAAAAGCAATTGGAAAAAGGGATGAAGGTTGAGCGGGAACATACTAAAGATGATGCGATTGCACGAGAAATCGCGCTCGACCATCTCGCAGAGTTCCCCGACTACTACGATCGGCTGAAGAAAGTCGAAGAGGATGCGCCGGCGAACGCTGCGGGTGGTGGTCATGTCGCAGGACTCGGCATCGGCGCGCAAGGTGAACCCGGTGTGCAGCTCCCGCGACGCAAGAAGCGCGACGATGAGGATGAGGTCATCACCGAAGGTGACACCTTCGCAAACGCCGATGTGTTCGATGTGAGTCCAGACACGGTATTTCGGATGCGTGGACCGAAGCTCCCGTGGCAGCGATTCAGTCAGTTTGTGGGTGAGGAACCTGACGGTGAAGCGATTCGCCAACATGCACGGAAACAGTGGACGCGGGATATTATCCTTCGCGACTCGCGCTCCGGAACTATGACGTACCTGCGGCGCAGAACACCGCGACGGACATCATAATAGAACGAGTCATCAATCATGGAATACCGCGACGAATACGCTGCTGACCGTTCGATGCAATTCTATCTCGACCGCGTGGATCGTGTGGAGGAACACTTCGCTGATCGTCTCAACGGAGTTGTTTCGCAAATTGAGGCCGATAACTCTTTTCTCCATACTCGGGTTACCAACGTGGAAGAAAATCTCACGAAAAAGATCGAAGAGAACTCTGATCGTGTCGTCTCTCGACTCGATCGTATGTCTGATCAATTTGAGAGTAAATTCCTTCGCCTCGACACCCGCGTTTCGGCACTCGAACGCTGGCGCTGGTTCATTGTCGGTGGGGGTACAGTCGTCTTCTTCCTGCTTTTGAATTTTCTTCGCATTTCTGATGTAATTACACGTCTATTATCACTGCACGAATAGCACGCAGTGTGATATAATGACGGTCCCGTGTTGGAGGGGACCGATGTCGTCGATATGGCTCGATAAAAAATACATCAATCTCATCGCGGTTCATCTTCCGCGCTTCGGCTGGAAGTCCGCAGCGATGGCGAACTTTCGCTGCATCGTCTGTGGGGACTCAAAGCAGCATGAGTTCAAGGCGCGCGCCTATCTGTATCCCTTCAAAAATACCGGCTACATGATGAAGTGCCACAACTGTGGTCTGGCCCTGCCGTTTCCTGCGTTTCTGAAACGGGTCTCTCGTGCGACCTTTGATGACTACATCATGGAGAAGTTCAATACCCGAGGACACCGTGACACGTCTGCGGTCTCTTCGTCATTGGTGGTGCCGGTCTCGCGCGTCTACGGCTATTCAGACGTGCATCAACTGTCGTCGGCGTCACTCCCGGAGGCGCTGCATCCGGTGCGGTCGTTCATCACACACCGAGGACTTCCCGCCGATGCACACACACGGCTGTATGCGACGGCACACGCGCACACCTGGCTCACCGCGCTCGTCGGTCGTGAGAAGTCGTCAAAGGTGCAGGACGGGGTGCCGTATCTCGTGATTCCGCTGCGGTTCGCCGATCGGTCATGGTACGGCGCACAGGTGCGACCGCTCGACCGTAAACAATACCTCACGTTCCGCTGGACACACGATCATCTCCGCACGTTCGGGTTAGACGCGAATCGACCGACGGAGACCACCTATTGTTTCGAAGGCCCGCTGGATGCGCTGTGTGTGCGAAATGCGATTGCGTTGTGCGGTGCAGACCTCATGACGGGACTCGATCGCACGCGTGATGCGGGACATGTCTTGACACATCCCGTGTTAGTGTGGGATAATGAACCACGGTCGCAGCCGATTGTGCAGCAACTCTCGCGGGCGATTGACCGGGGTCACGCCGTGGTCATCTGGCCGCGCTCGATTCGTGAAAAAGACGCAAACGATATGGTGAACGCGGGTCACGATGTCCATGCGATTCTTCGTGGTGCAACCTATCAAGGTCTTCGGGCAGAATTGGAATTTCAACAATGGAAACAGCTTTCGTAGTAAATCGACATGACCACACCGTGTCCAAGTTTGGCGCACGTCCCGTGAACGACGACGAGTCGCTCGCGCACGTGGACCTGCACGACTATGGACATGTCGCGCTGCTCGCGACCTACGGGAGCGATGCGCTGATTGCAGAAACCGCGCGGGTCTCCTACGGCAAAGGCACCACCAAGACGCGCACCGACGTCTCGCTGATTCGGTACTTGGTGCGACATCGGCATACCAGTCCGCTGGAACATGCGGAGGTGGTGTTTTATTTGAAGATTCCGATCTTTGTCGCACGACAACTATTACGACATCGCACAGCGAATGTCAATGAATACAGTGCGCGGTATAGCGAACTGTCCAATGAATTTTATGTCCCCGACGAGTCGGCGCTGGCCCCACAATCGACGACAAATCGTCAGGGACGCGAGGGCTCGTATACGACAGATGCGGACGCGATCCGTGACGCGATGTTGTACGCCCAAGAAACTGGACATCGGACCTATCAGTCACTGCTGTCGTCGCACAATCTCTCCCGCGAACTGGCACGAATCGTCACCAGTGTCGGCACCTACACCGAGATGTACTGGAAGTGCGACCTGCATAACTTCTTACACTTTCTCAAGCTCCGTATGGACACCCACGCGCAGCAAGAAATTCGGGATGTTGCGACGGCGATGTACGCGTGTGTATCGCCGTTTTTTCCGACCACGATTACCGCATGGGAAGACTACGTGCTGCATAGCCATACGCTGAGTGCGATGGAACTCCAGATGCTCTCACTGGTATTGAAGCAGTACGTCCCCGCAGATGTCACGTATCCGACAAATCTCTTCGCGCATATGTCAGATCGAGAGCATCGCGAATTTCAATCCTTCCTCACCCGCTTGCGTGGCTGACGGGATATAAGTATCACACAATCGTTTTAGGAGTTTCACTATGTCGTCCTTTCGCACCGATACCTATCGTCAGTTCATTCACATCTCACGCTACGCGCGGTGGCTGCCTGAGCAGAAGCGCCGAGAGACGTGGGACGAAACGGTCAACCGCTATTTTGATTTCTTTGAGAAGCATCTGAAAGAGCACTACAACTATACGCTCCGTAAGGATGCGCGACAGGAACTCGAAAACGCCGTGCTCGCGCAAGAGGTGATGCCGTCCATGCGGTGTCTCATGACTGCTGGCGAGGCGCTCGAAAAAGAAAACGTCGCGGGGTATAACTGTTCGTATGTCGCGGTCGATTCGCCTCGGGCGTTCGATGAAATTTTGTATATCCTCATGAACGGGACTGGCGTCGGCTTTAGCGTCGAGTCGCAGTTCGTGGAGCAGATGCCACGCATCGCGGAAGACTTTCACGATACCGACACGCGCATCGATGTCGCTGACAGCAAGCTCGGCTGGGCGAAAGCGTTCAAGGAACTGATCGCAATGCTCTACGTCGGTCAGGTGCCGTCGTGGGACGTCAGTAAGGTGCGCGCCGCAGGTGCCCCGCTCAAGACCTTTGGAGGACGTGCGAGTGGTCCTGAGCCGTTGGTCGAGCTGTTCAAGTTCTGCGTTCGCACCTTCAAAGCCGCCGCAGGTCGTCGGTTGACCACGCTGGAATGTCACGACATCGTGTGTAAGATTGCGGAAATCGTCGTGGTTGGTGGTGTGCGTCGTTCCGCACTCATCTCCCTGAGCGACCTGCACGATGACCGTATGCGTCATGCGAAGAACGGTGAATGGTGGAACATGAACTCGCAGCGGGCGTTGTCGAACAACAGCTATGTCGCGCAGCGGGAACGACCGACGCTTGGAACGTTTCTTGCGGAATGGACCGCGCTGTATGAGAGTAAGAGTGGCGAACGCGGCATCTTCTCACGGTACGGCGCCCAGTCGCAGGCGACCAAGACGGGTCGTCGCGATGCGGACCATCTGTTCGGCACCAATCCGTGCTCCGAAATCATTCTGCGGAGTCGTGAGTTCTGTAACCTCAGTGAAGTCGTTGTGCGTCAGGATGACACCCTCGCATCTCTGAAGCGTAAGGTGCGTCTCGCGACCATTCTCGGTACCTTCCAGTCCACGCTGACGAACTTCCGCTATATCGGTCGGGAATGGCGGAAGAATTGCGAAGAAGAACGGTTGCTCGGGGTCTCACTCACCGGTATCATGGACTCGTCGTTGACGAACGGCAAGGACACGGGGTTGGAGAAGCGACTTGAGGCGCTTCGTGCGGTTGCGGTAGAGACGAATCTGGAGTTCTCCGCACTGCTGAAGATTCCACAGAGCGCGGCGATTACGTGTGTCAAACCGAGTGGCACCGTAAGTAACCTCGTGGATAGCGCGTCGGGTATCCACGCTCGTCACTCCGACTACTATATCCGTACGGTTCGCGCAGACAAGAAAGACCCTCTCGCGAAGATGATGATTGACGCCGGGTTCTATGCGGAACCGGACGTGACGCGACCCGATCATACGTGGGTGTTCTACTTCCCGCAGAAGTCCCCGAAGGGTGCGGTCACGCGTCATGAGCGCACCGCGATTGAACAGTTGGAGTTCTGGAAGGTGTATCAGGACCACTGGTGCGAACACAAGCCGAGCGCGACCATCTATGTCAAGGAAGATGAGTGGCTCGACGTCGGTGCGTGGATTTATCGAAACTTCGATAAGGTGTCCGGTCTGTCATTCCTCCCGAACTCGGAGCACATTTACAAGCAAGCGCCGTATCAGGACATCACGAAGGACGAATACGACGAGTGGGTCAAGAAGCTCCCGAAGTCCGTGGATTGGTCAAAGCTCGCGGAGTATGAAGACAAAGACAACACGGTCGGTGCTCAGACGATGGCGTGTTCTGCTGGAGTCTGCGAAATCGTCGATCTGACTAAATAGTCGAGGAGTTTTCGTATGTCGAAGCAACGTATCCCGGTAGAATGTGCTGAGTGTTTGAACATGTGTCTGATTCAGACATCTCGCGCGGAGTCCATTAGTTTTTGTCCGTTCTGCGGAGAAGCCCTTGTCGTGGAGTTCGAGGACAACGGGGAAGAACTCTTCTCGGGATTCTCAGAGTTTGACGGAGACGAGACGGATTCCGACGACACCTATTAAATCCCCGCGTCGGTGACTCTAAATATTTGTATGGTCACCGACGCGTACGGACATTGGTGTATTGATCTGGTAGGGGAGTTTGACCCTGCGGATTGGTTTGGGTTTATCTACCTCATTCTGGATACCGAGACCACCCGCTGTTATCTCGGCAAGAAACAATTTCGTTTCAAACGTTCCCGTCAGGTCGCGGGACGCAAACGAAAAAAACTCGTCGACTCGGACTGGAAAGACTACACGTCGTCGTGCATTCCATTGCAAGATGATATTGTCGCGTTTGGGAAAGACCGCTTTCGATTCATCATCTTGCAGTTGTGCTCGGGAAAAGCCGAGCTGTCGTATCTGGAAGAGCAGTATCAATATGGGTCACGCGTGATCACCGCGCGTCTTCCCGACGGGACACCGAGGTTTTATAATCGCACCATCGCCCACCGACACTTCTCGGGGGTTGAAAAGCAATCGGCGGAGTCAGCACACAAACTGGCGCCAATTCTTTCGGCGTATCATGCGGCGCCGGAACGCCGACAACAAACCGAGTCCATTCGGTCTGAAGTCTCTGCATTACTGCACATATTATTATAGTTGACACGTACCGTTCGCCGTGATATAATTACTTCTACTGTCGTTGAACGATTGAACGGATATCGCGGACGCGGGGGCAGATCCCGCCGGGTCCACCATCGACGCACTGAACTGATATATCACGGTAAAGCTCTCCGTGGTGTGTCGTTGATGGGCCCGACATAGATTCGACGAGATATCGGCAGAACAGTCCGGAGACAGTCGTCACGTCGCTGACGTTAAACAGAGACACCCAGAACTGATACACAGTTCGCACTCGCAGCGTAGGCTGCACAGTGATACTCATTTGAGTATCGGAGTCTGAGAATCGACTCGGCAACAGAACCGATTCCTCCAGCGCGCCGGCTCCGCTGTCCCAACCCGGCATTTTTTATTATGTTGCTGATCATTCGTATCCCCGCAGGAGGAACCCTTATGCGTCGTCTACGTCAGCTATTGATGTCGATATTCATCATTTCACTCTCCGTCACGACCAGTATCGTCGCGTACCAATTCATGACCGCGCAGACAGCGATGACATCACGGTACGCGGATATTGCGTTACCGCTCGATACCGGTGCGCGCATTCGTGTAACACCGAAACCTGCACCGAAACCTGCACCGAAACCTGCACCGAAAAAGCCGACCAACGCCACGCTGTGTCTCGCGCAGAACTTGTACTTCGAAGCCCGTCACGAACCCGCACATGCACTGGAGGCGATCGCGGCGACCGTGTTCAATCGCGTGTCGAGTCCGCATTATCCGTCGAGTGTGTGCGGTGTGGTGTATCAGTATCGACAGTATTCATGGACACTGGTGACCTCGCGCTGGTCGGTGCGACCACCAAAAGAGTTTCTCGCACTGGCGAATGATATGCTGTCCCGTCGTGCAGAACTGCAACAGGAATGGGTGGTCACGCACTTCCATCGCTTTGACATTCTCCCGAAGTGGGCACCGACGCTCACCTACGTGGGTCAGTTCGGCGCACACATCTTTTATAGCATGTAAGACGCGTCGATATATGCTACAATGTGACGTATGAATATTTTCGTTGTTGACCGTGACCCGTGTGTCGCCGCTGAAATGTTGTGCGATCAGCATATTTGCAAGATGAGCATCGAAACGCCGCAGCTCCTGTCTGCGGCACATCATCGCTGGCATCCCGATACCGACCACACCGCGCAGCTTTACAAGCTGACGCACAAAAACCATCCCGCGACGCTCTGGACCGGCGCACACCCCGAACACTACGAGTGGGTGTTCCGTCATGCATGTGCGCTCTGGGACGAATATGAACGTCGCTATAAGCGGCCGCACAAGTCCAGTCGTCTGCGGACGTTATTGGACCTCGCGCCGCGTATGACCACCGTGGGGTCTATCACCGCACCTACGCAGTGTATGCCGGAGACGTATCGCGTCCCGGTGGTCAATACGCTCACGGGATGGAACCAAACCGTGACCGCGTATCGTCAGTACTATATCGGAGAAAAGCTAAAGTTTGCGCGGTGGAAGCACTCCACCCCGCCGTCGTGGGTGCGGTCATCGCACGCCGCATAGAATGAGGGTTGTATGAAGCGTTCCGTTATCGCGTGGAATCACTTGACTGTGTCTGACGTGAAAAAGATCATTACGCATTTTAGCGATGCAGAAACCACGTATCGTCAGCGCGTCACACTTGACCCACCGCATCTTGCCGAGCTGTGGAACACCAACGCAACGCGAGTGCATCGTTTGCGCGTCTTTTGGGAAACCACCCTCCCGCTGGTCGAAGCGGGTGAGCGTATCGACGGACGTGTGCGGCAATTTATTTCGCACGGAGCGTAGGACGAGACATGCCAGATCTGACATTACACGAACTCAGTGTGCGCGGGGTGTATTCCTTTAGGACGCCGCCGCATAGCGACGCGCGGGGGGACTTCACCGTGCTGTTCTCTCATCAAACATGGGCGCAGCATCGACTGAATCCCGTGGTCGCGCAAGTCAATCTCGTGACCAACCCGCAGTCCCTAACGCTTCGTGGATTGCACTATCAACTCGCCCCACTCGCGGAAGCGAAAACCGTGCGCTGTCTGTCCGGGGCGATCTACGATGTGGTGCTGGATATTCGTCATGGGTCACAGACCTTTGGTCAGTGGTGCTGCGTCACC
>Ga0070749_10000850_pt1 | contig 20656 bp, 16 predicted proteins | sample VirMetDEL_Nov_18_FD_75180 | JGI IMG/M metagenome (GOLD analysis project Ga0070749, IMG submission 75180) | Aqueous microbial communities from the Delaware River and Bay under freshwater to marine salinity gradient to study organic matter... | ecosystem: Environmental > Aquatic > Marine >...
AGAGAATGTTGTAGATACAAAATCTGCCCCGGAAGACATGTGAGCAGATATTGTCCTAGTTAGAGATTGAACATCACCTTTCTCTTTAATGTATGGTAAATCTGGTAAATCGTATGTATGAAACTGATGAGTCTTTTCCCACTTTTCAACAACCTGCCCATAAGAACTATCACTGGTAAACTGATAAACAGATGCTATGTCTTTTTCGGAAACAAGAAGTTTGGTTCCATCGTAAGAAAGTGAAACATTTTCCCCAAAAAGTCTAGCGCTAACCCAGCTTGAATTAATTTGCAAAGAAGTCTCGCCAGAAACCATTGGAAACGGCTCTATGCCACTACCGTACTGAACAAACTCTTGTTTTTCTTGATCTAATTTGTGAACCTGTACCAAGCCATTTAGGTCGTTGATTTTTTCTCCGTACTGAGCAATACTACCAATAGCAAGAACATACCCAGAAGCATCCGTATCTATAAAACTATTAGTCTTAATTGCGTATTCTGTGTTGATAAACGGGCTAAGAGACTGAGCGTGGTCTTTGGGTAGATCAATATTTTGAAACTTTTTCCAAGAATTGTTTTCTTCTACGTAATCGTAAACACCAATCGTGTGAAATTGCTCAGTGGTAAAGTTAGTATTATTGTCAATAATTTTTTCTATAACTTCGTAGGCAAAAATTCTATCACCACTATAGTTATTCTTAACGGTTCTACCGAGAGCGATGTTTCTTGATGAAACAGGTGTAGTCAATACATTTGTCGTTATAGTATTACCGTATCGCTCCCACTTTCCAGTGTCGGAATTTTTCTTAAAGTTGCTAACAGAACCAAAATATTGACTGCCGGTATATGATTGTTTCTTATTGCCTATAACAACAATATCACCATCGCTATTACAATCAACTGAATAGCCCATTCCGTAATTAGGACTTCTTCCAAAGATGCCAACCGCATCTGGTCCAAGAAGTTTTAGACCAAAGGATGCAGCTTCATCGCCCCATATAACGACAGAATTATCTTCTCTAATCGCCATGAAAGCATTTCTAGCGGAATGAATCTTGACAACGCCAGAAGAAACATCTGTATCACCCTTGGAACTTATAGCGTTAAGTGTTACATCCCCTCCAGTTTCCGGCTTACCCCAAGCTATGACCTTACCAGAAGAAGTAAGGGCAGCGAAAGAATATAAGGTACTAGCAATACTAACAATTTGATCTCCCTCTTGCAACTCTGGGGCCTGTCCTCCATAATTCTTCAAACCCCAAGCGAGAAGAGATCCATCGGTTTTAATTGCCGCAAAACAATAATAGTTGCTAACAACTGAATTTTCACCAGATTTAATTTCACTAAGCTGACTTTTGTTTTCCACAAAACCCAAAAAGTCATTGTAGTCTAACTGATCTCCGAGATTAGTACTCTCAACTGGCGTGAGTAAAAACTGTCTTCCGTCAAAAATTGAATTTGGCTGAATGTTGGACGTTGAGCCGTCTATGTTTTCTACCGTTAGCTCATTTGCCGATGAATTCGTTGTTACTACTCTGAAAACCTTATTGAAGAACGTACTGCCAGCCTGAGCGTAAAACCTGTATAATTGTCCAACCAGCACATTGAATGGAAAATTATAAAATTTAATAGTGTTTCCAAAAAGCTTGTCAACACCAACACCTTGAGCCGATTGTCTAACGTCTACTAGGTCGAAAATATCTCTATAAGGTCTAGCGCCATGAAGAACATCACCCCAAGCAACTATGTGATTTCCGTCTCCATTGTCATTCTCTCTTATTGCAACAGAAGCAAATGGGTTTGACACTATCTTGAAAAATTTCTTTTTGTTAAAATCATCTACCGTTTGAGAAGCAAGAGAAAGCTGAAGTTTAACATCTTCATCGTAATAAGAAAGAACTGGTTGTATCCCACCCCTCTCTGGTTCAGAGGGGTCGATGTGAATGTATTGTCCGTCTTGTTTAAATTCAGGAAAATCCTCTTCTATTTCTTCAAAGGAAGAAACACCCTCTAGATAGCGATTAATATTACCCCAAGTAGCTACCGATCCGTCAGATCTGATAGCAGAAAAAGCATTTAATCTAGGGTAGATTTTTGTTACGTCAGCAAGTTCGCCAAAATTATTTTGAAGAACATCTCCACCGTTTTCCTGCTGACCCCAAGCTACAACCGTACCATCTAGCTTAATAGCCGCAAAAGCATCCTTAGTCGCAAAAACATCTTTAATATTAGTTAGATCAACTTCTTCTATAAAATCAGTACCGTTAAATATATAAGGAGATCCACCATTCTGTTTATATCTAGAATATGGCAAAGCAGTACCTTCGTTAAGAACAACAAAGGAATCTTTATTAGAATATAGTTTAGTAGCATTAAATACAAAATCTTGATCAGGAGCTTGAAATTCTTGAGCTGCTTGATTCCACTGAACCAAGCTGTTTGAACCCCAAATTAAAACTTGATTATCTAATGTTATGGCAGCAAAGCCATTCTCGGATGAAGAAATCTGCTGGATATTTTTAATCTCATAACTGCCATTATATTCTCCCCCGATGTCTCTATTTCCCCAGAGAATAACAGAGTTGTCTTCTTTTATAGCGGCAAATGCGTCAGAGGTTCTTGCGTCAGTGTTTGCTGTTATGATCTCTGTGCTTGTTGAGTGAACAGATTTTAAAGTATTAATGTTCTCTAGAGATTTTTCATACGTGCTTCCGTAAGCATATTCTGAAGGGCCAAGAAAAACTACCTCGCCGTCTTTTCTTTTAGCGACTAGGTTTTCAGAGTTTCTAAACTTATCTTGAGTATAATTTCTCTCATATGTTTGAGGATTGAAGCAGGTTTCAATATCGGGATTGTAAAGTATATCGTCGATTCTTACATAGTTTTCGTCAGCCTTGTTGTATTGAAATATCTTTACGCGACCGTTATTAGTAAATATAGTATCTTCTTCTTGATTTGAGATTACTACAGTATCGCCATTTGAACTAACTGACAATCCACCAAAAAGAGTCCCCTGAGAAACGCTAAAGTCTATGTAGCCAGTAGCAATTTTATTTTTGAGTTCCCATTGTATATTGCCCTCGTCGTCTTCAACTCTTCTAAACACGGCAACAAAAACCTGTGGGACATCAGGCTCGTCAACAAATGTTAAATCGTCGTCAGTTGTCCAATCTGGACCGCGAGTGGAATTATAATCATCACAGCTCTGGGGTGGCTTCTCGGTAACACCGAACTCTGCATTTCCTAATAAATTTAAATAAGCAAAAACATATGTACTACCATCTTTACTTAGTTTGGCATCAAGAACTTTTGGTGTTTCATTTTTAGTATTACCATTAAGATCTTTATGTATTAAAATATAAGCAGATTCAAATTCTTTCTTGTGATACTTTTTATACATCTGCGGCGATGCTAAAAGTTTTGTATTTGAGTCATATCCGTAATAATCATTTGGCTCAACGGGAATTCTATATTCTATCTCGGCGTGACCTCGATTTACAATATTTTGAAGAATGTCGTCTCTAAATTTACCGTCTTCAGTAGTACAATCATAAGAATAAGAAAGGTCGCCATAATTGTTATAGCTTTGTACGCCGCTACACTCTGTAATATTAAAAGGCTCAATAGAGATATCATATATAGGACCAGAACCCACAGAACTCGTTACAAGGAAGTTGGGTAGGCATTTTTTCCATTGCTTCCTAACTGGTAAAGTTTGAAGCCTACATGTTCCGGTTGATTTTGCTATGATCGAGGCGTCGAGAGTTGTTTTCGCTCTTTTTATTCCACCTTGAGCAGAGAGCTTTGCTGCTCTACCCTTGCACCCACATGTTATTGATATCATCTATACCGTTCTCTCTAATTTTCCTAGTTGATTTAATTTAATTTCTGAAACAACAGCATTTAATACAATCTCTTTTGTTTGCTCTGAAAGCTCGCTTAACATTGGCCCCATGACATTTACATCAACACTTGTTGGAGCAAGACTTACACTTAATTTCATGTTTGACAAAGTTTCTACGCTCTGAGCAAATGTGCCAAATGCCCCAGCTAGCTTTCCTATTGCGTCACCAAATCCAGAGATAAAGTCTCCCATTCCACCGGCGCCCTGTTGAACATCTCCACCCTGATTATAATATCTAACTGAGCCACCTTTAGCCATAGCCGCTGGAGCTGGAGCGCCATTTGAAGTAGTGTCACCGCCATTCATAGCTCTTAATATTTGTAAATTATTACCTCTTTGTACTGCGGACCTATTGACGACAAACTCTCCGGGTGTTAACATAGCAGGTACAGTGTCGGTTCCCTTGGGAATAAACATTCCACGGGAAGCATATATAGTTCCGCCATTTTTCTTAAACATAGAATAATTGTCAGTATGTGCGCCACCGCCGTAATGTACACCTCCGTCAATTTCATCGTTCCAAACGCCTCTTATACCCTCCCAGAAACCCGGACCGTCTTCGACCGACCTCATGCTTCCTCCGGCACGAGTTCCCCCTCGGTCTGCCCTTCTTTGCGCTTCAGCAGCAGACATTCTAGGCGCTTCGCCGTCACCAAAGTTATTATAATCTATTCCCATCTCTCTATCTGACTTTTTAATGTAATCCATCTGTTCCTCTAGTGCGTCATTGTAAGACGCTGTTCCCTCTTGATAGTTGAGCATTACGTCCGATTCCTCTGCTCGTTTTCTTACATTGTCCTCGTATGGTTTTTCTAATGCTTTCTGTCTCGCCTCTGCTTCTTGGGCTTCTTTTCTAGCAGCTTCTTTTTCTTCATTTCTTTTTTCAAGTTCTTGGTTTCTTACTTCAGCCTCTACTTTTGCTTCCTGAAGCGCTTTATCTGCTAGCTTTTCAAGTGCCACAGCTGCCCTCAAGCTTGCCTGAGCTAATTTATCTGGACCATCACCAGCCTCGCGTAAAACCTGTGCATATTCAGACGCTTCTTTTTGTAGCTGTTGTATCTCTGGTGAAGTTCCCGCCGCCGCATCAGCTAATTCGGAACTCATACCTAAAGACTCTAACAATGGCTTGGAGCGTTTTTTCTCGTCGTCTGTTAAATTAGAAAAACCAGCGGCTCGCTCTTTGCCGGAAAGCTGAGAAAGTGTCGCTACATCCCCACTTCTAAATGCGTCAGCCGCTATGGAGGCTCCAGCAGCATCAAAGAAGCCCTCAACATCGCCAGCAAGGAGTGCCTCTGCAACCTTTTTCTCAGCCTCTAGTCTTTTCTTAGCCATTGCAATTTCCTCCCTATAGACCGCAACTCTTTCTCTAGCAATTGTAACCGCATCTTGACTTGATTTCTGAGCATTTGCTATACCTTCTTCTCTAGCTGCCCTTTCCATTGGATCTTCACTTTCGACACCGGCAGTTGCAGAGTAGATACCAAATTGAGCATTATTACCCCGAACTTGATTAAGCAATCCAGAAGCAGAGGTATCATCAATACCCATAGCGCTGGCTCTATCGTTAATAAATCCAACTTTTTCTTGGGAGGTAAGCTCTCTATCGCTAAACTCTGCTATCATTTTTGCAGCTTCTTCTTGAAGCTCTACATTTTTTAGCGCAGCTTGTGTAGCTTCTTGTTCTGCTTTAATTCTAGAGCGAGTAACGCTAATCATATGATTTTGAGCATCTAGCAAAGGCTTCATCACAGCTTCAAATTCTCTAAATGACTCACCTCCAGCTTCTGCTATCTTAGAATAAACTGCGTCGTAGTCACCCTCCATTATAGCTTGAATGTCTTCTTCGGTCAATTTTAGATCGCCAAACATGGCTTTAAACTGACTCTGCATTTCTTTAGGAAGTGTTTTTGCAAATTCATTAATCAATCCGTCAGCAGCTTTTCCGGGATCTCCACTGATTTTGTCAGTTCTTAACCCAGTTTTAAAATTTTCAAAAGCCTGTGTGGAATTTCCTAAAGCTTGATTTAAGATTGTTATGTTTTGCTTTATTTTCTGAGCGTCAACTCCACCAACGAATTCATTTGCAGCCGAAGTCGCCACGTCAAACGCCTTAGATAAAGCTTCTGGGTTAACATTTGCACCAGAAGCTGCTGCGTCTATAACATTAAGCGAGTTTTCTAAAGCGCTTCCAGTTCCATCTGCCGTTGCAGCTAGATTACCCAAAGTGAGAGAAAGACCAGTCGCCGCGCTTTTAGCTGGACCTAATCCAAGATCCAAAGCGGCTATCGCAGCAGCCGTTTTCTTCGACTGAACAGCCAAGCTATCAAAGTTCTTCTTTAATTTTTCTATTTCTTTATCGCTAAGATTCCCGTCTTTATTAGCTATAGCTATGAAATCTTCAAAGCTCTGTCCAGATCCTATGGTTTGCTTTGCCAATGTATTAAATTGTGGTAAAAGAGAATTGAACTCACTTTCTCTAGCTTTCTTTGCCTTATCTATATTTTCTTCATTTTCGCTATCTATCCTGTCGTTCCTAGCATCGCCACTTTCTATTGAACCGAAACTCACAAACGAAACAAGATTTCTAAGGGCTTTTCCACCCCCAGTTGATTTATTGGTATTGTTTTCTTCTGCTGCTTTTTGCGCTGCCAGTAGAGCGTTATTAAAATTAGCGAGATTTTTAGTTATGTCGCCAGAGGTAAAAGCTTCTTCGAGAGTAATAAGCCCAAGCTCTACATCTTCCATAACTTCAGCAGCTCTCTTTGAATTTTCTGCTTGGTCGTTGTTTGCTTTGGCCGCTAGTGCTGCGGCTGCTGCATTGGCTTTAATGCTGGTTAAAGTTGAACCACCAAAATAAGATTTTATTCCAATTTCCCATTCAGCAGCTCCATCTCCAAATAGAGCAGATAAACCTTGTGTTATACCAGTTGTCTCTTTTAAAACCGCGTACCTTTCAGCTTCTGCCACATTTCCGTCTTCTACAGCCTTGTTGTATTTCTCCTGAGCTGCAAACCCAGCTTTCAAGAAACTTCTCACACTAGTTACAGCTGTAATAAACTGACCAACACCGGGTACGAATTTTAATAATTTTGGCCCAATCTTGCTAACCACGCCACCAAGTTTGCTAAGACCCCCACCAAGTTTTGAGCTTACTTTACCTAAAGCGGTTCTTCCTCCAATTTTAGAGCCTTTGCCAGCGTCTTGAAGTCTCGCGCCAATATCAGTAAACTTCTGCCCAGCCCCCTCAAGACCTTTTATAAAGCCGTCTAAAGATCCCCCCTCTTGCACTTCTCCGTCTTTGGTTATGTTTGATTCTAACCAACCTTTAGTCTGCTCTAAAATAGCTTGAAAGGTAGTAAACGTAGATATCCCCTGCGAAAGCGCATTTCCAAATGCAAAATTTGTTTTAGTAACTTCCTCCGCACTCTTTTGAAGACCAGAAAGAGCGGTTACTGCTCCAGCACCAAAAGAAACTAAAGCTTGAAATCTATTTTTTGTTCTTGCCGTAATTTCTGCTAATTCGGCCATGTTCTTTTGTGCGCCCGGCCCAGATGGTTCTCCCGGTGCAAACGGGCCTAACCCAGCATCTGAAGGTATTGGATTTGAAGGTGAAGCAGGACCATTTGAATTAGAAGGCGAAGTGGGAGTGGAAGGTGAAATAGGAGTGGGATTGGGATTTGGCGAAGGTTGAATATCTTTTTGTACTTTTGAAACCTTAATGCCAAATTCTTGAAACACATCAGTTAGAATATCAAAAATCTTACCACCTTGCTGCATCCTTGCAGAAAAACTTTCCAGAATTGGCTTCTGATCCTCGACAGAAATCCCCATCCTGTCCAGCGCCTCACCAACCTTCATAGAGGCCGTACTCAAGTTTTCAAGTTCTTTAGATCTAATAGTAGTAGGTTTATCGCCTATAGATCTTGCCTCTGTAACTCCATAATTATTTCTTCCAGTTCTTACAACTCCACCAGCAGCAAAACCAGTAACACCATGATCGTTCATAGTTTTTAGAGTTCCGTAACCTATACTCTGAGCGGCCTGTTTGTTGATTACAAATTCGCCCGGAGTTAAAAGCGCCGGAACGGTGTCGGAAGGAGCAGCTCCACCTTTTGCATATTTTCTTTGTTTGGGAGCTTTAAATAATGGACTATATTCATAAATACCATCATCAATTAATTCTTTCTGAATTTGTCGTAAGATTTTACCTCTTATGTTTTCTTCATTGGCCGCATCTGAACTTGATTTAGCATCAATAAAAGCTTCTGGCAAACCACTAAAATTATCAGCAAGTGGAGAAGTTAAACCATTAGGAAAGTCAAAAGGTCTATTTGGATCAACGCTAGAATCAAAAACACCCTTATTATTAAATGTAGAAAGAATATTCTCATATGTATCACCAATTTGTGCGGCTCTTAGCGATGCAATAAAATTTTGCTTCGTTGCTTCATCTATGGCGACTGGTGGAACTCCAAGATCTGTCGCAAGCGCCGAACCAGCATAGTCAAGACCAGCCACAACGCTTTCATTGAGAACTGTTTTAAATTTATCTGAGGTTTCTTGATTTAAACCTTTGGTAGTAACCTTAACAGATGTAGGAGAGAATTTAGCAGAGAATGGATCTTTACCTCTAGCAAACTTAGCTTTAGCAGCTCTACCGAACTGGTTTTTGATATCTTCGGTTGATATTTTCTCAGTGTAAGATGTTTCTTCCTCTGGATCTAAAATAGCAGCGCCAGCCTTCTTAATATCTAGAATTCTACCGCCACTCGCGAATTCTTGTGGGGTTGCTTTATCAGTTTCATATCTTCCAGTTCTTAGGGTTTTTTCTGGAATACCAAGGTCAATACCATACCTTCCAAAAGAGCCGCCTTTGTCAGTAACAGCTTGGGCTAACTGCTCGCTGCTCATTCCAGAAACTACTTTGCGTAACCAATCTGTTCCTTGGTCTGCGTATGATTTAGCTGTTTCTCTTCCAACTTTAGAATTATATGGTATTTTGTAGCCAGCTCCACCGCCACTACCAGTTAAAGAAGCCTCTTCTACAGATTTCTGAAGATCTTCATCTTTTTGTTTTATTTTTTTGATTCTTTCAAATTCAGCTGGGCTAACGCGACTACCCTTTTTACCAGTCTCGTAGGCATCAAAACCCATTAGCCTAAAAGAAGCATCAAATGGTTCACCTGTGGGTGTTACGGTTGCCTTAAATGTATCTCCATCGGTAATCTCAGCTGTACTTTTATCGACTTCGGCAATTCTTGCCATTGTAGCTTTGCCACCCTTGGCGTACTTGTTCTGATTCATCGCCGCTAATGTGCCAACGCCAAGCTTCTCGACACTGCTTTTTCTTATTACGAACTCACCCGGAGTTAGCATAGCAGGTACTGTATCTCTATCCCCAGTCCCCGGAACCAGACCTCCAGAAGCATAACCTCTAACACCCCCACCACGTAACCCAGCTCCTACCCCAGATATAAAACCGGCAATATTTCTAGTTATCTTTACTGCGGCAAAAGTAGCTAACAAAGGAAGTAGTGGTTTTATAGCGCCAGCTATTTTAATAAGAGCGCTGGCAAAATTCAAGCTGGTTTTTACAAGAACTTGGAATGTTCCAGTTTCGGCTATACCGCGAATCAAAGCGGAAAACTCTTCTCTCACCCTTTGTATCTGAACAGCAAGAGCTTGTTGAGCGGTAGCAGCATCTTTTGTTAAAGAGTTACCACCATCTATAGCAGCCTGTCTAGCTCGTTCAGCAACCTCAAATTGTTGGAGAAGCGGAATAACCTTACCAATTTGTCTAAATCCACCAAGTTCCTCTGCCACACGAACGAATGTGATATCGCCTTCTTCTAGGGTTGAAAAAGCTTCGCTCAGTCTTCTGATAGCTTCGTAGGGGCCAACAAACTTACCATTTAGATCAGTAAGTTGAACACCAAACTCTTTAAGAAATTCTATTGTTTTTGGTCTTTGAATACGTGTTAGAATAGTTCTAAGACCGGTAGCGATACTCTCTGCGCTTTCTCTCGTTGTCGCACGAATACTAGTGAATAGACCAAGAAGATCTTCCAAGTCTCCACCGGCGGCTGCAAAGACACCACCAGTACGCCTAACAGTTGCGATCAAGTCTCCAGATTCTACAGCAAACTGTCCAGCAACAGCATTGATGGAACCAAGCTGTCTTTCCAAGGCTCCTACGCCCTGACCAAACTGAGCTAGAATAGCAACCGCACCCTCTGCGGTTTTCTCTATATTTTCAAAGGTTGGAGCTAGAGATGTTTTAGCAAGAGCCTCAAGAGCTACCTCTAGATCTTGAGCTTGAATACCAGCTTGAGCTAAGATTCTAGTAGTAGAAAGAAGTTCTGAACTAGAAGTACCAAGAGAAAGAGATAATTCAGTTATTTTCCTTGAAAGAAAGTCTAATTGTTTTGTAGTCTTTCCAGTAACCTGAGATATTTTTACTAATTCTCGTTGAAAGTCAATAGCTTCCTCTAAAGCATTACCAAGTCCATTTGTAAACAGACTGACAGCTCTGGTTGCTACGGCAAAAGCCGTGAACCTCCTAACGGCAACACCAAATGTTCTACCAAGCTGCTGACCAGACCTATTCAGGTTGTTGACCTGATTGTTAATATTCTGCAAGCTGCTCTGAGTTTGATTAGCGTTTTGCAGATTTATATTAAGATTAACACCATTCCCTAATTGGGATTGGATCTGATTTATTACTTGGCGAACATTGTTAGGTGCTTGTAATTGTAATTGTGCAGTCAGTACAAATCTAGACATATTTCTCTCATGTTATTATGACTACACTATCCATTAACTTTCTGTAGTGGGTTTCTTACTTCTAGTGGTTTTCTTCGCTTGTCTCTTTTTTACTGGCGTAGCTTTCTTGACATTATATTTAGCTGTAATTAGATAATTACCATTTTCGTCAAGTAAGTTACCGTTTATATCTATTCTTTTACCGTCTTCGTTAATAAAATGACCAAACTCGTTAATTCTACGTCCATCTAGGTCAACTAACTCTCCGGTTTCGTCAACCAAGCTACCCTTCTCGTTAATTAAATCAAAATGCTTCAGCCATTTATTTTCTGGGAGGTTTTCGTCAGAGGTTGTATCGTACCCATACATCATCTCTGCTAAAGCGCTGGCAGCGGCGAAAGCAATCTCGTTTGCGGCCTTTTTATTATAATCCTGTATACCATTATACACGGTTTGTCCGTTTTCATAGAAAGTACAATTAGCCACCAAGAAATCGAACCTAGCATTGTCAGAAAGGTTTTCAGCACAGTTTTGCTCTAGGTTGATTTTTTCACTAATTAGATTTCTGAGGTCAGATCTCAACCTGCGCATGGTGATTGCAATATTAACACCATCAGATATTTCTTTATCACGACCGTCACCGAGATATAGAGATTTCTCAAGATCTTGAATTTTCTTGATTATCATTGTTTCTTTCTCTTTGTGCGCTTTGCTCCAAGAGCCTCTTTTTTCTAGTAGATCTTCAAGCTCTTCTCTAGTCTTAATTCCATCCTCGATGCACTCCGTCCAGATTTTTGCCTTGTATCTATCAGCCCTAGCAACAACGTCGGCGGTTGGAGTATCGACGTAAATCTTGACATCTTTTCCGTCCATTTTAACACTAACATCTTTTCTAGCCATCTTTTTCCTCCGATTTAACAGGAATTGTCATATTATATCTTAACCATTTAACCTGATATTGTGATAATTCTGCGTCTATATTCTTAGCCTGAGAATTTCCTTTATCCAGTATTTCTTGTCTTGTTTTTTGATAAATTTCGTACATAGCCTTTTGCTCTGGACTTAATTCGTCTGGATCTCCCTGCCATAGAAATCCAAAGTGTTTCTCTAAGGAACTAAGCGATCCTATCATCGTCGTGATTACCTTCTTCTTTAAGATTTTAGACAATCTCTCCCTAGAATCCGAATTAAATTTATCATCCTTGATTTGTCTATAATCAATATGCTGTCTTATTAGCTTATTATACTCTTCCATTTTATCTCCCAAATTTTTTCTTAAATTCTTGGTTGGATTTATTTCTCAATTTTAATTGCTCGTCATTAAGCTTGATTTGATCCACGCTGCCCTGTTTTTTAATCTGCTGATTTCTTTGCATCTTTGTCATCTTAGCGCTAGTAGAATTCATATTATGAATCCTCTGCGCATCTTCTTTTGAGTTAGCAACTATAAATATTTCTTGCGAATTTGAAATTTTACTATTCATATTTTTAACTTCTGACTCAGTTCTTTCCTTGTCCCTTTTTTCTTTCTGCACTAAAAACCAACCGTCTAAAGCATCGTCATCTTCAATAATATCATCTGAAGGACAATCCATAGATTCTTGGACATTATCATACATTCTAGACCAAACAAGAATAGCCTTTTGATCTTGGAAAAGCTCCCTGTCTTCATTGTCAAATAGTTTAAAACAATTTGAATCTTTTAATGCCCAAACCGATCTCCAAGGTTCGTTTCTAGCCAGTTCTCTTGTTTGAGAATCAGATAAAAACTGAGAAAGTAGCAGGCTTGAAACTCTATCTACAGGTATTTCTCCAAAATCATATATCTCGTCCTTAATAAATGTACATCTTTTCAACATCTCTGTGAGCTTTGCAATATATGAAACACCTTCAGCTGTATTTTGATAATACTTGTTTTTCTGATTGTTAAGTTTTGACAACTCTGATTCAGCTCGTCTAAGGTACGCTCTTGCTGCCTCTTTCATGCTTGAATTATTAGCATTTTCATATATCTTAATTCTCAATTTATCTGCGTCTTTTTTTATTCCTTCTATCTGTTCGTCTTTTTCTTCTGACCACATTCCATTTTTAATCATCCATTCAAGAGTCTGATCTTGCGTCTTAACTCCATCTAAAAGACATTTATCATAACACTCATAAAAAGCTTCATTGATAAAATACTCATCCTCCAAAGTCGGACTTTTAATGGTTAGAGCTTTATTTCCAAACTTAATTCTATATTTTCCTGATCTTATCCTAGATACAAAATACTCCCGCTCATGTTGCTTCATTAAGAACCTCATGGCGGGAGTTTTGATTTTTCATATTAGTCCTTCTTTCTTTGTCGATTAATATTCCTAAAGTTAATCGCTTAGTTTATAATCACTATATATTATCAGTCAGGTTGTTGTTCTTCAAACATAGGTGTTAAATCAGTTCCTTCTGGATTATTTTCCGTAGCAAAACCCATAACACTTTTATTGTTATGTGTGTATTGCTTAACATCAAGATCGTTGAAGTTAGAGTAACTGTAAGAGCAAGTAACATTACCACCAGTAGCGTCACCTCCACCATAAGAAATACTCTGAAGTCTATTCTTACGGCCTAAGTCAAAGGACATACCACCTCTGAGCGCAAAAAAGATATTTTCTTCTTGCGTATTGTTTCCAGAAGCCGAAGTATTGTACAAAGCAGGATCTCCATCCTCGAAAGCATTGATGAAATCGCCAGAACTTGTAACAGCCTCAATTTCGCACGTAACTTCAATTGGGAATCCGGCTGGGCGGAAGAACGGATTCTTTCTTCCAAGCTCTAGAATATCTTCTCTAGAAAAGTCAGTGCTAATGCTTACACTTTGTAGGTGTACGCTATTACCGCTAGCTCCGACTGGTTGACCTTCGGAAACAGGTTTAAGTCCATTGCCGATACCGCTACCGTTTACACCTCTAATTCCCACGGGTAAAATAGAGTACTTCATACGGAAGTCTTCGCGTCTTTGGATGCCGCCACTACCAGCAACAAGCGACCAAGGAGAGTCGTTACCATTAATACCAGATGCTTTTTCATCGGTTATGGTTACAGCTGGAGTTTGACCAACTGTAGGATTACTTAGCCACTGCTTGTTATTTCCAACGAGCGTTAAACTCTCTGTAAAGTTTCCGTCAGCTCCAAGGGTATAGCTAACACTTGAAACATACATACCGGAACATAAAACTTCTACTTCAGAATTCCCAGAGTTATCAAGGGCTACGTCAATGTTTCCATATTCTTCGCCAAAGATACCTAGAGTTAGATTCGCCTGTTGTTTTGATCGAGCAACAAGACCGCTAGCAGAGCTACCTGTAACCCCAGTTGTTGCCATCAGATAAAGTAATGGATATCCGTCGATGACTTTTTCGAGTGTCACTTCTACGTCTGGAATACCTTCGATATTTTCATAGATAGACAATTGACCAAGCTCGAAAACCTGCTCAAGATTGAAATTAGTTGTAATACCAATGCTCTGAACGCCGTGACAGAGTACACCATCAATAGCAACGGCTTGGCACGAGTAAATGATTCTTTGATTATCGGACATTTTTAAGTCTCTCCTTGTTTAAGAAAATTTTCTATTCTATTATACACAAAATATTAAATATTTGTACCAATATACTCGGTAGTAAATCTTACAATCCCCCCAAATATGTCCGGTCCAATCATATTCATATTTTGGACAATTGAGTTTGATATCCTTAATTTTGCCAGCGGATAGGTGTCTACAATGTCTGGATACCTTAATGCGCCAGCATTTGGAGAACCTCTGTAATCTAATGGGTATACGTTTGCCTCGGCTATCTTATTGCTGTTAAACATCATTATTTGCTTATTGCTTTGAAGCGAAACCAAGTCCACTAGCTTATTCCTAGTTATCTCGTCTTCAGCTATACAGTGAAAAAGAACATCCGTATAAACCCATTGACCGCCTCCTAATTGATATCCTTTAAAAGTCCTGCTTGGAACAACTTCGATAGCAATTGCTGGCAACTGCAATCTAGCCTCATTGGGGATAACCCAATCTCCCTTTTCTTTGTCGTAAAACTCACTGTTTGGCTCAAGTGTATCAGTTTGAATCTCCCTAAGCCAAGGTACGCTATTCGCGTACACAACGTTTACCCACTTGTAACTAAATTCAGCTTGAACCTTACTACTTGTTGATATAGGAGAATCAAAAATAACTCTACCATTGTAATAATCAACATGATGCGCATAACTGCCGATTGTGTCAGATGGATAAAATACACCATCAACATAGACGCCAGAGATGCCCGGAACATCATTATTTGTACCAACAAGTGGCGAAGGTGAAAATGAAATCCCGCTTTGCCAAACCCAGTTAGATCTAAATCCCTCCCAAGCCTGACCAGAGCTAAATCTTGAATCAGTGCATTGTCTAAGTTTGCTATAATCATTTCCGTTTGGAGATTCCTCTCCTATCGTAACATTAAAATAGTTTCCAATATCTAATAAGGCCCAATCAAAATATTCAACTAATCCATCCTGAATATCATCATTCAGAGTGTATTTTTGTATGTCATTAATATATTGGAGTTTTCTATAGTTAGACATTTATAATATCACTAATTAGTTTGCTTATCTCTGATTGTTTCCCATTAAATGCTCTGGTTATAAAGTTGTTGTCAGTAGTACCGGAAAACCTTGGGTCAACTCTAAACACGCCACCAGCTTTCATGCTACCTCCACCGGCTCTTCCATCGGTCGAGGGAACATACTGATAATTCGTAACTATGGCTTCGTCACCCCTTGTCAACAACCAGTTCAACCAATGTAGATCAACCCCCTTTTCAGTTACAACATGACCATCTGGAAGCGATAGCAAGTTCTGAAAATCTTTTGGCTGAAAGTTAAAATCAATTGAACCTTTAAGTTTTTTATCTATTTTTTTTATATTAATTTCTGTTGACTCAACTACTGCGGTGATCACCGAAGCAACAACTGAGTCACCTTGACCTCCCCTTAATCCAAATTGAGAATTAAGAGAGTTTGGTAGTCCTTCTGACCTAAGAGAATCTATTTCTGGCTGAGAACCCACCCAAGAATAAACACTCTCTTTTAATTTTCCTATAAGTCTTTGTTTTTGTCTAGCAATGACACTGTTTATGTGATCAGCTATTGCTTGATTAATCCTAGCTTCTATAATATCAATTGGGTCAGTCAGTTTAATTGAAACCATAGTTATTCCCAAAAACAAGCAAAATATCTAGACTGACCAATACCCATTGGAAATGGTTCGCCCTTTTTCTGAAACTTAAATTCTCTCAAATCTGATATACCCTTGTGTGCTACAAGATGAGTCGCTCTTAATATCTTCGGTAAATCTGTCGCAAAGAAAATAGTTTGAATTCCTCTATCTGGAACAACAAGATTTCCACCGGGATTTACCCAGTTTTTACTATCCCAATAAACCTTCACTTTGATATCTTCTATTTGTTCTACTTCTTTAAATGTCTTATTACCCCTTCTATAATCACCACCGGGACGACGATGAGGATTTATAGAACGATTATCTGGAATGTTGTCATAAGTATTATCAATTACTTCAATCTTCTCTATATATACCAATTGACACGTAACACCAAATATATTAAAAGTGGAATCAACAACGTCGTAGTATTTTTCAAAAACACTATTAGGAATTGTAATTGGCATAATTTACCTTAATTAACTGTATCACCACTGTAATATCTAACATCGTCCATTCTATACTCTAGCCTAGTAAACAACGTACCAGAAGGTATAAAGGAGTTTAAATCTGGATCTCTTTTTTTAGTGGAAGCAGATCCAGTGTTAGTCTGAAAAACCACTAAAGATCCATTTTTTATAGGGTTTGAGCCGTTTATAGGCTGTAAAACATCTGACATTTTTCTCTCCGGTTATATGTTTTAGTTAATACTTACCCAACTACTGCCATTGGCTATTACTAATGTGTTTGTATCAATTATAAACGCCATGACTCCTACCTGATCCGCCGATATATCGTTGTCTGTTGCTGTACTAAATGTTGGGATTGCAAAATTACCACTATCATTAATTATTTGGTTTACGCCATCAATATCATCAAATCTTAAAGGTCTAAATGTTGGAAAATCACTTGTACACCCACAGTTTCCAGAAGGTCCAGCGAATACTCTAGATGGTGGCTGTTTCCTGAAGCCAAAGTATTCATTCACAATTCCGCTTAATTGAAACAATTCTTCCGTATTTGTATCTGGTATAAAATCTGTCTGCTGAAAAGGTATTGTTTGCCTACCTCTCACGGCAACGTTTTCACCAGAAAACATAATTCCAGAATCTCCAACAATAATGCCAGAAACATTAATTGAAGAATCCTCTTCTTCTCCTCCGACATCAATGGTGTATTGAGGTTGCGACCTGTTAATTCCAATCCTGCTGGTTGCCTTATCCCATATAATAGATTGAGAATAATCTAGTATGTGATTGTTTCCCCAAAAGGCAATCCCGCTTCTCTCCGGGCGACTGAAGTTTTCAATACCATTAGCCGAAAAAACAGAAAATTCTCCCGGATATGTTACGTAAACCTCTTTCACGCCGTCTGGAAAATCAACTAAACCATTGCTGCTAGAACTATTAAATGGGTTTCTTTCTAGTTTTTCTACAACTCCGTCAGTTTTATATACACCAGATCCTATTTCATAACTAGTTCCATCAGAGATTGCGTAGAACATATTGTCTCCAGAACTATATACCGAAGAAAATCCTACAAAACCCCTAGCAGCCTCGTCTAGAGAAAAATCTCCAGCGCCAGTCGTGCGACTGATTTCTTTAATACGATCATTTAATATAAAATTTGACATTATGTATTTCTAATTATAGCGCAGGTCCAGAGTTAAGTGAAATAGGAGTAGGGATACCGGACGTTGATCCCGGCTCATAGCCGTAACACACTAATTCATTTACTTTTGCGTCTACGTAATCGTTATCGTCAGATATTGTATAAAACGTAACTGTTCTTAAAGCGTTTCCATCGTCACCCTCTTTGAGAACTGTTCCAACAGAATTTATCTCAAAGTCAGCGGCGTCGGTATCAGAGTTTCTGACATTACTATTACCCATAGCTATGTAGTAGTTATTCATAAAAGTGCCGCTAGTAAACGTTACTTTGAATTTACCCTGACCCGTTCTTTCAAGCTGATGGATATTATGATATGAATTAATTGTTGGAGGATCTGTGGTAGCGTCAAATTGTAGCCAAGCCTTTGCTACCCCATGAAAACTTTCTACCGAAGAATTATCTTTATTGAAGATAAGATTCCCAGAAGTTCCGATTAGAATGTCGTCGTGATCTCCCTCGTAATTAAACCTTATACCCCTATCGTCTTTAGGGTCGAGGGAAAGGTCAGAAGCGCCAGAGGCATTGATCCAGCTAGTACCTAGCGGCAAGTTATCTGTCATAGCCCTAGTACCGTCAATGCTTAGATATTGGGTATGAGCATTATTGCTTGCATGTCTATCACCAAGTTCATCATGGTTAATCCCACCGGGACCAAGCCAAGGTCTAGTCTGTATCTGGGTTTGCTCTGCTTCTACTGGACAATTTGGAAAAATGATACCCGACTCTGGAATAAACATACCAGATCCGCCAGCAGCAATAGAGGCTTTAACAGCCTTGAAGAATGGAAATTCTACCTGCGTATCTCCGCTCGCAACAATCTTGTTAATAGAATACGCCACATTCTCCATATTCTCTCTTACGTCGGCAGCAGATATAAGTCCAGCATTGTTGTCAGGAATTGCGCACTTAATATTATTAATCAATTCACCAGAGTTAAGCTGAAAAGGTGTTCTTGAATCGCAAGTCATTATTTATCTCTCCTAATAATTAAAATATCCACCAGATCTGTGGTCTGTATTGTTTCTAGTTATACCGTCTGCGCCGGGAGCATAAGGACCAAGAATTGCATGTCCAGCAACGCTACTTCCGGCCCTATACTCTAGTAATAAATGTTCATATTTTTCACATAAGTCTTTGTAAAGGATTGTTAACGTCTGAGTAACTCCTCTCAAGTCAATGGCCGAAGGGCCGTCTTTAATTGATATTGCGTTTCCAGATTCGCTACGTATCTCACTACCTATAATTATACACGCAGCGCGCAAGCAAGACAGAGTTATAAAGGCATTGTCTTTTGTTGCAGAATCCGTAGGGTCTGGAGATAATCTACATGACTCTACATTTACCTCGTATATATTATTAAAATCAACGTTCATAATCATTAGTTGAGATGCGACCAATATAGATGTCTCAACTCTATCATCGCTATACTTATAACTACTTGAGTCTAAGTCATTAACCAAATGCCTGACTATAGTACCCATTTGACCTTGCCAACTCATAACTACCCCTATAAATTACAATGGACTTGAAAACTGTGAATATCCGTATGGAATGTTCCGCTTCCACCACCTAAATATACTTTTCCTTGCAATTTATACTTACCAACTTCATCTAAATCTCCCGCGACAGCATCGTAATACATAACTCCAGAAACAGAACTTCCGTCGTCAAGTCTCAAAGCAGATCTGTTTATTACGGTATCGCTAGGTTTTCTAAAATCTACCTGAAGCGCTGTTGCTCCAGATATATTAACTAGGTCTGATCCATCCTTAACGGTTAGGATAAATCTAGTCCCTATATCATTTTGATGAATTTCGCTAGGCATTTAACTTTCCAGTGTAAATTCTGATTGTTGATTTATATAAACGTCTAATGTTTCTTCTTCTTGTATAAACACTTCTTTTGAAAAAGATTTATCTATAAAAATAGTAAATTGAACATCATCACCATTGTAGGTCTCCGTCATCTCTTCTGACGTACACAGTGGGAATTCGTTGAATGTACTACCTACAAACATTAAAGTGCCGGGTCATTAATGGTAACATCTGAATTAAGTGCCTCTTGAGCCTGCTGCTTCGCAACCCTAACTTCATAAGCCCTAACGTTGTTTGCTAGAAACTCTCTAACCATCCTGTTACCAAACTGCGCCAATGTCTCTGGATTATCTATCATCCTGTTGTTGGTCTCGCTTTCTTCTTGACTGTCATCAAAATCTGGATTAGGTAACTGTTCCGGTCTATTGTAGTTAGCGGCAAGCGCTCCAAGAACCCTTAAAACATCTGCGTCTGCGATTTCTACTGAAAACTGGGCCATTATATTTTCTCCTAATAAAATATTTTTGTAGGCTTTTCCTAACTACTTATACACTATTTTAAATATTTTTTCTTTTATCTTTGAGGTAGATATTTCTTTGGTGTAGGGTATATAAACTAAAAGTATGTTTTGTTCTCGTAACCACTCTCTCGTAAAACCCATCTGTTTGTAGTAATCCCTACAACACCAGTCGTCGCCTATTGCTATTATGTCTGGTTTTACAGAAAGTATTGCGGGTTTACTGTCAGCGCCCCCTATGTTTTCTATTATATCAATCTCGTTGTCATAACTTTTGATGCTTGTGTGTCTTTGCTGATATGATAGGATCGGAGCATAACCCTTGTAGGATTCTACAAACTCGTCTGTATTTAGAGACACTACTGTTTTACTAGATAGTTTTTTGCAGGATTTTAAAAATTGCATATGTCCATAATGAAAAAGATCAAAAGTACCACCTGTATAAAGTATCATTTCTTAAACACCTCTACAAAATATGGCACTAATATATTAGACATCTTCCAGCCTAACAAATGATGAAATATACAATCCTGCTTACATAATCTCTGCATCGACCATGTTGGCAGGTTGTGAAAATCTGGATCTGACGGGTAAAGCGAGTCGCCTATATTATAGGTTGATGAGCATATTTTATTATTTGGATATTCACCCATTTGGTTGAAGGGAGGTTCTACAATGTACTTTTCGTAATTTTTATCTTTCTGCATAAAGAATGTTAGGAGATGTTCGTCATTTATTATTCTTCTGTCC
>Ga0070749_10000854_pt1 | contig 20641 bp, 27 predicted proteins | sample VirMetDEL_Nov_18_FD_75180 | JGI IMG/M metagenome (GOLD analysis project Ga0070749, IMG submission 75180) | Aqueous microbial communities from the Delaware River and Bay under freshwater to marine salinity gradient to study organic matter... | ecosystem: Environmental > Aquatic > Marine >...
GGGGCAACGGCTAAACGTGCGGAGCAAGGGAGCGTTTTTGCAGGGGGGGCCGGTAGCAGGGTATCGGGGGGGGCCGTTTGGCGGGTTATAGGCCAATACAGGCAGTCTGTGTTGCAGTGCAACAAACCACGGCCACAAAAAAGCCCCCCGCAGCCGGGGGGCCGGGGGGCTTGCGGCAAGGTGCCGCTATTGGCGGGGGCTGTTTACTTGGCAGCCTTGAACGCGAGGATGCGATTGCTGATGGCGCGATCCGTCTGACGGATAACGCCACGCGGACGCGGCATAACCTTGCGCTTGTGCGCTTCGGTGATCAGCTCGCTGTACTTCATCGTCTTGCCACGCTGCTCGGTGACGATCGCCACGATCTTCTCGATCTTGCTACCCTTGCGCGGCGTCTCGGTGCCGATGGACACCGTGCCTTCCTTCTTCGGCACATCGGCGGCGCTGAGCTTCACTTCCTTCGCCTTCTTGGGCGCGGCAGTCTTCCCGCTCTTGCCCTTCTTCGCGGCAGGCTTGGGCGCAGGGGTCTTGGCCTTCGCCGTCGTCTTGGGTGCGGGGTTGCTTTTGGGCGGAGCCTTGACAGGCTTCGTCTTCACCGGCGCGGGCTTCTTGGCGGCGGACTTCTTGGCGGACGTGGACTGCATGTTTTCGATCACTGACTGTTCGCTTGTAGACATTGCTTTCTCCTTACTACGGTGGCCTCGCTTCGGTTTGTACTCGCCAAGTGCCGCCATCACGCCGCGAGGCACGATGCGTTTCGGCAGCGACTTCAGCGTCTTCATGAACTGCTTGGCATACTGATCGGTCATCCATTTGCGGATGCCCGCAGGACTGGCAGGGTGCGGGCATTCCTGCCCGGCTATCAACCAGCCTCTTAGCAAGCTCCATGCTGCCGGCCCCTCCACACCGCGATGGGTGCGGAGCAGGGCCAGCATTTCTTTCTCAACGGCTTTGCTCAACATAGCGGCTATGTCCGCTTGTATTCCCGGATCGTCACCTTCATGCCGCTATTGATCAGGTTCTGGACTACATTGCGTGACAACCAACTGCCGACGTCGTGGTCGATGGTGTTGAAGGCTTCCAGGATCTTGAATACCTTGTCCCCCATCGCGTGTCTGTCGTGGGCCAGTACCAAGCGGGGTTCGTTGTTGATGCGTGTGCGCGTGTTCATTACTCGTCTCCATAAACGTAGTTGCTGATGTAGTACAGGGCCTCAAGCTCCTCTTCCGCCGGGAAAGGGTAAAACTTGGTGCGCCGGATTGAACGCGTCAATAAAAGAAATTCGTACAGCTCCTTCTCAGCCCCGAGCACATCTGGCGGGATGTGTATGATGCGTAGTGTCAGCGTAGTGGGGATCATGATGCCGTTGCAGGTATTCTTGGCCATGTCGGTTCTCCAATGTGTGAGTGAGTGGAAAGGGGGGCCGCTATGCCGCAGCCCCAACGTGTAGCTCTTCGACTGCCGTGGTCAGGTAGTGCCGCGCCTGATGCAGCGACCGAACAACCGGCATCTGCAAGATCTGCGCTTGTCTATCCAGCGCCTCCGGCGGCAATCCCCGTGCGTAGGCCGTCCACCCGAAATTGCGCGCCACCCTATATCCTTGCAGAGCGCGAGCGCGCAGCAGTAACCAGCGGAAGAACCCCGGACAGCCGAGGCATCCGGCGATCGCCGCCATGTTCGCCTTGCGATGCATTTCCTTGACGGTGACGCTGACAATGTAATGCCCGCCACGCCAGTCAGCATTGCACCCGTACGAAGCTGAATAGCCGACGATGCCAACGGAGTAGCCGGCTGTCATCAACTCCTGCGCTAGGAAACATGCCGTGGCCCCCTGCCAGAACAGCTCCTCAGCCGGGACATTGCACAGACCGCCCAAGGGCACCGCTATAACGATACGCTTCGGCGGGGTGTTGGCCTGCACCATTACGCGTCGCGATGACCGCCACGCCTTATCCATGTCCCCCGCGTAGATCCGGTCCATGTGCACTTCGGTTCCGAAGTCGGATATCGTCTTCACCTTCTTGCGGCGAACGGCGGTTATCTTCACGGCATTCCGCATTTCGCGGAAGCAGTTTTCGATGTGCGCGGCGATCTCCGGGGAGCCTTCCCGAGCATAGCGCTCAATAGTGGGCGCTATGTCTTCCTGCCTCGTGCTCTCCGGCAGTCCGAACCAGTCCGGGGGTTCTTTCGACAGCAGCTCAACTGAACGGTAGCTATATGGATCGAGCCGCTCCAGACTGTAGTCTTCGTTGAGCAGTTCCTCCACGGTGTGGAAGTGGATGCCTTGCGCGTAGAGTTCCTTCGGTGTGTATTTCTTGAAGCTCATGACAGCGCTCCTTTCAGGGCGTCGATCGCGGCATGCCGCTCGCGGTCTTCCCAGTCAGTGAAGTAAGCCTCGTTCCAGTAGTCCATCCCGAAGCCGTGTTCCTGCTTCAGCTTGGTGAAGTCTTTCATGACGCGGGTGGAGACCACTCGCTTCATCTGGAGCCGAGCGATGTAGGTGCGAAGTTCCCGGCCCCATCGCAGCACCTCGGGGTCGACGATGGCTTCCTCCACCTTGTCGTCGTAGGTAACGTGCATGATGCCGGCCCGGAAACGGTCCAGCGTCGCTCCGTCAAGCTGCTCACGGATGTACATGCTGTCACCGCCGTGCCCGAAGGTGTTGGCAGCCGCCATGCACACGAAGTCCTTGTGACGTTTGACAAGGGGCTTCTTGTAACGTTGCGGCACGAAGAAGTGGTCATTGGCCAGCGCCTTGTTCAGGAACGTCAGCGTGTTGCTGTCCGCGTTGTCCATTTCGTCCAGCAGGAACAGACCGCCGTTTTCATACAGGTCGATGAACTGCGCCATGACATGCTCGAACCGCCCTGCCGCGACGACCGGGAGTAACCATCCGGCCAGTTGCGTTTCGCTCATACCGACGCTGCACGAAATGCTGGCGAAGCGAAGCTTCAGCGCCTTGGCCACCTGCTCCGCGATGTACGTCTTGCCGCATCCAGCCGGCCCCACTAGCAGGATGTTCATGCGGGAGGCTGCGAGGCGGACGAGCTTCTCGAAGTATGCGGGCACCACGCCCTCCACTCTACCCATACCCTTGCCGTTGATGCGGATTTCGATGGGGCGTGCTACTTCGGCAAGCGTCAGACACTTCTTGGTCAGATTAGAAATGAGCTTGGCGATCTCCGCTTCGCTCTTGGCCCGCACCTTGTCCACCAGTTTGGACACGGAGCCTTCAACCTGCTCCAGATACTTGCGTGCGCCGTCCTCGGCCGTGAAGCGGATGATGGCGTCGGCGTCCTGGAACTGCAACCCGTCCGGAGTGCCGGTCTTGGGGGGCGCGATGTCGATGCTGTGGTTCAGGATGGCTTGCGCGCAGCGGTCCAGGCGCTCCAGCGCTCGGTCTCCGGTAGCTGCGTAATTCTTCAGCCACGTTACGAGCTGCGCGCTGTCCATATGCGTCGGCTTCTTGTTGCCGCACAAAGCGCTGATGGCGCGGAGCTGGAAGATAGTGTACTGTGCCAGACGACGGTCGATGTTCTCAGCAGTGATGATCTGCGTTGCCATTGTGTTTCTCCTGTTGCGTGTGTGTTGATGGGGGCCATCCATGGCCGTCAGTGTCCTGTTACAGCGCGAGCGGGTCGATGCCCGCCGCTACTACCTGATAGACGTGCGGAGTGCGCCGTCGGGCAAACGAAACCCAACAGGAGCGCCCATCGGTGAAGCCGTGGTGCCCCTTGGCTTCCTTCGCCTTCAGGAACGCTTCAGCAGCGTCTTCGGTGGGGAACCAATAGCGGCGCCCCCGGCCCTGCACTTCGGTGCATTCGTATGGCTTCTTCATGACAGCACCTCCATGATTTTCTCAACTGCATACGCCCCGGAGCGGGACAGGCTGATGCGATAGACCTTGCGGTCGACCTTGAACGTGAACCCGAAAGGTTTGCCGCATGGCCGTAGAAACTTGGCCTTCGGCTCCACCTCCTGAAGCGCGACATCCATCACGAAACCGTACTCGGAGAGCAGCGCCGGATCCGGCTCCATCTGCCATCCCAGGTACAGGTTGACGAGCAGATGCTGCATACCATGCGCAACGCTGATGGCGCTGGGGTTCTGGTCGGCGAAGCGACGCCCGGTGTGTTCGTAGTTATCCATGACTACCTCCCGCAGTCGGTCTGGATGGAACGGATGGTGTGTTCAACGGCTTCGCTGAACGTAGACACCTTGAACGCGAAGCCGGTGGACTCCCTGCCGTAACCTTGGTTATACTCCACGCTGACCGCATAAGACAGCGGGCGCTTTGTACCCATCGGCACTATCGTCTGGATGTGGACGCTGCCTTCACGTCCGTGGAACTTGGTTTCAAATGGCGTCCGGGCTTCGGTGAGCGCCTGGAAGATGTTTTGAAGACCGCTGAGCTGCGCATTGCGGATAACGGTGATGACTGAAAGCATGTTGGTTCTCCTAGTGTGCGTGTGTGTTAAAAAGGTGGGGAGCCGTTTCCAGCTCCCCTGTTACCTACTTCCGCTTCTTGCTGCTCTTGGACTTGTGCTGCAAGTACAGCCAATCAACGGAAGGACCGATGTCAACGATCTGGCCCCAGTCCAGTATCCAGTCTTTCTTGGTTCGAGGGATGTATACCCGAGGACCACAGCCGTAGTCCAAAGTGCATTCAATCAAAATACCGACGTCGTTGTCAGCGTCGTCCCAGCAGACTTCTACGAATCTTCCAACGGACTGCCGGATTTGCTTGCGTGTGATCTTCTTCATGGCGAACTCCTGTGTGTGTGTATGTGAACGTTGATAGTATGTGCAGCATTGATTGATTGCCAAGGGATCGTGATGCTGCGCCACTGGCAGGGGCTGACCATCACCTACGGATGCGCTTGTCCTGCCACCTTGTTTTCTTTTTCAGTTCCGGAGGGGAGGGGTTCGCACCGTGGCTGTCCGCCTTTGGTTGCTGGCCCCGTTTCTAGCGCCACTGTTACCAGTGTCGCGCCGCGCCGTTACTTACTGTTCCTTGTGGACTCCGTGCCCTGTCGCCTTCTCGGTCCTGAACGCTGATGCGCTGGAATGCGCGTGCGTCGGTGCTGGACCTACTAGGGGCGATTGGTTGTGCGCCGGTTGCCCTTACCCCGCCGGCCCTGCGGCCGGACTTCCATGTGGCCCTCAATATATAAGGTATAGCGCCCCGCTACAAGCCACTGTAGCACCTTTTTGAGAGCCTAAATGGATCAAGTACTTAGCTTCGCCGGGGGAGCTGGGAACGGGGGGGCCGGGGGGCTTTGGCCCGCGTTTTGCGCCCTTTGGCCCCCCGGTGCTAGGTAAACAGGTCCAGTTGATGGGGTGCCGTTGCGCTGTCGCCGAACAGATCCATCTGGCGCTGCTCCTGATCAACGTAATGCCTGTCCGGTTCGGCAGCATGATCGCGTGCCTGCGGGAGATGCCGTAGCACGGCGCGATACTGCGCTTCGACGAGCGCAAGGTAACGACGCAGATCACCGATGTCGTCCAGCACGCCTTCCGGGCGACAGTCTTCGATCATGGCTTCGAAGATGTCATAGCCGTGCCCGGCAACCTGCGGCTCCAACCGATCCCACTTGCGGGCCAGCATCATGAACGCGCCTATGCCGCCGCGCTTGCGCCAGCTATCGCCGTACTCTTGGTTCTTCTTGCGCAGAATCTCCGCGTCTTCCTTCAACAGCTGCTCCAGTACATGATAGAAGTTTGCGTTAGTCATCTTTGCCAGTCTCCTTCAGATAGTTGAGGGCGAGTTCAATGTCATTGACTGCCATCAGCACTTTGCGCTGCGCTTCGTCAAGACGATGAACAGGCAACTTCGGGCGCAGCCGGCCGAGTTGCTGAAATTCTTCGCTCATCGTCCACAGTTGATGCATCCACATCCTGTATAACACTTCGACTTCGTGGTCTGTAGGTCTTTCTAACAGAAGCATAGGATTTCCTCCGCATTTTCCACTGTCAATTCCAGCAGCAGGTGCCGGGCATTGATGATCTCAGAGTCTCGTTCCCCGAAGATCTCTTCCTTGATCCAGGTGTTCAGCAGAGCATTCAGCGCCTTTTGCACCTTGTAGAAGATGCTGGATGCATAGGTGTTCCCCGCTGCGATCTCCATGAGGGCGAAGTACAGCAGTTCAAATAGATCTGCCATCTTCAGCACAGCCGTTTCGCGTTCGCTGAGCCCGACTATGTAATCTCGCACTCCGAGCTCCACCAACACCTGATCTTCAAGATTGTCGAGCGCCGTCTTCAGTTCGGCGCTTCTCCACTTCGCCGATGCCGGGGTGTCGCCGGTAATCAGCTCGGGGAGGTCATGCACTGCTGCCGCCATCAACAGCTCTCGACTGGCCCGTCTATTGGTCAGGAATTCGCAGAGCAGGATGACGCCCAACGTATGTCGCCCGATCGTGTCTGTGGTTTTGTAGACCACATGACACCGATTTACGTGCGACGACTCCAAACACATCGTCAATTGCTGTAGTGTCATCTGTTGCACCATGTCACTTCTCCTCAAGAAAGCCAAGGTATCTCTTCGCTGCACGGATCCAATCGATCGATGCGCGGCAGTTGTTCAACGGCTCCAGCATTTCGTTCCCCCGAGCGCCGAGTTTGCGCAATGTCCAAGCCCCCACCATCGGTATTACCACGTCAGGGAAGAAAGGGTTCTCCCAACGATGTTTTGGGGGTGGGAGATACAGGCTGCTCCTGTCGACGCACCGAATCTGAGAGTCAACCCATGAGAGTAGCACCTCCAACTCGAAGTCGAAGACGGCGGCGGAGTGCACAAGTGGATGCGGGATGACCCGGTCTTCCGCAGTCGGTTCGTAGACATCTTCGGTCAGCAGCTCTTCATACAGCAGCATCATCGGCTGGAAGGTTGGGTTGTCCAGATAGACGTGCATGCTGTCACTCACCTGCGTGTAGGTTCCGACGCCGGCCAGAAGCATCGCCGCCATGTACTCCTGCAAGATGCTGAACTGGACTACATTGGCCCCGTATGCCCCCCAGATCAGATCATTGCTTCGACAGCATACGGTCATGTTCAATCGACCATCCCGCACCTTGAGCATGATGAGATCGTTGCATGGGACGTCTTTAGATTTGAGCCCGAGATCAAGTCGTGCGTCCCAAATGCTGAGAACAGCCTGCCTGGAATTGACGTCGTCGCTCAGCACTTTGATCGCGTCTTTGATCTGATCTCGGCCGAAATGCGTTCGCAGACGATGTCCATAGGCACCGTTGAACACAACGCCGTTATCGCTGTACTGAGCGATATTGCTGTTGAAGTAGCGCAGCAATGCCACATCCTGCCGACCAGACAGGATCCACAGCGCCTCCATCAAATGGAAGAACGGATTGGCTTTGCGCACTACCCAGTCCAGCACTCGGTGTCGTGGGTTCAGATAGTGCGTGACATACGGCCCCACGAATTCCAGTGTCTCCATTCCTCGGACCCCTATGGTGCGGAGTGTAGCTCTGTATCTGTGGTTCTTCTGCGCTACGTCGATATTCTCCAGCGCTTGATACAAAGCATGGTAGATCGATGTGGCTTCTATCTTTATCATGAGACGTCCTCCTTATCAGTACTTGAGTTTACGGGCTAACTTCTTGATGTCTGAAGTCAGAGCTGCGTTCGTCTTCTCCAGATCTTCCCAGGTGAGCTCGACTCGCCTGCGAAAGCCAGAGCTGCGATTGTGGCCCCCCACGTCTTCAGGGTATGCTCCGGGGTTCCCGATCCCGAGCAGAGGAGCGATCTTCTTCCAATTCCGCTTCAGATCTTCCAGGTGAAAGACGGCATCCGGCTTCTGAGCTAGAATCTTCGTGTTGACAGCGTAGTAGTTCCACATGCAGCGTTCTAGCTTCGACAGTCGTCCTGTGGGCATCATTCCGTTGTCAATCAGGAACTCGTGATCAATGACTTGAAAAATTCCCATCATGCTACCGATGCACGGCAGAGGTGCACGCACCACCAATACGACACGCTTGAATTCGAAGTCTGACAGCCGCTCTCCGACATGGATCTTGCGCCCGCGTCTGTCCCACGGTTGCATCGGATACCAGTCGGAATCCGTATGAAAGTAGTGTGAGCTGGTGCCAGCACGCCCCACGGCTTCGTGTTCCACCGGGATCTCGTAATGCTTCATCAAGTGGCTCAGGTGCGTCGTTCCACTGCGCCCTGTGCCGGTTATGAGCAGTTCGCGCTTGATGCGCCTGAAACGCTTCGGCAACGGTCGCACTCCCCACTTCTGCGCAGCGGATCGTTTGGCTAGTCCAGCCGGATGCACGATAATCTCGCGTCCCTCTAGATGGGGGGCTTGTTCCGGGGTTATGTCTTCTGGGGTACGGATTTTCATGTTGTCTCCTAGACTTCCATCTCTGATATGGAAAATTGGAAGGCTTTGCGCCATTGAATCGTCACGTCAGTTCTGGTTTGCAGCCCTTTCCAGCTAGACTTCGACGTTTTCTCCACCACCTTGACGAAGTCAGGAAAGAACTTGTGCAGCCGATGGGCTTGCTCTGCTTGAAGTTCAGGGGTGCGATAGGTGCTGCACCCTCCTTTCGTCCCGCTGCCCCGTTGATTCCAGCAGTATTCATAAGACACCCTGTTGGGGAAGCCTCTGGTAAGCAACGACAAGGTGACATAGAAGTCTTCCATGAGCTTCATGGCGCTGAACTTGATTCCGAGGTCACGCAGTGTCTTGGCGTTGAAAGCGTAGGCATTCATCATGCGGGTGGCGTCGACGTATGGCTCAAAGACATGATTGTTGCCTTGGCGTGCACTCAGCCCCACGGCAACGAACTTATCCTTCGTCAGCCAACGCTCCAGAGTCGACACCATCTGTTCCATGGCCGCTCCGTTCTCGGAGATCCCGACGAGCTTTGTTGTTTTGCGTATGCTCGCTCGGCGGTAGAACAACATATCGTCGTCAAGCATCAGAACGTAGGGTTTGGCTTCCATGCTGGCCATGTCGATTATAGCCTGCCTCACCGCCGCGATCCCTGATACCTTGACTATGATGATATTGCTTGCCGGTATGCCCGCCGCTCTCAGCCCCTTCTGGTCCTCCGGGGGGCACACAAGATAAGTGTCGCGCTGAAGTCGCTTGCTGCTGGTAATGGCACGCCACGTCCACTGCTGAGCCAGCGTGGTTCGGCCTTTAGTTGGGATTGCTATCATCATGTGAGGTCTCCTATTGTCGTGGGCGGAACGTGGAACGCGGGCGTCCTTCGCCTTTCAGAACCCGCATGTACTTATCAAACTCGCACAGTGAATGCTCTATTTCTCGCAGATGAAACGCATATCCCTTGTGATGGGGGCCAAGGCGATGCTTTGCCAGTTGAAAGAGTACCTGCATCTCATCGATCCTAGCCGTCTTGAAACCTTTCACATGCAGCGGACGCCCATGGATGCGATTAAGTCCGCGGATCGCCCCCGGTCCAGGATTCGCCCAGGTATCGACGTCCCTGAATTCATACAGCCCGAGTTCATACAGATCGGTGACGACTTCGTAGGCTGTGAATCCGCCGAGTCCCGGCAGGGCGCTAAGTATATTCGTCGCATGCTCTGCGCTCAGATCTTCTTCGATGTCTCGAGCTACTTCCCCAATCTGATACCAGATCTTCAGCAGATTGTCAAGGACGTACAGATACTTCGGACCGGTTCGCCCCCCTGCTGTGATGATGTACGCGCCAGTGAAGACTCTTCGCTTGGCAGCTATCATGGCTTCCAGCTTCTGTTGCGCCTTCTTCTGGTAGCCGGCAAACGAGGTAACGAAGCCCAATACTTCTGCCGTCGCCGGTTCGTTGAAGGCGCGGTACATGATGATGTTGAATAGCTTCAGCACGCGGGGTTGCTGCGCATGGGGGAGCAACCATTTGAGCAGATGCAGGCTTACACGATCCAGCCTGCGGTAGACGTTGGTGAATTTGTACTTCTGCATGATCTGGTCATCAGTCCAGGGGGCGCGTCGGCGCTGCACGAAACGCTTCACATAGATCTCGTGGCGTTCGTTGATCCAGTAGAAAAATAGGTCGGTCATCTCATCTCTGGTAGACACGGTCTATCTCCTCTGTGTATTTCTTCAGCACTTTGAACATAGCCTGTTGCCCCCGCTCCTTGCTGTTAAGCGCGCCGAGGATCGCGTAGTCGACGGTCTGAGAAGCCAGAATGTGATAGACGAAGACTTTGGTCTTCTGTCCTTGCCGCCATACACGCCTGATAAACTGATCGTAATCATCATAGTTCCAGGTGAGGCTGTGAAGGATGACTGCCTTGCCCCCGATCTGCAGATTCAATCCGTGGGACACCGATTGATACTGCCCTAAGAGCCACGGGTACTGTCCGGCATCCCACCCTTTCAGATAGCGCTCCATCTGTCGATGCGTCGTAGTTCCGTCTATGACAGGACCGTCACCCAGAACTTCCAGCAAACGATTTCTATCATGCGTGAACTCGAACGCAATCAATGCCGGCTGACCCTGCAATTCGTCCACCAGTTCGGCGACGGCCTCCGCTTTCTCTGTGTGGACGTCCTTAGCTCTGCGATCTTTCCCGTCGCCTATGTAGATCCCTCCATTGGCTACTTGCCGCAGCTTCTGTGTGAGGACTGCGGCGCTGAATGCCTTGATGCTGGTGCCTTTGAACTCCGCTACCATCTCCTCCTCCAGCTCACGATACAGAGCCATCGCATCGTCAGGTAGCTGAACTACTATGTTGCGCTTGATCAGGGGCGGCAGCTCCAGCACATCTTCGTCGATACGATGCACGAGGGGCGCAATCAGCTTGTAGATCGTCTGCTCATGCGAAGGTTTTTCCAGCTTGTATCTGAAACCCCCGAAGCCGGTTCGCACGAAGAACCGACTTATGAACTGCGTCTTGTACTGTCCCAGGGTAGCGCCCCCATCCAGGATGTAGATCTGCGCAAACAGATCTATCAGGTGATTCGGTCGCGGGTTGCCGGTCAGGATGTATCGGCGCATGAAGGTGTGCAGCATCTTGCGCAGCGTCTTGAAGCGCATTGACGCTGAGTTTTTGAACTTGCTGCTCTCGTCCACTACCAGCATGTCGAAACGAACATTGTTGCGACGCTTGCGCATGATGTCCCATAGCCACGGAAGACCTTCGTAGTTGATGATGAAGACTTTGACGCCATTCTTGAACGCTTGCTTCAGCGTCTCTTCGTTCTTGGTCTTGCCGTGAAGAATCTGCACCTTGTATGGCAGCTTGAACTTCTCAAGTTCCTTTGGCCAGACGCGATAGCAGATCTGCTTCTTGGCTACTACCAACAGCGTATCAACGATGCCTTCTTCCTCCAGGATGTTGAACACGCCGAGCGTCATGAACGTCTTGCCCAGACCGGGGGCTGCGAACAATCCCAGCGCGCACTGGCTCAGCATCTTCTCCATGGCTTCTATCTGGTACTCGTGGGGTGCGTACCCGCCCATCGCCAAGGCGCTCTTTGAGGATTTGGAGTGCTTCGTTGGCGTTCGTGTGGATTTGGACTTCATGACCTAAGGCCTCCAACTCTTTGTGATACTGCGCTTGGATCTTGCTCAGCTTGCCGCCCGGACGTTTGAACTCTATGAAGTAGATGCCGCCCCCCGGTAACAGCACGATGCGATCCGGCTCACCTTCGCCGCTGTACGGAGGCTTGAACTTGGGGACCTTTACCCCAAGTCGACGAGCCTCCCGCACGAAGCGGGCTTCTATGGTTTTCTCCTTCATGCTAGAACTTGCACGGTCCGCCCTTGGCGCGGCTATACGGACACCATGTACAGTATCGTCCCGGCTTCGCGGCGTGGCGTGTGTCTGTGAACATCGCCTTCACGCGCTGCTCCCACTTCATGATCAGCTTGTCGATGTCTTTGCGCGTGAAGGGATTGTCGTCATGTTGCAGCACCAGACGTTGATCGCTGTACCACGCTTCGCTGTAGACTTCGTTCACAGTGGGGTACTTGCACAGCACTCCGAGAGCCTGGAGTTCCAGTTGCAGCGGATGATCTTCCTTGAGATCGCCGGTCTTGAAGTCGATGGCCACGCACAGCGTATTCTCTTTGGAGAACACGGCTGCGTCAAGCTTCATACGCACCCAAATCTTGTCTTTGTCCGCAAAGTCTTCAGTAAAGCCCCGCTCGTTCAACGGTATCGGACGCCACCATCGATCGAACGCCCACATCTCTTCACAGATTGGATCAAGGGTCTTCAATTTCTGCATCTTCTCGGGAATGAGCTTGAAGGATGGCGGTACTTCATGCAGGCGATCTTTCAGGTAGTTCTCTGCGTCCTTGTGATACTGTTCCCCGCGCACAAGCGCCTTGCGATCTACTGGTTGCTTGGGCTGTAGCTTGTTGATGCGTTCGTACTTGAAACGCTGCGGACACTCCGTATAGTTTTTCCATGCCGAGAAAGACCATGCGCGAACGCTGGCTTCCTGAGGGACGGGGGCCGGATAATGCTCGGGCTTGATGTTCTCATACGGCATGAGCTGTCGAGCTACCATGTGCAATCCTCCATATCAGAGTAGTTAGTTTTGCTCCACGATCCGTCACTGAGGATCTTGAGGTCGAACTCCACGCTCTCCATTGCTTCGCGCATCAACGCCATTTCTTCCTTGCGGCAACCATAGGGGGCCTGTGATACCAGTTCGTCGTGAACCTGTAGCAGGATCTGACTGCGCTTGCACTGTTCTTCAACACGACACATCGCTTCTTTGGTGCATTCGGCAGAAGATCCCTGGATGAGGATGTTGAGCAGCCGGTACTCGAAGGTTCGCAGTCGTCCCTTGATCACCTTTGGCTTCTCGCAATAGTACAGTCGGCCCCCCCATGTTCTGATCGGGAGGTTGTCGGCGACGAGTCTGCGGATCTCCTGCTGCAATTCTCGTATGCCGGATAGAACCTTGAGGAACGCCGCCTTCAGCTTCATCGCTTCTTCAACGGTGCAACCGATGCGTTCAGCGCATTCAGCATTGCTCAGCCCGTACATCAGCGACAGAAACAACACCTTCATCGCATAGCGTCCGATGTGGATGCCGGTGTCTTCTTCGATCATCGCCCGCGTGATGTTGTAGCAGTCTATTCGCGGGTCCTCTTGGTACTTGCGCAGGAATGCTCCGCCTTCGAAGTGCGCCAGAATGCGCGGCTCCTGCTGGCTGTAATCTCTCTTCAGCAGCACGAATCCTTTCTCCGGGACAATGTACTTGCGCATGCGCGGCAGCTCCAGTCCCGGGATCTTCAGCGCGGCGATCAGCTTCTGGAATCGTTTGATGTCCTCTGGCTCAGGATTGCGATTCAGGTTCTGAAAGTTGGGGTCGGTGCTACTCAGTCTTCCAGTCTTCGTACCGCCCTTTTCCTTGATACTGCGCCCGCGCACCTGATGAAAGCGCGGGTATATGCGCCCGTTGCCGCTATAGTCCAGCATCGCCAGCCACGGTTCGACGAAATTGGTAAGCGTATGCTCGTAGATGCTGTGCAGATCCAGAAGATCGAGCAGCGTTTTGTGCTTCTCAGCCAATACTATGCTCAGATTGTCTCGGCTGGTACTGATGTTCCCCTTGTCTGTCAAAACCCAGTCCCCCGGCGCGACGATCTTCTGCTGCTCGAGAATCTTGGCGAGCTGTACTCCGCTTGCCAGATTGAACGCCGCGACTCCTAGCGTTTTGAAGATGCGCTGCTCCAGCATGTCCCGCGCTTTGCGGAATTTGATTGCGTCCTGCCGCAGTGTTTTCTCATCTATAGGCACCCCGCGTTGCTCCATGCCGTAGATCACCTTGGACGTGCGCACTTCGCGTTCGTATGCGCGCAGGAGACCTTCGTCGCTTAGAAGGGGGGACAGGAAGTCGAGCAGTTCGCCGGTCATCAGCACATCATCCTCGGCATACTTGCCTACGATGTTGCCGGGACACTCGGCAAGGAAATTCATATAGTAATGTTCGGCGTCTGTCTTGCTGTTCTGCCTATCATGTGCCCCCGGCACGTTTTTCAGGATCCAGTCCTTCATGCGGTCGCGTCCGGTAGCGGGGATACCAAGCCATTTCTCAGCGGACGGCTTCAAGCTGTAGGTCAGTTCACGAGGATTGTTCAGAAACAGCAGAAAGAGCGTGTCGTGGTAATCGTCAAGCCACGGCAAGCCGAGATGCTGATTCCACACAGCCATGTCAAATGCGCCGTTGTGAAAGCAGACGTCGTAGTCTCTGATCACCCGCTTCAACACTTCGATGGCATCGCGCTTCGTACAATTGTTCCCGGTCTTGTGCCCGAAAGCGTAGTAGCGCGGACGCTTTCCAGGCAGAGACACTGCGACCCCGATGGGCTCTGGGGGGTAGAAGGGGGCCGGCTTGATACCCTTCGTTTCGAAGTCGACAACGGCGGTTCTGTGTTTTTGGTATTTCACGGTGGCCTCCGTGGAACCTACGCTTCGAGCATTTGATTGCGCATCAGTCTCATGTACCTATGCGTGAGTCGGCGCACGAGCGCAGCGCGGTTCTGATGATCACGTTCATAGTGGATGCAGTCGAGAGCAAACCGGGTGTCCTGTATCTTCACGACGTCCTTCACGATCTCTCTCCAAGTTCTATCCATGAACGCCTTTGGGGTTTGTTTTTTCGTCGCCATGTTTTGGGCCTCCGTTGGGAAAGGGGGAGCCGCGTAGCATGGCTCCCCTGTTGATGGTCACTTGCGCTTGACGGACGTCCTCCCCGGCGGGGTGCGCTTGTTCTTGGCCGGCGGTTCATACAACGACACATCGGGCAGCTCCATGAGCGTCTCGAGTATGTTTTCCGCCTTCTGCTCCAACATCGTCAGCTTGTCATCGTCTTCGATCAGCGACTCGATCTCGAACTCCAGCCGGAACGCAGCCTTGTGCGGAACGATCGTGACCTTGGTGACGCAAGCCCAAAGAGGCACCTTCAGCACCTTGGTCGCCTTCTTCGCCGCCATGTTGTACTGTCCCATGCTGGTAGGCGGGACGCTGAGAATCCGGACCTCCGGTTCGTCGTCGCCCAGGTCGTCGGCTGCTATGACAGCCAGATGGATCTGATCGCGGCACGCCTTGCCGTCCCCCTGCAATGCACTGCCGAACTGATTCTGATCACAGGTGAAGCAGATGTCGTTCTGCTTGACCGGGGCTATGTCTTCCGGTTCCATCGAGTTCACCGACTCCCTGTCGCACGATGAGGACACGGCAAAGCAGGCGGGCACAGTGGGGTTGTCCGGGTCGAACGGACGATCGTAGTACGTCTTCCATCGAGCGTGGTTCAAGATCACCACCTCCAGCTCCTTGCCGAGGACATCACCGCCGACGCTGAATTGCCCGTTGCGGGTGCTGATGTTGCTGCCCCCCACGGGAGCCAGACGCTGCTCCTCCTTCTCGGCTTTCTGGCGGAGACGTTCCTTCCAATCGTTGACGTGACCGACCTCTGATCCGGTGCCACGCACCGCGATTGCCTTTGATGCCTTTTTCTTGGCTGCCATTATGCTTTACTCCTCTTCAAACGTATTGTGAGCGTTTCCAGCTTCAAAGGCTCGAGACCGGGAACGCTCTTGCCGGCCTCAAGTCGTGCATTGTATGCCGTACTGGACACTTGCTTTCGCAACAGATCAGCGGCCTTCATGCGATTGCGGAACAGGTAGTTCAGGAACGCTTCCCAGTCTTTGATGTTTGGTACGGTCTTCTCCTGGATGTAAGTCGTCGCCAGATCTGTCTTGGCCCCGCGCAGTTCCTCCTTCGTATAGGTAGACTCCAGCTCGGCGAACAGCTTTGCCAGTTTCTCGCGTCGGGGTTTCATCAGGCGCTCATGTTTGGCGTCCATTTCTTCGATCTGCATCTTCAGGCGAGCATACTCGTCGATCTGCTTCGCCATCGCCCTTGCCACTACCGTCTGCACCTTCTTCATGGCTTGGTTTCCTCCGTTCGCTGCGCTTCTTCGCGTAACGTCTCGAAGAACTCTGAGTTCAGAACGCACGTCGTGATCTGCGTTGCGGCCATGATTTCCTCTTTCGGATCAGGATGAAAGATGACCTTGCGATTGTGATCGCACGTCGGGCATACGCACCACAAAGTTCGGCATAGCGCGGTCAGCATCTCCATGTTGGCGTCCATCACGGCTTCGTTGATCTCATACAGCGAACGCAGATACACTTCCTCCGTCGGATCATGCGCGATCTTCTCAGCAGTCTCTCTGACGTAGCACTGCTTGAGCATGTCATCGGCCTCCAGATGCTGCGGCGCCTGCGCGTACATCACCTGCTTGAACACGGCGCGTACCATGCGGGACAGAAAACACATCATCACGGCGATCTCAGCGTCCCCCGGTTGCAGCTCCAGCAATTTGTGCCCGGTAGCCAGCTTGGGGGCGACTTTCTTCGCCACCTTCTTCAACACGGTGATAACAGTTTGTTCCAGCCCCGCTGACGCCAGATGCGCCAACCGCACGTCGTAGGTCAGCGAATGTGAATAGTGCCGAGCGACTTCCATCGCGTCTTTCTTATTCTGGTCGTTATCGTTGTGATCTGCCATAAAGCCTCCTGTAGATCGTGATTGCGATCAGCACCATCAAAGCGCTGATCAGGTAGCACAGTGAGTTCACAGCTTCCCCTTGGGGTAGCACCCCGCGCTCAGCGCCTTGACAGCGTCGCGATTGCCGACGCCGGCCATCAGGTTCTTGAGCGCCGCGTCACAAGCATCGCCGGTGTAGAACTGCTCTGTGATCGTGGCTATGCCGGGATTCACGCCCGAACCGAACGACAATACAATGATCAGTATGTAACTCATCGCTTCCTCCACCCAAGATTCTCAAGATTGAAGTCTTCGATCGCCTTGTTCGCTTCCGTCCTGCCGAAACGACTTGCAATGGCCATGAGCGACAGCGAGATGATGTTGTGTGAGTAGGGGCCATCCTTGGCCACGGCAGTTCCGATCGCTTCGCGCCACTCGGCAAGGGTTCGCGGTCTCTTGCGCTTCTTCACGGCATGAATCCGAGTCGCGTCGTGGACGCCGGCGTACTTTTGTCCACTACCGGCGCGGGGCCGGAGCAGGGTTTGCCCGCTGCCGCCATAGCATCACGCACGTCGGGGTTCTGGCACGCCATCGCCATCGCCGCTTCCTTCTCCCCCATGGAGTAGAGCAGCTTGACACGCTTGAGCCACTGACAATGCTTCTCCTGCGACGTCACGCCGAACGAAAACCCGAAACCGGCTCCGCTGCCACCGCCGGCTGCGCTCACCGTGCATAGATCTTCGCCAGACGTCACCAGTCCAGGCGCGTAAGCCATCGGCGCTTCGTCCTCCGCCTCCTGCACCACGCCACCACCGCCGCCGGTCATGCTGATGTTATTGGTGACGCCCGCGCTCGCGTATGCGCCCGCGCTCGCGCCCGCGACTGCGTTGGCATTCGCGGCATTGCTGCCGCCGCGTTCCGTCGCGTCCGCATTATCCATATACATTGCCAGCGCCAGCACGACGACTGCACCGAACAGGAACCATAGGAACCCACGATTGCTCTTCATGATGATGCTCTCCAGTTGTGTTGAACAGGTTGGCGCACTGCGCCGGCCCTATTGTGCTACAAGAATATGTCGCATGCAAGGGATGCTGCAAGGCATTGTTTCAGGGGGCTATCTTGCTGGATTTCCCGCCTCCAGTTGAGACCGGCATCATCTTGCGCACATCTTCGAAGTGATCACGCCACGCTCGCCAGTCGGCCTTCTTCCACTGATCAATGTTGCGTACAGCAAAGACCGTTTCTTGCACGCGACGGTTAGCCAGTTCGTAGTTCATTCGTCGCTTGGTCGTGAAACCGTAATGCTGCAACCATGTCGCCAGTCGCCGATTGGACACGCTATGCTCCCCGTACGGATCGAACAAAAGCGCAAGCATGGTGAGCGAGAACAGTCCCCCCTTGATCACGCGTCGGGTGTTGGGGTCCACCAGCACTTCGTCAGGGTTGTACTTCAGGGCACGCACGAAGACTTCTGCGTTGTTCTGCGCATCAGTGATCAAGACTTGCTTCGCTTCGGTGATTGGAGCCTGCCCTTGGGGATTGAACATACTTACGTCCTGCTTCAACAGGTGATACATCAGCGCGTCGGCGCCCCCGTTGGCCAACCATCGTTCGTACTCACGATAGAAGTCCGGAGGCAGGGGGTCGGTGTTGACGTGATTGACGAAGATGCGGCGGTCGGTGGATTCCATGTACAGCGCAGCCAGATGATTGGACGTGAGATAGTAGTTGGCCGTGTCGCGCAGCGTGAATGGATGTTCATATTTCTTGGATATGGTCACGGTTTTCTGCGTTATCAATGCCTTCAACTGGTCCGCCTGTCGTCGCTTCTCGGTGCCGGTGATCTCCTCACCCACGATGAATTGCTTGTCCACCAGCCAGTCGTTGTACTCGGAGTAAAGATGCTCCATGGAAATGGTAGCCGTGTTTCGATCGCCGTAGACACACTGCATCGTCTGACCGAGCAGCGTCTTTCCGGTGCCTTGCTGCATGCCGTAGCTCAGCACGGCGGTTGCCAGCTTCGCGCCGGGATGCTGAACAGGGTAGGCCAGCCATTCCAACAACCATCGGCGTTCTGTCTCATTCAGCTCTGGTGTGACGTGCGTGAACAGCTTTATGAACAGATCTACGCTGCCTCGCTTGGGGGTGGCTCCCCATCCGCGCCATCTGTTGTAGGAACGATCAGGCAGGACTTCAGGCTGTCCCGGTGCGTAGACGAAGCGCGCATAGGTGCGGCGCTGCTTCCATTCCAGCCAAGCGTCCAACGCTTTCTGCTCGACAGGCTTGCCGGCGGCGTTGAAGGTGATGGTCTTGTAGATGGCGGTCAGGTTGAGCGCGGACTGCCTGCTCAGCTTTGTGATGGTAGCGGCGTTGTAGATCTCGCCGATGTCTTCGACCATGAAGAAGAGTTCGTTCAGCTTGCGCAGAACGGTAGTTGCCGACATGGTCTCCGTCTCCAGATCAGCCAGAGCTGAGACAGGGTGTTGCAAAAGCCAGTCGTCCAAGCCCACCTTGCCCTCGTCTTGCGGCAGGTAGGTGATCAGGATCTTCGCGCCGAGTTTCTCGAGTTCAGCGCTCAGTGCGTTCAGTGCCTTCTGGACATCTTCTTTCAGCATTACATCACTATCGAAGATGATTCGAACGTTGCGGCCCTTGAACTGGATGAGCTCCATGTCCGGGATCAGTCGCAGACCCTTCTTGCGTGCCTGCCACGACCATACCCCACCGATGCCTACGCACGGTAGACCGTGCATGGTGCACGCGATGGCTTTCTTCTCGCCTTCGGTGATGACTATGTCGACGTCAGGGTTGCGATTGATCACCTCCCAATCCGTGATCGGCGGGAAGTACAGTCTTGGCACGGTGTCGGCCGGTTGCAGGTAGCGGAGCTTCTTGTTGGGATCGGCTTTGCGCGCTACGTCGTCTGTCAGACGTATACGCCAGAAGTCAGTCTTCTTGCCTGATGGATCATAGTACGGAATTAGGTAGCCCTCGGCTTCTACGTTCGTCAGCCTTTTGATTTCGCTGGATGCAAGTTGTTTGACCCCGATCTGCTTTATGATGTTCTTTGCCACGATGCCGCTGCGCTCCAGGTCGCAGAGCATCGCCGATTTCTTTGTCATACCGGCCTCCACTCAAGAGAAAGCGACCCCGTACGAAAGCTATCGCAGAGGGGGTCGAAGGGGCTTACTGGCAGTCTACAAGTGCAGCAAGAAATGAGTCATTTCGACGCATTGGTGCAAGACGTCTTTTTGAGCAAAAAATAACCGGATGCTACAAACGCGACGCCTAGCACTGCTACAGCATTATGTTACCGGGGTTTTAGGCCAGTGGCGTTCAACGCGTCGCTGCGGCTTCGGTTTTTTGTAAGTTCTTGTTTGGGGGCCATTAATAGCGTCTACATCAGGTGTTTCACATACCTCACATGCCTTTTGGGGGAAGTGATGTAGACGATGAGAGCCAAAAACAAGGGGTTTCCTTCCCTTTTACCTCACTTACCTCACTTCTAGAGTGGTAAAGTATTAAATAAAATGATGACGAGCCTATATAAAGGTAGTACTTTTCCTATGTGATGTGTGAGCATGTGAGGTAGGTACTTTTTGAGGCCGGGCACCATGTCCATCACACACCCCTGTTCATATCCGGGTTGCTCTGCTCTCGTGAGCGGAACACGAGGACGATGTGACGTCCACAAGGATGACTGGAAGAAACGACACGAGAAACAACGAGAGCAATCACACAAGAGGGGATATGACTACGAATGGAGGAAGGCGAAGACTGCGTTTTTGAAAGACCACCCTCTGTGTGAATGTGATACTTGTAAATCCTTACCACCCCCTCGTAGAAAAAGAGCCACCGCTGTTGATCACATCACCCCCCATCGTGGCGACAAGGTTCTCTTCTGGGACAGGAGGAACTGGAAAGCCATGTCACACACATGTCATTCTCGCAAGACTGCGATGATGGATGGAGGATTCGGGAATAGCAGACGAGTGACGACAAGTGAGCGTACAGAAGGACGAAGACTTGTCATCAGGAACGGAGTGAAGACATACGAATAATGTGTGCGATACGCAGCAAATCGGCTGATGGGGTAAGGGGGGAGAGCCTCTGCCGAGATCTGCTGGGCAC
>Ga0070749_10000858_pt1 | contig 20578 bp, 30 predicted proteins | sample VirMetDEL_Nov_18_FD_75180 | JGI IMG/M metagenome (GOLD analysis project Ga0070749, IMG submission 75180) | Aqueous microbial communities from the Delaware River and Bay under freshwater to marine salinity gradient to study organic matter... | ecosystem: Environmental > Aquatic > Marine >...
ATCCCAATCACCATCAGGGGTTTCAATAAATCCCTCTTTAACAGTAAAATCAGATGGTTTAGGTTCCTCTTCAGACTCAAAGGTAAAATCACAAACCCACCCTTTGTTTTCTTCAATCCAAAGTAAGATGTTTTCTTCTTTATCTTTTATTGGGTATCCATTTAGAATCTTAGATTCAAAATCTTCTTCATAGCTAGAATGGTCACCTAAATCATTATAATCAAATTCTAAAATAGGTTTGTCCATATTATCCGACTCAAACAAAAGAAAATGAAGTCTATCATTCACTGCTGGTTTGCCTATAACCCACATATTAGTATCAAAAGGGTAGTAATTCTCAAGGATTTCCTCAAGTTCATAATTAACCTCACTTAAATCATCAACCCCATTTTCTTCTTTATAGGTTTCAATAATGTCAACTTCATCATTTGTTAATTTGTGTCCTGATGCGTTTGTTTCCCAGCCAGTAATAACTAATACGTAATTTTTCATAGTGTTTTTTTTTATTAAATGAATTGTAAATCGTTTGTTTCAGGGTCCCATTCGATGTTAAATGGTTTGTGAGCGTAATTATATCTTTCGTTAAGAACCGCCGCGTTGATATAATGAGTATCACCATCAAACATATAACCATTACCTGTGTGAATGTGACCACAAAGATGAATCTTTGGTTTTACCACCTTAATTCTTTCTGCAAGTAATTCACAGCCTAATGGGATACTTCGATTACCTTCAACTGTATCATTAAATCCCCAAGCAGGTCCGTGAGTAATTAAAATATCGGTATCCATTGGAATCATATCCCATTTGTTTTTTAATTCTTCACCATTTCGTGGTAAGTTGAACGCCCAATTGTAGAACTCAGGTTGCCAAGGACTACCCCAAATTTTAATCGCGGTTTGATAATCATCGCCAAGAACGTACATATTATCCTCAAGATAATCGATAAAAGGATAATCTTCCAATAAAGTTTTAACACCATTAGGGTTGTCTTGAAATCCCCAATCATGATTTCCAGCAATAAAAACTCTATGGTCGTAGTTACTTAAACCTTCATACCATTTGAAGAAATTAATTAACTCGTGCTTATAACCCATGCTGGTCATATCACCAGCGTGTAATATAAGCTCACCACCTGGCAAATCACCTGTGATTTGATTGTGTTTATTATGTGTATCGGATATTAATGTTATTTTCATTTTGTTACTATACATGCGAAAATTGTTAATAATGTGAACCAAATAGCTATTGCTATAAAAACAGAGTTTTGTTTAATTAAATTTTTCATACTACAAATATACAACTTTTTTTTAATCCCACCAAGCTCTAATGTCAGAACCATCGTATAATTTATCAAAATCTTCATTTGACGCTCTAATTGCGTCATAATCAGGACCTTTAATTATTTGACAAAGTTCTTCCCAATATTCTTTTTGAATTTGATGAGCCCTTTTGAGAATTTTTGAATTAATTTCCTTTTCTTCAGGGGTATCTTTATCTTTTATTTGATATAAATCAGTCTTACCCTCAACAGGTTCAAATTCCCAATCGTGTAAAATCATCTCAACACCTAATTCTTTTTCGGCCTCCTCTATAAAAGTATCATTAACACACACGTCAATTAAATAAGATAGTCGTTTCATTTTTGCGACTTTTTTCATACGACTTTCTTCCACTTCCATTCCATTTTTTTCAATCCTCCAAGACATATCATCAACGGCTGTTTTTACCCAAGGCAGAATAGACCCATCACCATTATACCAAGTATGGTTCCATAAATTTTTACGAAAAATCCATAAATTACGAAAGAATCTTGGAATATCATATCTGAATAAATCCCAAAGTTTCCAATACCACTTATTTCTATTGACCATTCTTTTAAAACTATCAAAAAATGAATCTGTAAAGTTAGTTTTCATCTCAGTTTTTTTACAAAGGTAATAAATTTTTCATAATAAAAAAAGGGGAGTAGCGAATTCCCCTTAATTTTGTTACCGAAACGATAACGGTCCTAAAAGTCCTCACTTGGAGGATTATTTTTCTTTAATTAACACAAGACACCTTTTAAGGTACTCTTTTGCTCTTGGTGTTGGGTCATTGTGTTTTAATACTTTTTCGATATCCTTAACTAATTCCTCACCGTGTTCATTTTCTTTATAAAGTTCAATAACCTTATCCATTGCTTTAACACACCCACCGTTAGTCTCGTCAAAGTAATTTTTATTTCTAAATTTGTTTAAGTGATTCATTAAACCATACGATAAGTGCTCACCACCATCATTAATATCTGGATGTAATCTCAAAGTTCTCAACATATCTAATGAATCTACCATTCCGTGAATACCACCATCTCTTTTTAATAGTTTACCCGCATAGTTATTAAAACTATCTGACGGACCTACCATGTCATCTAAAGGTATTACATTACCAGCAACACATCTTTGTTTTTTTTCAGGTTCTTTTTCAATATTAACCTGCTCTAAAATGTGTTGTCTAATAATTTTACGAATTTTTCTTTCGTCAATAATATTCTTACTCATATACTTGTCTTTATCCTATAAATATTAGTTGTATTGTAATTATTCGTGATTTATTATATTTATTATAAAAACGTCAGTAAAGATATAAATTTTAATTTCAAATATATGGATGATGAACACAATAAGATACGTTTTACAAAATATACCATACGAGAATAAAAATGAAAAAATATTATCTCAAAATTATCCTGAGGCTTTGTCAATATTAAGACCTAAATCTTAATTATTAATCTCGGTTGATTTGTCCAAGTTAGACAAAATCCAAACATCAAGCACTAATAAACACGTCCACCAAATTAATTCATCTGTAATTTTAAATGAATTGTGGTACGAAGTGTAAAGTAAAAAACCAACCTTAATAGTTATTAATAACTTTACAATGAAAATACAAAAATTTAATAAAATTTTCATTATAGTTTAATTTGGAACCTTTCCTTCATCAATTCAATTTTTTCTTCAGGTACTCCATGTTGATTTTTACCACCATGTCTGTTCTCAACAATAAGTGTAAACACGGTATATCCATATTTTTTTGCCAATTCAAAATACGGTTCCATCTCCCACTCTTGTGTAAATGTATTTGATACTGCAATTTCACGATAATATTGGTCGTTAAGCAAACTATCCTTCATATAGGTCTCAACTAAATTTTGACACCACTGATGAGCATCTCTTATTTTAGATATGTCAAACTCATATTTACCATTTTCTTTGTTAATGAAGTAGTTATCCGCTTCACAAACTAAAAAATCGTGATGGACCAATTTTTTAGCGAATGTTGATTTACCTGAACCAGGTACTCCTCTTACAATATACAATACTTTATTACTCATGTTTACAAATATAGTGATATTTATTAAATAAAACAATTATGACACCAATAAGTTTAATTACTGAAACAAAGATATCCAAAAATTTACAATTTCATTTAGATGAAGGTCTCTCTTTAACAGAAAATGTTTTTAGACCTTATTCTGATAATTTTTTTACATTAATAAATGAAGTTAGAGATTTATACCACAAAAATAAAATTCAAATTGGATTAGAAGATAAATGGTTAGTTGAGTCTGATTTTGGTAAAAAAGTTAGATTATCTAACGGTGAAATTGTTCGTTTAGAAGTACCTTATGTTGTAGAACCATTAAACGAAGCTGAATATAATGGAAGAAAGGTTGAATTAGGTAAACCAATGAGAAACTCTGGTGGTGGTAAAAAATATGTTGTTTATGTAATGAACCCATCAACTAAAAGAGTTAAAAAGATATCATTTGGTGATGTTAAAGGAGGATTAACAGCTAAAGTATCAAATCCTGAAGCTAGAAGAAAATTCGCATCAAGGCATAATTGTAAAGCTAAAAAAGACAGAATGACCGCTGGTTATTGGGCTTGTAGAATAAACAGATACGCTCATTTATGGGGCGGTAAAACATATGGTGGTTATTGGTAATGGGTCACAAAGTACTAAAAACAATAGTTATGGCATACCTTAAAAAGTTTGCCGAACCAAAAATAAAAAAGTTAACTGACCAAGACCTAACCCTTTCAATCCATGAAATGTTTCAAAACGGGATTAAAGGATACACCTTTTATATTGATACGGAACCAAATGTTCGTAATAATAATGTAGTCTATGAAATAGTTAAAGATTATATTTTTCAAGCTTTAAGATTTGTTAGTGAAGATGTTAGAGCTGCGACAGTTTACTTAAATCAAAGAAGATTGAATACAGAATCGGTACCATATCAGGAAACAATATCTGAGAACAAAAAAATAAGAGTTTTTACCGAATCAGTTGATGATGGTGAACTTAAATGGCATAGAGACAGAGAAAGTCGATTAGTTGAGGTTTTAGAATCTAATAATTGGAAGGTGCAACTAGATAACGAATTACCCGTGACTTTAGAAGTTGGTAAAAGTTATTTAATTCCTGAAGGTGTTTTTCACAGAGTTATAAAAGGAAATGGAGACCTTAAAGTCTCCATAACATTTGTTTAATTATTTATTGAAACGCTCAAGTGCGTTTTTGGTGATAAAAACAATCTCACAATTTTTAAAATCTTCTAAATTTCTTGAATTGGTGTATGACATCGCCGACCTCAAATAGTCATTAAAATTATCAACCCATTGACTTAAAGTATATTCTACTCTGTTAGTTTTACTAATACCTTCAGATGTTGTTAATTTTGATTTACCCCATTTTCTTTGTACTTCTTTAGTACTCATACCTCTGAAGTTTTTATACATATATTTTCTTAAAAAAGGATATTCATACCATATTATATCACTAATGGTCTCATTAAGTGGTATTAAATTAAATAATTTTGTTTGTGAGCAAGATTCTAATGTTTTATTTAATATACCACCTAACATTACATAATCCGCACCTAGTGCTAACGCCTTAATAATGTCATCGTAGTTTTTAAATCCTCCATCAGCAACTATTTTTGTTTTGTAATTATTAGTTTTCTTTAATTTAAAACTTTCGTTAATTAGTGAAGCCATAGGGTAATGAACACCTGTGTTTGCTGAAGTTAAACACCCTGAACCACCACCAATACCAACTCTAACATAGTCAACCCCTATTTCAGATAAAACCGCATATGTTTCAGGATTTGCTACATTACCCACCATAAGTTTATGAATACCCTTTTTGTTTTGTTTTACAAATTTTTCACAAAGTTTATGTAATTTTCTAATATGTCCGTTTGCTATATCAACTAAAATATGTATAGGTTCATCAGCATCCATAATAATTTCGTTAGAAATTATTAAATCAAAATCTTCTAAAGATATTGACCAAAAAATATCATTAATTTGAGATTCACCTCTAGGTAGACAAACCATCATACCTTTATTTAAAAACTTAAAATAGTTTTCATTATCCACGACAGTATCCATTGGTGATACAATTAAAGGTAATTTTTTATCTTCGGTAAAAATATTAATTTCTTTACGACTTGAAATAGATGACACTACTTCAGGTACAATAGTAATGTCTTTAAAATCAAACTTCTTTTTGTTCATTTTCTTCATTGTTTTGTAAATCTATTATTTGTTGAATTTTTCTTTTACCTCTTTCACTTATTGGAATCGGATTACCTTCATTGTCAATTGACACAAATCTAATATTTGTTTTTAAAATTATTGTTTGTGAACCAGTGTAAACATTATGAGCTCTGGCTTCCATATAAAGTGTTATTGAAGTATTACCAATTACTGATGGTTTTCCGTATATCTTAAGTAGTTGACCCTCCTTTGCGGGTCTTTCAAAAAAACATTTATCAATTGATACCGTAACCATTCTTGGTGTATCGCAAAGTTGCATAGAGTATCCCGCAGCGGCGGAATCAATCCAAGCCAATAATTTTCCACCGAATAAATTTCCATGAAATCCTAAATCGGATTTTTTAATTGGGTGAGTATTCAAAAGTTCCATGTTTAAAATATAGTAGAATTATTTGTCAAAAAAAAGTATTTATTGTTATGCTGAGCGAAAAACAATTAAATGGTGTTAACAAATTGCTTGAAAACAGGGTTTTTACGTATAACGATGAATTTTTACAAAACACCCCTGGAATAAATGCAAATTTTGATTACAAAATAAAATTGTTAGGTTATAAAAAAATGATTAGTATTGGCGAATGGTACGATTATTTAATGGTTTCTGTTGAATTTGTTAAATTTAACAACGAAATATCAAAAAATGTTTTACCATCACTACTTAAAACTGATACTAGAGAAACTTTTTTATACTATTTCAAACAAAGACTAAAAGATGAAATATCAAGTTTTTTATCTATATTTGTAGGAACTGAAGTTAGAGTTATTATTACTGATTACAAAATTAGTGATAATAGAGAAACATTGATGAATGAACAAAGAATGAGTAAAATATCAATAAGAACTGTAGTTAGAGACGTAATTTCAAAAATTAAAAACAAAAAAAGTGGATTTTTTTATTTACCTGATAAAGGTGATGAATATTCATTCACTAATTTACCTTTTGAATTTAGTGTTGAACTCACATTAAAAATAGATAATAATTTAGACCGATTTATGGTTAATGGGTATTATGTACCTGATGAAGATGTTGTTGAAATTTTGATTATATTTAATCCTAATAAAATACAAAAACAACTTTATGATTTAATCGGTGAGTTAAATGAGTTAGTTGCACATGAGCTTGAACACGCTAAACAGGAATATGAGGGTGAGTTCTTGGATAAGGGTGAAGAACCTGAAGAATCTTTGGCTTATTATACCCAACCTCATGAAATACCCGCTCAATATCAAGGGTTTAAAAGACTTTCTAAGTTAACTAAAAAGCCGATAGAGGTTATTGCAAAAACTTGGTTTGAAAATAACCGAGATATTCATGAATTATCCGACGATGAAATTAAAATTGTTGTGGATAAAATTTTAAGTTACGGTAAAAAATGAGTAAAATTAAATTAAAGTCTTTAATACAATTTTTAAAAAAAAGAAAACATAACGATAAAAAATATTTTATTGAATTTTTAGACGTTAAAATTGATAGTGATAATTTAATAATTGTTGACGTAAATATTATACCAACTGAAAACTTTTCATCTTATTTTATGGATGGTTTTACATGTTATATTGGTGAAATTATTAATTATGGATGTAGTTTAGTTGGTATTGAGGGGGTGGATTATCAAATAGACTTGGTTTATTTTAATGGAAAACAAATAAGTTTAGGTGATTATTCAGTATCCAAAAAAATGGTAAAACAAATAGAATCTTACGCCAACAATGAATTAGGTTCTGTTAAATTAACCACATATCATAACGGTAATAAAATAACTGTTAATTTTTATTACAAATATAAATTAAGGGAAGTTCAATCCGAGGACGACACTTTTTGGTTTTTTGTTGATGTTCACATTTACAGAATAACGTTAGATGAAAATGAGTTAAATACAGATAATAAAAAACTTAAATTAGCGATTGCTGGGGTTACTTTTAATTTGTTAGATGATAATAGGGATATACTGGCTGATTACTGTTGGCGTTTAATAAATGAAGAACAAAACATTTATAATTGTGATGTATATACCCAAGTCGCTTTTTATCCTGAAACTGTTTTAGGTAATAAATCTGAAGAGTATGGGGGTGAGTATATTAGTATTGAAATTTTTAAAAATTATTTGTCCGACTTTATTGATGGGGACCTTTAAATCTTTTTATTAGTTTAATTATTAATTCTCTAACTATAATTCCTGAAATAGTAAGTAAACCAAAAGCCCCCAATCTTAAGGCAATTTCTTTTGCATTATCACTACTAATAACTCCGTTTGAAATTGATTCATACAACATAGGTATCAACGGTATTATAAAAGCGTACGACATAATATTAATTACTTTGTGTAATGTTAAATTTAAACTACTCATAAAATCTAAAAATGTACTTCTAAGTTCCCCACTTTTATTTAGTAAGTCTTTAAATGGTTCGACTAATTCATTTTCTTTGATTTTACTAATAATTAAATTAACCATTTTTCTATTGTCGGCAAAATAAATAGCAATAACACCTGTTATAATTAAACTTAATTCAATGTCCGATAATTCAGGATATTTACCCGCAATAAAATCATTAAGTGGTCCCATAAAACCACCAATAATAGCACCCCAAGTTAATAAAAATTCTAAATTTAAATTCATTTGTTCTGATGAAAGTTTTATTACTTTCTTAACAAACTCGTAATTTTTTTTAATAATACCAATTAACTCATTATTAACCGATTCATTTAGTATCAGTTTTTTTTGAGATTCATTTATCAATAGGGTTTTCGTCATAAACAATAAATAGTTACGTTATATTTATTTAATAAATATTACAAGTAATGATAAATCCTGAATTAGAAGTTGGTGATAGAGTAATAATTCTTCACATGGAAGATGAAGTTCCTGTTGCGATGGGTACAAAAGGAACAGTTATGTCAAAATCTGTTGTTTTTGGTGACACACAATATAATGTTGATTGGGATAATGGAAGTAAACTTGCAATAATATCTAGTGTTGATAAATGGGACAAAGAAGAAAACTTCAAAAACAGACGTAAAAAAATAAATGAAGATGAAACTGAAAAATTTAAAAGACTAGTTAAAAATTCAGATATATTTAAAAACTTTAATATGCGATTTTTAAAAACTTACCTTATCGCAGTTAGAGATTCAGGTATAACTAATATGTTTGGTGCGTCACCATATCTTTATATGGGTAAAGAAAGAATTGAACACCAATTTAAATACACACCAATACACGATGAAGATGCGTTTGAAAAGGTTTTAGAAATGGCTGACCAATCTCAGGCGGAAATGATTAATGGAACTATTAAATCATTAGAAAGCAAAAATATTGAACCTGACTTGAGTAATGTGAATAGGTATATATCAAGATATGCCACTCAAGTAGTTGAAAACTATATGTTACTCTTCTGAGTTAAAATTAAATTCAAAATTCCAAGAGCCGTCATCTTTTTTAATGGGTGACAAACTTATATCTAAAAAAACAGGATTTTGTTCACCAAAATAACCACCAATTATATTGTAATCAAAAAATTCTTCAGCTTCACTCCAAGTCATACCATCTCTTTCTTGTAAAATAGATAATATTTTTTCTTTAGAATATAACATTCTTTTTCCATTACCAAATTCATCAACAATACCGACAATTGCCGATTCAAGACCATCTAATAATATGGCGCCTTCCGCATATTCATTAATATCTACTTTCATACTATAATCATAAATAAATTATTCTTGATTATCAATATATTTATTATAAAACAAAACTATGAATTCATATTTTTTTAAAATGACCAATGAGGAAAGAAATAATATTCTTGACCAACATAAAGAACTTTACAATGGGTTTGCAACCAATAATGTAACTTCAAATCAACAACCTTTATATGTCCAAGATTTTGCAAATGATAAAGGTGGTGTTACCGTTAGTAATAAAGGTGATGTGATGACTTACAGAAACATGAATATCAATGAAGATATCTATTCAGGTTCTGAAGGTTTTGAACCCTATGAAACCTTTGAAGAGGAACAATATGTTAGTTTAGGTGAAAAATTAGACATGATTGGTGATGGTCCTTATGATTTACCAAATGGAACTATTGATGTTGATGACACTGAAAGTGAAACCATGTTTTTAATTGAACCTGAAGAGGAAGATTACATGGATTATGATGGGGATGACGCATCAACATTACCAGGAACTAACTACGGTGATGACGATGAGTTTGAAATGGATGACGAAGAGAATGAGATTGAGGAAGATATTGTTGATAATATAAATGAATCTTTAGATATGTTCAAAAGATTCAGAAAATATAATTAATTTTTGTCTTTTTTAAAATTTTAAGATATTTCTTTGTTATAAACATACTAAAACAAAAAAATAACATGGAAATCAAAGAATTAATTTCGTATTACATTAACGAAACTTCAAAAACATTAGATGTTACGTTTAGATTAACGACTGATGGTGATGATGAAATAAGAACTGACCAAATACAACTTGATGAAGTTGAATCTTTTGGGTATGATTTTGACAATTTTACTGAAAACGCATTAATTGAAATGTACAATGAGGATGATGAGGATTCTGACGACTTATTCGGTAATTTTTTCGATGATTATTCAGATACCGAATCTGAAGAAGATGAAATCAAATCATTTTTAAATGAATATTATTTAATTTATCCAAATAAACTACCTAACTCAGAATTTTTTTAAAATTTAACCCATCTTAAGATGGGTTTTTTGTTTTTTTAATATTTATTATTATGAAGACCGATGTTGACTATATTATTTCATTAATGAAAAGATTCACACCCAATAACGATAGTGGTGAGATTGATGAACAAGACGTAGCAGCTTCGGCACCTTCCACTGGTGGTGGAGGAGGTGGAAGTACTTACCCAACAGTTACAAAATGGACTAGTGGTAGAAAATTCGGACCAACACATAATCCAGAACAAAAAGTGTGGACAACAGGATTAACAAGGGGAAAGGCAAATACTTTATTGTAAAATGATATATTTATAGGTAATAATTAAATTAAATGAGTGCTAAATTATTAGGGGTATCCAAAGATGAAAAATATGTTTTCACAAACAAAGGTTTCTACGTTTGTGAAAATCAAGGTTTTTATGTACCTTATAATGAAGGAATGATACCTTATTTAGTTCAGATTGCAAAAGATAATAATGATTTTGAATTTAATGCAGGGCAAATAACACTTAAAGAATATTTGTCAAAACCAAGAAAAGTTCTAACAATTATTTCTGAAATATTTTCACCCCAACAATCATTAAGATTAGTGAAAGAGTGGGAAGAAAATTTTGGTAAAAAAACTATTTTAACTGAATCAATTAATCAAAAAACTGCCGAAAAAATTGTTAGTGAGTCATTTGACGGTTTAAGGTCTTTAGTTTCTGAACAAAACACAGATGCAACAGCGTTGGATATTACAACAAAATTGGTTAACGCTCTTTCAAAAACATTTAATGATGATGAAGAAGAAGCGTTAAAACAAATTAAAAGAATCAATAGTAAAGAATTATTAGATAAAGTTAATCAACAATTAAAAAAGAAAAAAAACATGGACATTAAGGCGTATATTAACGATGAGATGTCTGATGTTGATTGGGAATATAAAGCAATATATGACCATTTAAAAAAAATTGACGCTTCTTTATCACAAGGTTATCAGTCAAACAAGTTTTTACAAGCAACTGGTAAAGTTGTTGATGCAGGCGCTAAAGTTGGTGGAATGGTACTATCAGGATTAAGTGCCGCAGCTAAAAAAATTATATTACCGATTCTTAAGAAAGGTTTTATTCCATTATTAAGATGGATTAGACGAAATGCCTATACTGCGATTGGTATTGTTGTTGATGTTGTCACCGCTATAATACCTGTTACAACCGCAGTTAATAAAGCCATTTGGGGTTTAATTGTGTTATTAGACTTATATGAGTTAATTGTTGGAGAATCAGACCCAAAAGACCAAGAAAGGAATCAAAATCCTTATATGTTTTTAATAATTGATTTAATTTCATTTCTTTTTTCTTCGGCAGTTGGACAAACAACTAAAGTGGGATTAAAAGCCGCGACGGCAGGGACAAAAGCGTCTTCGGGCCTTGCCAAAACATTAAAATCATTACTTAATAAATTACCAAGTTTAAAAAGTGGGTTGAAAGGAATTTCAGACTTCTTTGCTAAAAAAATGCCAGGTGCATATAAAGTTCTTGAAATGGTGTTTAGAGGTGTTGATAAAATAATTATGGGTGTTGAGACATTTATAAGACAACTACTTAGTAAAAGAGGTGCTGTGGCGGTGGCAACAGGAGTTTCAATTGCTTGGTTTTTTGAGCCTCGTAACCTTAAAATTGGTGACTCAGGTAATGATGTTGCGGCAGTTAATAAATATTTTTCAGAATACCATAATTTAATGTGGCCTGACTGCATGGTAGACCAAAATGTCGTTAATTCAATAAAGAATGATGGTAATAAATTTACTAAAAATACTGAAACCGCGGTCAAAACTTTTGAGGGTTGTATACGAAAAAATCCTGAATATAAAGATGTGATAAAGGATGTTGATGGACAAATAAATAATTATGAATTGTCATTATACACTAATGTTGAGATGGATGATAGAAATGTGGTGACTAAATACATTCCACATTCAGTAAAATCAAAATTTCAAGATACTGTTGGAGGTGTTATGAAACATTTATCTCAGGGAGCTGAAAAAGTAATAAAACCAATAAGTCGTAGTGTCCAAGCGTAAAAATAAAAAAAAATAAATATAAATAATATGAAAAAAGAAGTTTTAGAAGAAATTAATAGATTTAGGGAGTTATTATCACTTAAACCTATGAATATCATTAATGAGTCTTTCTTACCTGCCGCATTCTTAAAGAAAATAGGATTAGAGGTGATTGAACAGGAGATTGAAGCCTTCATTAAAAATGAAGCTAAAGAATTGGCGATACAAGAAATTAAAAAAGGCGTTCCTGCAACGAGTCTTAGGGGCGGTACCCAAGCCGCAAAAGCGGTAGAAAAAGAAAGTGTTGAAAAAGTTGTCGCTCAAATTGAAAAGGAAAGTGGTAAAGCCTTAACAAGTGCTCAAAAATTATCAATAGAACAAGAAATTAGATTGTCGTTAGTTGAAGAAATGAAATTAGCGGGAGCTGAATTCGCTAGGGTTGGTGCAGAAGTTGCTGAACAAGCGGGTAAAAAATCAACTAAAAAGTCAACTTGGCAAGCAATTAAAGAACATATCAAAAGAAACAAAGGTAAATACGCGTTAGGTGCGGCGGCGTTAGCTTTAGCTGCATACGCTTATTTTTATCCTGGTGAAGAACCACCTAAAGAAGAAGAGGAAGAAATAATTCCAGTGCCTGAAGACGGAAAATATAGAGATTGTCCTGATTTTCCATTTACTAAATTTTGTAAAAATGATAAAATTCGTGAGATACAAAAATGTATTGATGCTAAAGTTGATGGTTATTATGGTCCTGAAACTGAAGGAAAATTGAAGGAAAATGGATATTCTACAACAATCACAAAAGAAGTTTTTGATGAAATACTTGAAAAATGTAAAGGTGGCAGAGAAAATGAACCAGAACCAGAACCAGAACCTGAAAACACACAAATTCAACAAGGTACTGAATTTTTAGATAATAATGAATATTAAAAAAAATAAAATATGAAAAAAATGATAATAGAACAAGTACAATCAACTACAGTGGTTAGCGCGCCTAGAGATGAAATCGCCAAATTACAAATTGATTTATTAAAAGATAAAGGGCAATTAGTTAATTTAGCTCTTGGAAAAAATAGTGAACCAGTTCCTGTTAATGTTGGTGGAAAATTATATACCGCAGGTATTAAAACCGCTAAAGGTAATTATATTGTTTATGATGGTAGAGTGTTAAAATTTACTGACGGTAAATACGATTATTTTAGAACTAAAAATGGTAATATTGGTACTGTCAAAGGCATGCCAGATGCTAATTTAAGTCAGGCTTATAAAGATAAATTAACTAACCTTGGAATTAATGAGATTAATGTCTACAGTGTGTTAAGTCAAAGTAAAAATAAATTACAAGAATTTATTAACAAAGGGGCTATTGGTAGTATATTTAGAGACTTCAATGATTTGTTACAATACTATTACCCTAATGATAATAGTATGAGATTAGTTCAAAAGACTGTTGAGCAAAAAGATGAATATGGTGAACCTATTACTGACGATAGTGGAAAACCTGTAGTTACAAAAACAGATTATAACCCAACAATTGATAGAGATGAGTTAGCTAGCAAGTATACTCCGCAAGATTTAGAAAGATATGGTATAAAAGGTAGTATCTATGTACCTAAAAGTGCTGGTGCGGATATAGTACAAATGAAATTATCATCAGCGGATAAGAATTGTCAAACAACATTATCAAACTTTTTTGTTAATGCATTACAATATCAAGCAACTGGACAAGCTACTTTAAGTCAGTCTCAAATTAATTTATCTAAAAAAGATATACAGGCATGTTATGGGTTAGGTGCTTATGATAGAGATAAATTTAAAAAATTTGATGAAAAAAATACTCCAGTTGAAGTTAGAAGCAGTCTTAAACCTTACGGGTTTTTAAATAGAAAACTTAATTTTAAAGAAATTAAAAAAAGACTATCTGAAATACCTAAATATTCACTGGAAGGTGTTATTAGAGAAGGATATATGTTAGAAGACGATAGATTAAAAAAACTTATTAGAGAGAATCTTAACCAAATTTCTGAGTCTAAAAAAAAAAGTTTGGTAGAAGAATATAATATCATTAATTTAAGATTTAACATTATTACCGAATCAAGAAGACCTAAAACAAAAAAACAAAAAGAAAAGTTTGTTGATGATATTATAAATGAGATATTTTATTTAAAATCCCAAGGTTTTAATGAAACGTTAATTAATGAACAATTTTTGGATATTGTGAAAAGTTTCTTTGGTCAAGTACCTGGTGGTATTTTTGACACACTTAAAGAAAGATTTGCTCAGTTTATTTTGGAAAAATTGGGTATAGGAACTGATGGGTATTTAGCAAACATATTCATCGCAACAATAGGTGATATACCAATCGGTGATTATGCTAACGGTAAGATATTTGATTGTCAATATTTAAGTAACGCAATTTCAAAAGGTGTTGGTGAGGGTATTGCAAGAAAAATACAAAAAGAACAAGGAATGGAAGGACCTTTTTATGACATAGTTAGAAATGCTATGGTTGACATGTTCACAGATTCAAGTTTTGGTGATAAAATAGAAAACGCTCTTGGACAAATGATTTGTCCTAGCTTACCTAAACTTAAAGAAAAATTTAATTCGGCAGGAGAAACTATGAAAGAAAAGGCCTTGTCCTAAAGAAACTATCGGAGTAAAATCCGAGAGTGTATAAACCATCTAAAAGAAAGGGGGTAGTTCACATCTAATAAAAGAGTATCGAAAGATACTCTTTTATTTTATATATATACCTTCTGAAAATCACTCCAAATATCAGAAATGGTGGGATTAATAATATCAGAAAACAATGTGGGTTCATAAGGTCTAATTTGTAATTTCATATTAGCCTGTTCAGGTGTTTTATCACCTTTTTTTCTATTGCAAGGAGAACAACACGTAACAAGATTAGCCCAAGTATTATTTCCACCTTTAGATTTTGGGACAACATGGTCTATAGTCAAATTTCTTTTTGACCCACAATAAACACATTGATGGTCATCTCTTTTGAAAATCCTATTACGATTAATCTTTAAGTTTTTAACTCTATACCTAACATAATTTAATAATCGGATAATTACAGGTCTAACAAAAGTTTGGTACCCCGCAATAATTGGATTTTCACCTGATTTTAAAATTTCAGCTTTACCTTTACTCACTAGCACAAACCCGCGCGTAACTGTGGTTACGTTAATGGGGGTGTAATCTGAGTTAAGTACTAATACTTTGTCCATGTTAATTGTGTACGAATAATATTTTATTAATTTTAAATGTATTAACCGATATTTTCAAGACATTTTCAAAATAAATCCAATCGGCGTGAAATTCTGACGAATTAAAACCTACTTTTTTAGCGATATCACTTTTAATAACCGCAGAACCAATATCAATCCATCCTCTTGATAGTTTAGCGTTTAAATAACCATAATCGGTTTTATTATGGTTATTTTGGGTTTTGTGTGAGTGTATACAGTCAAAATATATAAAATCTTCGGTTCTTTTACTAACCTCATCAATAAATGTTGGTGTATAGTAGTTATCGCAATTTGTTATCAACACATATTCTGAAGTTACAAGATTATTTAGTCCCCATTTTCTTAATGTATGACCGTAATCGTTAACTCTATTTGGGTGCTCAACAAAAACTACTTTATTTTTAACCAAATATCCATTTACTAATAAATCATTTTTTAAATTATTATTAGGACCATCATGAATTATAAAAAGTCTCCAATTATTATTTGTTTGTGACTTAATTGAATTAATAAAACATTTTAAATTTTCATCATGACCGTAAGTTACGCTAACTATATCAATCATTATTTTGGGATTTTATACTCTTTTACGTGTTTATTGTATTCGGTAAATGGATTATCATACGCTGACGTACCAACAAGTATTGGGTCGACAATTGTATTGGTTTTCCACGATGAATACACTTGAGATAATTGGTCCCTACCACTACCATTACTAACCTCAAACCACCATACCCTATTGAATAAATTTACACTTTCAGTGTTTTTTCTAACCATAAAACCTGTTTCATACAAACCATTAAATCTAGGTATCCTTCACTAATATATTTATTTAACTGTTTATTTACCACTGACTCATATTCTTTTTTAACGCTTATTACTTTTTTACCTTCATCATATATACAGTTTCTGATTCTGTGTTTATAAATACTAATGTTTTTAAACCTAATTGAATTTAAAAAAGTTTCAAAGTTATCTATTTTTGGTGTAAATGTATGGTCTACCCATAAACTGACATCATGATTTGGTAGAACAATATTAGGATTTAGTTTTATATATCTAGATTTTAAACGATTGTCTAAATTAGAAATAAAATCGACATGATTAACCTCCCACACTTCAGATTTAAAATCTTTGTTATCGGTAAAAAGAATATATCTAACATTTTTATCAATTATTTTAGGTTCATTAAAAAAATCGTATCCATCAATATTAACAGAATAAATAATATATTTCATATTTTTTTATAACAAATGTTTAGTGTTTGAAACATCGCCATTACGATACCAATGCTGTAAATATATACCTGTCATTAAACCAACTTTTAATCCTATATATCTAACTTTACTGTGAATATCATTGTCAACTGACAACATTTTTTTCTCCTTAAATCCACCAACTTTTTGCCAAGTATCCTTACTTATTAAAATCATTACACCACTCATTAATTGTTCTTTGGTCACATCAATAACTTTTGTAGTATTTTTAATCCACAAATTTTCACCAAATTCTCTATGGTATTTTTGGTCATTTGTTTTTTTATCAACGCCAGGTGCAATTTGCCAATGACAATTAACTCTGTTTGTATAACAAGTAAACATTGAGTACTCAGGATTATTATTAATAACTTGTTCAATACGAGAACCAAAATAATGACTTGTATGAACTGCATCACCATCTAAAAAACATACCCAATCATTATCACGAACTAAAGACATAGTTTCATTGTACGATTTACCGATGTTTTTATCCGAATTCCAAGGTATTACATGAAAAACTCTATATTTTGGTATTATAAATGTATTATTTGGCATTATGTCTTATATTTTTAAATATCTGAACTAAAAATAGTTTAGATGACCTATTTATAAATAGATTGTGTAGTATTTTATGAAACTAGTTATTGTTAGCACTTTTTGGAATTCTGAAAAATTTATAGAGGATTGTATAAAATCAATTAAAAATCAATATTTCACAAATTATATAGCGTATTTTATTGACGATATGTCAACAGATAATTCTTATGAAATTGCAAAATCTGTTATCGGTAATGACGACAGATTTAGACTAATTAAAAATAATACTAAAAAATTTAAAGCCAAAAATTTTATTGATGTTATAAATAATAACCCTGAAATAGAATGGGATGTTGTTATTATTGAAATTGATGGTGATGATAAATTGAGTGATAATTTAGTTTTAGGATTAATTAATAAAATATACACCAATAATGATGTTTGGATTTGTGGGTCAAGATGGGTGGACACTAATGGTAGAAGTATGAAATATGGTAAAGCAAACGCCGATAAAGCTAGAAGTTCTACTTGGAATTTTTCACACATGAGAACGTATCGTTCTTTTTTATTTAGGTCAATTAAAATTGAAGATTTAATCTTTGAAAATGATTATTTGAGGGCGGCTGTAGATATTGGCATTGGTGTTCCGATGTTAGAAATGTCAGGAAACGAACACTACTATTATTTGGATGAAGTGACATACATATATAATTGGCATCAAAATCAATCATATTCTAATAATGGTGCGATTGGTGATTCTAAATTACAAGGTAGGACTGCAAAACACATTTATTCATTACCACCTTATGAAAAGTTAATATTGATTAATGGTGATAACTATACAACCAATAATAAAGTTATCACCAAAAAAACTTCATCGGATATTGTTAATGATATTTTGTTTAAGATTGGCGACAAACCTATAAATCCAAATCAAGAAAAAAAGAGTAAAGATACCGTGAAATACGATTTAGTTAATCAAATTATTAATAATAAGTCTATATATACACCAACGGGACAAAATAATAAACCTGTCATACAACATAAACCAAAAAATAGACGGGAAACCATTGAGTTAAAAAAAGACTCCTTAATCCAACAAAACAAAAAATTAAAAGACATCAGACCCAATAGGAATAGTTTAATCCCCAACGTTTTTGGTGGTAAAAAAAGAATTTGATTTAGTTATTTTTTTAAATTACATTTACTTCATTATGTATATTATAGTTAAAATGGTTAAGCAAATGATGAGTAATGTTGAGTTACCTGTCGTTTTATTGGACGGTCAAGATGACGTTATGGAGTTTGAGACTTATGATGTTGCGGAAAAGATGAGAGTTTTATTTGAAAAAAACTCTGACTCGGGTCACAAATACGTTGTTAAAGAAATCTAATTACATGCACCCGTAGCTCAACTGGATAGAGCAACTGCCTTCTAAGCAGTAGGTTACAGGTTCGAGTCCTGTCGGGTGTACAACCACATCTTAATTAAAAAATTTTCAAATTATATTGGGTAATTAAAAAAATAATTGTATCTTTGTGATATGAAAAATTCACCATTGAAAACTTTAGTCAATATTTTTGTTCTTGTTGCAACTGTTGTTTATGTTAATGATTTCCTAAAACAAAACGATTATGATTTGCACAAGTTTGCAGATTCTTATGACAAAGAACACAAATTGGGTAAATACTCAGAAGGTGATGCCGTTACTGATAAATCCCCATCTAAAAAAAGTGACTATGTATATAGTGAATCAACTTCTAAACCAAAAACTAAAAAATCTAACAATGTTGTTTATGTTCATGGTCTTGGACAATACAATCAACAAGATTTAGTTAGTATTAAAAATGGTGTTGAGGACTTCTATGGTTTTGAGGTTGTTATTGGTGAACCATATACTAACCTTAGTAGTTACTATTTTGTTGATGGTGAATATCTACACGCACTTAGAGTTTTGGAATTGAGTGAGAATGTTAGTGGCCGACACATCTACGTTACTGATTATCCGTTATACGATAACGCTAACAATCAAAAATTAGTTAGTGGATGGGGTAGATTTTATCACAACTCATGTGTTGTTAGTTCATACCAAATGATTCAATACGGTAACTACAGTAGTGAAAAAATGGTAACCACCGCAAACCACGAATTAGGTCACAACTTTGGTTTGGAACACTGTGATGACCAAACTTGTCTTATGAAAGAAAAAGGTCTTGACACCAAAGAATTTTGTAATAACTGTAAAAGAAAATTAAACCAATGAGTAATATAGATAAATTGTACGATGATTTGAAAAATTTCCAAATGGTTCAGTATAGAATGGATGCTGAAGGATTCCACTACTGTTTTAAACATTACAGTAGTTTTAATGAGGTTGAGGATAAAAAATTTCATGAACTACGTAAACAATATCTTGAATCCGCAAAACAACTTGAGGATTATATCAACTTAAAAGTTGAAGAAATCCAAGACAATATTGACAATATAGAAAACATTTAATATATAATAATATGCCAGAGTTTGAATCATATGTAGACGTTGACCCAAGCTATTTTGTTTCGGCTTGTTCAAAGAGAGAGATTAAAGAATTAATCGAATGTTTAGCTGAGGATGGTTATTTAAAACCTACTTACTATAATGTACCTGAAGACAAACAAAGTTTGTTAGATAAAATTTGGGGTGAAACATTGGATAAATTAAGTAATAATAGGTTGATGTTAACAACTGAAGAAGAGGAAATAATTACCAAAATCGCAAACAGACTGTAAAAAAATATTTGACAATTCAAAAACTTTTCGTAATTTTGTAATACTTATAAATTAAAAAAACAATGAGAACTAATAAACACATGGTCATTATCAGTAAGTCGCAATTTAGAAATTGCTGGTATCCGCGTGTGCAAAATATTGGTTCGGAATAATTGTGGATATTTGAAAGTAAAACAGATAACAGACCCCGAACCATAAAAAGTTCGGGGTTTTTTTGTTTTACAGGTTCTTTGACATATTGGTGAAAAAGTTTAAATTGTCCTGTGGTGTAAAGGCAGCACATTTGGTTTTGGTCCAAAGAATCGAGGTTCGAATCCTTGCGGGACAACATAAATTGCGTGGCTTAGAGGAAAAGAACTTTCTCTCATAAGGAAGGTCAATCGGGTTCGAACCCCGAACACGCGAC
>Ga0070749_10000860_pt1 | contig 20562 bp, 4 predicted proteins | sample VirMetDEL_Nov_18_FD_75180 | JGI IMG/M metagenome (GOLD analysis project Ga0070749, IMG submission 75180) | Aqueous microbial communities from the Delaware River and Bay under freshwater to marine salinity gradient to study organic matter... | ecosystem: Environmental > Aquatic > Marine > Coastal...
AGAGTTGGGCTAGTGATTTCCGTGCATCCGACTGGATTCCCCATAGCGGAGCAATAAGAGAGTTGACTGCCAAAAAACAAAGGTCAAACAAAAACCAATGGGGATGGCACTAAGGAGGTGATATAATGATATTTGCAGAACTTGCATTAGGATCTGGTATATTAGGTGGATTGTTCCAAGGAATTGCTGGGGTTTTTGGAGCAGATAACAGAAACCAGCAGGCAATCAATGCTTGGGTGCAGGGAGAAATGCAAAAAGGAATCAATAATGGAAAAGAGTTGTTCAATGCATCGTATGCGGAAGCCCAACAAAGAGAAAGAAATGCGGCAATACAGAAAGCAGCATACCTATATGAGTCAGATTCTCTTACTGCTCTTGGCAGACAAAAAGAATTTGTTGATGGTGAAATGAGCAAGAACTATCGACAAATGAAAGGAGCATTAGCAAGAACAATGGCATCATCAAGAATAGCAGGAGGAACATCAAGGGCACTTCAATTGTCTCAGAGTTCTAACTTTTTAAAGCAAGCAATGCAATCGGACCAGAACTTTAAACAAACAGAAGCAAACATCCAAAGACAAATGCAAAACATGATGGCTCAGCAAAGGTTTGATTTAATACTACCAAATCTTCAACTCCCAAGCCAAAAACCAATGTTGGAATCAGGTGGAGCATTGGGAGTTGTCTCTGGAATTCTTGGTGGAACTGCTGCTGGTCTTGGCACATTCGCTCAACTTCATGGAGCAGGACTGTCATCCTATCAAGGTCCGGGAGGAACAGTAACAACTAATGCCGGGCTTCCTTACGGTGAAAGAGGAGGATAATAATGATTGACCCAAGATTAATAAGGCCAGAAGCAATTGCTCCTTCTACTGATATTGTTACACCATCACCCCAATACTATGGGGAAGGGACAGTAAGAGGAGGACAGATTCAACTTGGTGATGTATACGGTCAAAGACCAAGACAATCACAAGAGGAGTACTTGTTCCAAAATCTTGCATCCATGGCTCAATCATCCATGAGCATGTTTACTTTTCCTGCTCAAATGGAAGAAGCAGAACAACAAAGAAATAATAAACATGACCAAGATAAACTATTTGAGTATAGAACTGCCTATGCTGCTCTAGAACAAGCACAGTTAAATGGAGAAGGGGTGTTTGAATGGGGAGGAACTAAACACGACATTAATAATCCTGAGTTGTTATCTGCTCTTGAACTTCAAATGCAAGAAGAAATTTTAGGGGGAATGAGAACAAAAGCAGGTATTGCAAATGCTGCTGAAATAAAAACAGCATCACTTGAGGCAAGAAACAAAAGTGTTGATGGTAGAATTGCTGAGTTAGCCCAAGAATGGGAAACAGAACTTGCAAGATTTGAAAGTGAAAATCTTTTGCTTTCTCCAGAAAAATATTATGAAGCATTTAGATCCGACCCAAGACTTTTGGAAAAAATACAACAAATATTGTCATATAGAAACACCAGATCACCACAAATGGAAGCAGTTTTAAGATCTATTAGTGCAGTTGAAAACAAAGCAGCAGGTGAAAGAAGTGCTTATTTGGTTGACGTAGCCACAGAAATGATGAGAGATACTACAGCAAGTCTTGTTGATTCTTTGCCGGGAATGGTTGAACTATTAAGAGGACCATTTGCCCCTGTTGCTACTTTAAGATGGCTTACAGAAATTGAAAACCCAGAAATTATTTATCAAGCAATAGGTCTTTTACAAGATGAAAAGGGAAATTGGAGCATCCAAAGTGGATCTCTTTTGGATTCTATTAGTAGTTATCAAAGACCACAGGATATTAGAGAATTAATTGAAACAGTTGTATCGCATTCTCTTCAAACCAATACTGCATTTAGAAACGATGATGACAGAACTTCGTATGCTAGAAAAATAGTCCAACAATTTAACAATGAAATAGTTAAAATATCTTCAACTTTTCGTCAAATGCGAGCAAATGAAGCAGTAGCTGAAATGGAAATAGGATTAAGAGCCGCAAGAAACAATTACATTGAAGGAAGAAGTGAAAATACACCAGACATATTTGCTGGAAAAGACTCAAAAGAAACAAAGGGAATAATAATAGGGGGTCTTTTAAATCAAAACAATACAAGAAAAGGGATAGATAGGAGAAATTTTGTGATAAGGGATGCGGTAGATTCAATTGAATCTAATATGGGAAAGCCAGATATTCCACTTAGCCAAAGAGAGCAAAGACTTGCTCGCGCATACCTTAATGTGAGTGATCTTGTTAACACTGGTTTGTATGAACAAAGAGAAGATGGAGAAATATACTTATCAGATGCTGGGAAAAAAGAATTACAAAATAGATCCAATGCCGTATTAAGAGAAGTCTTTAATGATCCTGTGTATATGAATCTTGTAAAAGATGAGTTAGACTCTATTCAATACAGTGCTAAGTATTTGCCGGGAGTCCAACCATCATTTGAAGCACTTCAAAAAGAATTGAACAAAGATTTGTTAGGTTTTGTTAAGACCCATTTTCCAACAGGAAAAACAACTGACAAAGATTTGTTAATTGCAATGGGACTTGAGGATGCCCCAGAAGGCTATGCTTTCCCAGCCGATCTATCTAAATGGATAGATGATCCTGTTGTAAGAATGTTTCACGGAGTTGTTAACACTATTTTTCAAGACTATGGAAGATCTGTTAGTGCAGCAGCAACCGAGGCTGCAAAAATACCAGATGCATTTAAACCATTTGCAACACTAAACAGACAAGATGTGTTGGATGATAACAGTGTTGAGGCTTTTTATGCAGCGGGGGAATTCAACCGAAAGATGTCAGAAGCAAGAACAGATGAGGAACGAGCAAAAATTATAAGAGATGACTATGCAAGTCAGCCTTGGATGACTGCTCCTATGATGCAAAATCTTGTGGCTAAGGCTAGACAACTTGATCAAAAAACAGATCTTGCAAAATATGCAATGATTCGTTTAAACAACGGGCAACTTGGTCCAAATGAACCCGTAGAAATTAGCCCACTTGATTTTACAGAAAAATTACCAATAAAAAATGCTGCGGAATTCTGGACAAATCCAGAGTATTTTAATCAAGAAACAGGTAGATTCACTAAACGCGGTGCTAAATTGTTTGCACTTTGGTCTACCAGTTTCTTTAGTGGTCCTATATCAAGCACCCAAAGAGAGGGAATGCAGCAATGGATGGATGAAGTTGTTAATACAGAACTATCCGAACTAGGTAACCCAACATCTATGCTAAGCGGATCTCCACTGCTAATGCTTGCAGAAGTGGTAACTCTTGCGGAATCTTTTACTTCAAAGGGAATAGCAAGTTTTCACCAATCCCATGCAAACAAGTACCCAAGAGAGGTGTCATATATAGACCCACAAACAGGAGATACAATGGTTCTGGATTTGTCGTACAGTCCAGAAGCAGCGGCAAGAGTGGACAATTTTATGTCTATCTTTGGAAACCCAAGTGAAAGAACAACACAACTACAACTAGCCTTTGCAAGGCAATTAGCACACCAACTTCGTGGTGTTGATGGTCTTGATAGATCGGCAGTAAGAGATTTTGTACAAAGGAATGCAAAAATATACACTGGGTTAATGACAACAGGAACAAGAGATTTATCAAACGTAGCATCAGAAATTTTAGCTTCAGCAGGTCCAATAGGAATGAGAGGCAATGATGCATATTACCCAGGAAATTCTAATGATTTTGTTAGAGTAATGCTAGAGGCAATGGCAAGAGAAGATCATTCTTCTGTTATAAATGGTTTTGTTTCAATGTCTAATATAATGACCTCTGATAAACAAGCACCAATAAAAATAAATGAGGATAATAGAGCTAAACTAACAAGAGATATTCTTGTGTCCTCAGCAATGTGGTCACAATCGCAAGGACACCAGTACTATTATCAAATACCACAACGATTTGCAAATTCTTATAATGCAGGAATATCAGATCCTTTTTTTCACATCCAAGCGGGGGATATTCTTCCTCTTTGGGGTAACGGTGACAATGAAAAAAACATTATGAGTATTCTTGCTAATATGTCTGATGAGTACTTAAAAGACGATAGTTGGTGGTGGATAGCTGGTCAATCAGTTGGGGCAAGGAGTAAAAAAGATTCTCCAATGGAATGGAACATTGTTGATGGTCTGCTTAAAAACCTATTGCATGGAATTAATGTGCCTGTTCCCGGAACCTTAAGACCATCTTTGGCGGCTGTACTTCCAACAATGATGACTTTACAGCAAGACAATATACTTGACTTCCCAAAAAATGATTCCGTGCTAGATAGAATGAGAACACTTTTTAAGTATTTTTCCTTTGTTGATGGGCATAATAATACAAATGGTTATCTTCCTACGTTATATCAAGATTACAACGGAACTAAATTAGGAAGCACACAAAGAAAAACCCTGCCGCCAGCATATCATTATCAGGGATCTCCAATTCCCCTTGGATGGGGAAGCCAAATAGAGGTTAAAAACTACGATAATGAGTTTGTTCCTTTATTTAAAAATAAGGGAAACGAAATTGCAGCCGAATTCTTTTTGGCATCCCCAAATACATCAACAAATAAAAGAGAGTTTGCAGAAGCCAGAATGAATTATTTTATTGATGAGCTTATTTCACCAACAGTTTGGGACCAATTTGACTCTGGGTTAAAAGATGAGATAACTGCTTTGTCAAAAAAGGGAGATGTGAGTAACATAACTTTCTTTAGGGCAGCATTGAATATAGCTGACAAGTCTTTGCCAGTGCCTTCACCATTCTTTTCATCTGATTTTGAGGGTCTTGTTTATAATAATGCACTTTTGCCTGAGCAAGAATTTAATAGAGCATGGAGCCAAAGTGGATACTATCTTATGGAGAATGGAAGAAACACACACAGTGGATTCTTTTTAAACAAAAATGGTCACATAATGATTGGACAAAACGGACGCTCACCAATGATAAGAATTCCACTATCTCCTGCTATTATGAGACTTATTGATGTTTCAACATTAGGAGAAGTGTTAATTACTCCAGAAACAAAAGAAGAACCATTTACAAATTTTGGAGTAGGAGGAGCTGGAGACAAAGCAAGAGGAGCTGGGGACAGACCACTAAAAAAAACTAAAGAGAAAAGTTTAGAAGAACAGCAACTAGAAGAACAAAGACTAAATGAAGTGCATGCTGAAGCGCTTAAAATGTCATCAAATACAACCACAAAAGGACCAAGAGGAATGGCAGCACAGGCATTAGGAATGGCTGCTGTTGCATACCTGCCTCCAAACAACAAGATAGCAAGCGAGATTATTGGGTCAGAAGGGTTTAGTTCATCACCCAAGAAAGTGGATAGAAAGGGCGATTTCTTTACTGTAGGGCATGGACATCTTTTAGATGGCTCAGAAAGAAGTAGAAAGGCATTTAAAGAAGCATTCCCAGACAAAAATTATGATGAGTTTATGGCAGGAAAAGGAACCTTAACTAAAGAAGAGGCATTCTTGTTGTTTGAAAAAGATATCCCAACTTATATTGAAAGAGCAAAAAAGTTTACTAATAAGCATGGTGGACTTAAGTTTGAAGATCACACAGAAGAACTACAGATTCAATTGATATCCGCAACATACAGAGGATCATGGGGGAAATCCCCTAAAGCAAGAAAATATTTGTCTGAGGGTAAATATGAAGAGGCAGCCAAGGAATTTCTTGACAACAAAGAATATAAGGATGCTGCTACAGACCCGCGAATATTTGGCATTAGGGCAAGAATGGAAAAAGTTGCAAATGCAATTAGAACAGAGGGAGAAAGAAAGAAAAAATTAGAAGAAGAAAAGAAAAAGAAAGAACAAGCGGAGAAAACTAAATGAGCATTTACGATTGGCAAAGACTAAAGACACAGCCAACTGAGGCCGAAAAAAGCAGACAAGAGCAAAACAAAAGGTTGTATGATATTGCAGCCGGAAGAATTGCCGAAGAAACAGAAAGAGACTCAGAAGAGTTTTCAAAGTTCTTCTCTGATTTAGCAGTTTATTCAACATTCTATGAAAAGAAAGACACTACTACCTATGCACAATATGTAGCAGAAGAAGAAGCAGAAAAAAGATCACAACAGGAAAATCAAAAATCAATTGAGTTTATTAATAAAATGATTAAAAGTTCAAGTGGTCTTACTCCAAGAGGAAAGGAATTAAGAGAAGAACTTGGACTAGCTGCTCCTATTATTGGTATTGATTATGATACTGGTAACATAGGTTATAGAGACATTGACCCAAGGCATGCTCAAGATCTTTTGGCTTACGGGCGAGAAAACATGTTGGCACTTAGTGGAACCGAACAAGCATCTATATACAGAACAAATAGATTGTACACAGCAGGTGGCAACATATTTGGAACACTGGAGGATCAGTTTCCTGAAATGTTCCCAAAACCAACCCCAGAAGAACAAGCCAATATAGACCGTGCAAAAACCTTTCAAGGATCGTGGGATAGATTGCTTGATGTCATCCCTTTTGTGGATGGAAGAACAGAAGGTAGTCAAAATGTTGACACCAATTTTATTTTTCTTGAAAATGTTAGAGCATGGTGGGATGAAGGAATATTGCCAACCGATTATTTAGGAGGGGCTAAGCAAGAAGGATGGGATGGAAAACAAGCATGGAGGGTTTTATCAGAATACCACCCTGACTTTGCTGCATATCTTACCAGTGTTGCTGGACTAAATCCAGAAATGCTGGCAAACACCCCAAACCATTGGGAGTTTAGATATATGATTAATGAGTCTATTGATAACTCTAATCTAGCTGCTATTTTAGAAAATGACAGAAGAGACAGCAGTACTTTAGGATATGCTCTTGATTGGGGTTTAAATTTCCTTAGACAGTCATTTAGATCAGCAGACATGCCGATTGAAATAGCATTAACTCTTGCCTCAGTTGGAGTATATGGTGGCATTTCGGGAGCAACTATTGGCGTGCGGGGAGTAAAAGCATTAAGAATGGCTAGTACAATAAATGATCAAGTGCAAACACTTAACAACATAAATAGACTAAGTTTGGCAACAAGAAACACCAATAGAATAATTCATGGAGCAAGAACGGCGCAGGCATTAATGGTTCCAAGCAATTGGGGAAGCATTGCAACAAGTAGTATTGCAGGCAGAATAATGACTGGTGGATGGGGTCTTGTGGCAGAAGGAGTTAAATGGGGTTCTGAACTTAATGTAGCACAACGATTCTTATACATGGCTCCAATAGATGCAACACAGGGTCTTGTTGAGGGTTTCTTGTACGGTCTTCAAAACCAATTAACAGACAATATGGCATGGAGTGGAGAAAGATTGTGGCAAGAAACCTACTCAGAAGCACTAGGTCAAATTGCTTTTGGGCCTCTATTTAGAACAACAAACCTAAGTGTTGGTAAGTTATTTGAGGCAGGAAATACTAAAGCACTAGGTCCATTTATTTGGAATGTTGCAACCAGAAAAATAAATCCCAATCTTAAAAGAATGATTGAGTTCCAAGCACAACTCACAAATAAAGATTTATCTTTAGATCAAATAGAACAAGCATACTTTGGTGCTTACCTTACATTGCATCAACACATTGTGTGGCAAAACATGACAGATAATACTGATGCAACAATGCCACCACATGTTATGCAAGCCATGGTTGTATTACAGAGTGCTGCAAGACAAAAAGGAATCAATATTGATCTTACCTCAATATCCACAGGAGTTCTTGAGTCATTGCCTAAGGATCCAACAACAGGAAAGAACATTGCTCTAGACGAAGAAGAAGCAGCCCTTCTTCTATACGGAGCAGTCTTGGATCAAATGAGTGAAAGAGGGTTGACAATAGCAGAATCGGATTGGGATATCGTCAATCGACAAATCGCCATACAATTTTTGGTTGCAGACAAGATGAAGGAAATGGGTATTTCCGAACAACAGCAAGCACAGATGATGGCTGAAGATCCTGCAAAATATAAAGAGGAAATAAAGAAAGCATATGCTGATATTCTTTTAGATACAGAAGCAATAAATCAAAGGGTAGAAAGGCTTGCTGAGGTTGGCAAAAGTGCTGTTGCCAAAGCAGGCATAGCCCCACAAATAAATGTTGTAAACACAACTCAACAAGCAGTTAGCATTATTGATGCATTCAGAACAGATAACGGTGAGTTTGACACCACCCTTATTAAAGAGATTTTTGAAAACGCACAAACCGTAGGGCTAAACATAAGTCAAGAAACATTTAATAAAGTTCTTGGGTTTGCCAAAGCAAAAGAAGCACAGGTTGTTGAAGAGGCTGCTGAGGTTACTCCTGCTGTTGAACAGGAAACTGTTACGGCTCCACAAGAAACTCCAGCCGTTTCTGAGCCACCCTCTAATATTGAGGCTAAACTTGAAATCAATCCTGTTGAATCGCCAACATCAGATGCATCTCCAGAAACAGAATCATTGGATCCTCCAATAACAGAAAGTCTAAGTGAAGAGGTTGTTCAGCAACCAACAAACCTAGAAGAAACCTTAACCAGTACTGATAATATTGATAGAGAAGAATTCCTAAGAAACCTCAGAGATGATCCTGAGTTTAGAAACTGCCTTTGATAAGGAGAAATAATGAATCCATGTTCACCAGAAATACTTGCAAAGATTCTTGATAAGAGAAGAACACAACTTCAATCCAAGGGTTTGTCTGAATCACAAATTAAAACAGATTTGGACCACCTTAAAGAGATGCTTGCAAATCCAACTGGTTACTCCCAACTGGTTCAAAAAGTTCTCAATGTAAAGAGAGGATTCTCTGAAACAGAACAGAACGAGTTTAATGAACTAAAAGCAAGGCTCATGGATGGATTTGAAAAGGGAAAGACAAAGGCAGAAGACATTCTAGGTGAATCAGATGCTCGCAAGTTCAAGATCCTATTATACAAGAGCGTATCAGGAGACAGGGCAGCACAGATTGGAAACCAAGGAGCCCCAACAAACATAATTGATGTGCTTGCCCAGCGTGAAAAAGAATTAACAGAAGCAGGAAACATTAGAGGTGCTAGAAGAATGCGACTCATCAGAAAAAAGATGGAACGCATTGACAAACAGAACACAAGACTTGGAAGAGACTATAAGAAGATAAAGGAACTGGATGATGAACTAAGAAGCATCGAAGAATCTCTTATATCATACAAGACTCTTTTAGAAGAAAGCACTGAAGGAATTACTGAAGAAACAAACAAGGTAAAAGAAAAGATAAGTAATATTTCAGAAAGACAGGCAAAACTAGGTCAATCTTTAGAAGCAATCAATAATAAAATTGACTCCGCAGACAAGGCTCAACAAAGAAAGTTGAAGAAAGAGGCTGCTAATATAAACAAACTATTGGATAAGTTGAAAAAAGAAAAACTTAGAACCATAGAAACACTTAAAGAACGCCTTGATAAACTAACAGAAAAAGCCAAAGAATCTCCAATGGGCAAGGCAATAGTCAAGTTGGAAAGAGAAAGAAAACTTCTCATCTCGGAACTTTCCAAGTTCGGCGTAAACAGAGCCGTCGCCATCAACAACATTATTGACAACGCCCCGGCAACTGGACGACAACTGGCTATGCAACTTGATGAGGTGTCAAAGGATATTGAATTCAAAACTCAGGTAATTGACAATCTATTCAAGGAATCAAACACGATTGATGCTGTTGTAGTGGGCAAACTATTTGGCGACAACTTTGTAATGCAAAGAGTAGAAAAAAACAAACCATTGACTAAAAAAGATGTTGATAAGTTATTCTCTGAATACAAAGCACTTGCTTTTGAGTATGCTGGATCTAGAGAACGATTTATCATGGATATGGAGTTTTCTGACAAGGCGTCATTAAAAGAGATCTCTGAAACATCTATTGATCCAGAGACCGAGGGAGCCACCATTGAAGAGGCAGACGGTGACTATCCTATTGTCCCAACCCTTACAATGAAAGAGGTTGGTGTTCTATCCAATCCGGGAATCATACCGCCAGAAAACCTGTTCTCTGAAAATGAAGGTGAAGTACTATATGGAAAACTAAGATCTTTGTTATACAGACTTGAGACACTAAGACGACTTCCTCAATTTGGTAAGTTTGTCGATGTTGCTTTTGTAAGCAAGATCATGAGTGAGATTGAAAAACTAGACGATGTTGATCCATCAATCCTTTTCAAGAGTGCTATTCAATGGGATAGAGGCAATACAAGAAACGCACACTTATCTCATGCTGAAATGGTTTCAATTGCAAAAAGCGTTCTTATGGATCTTGGTATTGATGAAACAGTGTTCAGTTCAAGAGAGTTCACAGATCCGGTCAAATGGGCAGAGACTGCTTCGGTGTTTTCCTTTGATATTGAAACACACCTAGACAACCAAGGAGGAATCCATACTATCATCCTCATGGATGATGTCAATACTGAAAACTATGAGTCTGTGCGATCAAGCAGCGATGGTAATCTATTTACCACAGAAGAGTTGATGAATGTTCTTGTTGAAATTGAAGACATGCAAAACCAAGGGAAGTTGCTTGCAACCTTCAATGGAAATGGATTTGATCTTCTTGCAATGGCAGAGACCATAGGAACCCCAGAAGCACGGCAACTTGCCGCTAGAATTGTGTTCCGAAGTGTTGACATCTTCCAAAACCTAAGGGCATTTGACAGCACAACAAACACTGACCCAACTCCAAAAAGCAAGATGTATAGCCTAGGAAACACAGCAGATGCTCTTAACTTGCTGGAAAGCAAGGTGGGAGGAAGCCATATGCCGACTCTATGGAAGAAGAGATCAATGGGCAGAACGATCACTATCCAAGACCTGTCCAAAATAGACAACTCAAAGATCAGCGAAGGCGAGAAAGAAGTAATTGTAGATGAGGTAAATGCTTTGAGAGAGTCAGATGCTGCAAGACTTCTTTATGAGTATTCAATGGCTGATGGAAGACTTACTATCAAAACCCTTAATGAACTCAGGCAAAGAGATGGAGCATCTGTTAGAATAAGGAACGCAGATGGAAACATCTACTCAGTGGCAATCAAACCAGCCATACCAACTTGGAGCCTTGCTTCATATCAATCGCCTATTTTTGGTGGCGTTGAAGATGCTGTGTCTAACTGGGAAGCACTTCCTGAAGGAAGGCAAATGGCAACGGCATTTGATGGAGTTCTTCCTAGAGATGGATCAGCAAAGACTGTCATTGATCTGGACAAGGCACAGCCAATCATTATGTCATTGATGGCTATTGCACTTGAGCATTCTCCAAACACAAGATCGTTTGGCAAGGCAATGCTGGATCTTGCCCAACGAGGAGTTACGCCAGAAGAGCAGGCATACCTGACTGCAATAAACATTGCACAGGAAAACTCAAATGCTTCATCTAAGATCAACAAAGCCGCTTATGAAAAAGCAGGCAACAGGTTGCCTCTTGGTATTCGAGGAACCAACCAAACGGGAGGGAAGATTCCCGGAATCAACTTTGCTGAAGGAAACCCAGAGTCACAAAGAAACCAATACATAAATGCAGTTACTGAAGGTGCCCTTGACCAAATCAAAAGCCTAAGACTAACTCTTTCAGATCTAGCAGAGATTGTTGATTACGTTCCTAAGGATAGTGTGCAATCAGAAAGAGATTATGTCTTTAATCTTATTGTCCATACAATCAAGAAATACTCCAGTCACAAGGATTTTGACATTGCTGATTTTGGAAACGGAAACATTGACTTTGCAATTGGAGATAGCCTAGGCAGAGGCGTCATTCAAATCATAACAAGAACCCCACAAGGATTCAGAAAGTCACTTCATTCTGAGGCAGTAATAAAGAAGGGGACGGATGTGACGCGGGCTGAGGAGATTGCTAAGGCATCAGAACCCGCCCATAGAGTAAACATGTCAATGGTTTATAGACTTCCTATCCTAAGCGAGGTCAACCACATCTTCCCAAGATCATTGACTGAGGTTGAATACGCATACAAGGATTATAGACTAAGACAAAGAATCTCTCATATTCTAAACTCACCTATTGCAAGCAAAGAAGAAGCAACTGAAATAATCAATTCTTACATGAATCAGAGGGAGAATCCTGATGAGGTTATTTCAGAAACAAGTGAGTTGACTCTGCAACTGCTTCCAAATGTTAACAATAGAGGCATGTTTGATAAACTTGCTAACATGGTGGAGTACAGAAGAAGGGCTATTGAGGCACTACTTGATCTTCCTGAACTGCTCATGATGTGGCAGCACGACTCGGTTACATATGCTCCCGGATCAAAGATATTTATGAGTGAAAAAACCAAAGGAAGAGTCTTTGCTCAGGATGCATTATCTCCGGGGTCTCTATCAGGAGCGTCTCTCTTATCTGGATTAGGTCCAATGTTTGCACATGTCATGACCTATCCAATACTAACAACTGATCTTGTTTACAAGTCACTTGAAAGAGGAATTGCTGCTTATAAGGATGGGGGATATAGCCTTAGCAATTACTTTGACTTCAACATGAACGGTGTTCACCATATGGCTGCGTTGACTTTAATGTATATGGATGAAGACGGATCTGCTTTAGATCGAATGCTTGAAGAGGTTGGATTTGTAGACAAGCCGGAAGATAGGTATCAAAAAGCAGTTGATATACTACTAGACAATCTTGATAGAATCAAGATGGCATACATTACAAATGGCGACCAAAGGAATGCTGAACAAGCAGATAAGTTAAAAGAATTCCTAACAACAGGAGATGCAAGAGATGCATTCAAGACCGCAGTAATTGCCAGACTTTACATGGGTGGATTGAAGGCAGTTTATGAAGGCATTAGAGACTGGTCGTATGATACTGGGAACAACATGAATGGTGTTGATGCTAAGTTTATTGCAGAACACCTCATGAATGCAAAGTCATTTATTCAATTCAACATACTTGACTCTGCAATTGGAAACCTAAACGATGCTGGGCGAAGAAAACTATCTGAAAAAATTGCAAATGAACTAAGAGAAACGTATTCATCAACAGGATGGCACACTAGACTTAGAAAAATTGCCACTAAGAATGGATTTACAAATGCTGGCAAAAGCATGTTCTCTCTTAACCAAGTGGAAGAAGCAATCAAAGAAAGAATCAGATTTATCGCAACAATGGAAAGAAGAACAGAAGAAGAAGTTGCAAAATCATACGAGAAAAGAATCAATGCTGCAACTGATTATATGAAGAAGATAGGAGGAAAGATTTCTAATGATGAGCAAATGCGAGAACTCAACATCATTCTTATGGGCAACGAAGAAGCATACAAAACAACTCCTGTTCTGATTGCGCTCAATGCCTTGCAAAGAACTCCTTATAGACTAAGAGGCACAGAGTCTGAGGGAATTAGAGGAAGAGTGGAAGAGCATGCCATGCTTATGGGAAGGGATCTGGAAGTATCGGATCTCCTTGGGTTTGAAGACTTTAACATTTATTTCCTTATGGGTCTTGATTCAAGCGGTGGGCGTATTTACATGCACGGGCACAGGCACCAGCCATTGAACTCCAAACTATCTTCCATTGTGAGAGAAAACACACCAGATATGAAAGATGATAACCCATATGCCATGTGGGAATTTGGTCGAAACAATCTTGGTCAATTGGGAAGAGAAGAAGCAGAAGCAGAAATTGAAAAACTGATTGCAAGACATATTGCCGTGCAACTGTCAAAAACCTATGAGCCAAAGTTTGGAAACTATTCAGCCGACTCTGAGAACAGAGAAGGATTCATGGAAGAGTGGTTGAGAAAGTCTGAAAGAGCAAATCGTGCATGGAAGAGCGGAATCTTAGAAGAGGCTACTCTTCCTGATAATCTCCGTAACTTAAGAAGAAGCAATGGCGGTCTTCTCAGGGATTCAGCAAGATTCCTTCTCGACCCATCACGAAACATGAGCGATGCCCTTCAAGCACAATACAATCCCGGTTCCAACCTAAAGGGATTGTTGGCATTCTCCGCACCTTACTCAGACATACCATGGGAAGAAAGAGGAATCTTTTCTCTTCAAGAAATGTTCTACAACCGGGAATTGGAAGAGACAAGAAAGACAAGGGCAAAAAGACCAGAACGAGAAATCCCATCAGTCAATGATGTAATCCCAAGAGAAGCAAGAGGATACAAGAACAGATACAAGGGATCCAAGGCACCCTACATATATGAAACGCCATTTGACTCTACATATGAGATGACAACCGGAAGTTCAACAAGAAGAATTGAACTAAGAGCAAATAACCTTATGCATGTCCTTGAAAAGTTTGCTGAATCAAGCGGCTACTTAGATATTCTCCAATCAGGAGATATTGCTAAACTATTCACCATTTGGAAGATGACAAACTCAATTGTGAATCCATTCCTCAGAAAGATGGAGAAACTAAAACTGAAAGGTGGAACAATTGAAGAGCAGTCTGAGTATAGAGATGCACAAGCAAATGTATTGACCATGTATCAAGGCTTGACCAATCTATGGTCATTCCATGATGATGTGTCCCATGAGTCAAGAAGTTACCTTGAGTTTGGGAAAATGATAGGAATTGACGGGAAGAAGATCAAGGGGATGTACTACATCGACTTCCTTCTTTATCTTGCAAAGCAAGGCATTGATAGCCTAAGTCCACTGACTCTTGGACTAAGCCCAACCAATAACCTTCTTGCAACTGGAGATCCAGCAGCAGACAATAGAGACACAAGGATCCTTACCCTTACTGTCCAAAGCCTTGACTCATTGCAGGTAATCTTTAACGTCTTGTATGAAGTTGTTGGCAGGGAAATAGCAACCAATTACATGAAGAGAGTTGACCCAGACAACTTTGATTCATTGGAAAAAGACAGCAATGGTTTTGTCTTGTTGAGTTCCGTTCCCATTGAATACCAAAGATCAATCCTAAATGAGATCTTCAAGTCTGAAAAAATAAGAACAGATAGTCAATTTGATTTATATCTGTTCCTTGATGACTTTGGAAGAATGCAGATTGGAAACAGATTTGATTATGAAAACTTCATGGAAGCAAGGATAGACACATCTACTGGCAAGGCACCAAAAGTCAGATCTGGAGGTTTTATCAGATTTGACACATCAAGAACACAAGCCAATGCTGTATACCACTTGACTCCAGAAGACATTAGAAACATGTTTACCCAGATCCAGAACCAAGTGTTCTTCAACAATGCGGAAATTGCAGCAGCACTTGGGTCCGAGGTCGGTGTTGCAACCAATGAAAACATGAAATTCATGAATGCGGAAAGACGCAAGTTTTACGAGATGCAAAGGCTTGCCTATGCCGATGAAATGGACATACTTGCCTTGCTTCACCAAAGAGCAGGAACAAAGTTAAGAACAACCAACAACACACAAAGGCGTGGAGACTATGGTCTTCCCTTGGAAGTGTACGATGCCAGATATTATGTAGCCGGTGAGGATGGAGACCCTAGAGGAACTGCATTTGACATGGCTTGGGGAGCAAAGATTAATCAAGCAATTAAACTTGCAGACATGTATGGTCTTGAAGAAGAAGGGATTCAACTTAGATCCCTTCTTAGCCTAGATGACAAGTACATGGTTCCTGCGGTAATTCTTCTTGCACAGGTTGATGGTCAGAATGTCATCTCATCAAAGAAAAGGCTTCGTGCATATGTGGGAGACATCATGGATGACAAAGAACTCAATAGCTTGTACTCAACAGCCAGAGGATTCACAGAAGCATACCTGTCAGCCGTTAGTCGAGACGAGATAAGGAACCCATACTTCCATGCTGCCAAGAGATATGTGGAACTCAACGGACCAATTGCGGATATCCCCAATGTTCTTAACAGAGTTCTTAGCAGCATTGGAGTCACCGACATCACCAACCTAAAGGAAGTGACCAAGGCAAAGAAAGCACTGGACAGAGCCAATCAACAATATAATCCAGATATCAGGCTTATGGATGAGGATGTTCTTGCTTTGGCAGAAGAGGATGGATTGACCAATGCCTTTGGAATTGACGGACAGAAAATTGAAATCGTCATACAGGATCTCGTCAATCAAGGAGCAATATCAGAAGAAACCGCTGAACTATACAAGGGAATGCTTGGAATCATCCTTACGCATAATGAGGAGTTTGCCAACAACCTATCCATAATCCTTGATCCAAACATGGAAAGAGCAGGCAAATCTTTGCAGATTGGGGATAGATTTGTAGTCAAGTTAAATCCAGAGTTGCTTAAGAAGAGAGCATCGCTAGAAGCACTAGATGTCTTTGCACACGAAATCTCCCACATTGCAAGAATGCAGCACCTTGAGACAGATGGCGAAGTGTATCAGGGATTCCTGACTGCATTCAGAACCAACTCTGGCAAGAACGCAATAACCGATATGGTGTCAGCCATGTTTGCCGGTGATCGCAGTGAAATCGGTCTGTTGATCGAACACTACACCTCAAACCCAGAAGAGTTCCTTGCCGAATGGGGATCATTCATTCTGATCTCCAAGACAATCAACAACAAAAATGTCATCAACAACATAAGAAAACTAAGAGATAAGCATGTTGTTGCAGACGAGTCGGCAAGTTGGTGGGAAAGAGCCTTCAACAGAATCAAGAGAATGGCTTCCACGGTTGTCCAAAGAATGCAAGTTTTTAGGAACCAGAACCCAGAAGCCATGAAACTCATGGATGATGCGATTGAAGTCATGTTCAATTTTGGAAATACCTACAGCAAATCTAGGGCACTTGCGGAAATATCCACAAGATCTTTCTCGTATCCTTTGACGGAACTTCCAAAGGGATCTTCGTTGTTGACTGAGGGAGACATTCAAACACTTCATTACAAAATAGATCTTAGAAGACAACTTGAAAACGGAGGAACTTTGAGCGAAGATAAGATTGCAACCCTTGCTTCGCTTGTGGATGAAACCGAAGAATACATCTCAGGATCAAAATCAAGAACTGTTCTTGGACAACCAACCGAAGACTATTTAAAATATATGAATGAAATGATTGGAATGGAAGAGGGAACCATAAAGGTAAGCAGACAACCAAGAACAAAGGCACAAGAAATAGCATTGGCTACCTTTGTCCTTGAAAAGGTTGCAACTTTGAGAGGAAGGAGAGGCGGTGAACTTGCCAGCATTGCCAAGATCATCAGCGATATGCCAAACAAAAGCACAAGAGTCAAGCAATGGCTCACTGACTTTTTGTATTATGGGTCTTCAAGAAAAATAGGAGAGGCTGGAATTGGCGGGGTATATGGCATGGGTGGAGGAAACAGTTCAAACATAACATATGCATCATCGGAACCAATCCTAGCATCCCTTGGTTTTATCCTAGATGCTACAAAAGGATCGGGGCAAAACGTATATGGCGGCGCGGTTGGTGGAGTACTGCAAGGATTGAACTATATTCAACAATGGTCAAGAGCTGTGATACGAAACTCGGACAGAATCAGAAACACCTACAAAAACAAAGAGGCTATCATAATTGAGAGAAGTGCATTTGATTATCTTCTATATGATCGACCAGAAAAAAAGGAATCCTTGCCTCTTGGTCACAAACTAACTGATCAGATGTTTGAAGAAGCAAAGAAGCACGCTGAACTGTATGCAGCAAACATGCAAAACTTTGTGGATGTGGCACAGAAGTATGGAACTTACACAAAATCACTAATTCCACCAAAAGACATGCTTGCCTTGAGAGTAAACAACACATATTTTGAAAAGACAACAGCAGAAACAATCTCAACCTTTACAGATGCCTTGACAAAAGCATATAAGAGCAAGATTTTGGCAAACATGAGACAAAACGGAACCGCAGATTCCTATTCCATTTACCTTAGCGGTGGGATGTTCCAAATTGAGGGTGAAATACAAACAGATAAGGGAACCATTTCCTCAATCCAACAATTTTATTACACAATAAATGAAAATATAGGTGGATCAAAGGTTCTTACTCAAGGTCAACGATTGATTTTGGATGAGATTGAGGAATATGCTGCAACACTTTGGGCGGAAGAAAGACCAAATGCCAAGCAAGCAAAGGCAAATTTCAAGGCTAAGTTGAAAAACTCACCATATAGTTCAGATTTCAAGGATGTTGAACCATATTTGAGAGATGCTGCAATAAGATTGCTAAGAAAAGCCAAGGCTGGCGCCACTTACAAGGAAGTGTTCAAGTCACTTGAGTCTTCTAAACTAGATATTGTGATCAATGAGTTGAAAAACAGGATTGACACAAGCGATAGAACATCAATCAGTCTTGCAACAGACATTTTGGATGGTCGCTTGCCCTCTGTTTTCCCCGGATCTTCATCTCCACCATCATATATGCGTGGATCTTTAGAGCAAGTGGGCTATTCCGTGGCTTCATTGCATGCGAGAAAACATCTTATGACCCAAGGTCACAGCACAACTATGCCGGATTCCTCTTCATTAGACCTTACAGCAAAGGACATTTTCTTAGAAAACAATGGATTGACCCCAGAGCAAGGAAGAATCCTAAGAGAAGGCTTTACAATAGACCTTAGATCCATCATTGTAGGCATGGAAAGGAATATGGCAAGGTCCGCATATAACAATAAAGCAATCCAAGACCTTACTGGAGTCGAAGGAGTATCCTTCTCTTGGCTAATCAATGCAATTTCAAAGGCAAAAACAGATAGTGATTGGGATATTGTACTTAAAGAAGTAAAGAGAAAACATGATCTTGCTATTGGTGCTGCTACAGTCATTGATGAAAGAGAAGGCTCGGGCACGGAAAACATGGCTGTTAAGGTGGCAGATGCATTCACAACTGCCCTTTGGGGAGGAAACAGAAATGCTGCAACTCTTCTCAATGAGGGAACACTAAGCGCAGCCACCTCAGTTATGTTTGGAGGAAACACCATTTCGCTTTACAAAGATCTTTTAACTGGCATGGCTGGTTTGTTTATAAATGTTTTCAGTAGAAAATATGGAAATAGACTCCTTAACTCATCTTTTTGGTTAACGGCTGTAGATGGACTATTTGATACAGACAGCGCAACAAAGGGCATCATGGAACATCATCTTGTCGATTATGATGAAATGCCATTTGATGTTAGAGAAAGACTAAGAATGAATCAAAAAAATCCCATTAACTCTGGAATTTCAGATTTTTGGAAAAGACTTAAAGACTCACATCTTATTGCAGAGCCGGCATTAAGAGTTGCGCTTATGCGCCAAGGTCAAAGGCAATTGCTCAAAAGACTTGGGAAAATGGACTCTTATCTTGAATTCATTGAGAATTACGAGGGACCAAAAAACCAAGAGATGTATGAAAACGCCATAAGAGAACTTGGAGCAGAAAGAATCTTAGACTTTGCAGGGACGGAAAAGGTTCTGCTCCAACTTATGTGGGAGTCTGGTGTGTTGACAAAAAAAAACATTGAGGCTATCAAATATATAGTCAAGAGATTTGGAACATCTAAGCAAGGATTCACAAGACGAGAGTTTCTTGATATTGGGAATATCCAAATCAAGATGGAAACAGAACTTAAGAGAAAGTTGTGGGAAGAAATTCCTGAGTCCAATGGATTAATTAAAAATGATATTTATGAGGCGTTGGCTGCAATAGGAAGATTCCAAAAGGCATATGCAAGGCAGTCAATTGTAGAAGGCAATACATTGGATAGACCCACAAAGGGAGACCCAAGATCCTTCCTCTTCAATCTTTATCGATCCTTCCCCAAACTGTTCGTTACGCAATTTGCACTTGAGACCTATGGAAGAACAACACCTATGCTTCTGGCAGGTCGCCTTATTATTGCTGCTGCTATGGATGTCTTATACAACTTTGCACTTATGCTTGTTGCTGGAGCAATATCATATGATGATTTTGAACGAATTGCAAAAGGAGACATCAATGGAGATGATGTTACCAAAATTCTGTCGGTTGTGGCAAGGAACCCCCTCATTTCCAATAGAATGTTGACCGGAACACTCGCACAACTTGCCATCATTGGCGGAAGCAGCATTGCAACAGGAAAGAATCAGTTCACAAATCCAAATATACTAGCCGCAGCTATTCCTCCAGCAGGAATGGCTGTAGCATCTGGGATCTCAAGAGCCGGAAGAATCACGCATGATGCCATCAATGGTGATGGCAACTTTGATTCCGCAGCGTTAGCGGATCTCTTTTTAAGGATAATCCCAGCCATCGGACCTACCGTTCGATATGGCATAACACGATCAATAGATCCCAATTACGGAAAGAAAGGGAAGTCAAGGTCTCAATCCAATGGATCTGCATTCAGCCCAGTATCCGTGGCAAACCATATCATGGATCAGGAAAGCATGGATGAGTACAAACTAATAAGAGACCTACTTAAGGAACTGTTTCCAACAGGGTATAACAACCTAACAACATCAATACCACCCTTCCTAGATGCTCAGATTCCCTCTGTTCAAGCGGCTCAGCCTCAGGCTACCCAGACACCCCCAGCACCACAAAGCCCAGCACAGGGCATTTCCGTGCCTCCTGCGGCAAATCAACCACAACAGACCCCAGCCCCTCCCCAATCTGGATCTAGGGCTACAACACCAGCCACACCCCCCAATATTTAAGGA
>Ga0070749_10000862_pt1 | contig 20558 bp, 30 predicted proteins | sample VirMetDEL_Nov_18_FD_75180 | JGI IMG/M metagenome (GOLD analysis project Ga0070749, IMG submission 75180) | Aqueous microbial communities from the Delaware River and Bay under freshwater to marine salinity gradient to study organic matter... | ecosystem: Environmental > Aquatic > Marine >...
AGTACCCCAGGATTGCGCATAAGAGCTAGTAAAAGCTCTCTGTCCGTTTGTCCTGTTGCCATGCTTTATCCGCAGGTCTGTCCCTGTATGCCAGAGGTCTTTCCCGCTTTGCCTGGATTGCCGTAAGTGTATCCCGTAGACTTACCCATCTTCATTGGCTTGCCTGTGCGTTTTGCCTCTTCGCGTGCCGCTTTCATACCTTTGCTGCCGTATCCAAATTTTTTGTTACCTACTTTTGGCATTTTAGTTTTGCTCCGTATTAAGATTGACTGTCTGTCCTACGCGCTGCGCATTAGACCGCACCACAGACTGCAACGCTTGCGCCTGGGCCTGTGGGTTTGCAGCCACATCACGTGCGCTAGGAATGGTTTTTTGCGATTCATCTGATTTGGGCGCACGACCTTGAGCGGCACCTTGTATAAACTGCTGGTGCTGCTGCATGTGCTTTTGCAACATTGCCTGGAACTGCTGTATAACCTGGGGATTGACTTGCATGGCTTGTTGCAGAAACTGCGTGACCGCAGGGTCTTGTGCCGCTTGCTGGTGCGTGCGCAAATGAGTAGCGTGATCTTGTTCGGGTAACACGCCAGGATCTTGCATACGTGCAGCCATGTGCTGGTTTTCAAGTTGCGCTGCACGCACTTCAGGTGCATCAATAGAAGGCTTAATAAACTTATCCATGTCAGGCACACGGAACGCACGCATAATCATCTTGATCACTTCATCACGATTAATTTGCGGCATTTGCAATAGATAGTTTGCCAACGCTAGCGTATCTTCGCGCTCTAGTTGCTCAAAGAGAGGACGCATGCTTTGCGTTTCGACCTCAACCTTAAACCGCACTTTAAACAAGTCAGAAGAGATCGCTTCGTAGACAGGATCGTTTTCGCCTTCGGCCACGTTGACAATAAAATTTTCAGGTGTATAGCGAGGATCTGCCATGATGCGAAACGTGTTGTAGATTACCGATTCGTATGCTTTCCCCACCTGAGAGGACAACCATTCTCTATTTTGCGTGCCAAAAGAAGCTATAAGCGATGCTTCCGTAGCGGTGCGTCTTGGCCCACCCCCCAATGCCATCTGCGACACTTGAAGCACTTGCTCTTCATAGTTTCGCATGTCTGCTTCGATGCCTAACTGATCAGGTGGAGGCGATCCCATCTGCATTTCTCTAAAACCGTTGTTGACATCATTTACCCACACGATAGACCCATCGCGTGCGCGACTAATCTGATCGCCAATGTTGGCATTTTCTTCGCGTTCAGATCGCTGGCCCAAAATGATGCGTGGGTATCGCTTTAGCAGATCTACGCGCCGCGATACAGACTCTACGATTGCCTTTTGTTCGTCTTCGACATACGACATCATAGGCAAGCCAAACAGACTTTCTTCTGACATATCAAATTTGAGCGCATGGTAAGGGAACCCACCCTTAACCAGGTAACTTCCCGTTTGCTCAAACTCGCCTGTCATCATCATTTCACCCGTAAACGGATCAGGCGCATAGACAGGTTCTTGTTCTAAGAAAGGATGCGGTATGTCTTCTATGGGCTGTTCAACGCCTTCGGCAAACACAATGCGCCTACGGTGTATGCGGTCATGCACCTCGTAAAGAAGCGCATACTCACCTAAATTTTTTGCCTGGTTGACTGCTTCTTGTTCTTCTGCGTCTGCTTCGGACCCTTCAGAGATGTCGTATAACGACTCCATGTCTTCTGATTCGGCATTTACTGCCTGAATCTGTCTGCGATTTACAAATCGTTCATCGTTGCGCACAAACTCTAGCGGCACCAGCATTTTTTCAATAATGTATCGCGCATGAGACAGCTTGTGCGGAGGGCAAAGCGGATCGACCAGTATGTTAAACGGAGAAACACGACGAACTGCCACCATATCGTCTTGCATGGCATCGTTGACTACGTATGGAGCTAGCAGATCATCCCCTGGCGCGTTGTAATCAAACTTTAACCAACCAATAGAGCAGTATAGCGCGTCAAAGATGCACTGCTGCATCTCATCTTTAACCTGCATAACGTCCATCGCAGCATTAGCAACACGCTCAAGGATCTCCGCTTGATACTCGCGGTCTGGATTTTCAACGCGCAGAAAAACATGCGGATAGTTAAACGCAATAGACGATATAATTTGTCGTGTAAGAGGATAAAATCGACTGATTTTGACAACTTGGTCTGGATCAAGTCCTGGCACATCAAACTCTTGCCTATACATGCGCAGCAATTTGTTCCATTCTTTGTGCTTGGGACGCATGTATGTAACACAGTTATCTATAGATTTTCGCCAATACTGTATTTGTTCTTGTTTCACGTGCCGTATCTCCCATATTGGGTAGCGTACTGATTAAGCGTGTTATCTATTACGTTTTCCCCTAAAAACGGATTGGTATCTACGTGCGCAGCAGGTGAAGCAGGGCGATACATATGCATCATGGCATACCGCAATTCATCTGCTATGTGATCGTCAGGGGCGTGCGTGTCGATGTCTTCTATGTTTTTTTTATCGCGTGGCAGGGATGGCATAACGCGAAACAAGTTATCGTTCCACCCTGAAAATGCGTAAAAACGCTCATTAGCGAGTGCATCATTGATCACGCGCCACCCTGTAATACGATCATTATTTGCGCGAGTGAGCCAAAGACCGTGATCGGCAAACACATCGGCTGGCGAATGGTTAATCACTTCGCTCAACCTGCGTTTGACCCACATAGAGGGGTCTGCATAAATCGCTGTTGGCTTGCGCCCATCGGTAAACGGACAACTTTCGATCATCTTGAGGATCTCGTAAGCATGCGTAGATGCGGTAGCGTTGTCTCTGTAATATTCGCAGATCCGATAGACGTTGTGGTCGTAGTCGCACGTGTATAATCCAAACGAAGTGTGGGCCGCTTCCCCATAATCTAGCCCCCCAAAAATGGGCCAATGGCTAGGGATCTTAAACGAAGGCACGGCAATCTGATTTTCTTTCCACAGAGAAAAATATTGCCCTACGTGGGAGTCCCAATCCCCCTCTAGCCACGCTTTAACCAACAGTTCATCGCCTACACCCTTTAGCCTGTTGATATAGTCAGGGTCGCGCTCTAACAGAATCTTATTGTCCGTTACAAGCGACTTAACAAACATGCGCGTAGACCCATCTTCAGGGTCTTCGTATAGGGTGCCTTCTTCGCATACGTCAATGAAGTAGCTTTTAATGGGTTGATGCCCTACGCCCCCAGGGTTGCCCGTAGCGCGAATCCGTTTGTTGGGAATATCTGCTGCACCTGAACGCAACGTAGCTTTTAGCTTGTGGTATGCGTTTAAGTTTTCCCACTGCTGCAACTCATCGAACCCGATCCACGTGTATTGGTGTCCCTGATACGAATCTGCAGCCGCTTCGTTCTCTAAGTGGCGCAACGAAAGCTCTGCTCCCGATGGGAAAAACCACTTTCGTTGCCCTACCTTGTATTCGCACCCAGGAAACGCCTTGTAAAAAACGCGCCTGGACTCATTGAGAATCTCGTCTAGCTCTGGATACGTGCGACGAAAAATGATTCCACGCCAATCTTTCCCGTAGCGCATTACGTCTTGGGCAAAATCCAGCAAAAGCCAAAAACTCTTGCCTCCTCCTCTGGCTCCTCCAAAAAAAAGCTGGTTGATAAACGTGGCGCGGATTGCTTTTTCTTGTGGACCAGGTTGTGGCGTAGGCATCTGCGCCTCATCGGTCATAAACGCAATGTCATTGTCTTTAACAGTGCGTTCATGCGCCATCGGAATCTTGCCCCTCTGTAAACTCAGCGTCTACAGCATTCGTTTTCAGCTTTAACAAGCGCATCTCTTCCATCTGCCTGTTTTGCGCCAACCATTCCTCGTAATTGCTAGCTTGCGGAGGCGTGTTGACCCCATCGGCCTTGTCAGCACGCTCAATCATGTGCTTGTGCACAACGCTTTCGCGTATATCGCCCATTTCACGTGCAATGCTGTCCAGCACTTTGAGCTTTAACGCAACGCGCACATCGGGAATCTTTTCGTATAGCCTGTTTAACTCTTTGACTCGCTCTTTACGATCTGCAAGTTGAACATCGTCAAAATTCTTTTTGTAGATGTCTAACTGACGTTTGTATTCCTTGCAGAACTCCTCATCCTGCCTCCAATCCACGACAGTCTGCGGATGGACCCCTAAGTGCTGTGCGATGTTCCGATTGGTCTGGTTGGGCTTCCAGCGGTCCAGAATAAGCAACTGGATAGCTTGCTTATGGTTGGAGTTAATCTTCATCCATTCCACCGCGCAGTAGACCCACGCATATCTAAATGCACAAACCCCTTGTCAGGGTAGCGACCAATTCCATCAAAATTGAACTCTTCAGCTAATTGCGCTAGCTGTTCCACTCGCTCAGGGCTGGTATTTGCAGGGACTACATCCGTGGCCCATATCAAGTGCTGCGAGTTGGGCGCACCCCCAATCGACTTGTTATACTCCTCTGGCCTCCACGTGCTGGTCAGGACCAGTGGACCCCCCCATTCGGTTCGCACCGCTTGTAGGTGCTTCATATGCGTCCAGAAACGATTTCCCACCTTCAGGCAGCAATGCGCAACCAATTCTTCTTGCGTACAGTGCGAAGGGGTTAGTTCAGCCCACGTAAAGTTGGGAATGTCAGGATGGATACTATCGGCCACGTTTCGTCTTCTTTCTCGCTACAGCAGCATTGTCTACCAAGTTCGGATACGGTCTACCTGCTGCTTTAGCTCTAGCTTTAGCAGCAGACTTTTGCTTTGGCGTAAGCTTCTTTTTTGCTTTGCCTTTAGGTCTAGGCTTATCCCAAAACGCTTTTGCCATATTCTAATTCTCCTAGTACAAAAAAAGAGCACATGATCACCACGATCATGTGCTCTCTATTCTTAAGGAAGGATAATGAGAGAAGGGTAACTCATTAACTGTTCCATACCTACTAACTAAATATTCAGTGTCAACTATACTCCTACCCCCTACAAAGGCAGGATGCCCCCCCAATAGGGCATTCCTGCCCTTAGTACTATATACCAAACTACTACTAATAGTACTTTAGTACTTAGTATAGAGATAGATATATAGAAGTGGGTACTTTGATATACATTTAACAGTACTATAATACTAACTATATTTGGTATACATTTAGTAGTACCTAGGTACTATTAATATTATATATATAATTACTATTATATAGTGCACCAGAATTGAACTACTGATCTACACCCTTACTACACCACTCTCACAATGAGAATATCCTTCCCATAATGACAAAAGAGCTGCATTCTGTTATCAAATGTGATCATACGCTACAAAACTACACCATAGGAGAGGGAAAATGCGTGAGAAAGGTGTAGGGATGTATACGGGAGAGGGTAGAGATATATACGGGATATTATTGCGATACCTACGGGAGGGACTACCCCTGGTTGGTTCACCTTCTATTTGCAGATTTGCAGCAGACCAGGCCAAGCTTTACCAGGCAATCAGACAATATTTTAACTAATGATAATCCCCCTTATAGTGAGTATATAGGGGGGTATGCCTATTACGCTCTGTATTGCCCTGTATGCTGCCTGGTAACCACGACCAGGTAAAACCCCTGGTCATATATTGAACAGGAACACAGGGGAATCAGGGGATTAAATAGGGTTGATTACAAACCCCTGCATATTACCCTCTCTCTCCCTCTCTCCCAGGCACAATAAAACCCCCTTACCTTTCGACCAGGTAAAGGGGTTTATTTGCTGCTGTCCTGCTGTCTCTGCTTTTACGCTACTATATCTCCCTGTGTCATTTTTCTCTCTTTCTCAGTATCCACAATAGGACAAGGATTGCCACCAGGTCCACTATAAAACCTGCTTTAAATAGCTGCGTACCTTGTTGGGGGATCCGTGGATCTCTGCAGATATCGACCTAGCTGTGTTCCTTGCTGTATATGTCTGCCCTGAGCATAACTTGCAGTCTCTGCATGTTATATCGTTTGGACGTTTGGAAGCAGGGCAGACAATATCTTCCCCTGCTGATTGACCAGGGGATAAAATTGTATACGTTCGATACCCTGCACGTTGTGCGCTGCGTTTGAGCTGTTCGAGTGTTTTCCCTTCCCTTTGTGCTGATAGTGCGTCTATACTTGCCATAAGATACTGTGCGTATTTTGGGTTTATATCCTGCCACAAATGCGTATAGCCTGTATGCCCTGGTGCCCTATGCACCAGGCAATGCAAGATGGGTATAGGCACTAGTCCAGGATCCCCCCAAGAGCCCAAACGGATAGGTTTATAGAGCTGCGGAATGCGAGACACATTTAAATCCCTTGTTGCCTGGTAGACTGCGTTTAATGCCACTGGATTGACATAGCAAGACGATTTCAAGGCACAGTCCCCACAATTATGCTGCGTCTTGTCCCTGACTGTTTCTGTTGGGGATTTCGACAAAGGGAGTATAGCTACCTGGGCCATGTCCCCCGTTTTACGATTCGCGCTAGGTCTGTCAATACAATACAGGGCAGCGTATAGATCCCTGTCTACATCTTCCCAGATTTTTATTGAGCTGTTCATAGTTACCTTATTTTTGAGTAATAAAAAACCCCTGATCTCTCGACCAGGGGTTTAATTTGTTATGGTGGCGTGTGTGCACTAGCTGTGTCCTATTACAAATGCAGCTAGCAGGATCCAGGGAGCAGTTACAAACCAGAAGCGAAGAGCCGTTACGGCTGCATGCTCTCTGCGTCTATACATGCCCGTAAACCTTCCAGAGCTGTCCCGTACGGGAACCAGGTTTTTAAGCAGTAACATATTGACCTGCTCTCTCTTTAAAGGGCTGCAGAATCTTTGCAGCTGCCTGGTCTACCTGGACCCGATCTGCTGCATAGTTGCTGTGCTGGCTGGCCCTGGTCAAACCCTGGACCCATCCCCAGGCAGATCCAGCCCTGTCCCCATGATCCTGGGGATATTCGGATTGCATGATTTCCCCTGCCTTGACGATAGTTTTAGACAGTCCCGTGCGCTGCGCTACCTCTGCAAACGTTAAGGGGGTATCGGCTGCAATCGCTATCGCGTGCTCTGTGTTTCCTGCACTCGATAGCTCTGCGCTGCGTATTGCTGCGTGCATAGCTGCTTGAGCATTTATCCTGGCGTTGTTGTCCTGTCCCCTATGGACAATGCGCACGCTGGCAATTTCTTCGGCTCCCCATAAGATATGATTGCCACAAACAGCAGAATAAAGGAAGCAGTCAATCCTAAAACTCGCTGCGCCTACCTCGCTGTTTTGGACAATTACAGCCCTGAACATTTCCCCCCCTGGGGTTTTTATGACCTGGTGTTGATTTACCAGGAAGACAAATGAATCTTTATCGCTGCTGTATAAACCCCCTGGGCCGATCTTGTCCCCTGGTCGAATCGAAAGCGCAAACGTGTTACCAGGCAGACAGTCTGCTTCGGTAGCTATCCAAGTGTCAGTCTCTGGACAGCCTGGATATGGTCTGCAGGGGGGGACCTGCCATCCATCCAGAGACAAAGTATCGGCCAGGTCTGTCACTACTTGGTGGTCATGGTATCGGCTATACTGCGGGGACGTAATCGCACGTGCAGACAGGTAGTCCTGGCCTTGTTCGGTCCCCTGGATTACCAGCAAATTGCGTTCACGCTCAGGGTATTTCTCCAACCCTGCGTTTAAGCATTGTGCTGCTAGATCGTTATCTAGTGTGCGCAGGTATCCAGCAGGAGCACCAATAGATGCAGATAATTGACTAAACGTGTGATTGTTGAGAAGTGCTCCCCCTTCGTCGTTTGCGATTGCAACTCCCCCCAGGGCAGGGATTGCTTCCATATCCTGCAGGTTTACAGGTCCTATCTCTATGCTTTGCTCAGTGCGCAATCTGCACGCTGTGCGCATATCGTCTAGGGTTTTATATCGCTGCTCTGCTGGCCTGGTGGCCCATTCCGAAAATGCGCTAGTAATATTTTTACTAGCTGGTGTTGCTACTACCATTTTTAAAACTCCCTGATAGAGTTTAATGTGCAGGGACCATCCCTGCACGCTCTATAAATTACTGAGAATTATATATCCTGTCAAAGGGTTTTTTTATTTTTATAACAATTTATAACGTCTTGTGACAATATACCAGGGGGGCCAATGTTTACCAGGGAACCAGGGAACCAGGGAACCAGGGAACCAGGGAGCCAGGGAGCCAGGGCTTGACCTGGTGCAGCAGCAGCCCAGGCACGCGCACCAACGCCTACTCATATATGGCTTGAGTTGATTACAGGAAGAATTTCAAATTTGAGTTGATTGCTGCTACAATTTCAAATTTGAGTTGATTGCAGAAAAAACTTCAAAAAAAAAGCCCCTGCCGCACAAAGGCAGCAGAGGCTTAAACATCTATCAGGTGGGTCCAATATAGTTTATTGGATTTGATTAGGCAAGTTTAATCAATTTTTTTTTCTACCAAATCACTTAAATCGCATTGCAAGCAGGACATAAGTTTTTCTAGCGTTTCCTTAGTGAAATTGGTATTGTTTTTCAGTAGTTGCGATAGGGACGCTTGCTGCATACCTAACTCCTTTGCAAACTGCTTTTGGTTTTTATATCCACGTTCCTCTGCTAGCTCTAAAATTCTGTATTTACGTAACCTGATGGATGTCATCGCAAGTCCTTTTTTAGTATTATAAATACAATAATTATAAAGAGCAAATATATTTTTTGTTACAGATAAACATTTTCCAAAAAAATTATTGACAAAGTAGCACGGTATTCCTAAAATTGCCTGTAGATCGTTGCATAAAATTATTCTTTATTTAATATTTAATATGCAAGAAAAAGGCCATAGGAGTTCGCACCTCCTATGGCCCTAAAGAAACTCACCACTCCAACCAAGAAGGGATAAGTATGTCTAAATATAATAAACCCCCCCATAAAGATACAATCTACACACTTGTGCACCTATTGGTAGGTGCCAGTGTATTCTTTATGGCCTATAAAATCATAGCAGGTCTATGGGGGGCAACACATGATTAATCTCACCGCATTAGCAGCACCCTTTCCAGCAGACAAAATACACTGGCGAGTTGGCAGTACGACCCGTGATAACAAACGGGGCATGGCATTGGCCTATTTGGATGCCAGGGATGTCATGGACCGCTTGGATGAGGTTTGTGGCACAGCATGGTCAGATAGCTACACAGAGCTATCTGGACGCATCGTATGCGCTATTACGATTGATGGCGTTACGCGATGCGATGGCGCAGGAGATACCGCAGTAGAGGCAGAAAAGGGTGGCCTCTCCGATGCGTTTAAACGGTCTGCTGTTAAATGGGGCGTAGGACGCTACTTGTACAGGTTACCCAACGAATGGGTGGCTCTTAATGAGAAGCGTCAGATTTTAAATCCACCTAACCTACCCCATTGGGCGTTGCCCTCAGATGATCCTGCAAACCCTGACATACCCTTTGAGCAAATAGAGCAGGAGCATCGCCACATAGATGAGCACCCCATAACCCAGGTGCAAGCTGATTTGATAGCAGAGATAATAAACATCGAATCAGCACTTCATGCGCAGCAACGGATGGACTCCACGCAGAAAACCAAAGTGCGTCAGAAGTATGCAAAAGTCATTAAGCTGGAAGCAGCCACAGAAGAGAATCTGTCAGAATACTACAAGCAACTTATAGAATACCAAAGGAGTAACTGATGCCGTTGGTGACGCAAGGACAATGGTCGAATTCGGTGCCTAGTGAAATACAGTTGGCACTGCAGGATGAATCTCCTGATTGGGATTGGCAGGTCAGAGAATGCAATGCCGAAACATGGTTTGTTGCACGGATGGGGACGAAAACCATTGCAGGTAAAATCTTAGCAGAGAGTGAAACACATCTCTTTACAGGAGATAACAGTGAGTGAATTCAACGAGGAAATGCAGCTAGCGCAGAACGATGCTCACACCATAGTAGATTCCGATAACAGTTTTCTGCTGATCAGCACTACAGAGGCAACAACGGCAGTATGTGCCTACGCCAGCGAGTTTGAGCAACTGTCTATGGTCATTGAATACCTCAATGGCAATGAAAATATCAAAAACGCAGTCAAACAATATTATCAGAAGGAGTTAGTTCATGGTTAGCGTAAACAGTGTAGCATTATTGGGCAGTGTAAAGGGTGAAGTTCGTCACAACACAACGCCTAAAAGCACGGTTGCTAATTTTTCTCTTGTAACAGAGGCGAATACACCTAACGGCAAGACGTTTAGCACGTATCACAACATCACTGCCTGGGGTCAACTGGCAGAGATTTCAAAGGATTTGTGTGAGGGGGATATTGTGGGGATCAATGGCGAACTTCGCAGCGAGTCATGGGAGCAGAATGGCGAGAAACGATACAAAACGGTCGTACTGGCAAACAGAATCAACGTAGAAAATAACGAGGTCTTCTAATGCCGTTGACTGCAAAGGGGCGCAGGACAAAGGGACTGCGCGTAGAGCGTGAAGTGGTAGCTATGCACCACGCAATAGGGGTGCATGCGGAGCGTGTCCCTCTCTCTGGTTCAGCAGGTGGTTCGTATAAAGGGGATGTAATTATTGATGGGCAGTTAAGAGCAGAGGTAAAGGCACGCAATGAGGGGCAGGGGTTTGCCTTGATCCAACGATGGTTAGGTGATAACGATATGCTGATCATCAAAGAAGATCGTAAGGAACCGCTTGTTGTTCTTCCCTGGGATACGTATCGCAAAATGATTGGAACGATGTGAGCGAGTTGATAGACGCTGAAACAGAGCGTTGTGTGTTGTCAGCTTGCATGCAGCGCACTTCATGTCTGCCAGATGCTGTCGATATGGGCGTTGATCAAACCACGTTTGGGAACGCCAAACACCGAATGATCTGGAACAGTCTCACAGAGGCTGTAACAGTAGCGCACGATGCGGATACACTGGACCCCGTAACGGTGCACCGCATCGTGCGTAGGACAGCACCAGAGGTAGGGCTGCACGACATAGCTGAACTCTATACGATGGTGTCAAATACAGCCAACCTGAAACACCACGTGACTGTGTTAATCGACCTTGCAACAAGAAGGAAGATCATTTCACAATCTAGAAAATTAGCTGATAAAGCATCTGATATAACCTCGCCGCTGGATGATCTTGTGACCTCTATGCAGGACATAGGAAATGGGCAGGACACGGGGTTAATCTTGATGGGAGATGCAGTAAACGACACCACCACCTGGACTGCAAAAAACAAACACGCAAAACTTTTAGGTAGGTCTACTGGCTTGCGTGAATTGGATAGTTTGACCAGCGGTTTTCAACCAGGCCAACTCATAATATTAGCTGCACGACCCAGTAAGGGGAAATCAGCTTTAGCTTGGCAGATGGCGCAAACAATTTCTAGTACAGGTCCAGTGCTGTTTGTGTCATTGGAGATGGATGCACGGGCAATCGTGCTGCGCAGTCTAAGTCAAAGTACAGGCATTTCCATTGGTGATCTTTCACGATACAACATACCAAAAGAAGCACAGGACATTTACGACTATGCTGTGCGAGAGTTGGCAGAACGTCCAATCCATATTGATGAACGTGGCAGTGTGTCGTTACAGGCGTTACGTAGTAGGGCAAAACGGCTGCATCGGGCAACGCCACTGGAATTAATTGTGGTGGACTATCTGCAGCTCATGCAGAGCAAGGGCAATAGTAGAGAGCAGGAAGTATCACAGATCTCAAGGGGCTTGAAGGCCCTGGCAATGGACTTGAGAGTGCCTGTATTGGCCTGTGCGCAGTTGAACAGGTCAATAGAGATGAGGTCAGGTGAGGCGAGTAGGCCCACGTTATCGGATCTGAGGGACTCAGGTCAGATCGAACAGGATGCAGACATCGTAACCATGTTGTGGTGGGGGTTTGAACACTGCAACAACATGAATCACGGTGACTGTGAATTGTTAATCAGAAAAAACAGACAGGGCGCACTTGGGACAGTCAACCTCAAATGGGAACCGCAGTGGGTATCCTTTCAGGAAGCAACACAAAGTATTAACCAATGATGAGCAGGTAGAATTATGCAGACGCTGGCAACAAGAACAGGATCACGATGCGCGTGATAAGTTAGTTATTTCCACACACGCATTGGTGCTAAAAATATTAAACGGACACATATACGTATCCCAACAAGATGCGTATCAAAATGCCATGTATCGCATACACAGGGCGATAGACCTTTTTGATCCTTCAGCTAATGTAAAATTCATCAGTTATGTAAAGTTTTACATATTGCACGGCATATATGACACAATGCAAGAGGATCATAGTTTGAACTTGCCATTGTGGGCAATCAATGCACGCAATAAACAGAACAGGGCGCAAAAGAAATTAGAGGAAGAGGGCGTGCCTTCGGCACGTGCTGCACAAATAGCGTATTATGAGCACGATCCAAAAAACTTGAAGGGCTGCATAACCACAGGACAGGACGTTGACAGAACACAAAACCTGCAAATAAAACCGCCAGAGGAAAAAGAAACCATCTCTCTATCGCCAATAACAGATCCAGCCATACGGATAATACTGCGATTACGCTACGGCTTTTATGGCCCAATATGGAAAATGAAACACATAGGTAGAATCTTCGGTATAACAAGGCAACGAGTAGAACAGTTGCAGCGAAGGGGACTTATGGCAATGAGGCAGCATGCAGACGATTGAGCTAGCAACGCATGAAATGCAAACAGCATTAGAGCACGCAGTGTACAACATCACAGAGGGCATTGGTGTGCGTCCTTCTAGCGTGCACAATGGCAGAAAACGACAGCATCGCATTGGAATCGACCAAGCTGTAGGACAGGTAGCTACAGCAGCCTATTGCAAATACCAATACGGAGACATACAGCAGTATCAGATAACACGATTTTACCGCAATCAAAACCCTGATAGACCAGACTATGGGTTTGACCTGGGTGGACTCAACGTCGATGTAAAGGGGTCATTTATGCGCGGCAGTTGTAACCCCAGGCACTACAACCTGTATGCTAAACCGTGGGATTTGCGACCAGATTGGATCTTTGTATCTGTGTTGATACAGGGTTATGAGGATTACAGTAAATGGGTAGAAACACCCCCTATTATCTACCTAACAGGATATGCCATGTCTGAGGAAATGGCCCAGGCAGAAAAATGGCGTGGATCATATAAACTTCCTGTTACTGAACTACACCCACTCCCACCAATAAGGTATCACCATAATGAGAGATTGGATATTGGAGCACACAACCGAAGCTATCTTTTATGAACCTGCAGAGCTAGATGCAGCACTCATAGGCATAGCATTACGATACGGCATGTCTGTGCCAGCATACGATTACCACAAACTAATGTCTGTTCATATGGAAAGGGGAATGTCACAGGAAGAGGCAATAGAATGGATAGAGAGTCAGACGATAGGACAATGGATAGGAGAGGACACCCCGATCATAGTGTATCAACCTGGCGAAGGATAGGGTCAGAAGGTGACATATACGTTATCACTCATGACACAACCATAGGGCCACCAGACGATCAGTGGACCTGCACCTGCCTGGGTTACAGGTATCAGTCTAAACATCATTGCAACTATGCGTGCAAACATATACAGGAGATACAGCGTGGAATGGCCCTTACTTGAGTGGAAACGAACTTTGGATGAGAAGCCACCATCAGGCGTTTACGTGCTATTTTATACAGCTCTTACGCATGCTATGTATGTGGGCATCCTGCACTATGATCCATACGACGAGTCAATTACACCAAGAGAGGCACTAAAGTATTTGCATATACAGACTCCCTGCGGTGGCATATCGTATGAAGATAAAGAAAAGGATATACATGATTATCCCGATATGTGGACAGAACTCCCTGACAGACCGTTTAGAGAATACAGAGGGCATTGATCTATCATAGACTGTTCCCTGGATTGTATCTTTGGATGGTCTTTTTCAATCTAGCCTTACTGTAGTTCACATAGTTGGTTGTAGTCTCAATCTTACTGTGTCCCATTGCTTGCTGCAGGGACAGGGCATCTCCACCATTTTCCAGATACATGATAGCAAAAGTATGGCGTAGGACATGAGGCGATAGCTTGCCCTCATAGTTTACCCTCTTGCGCACCTTAGACAGAATGTTGCGAATGCCAGTGGTGCCTAATGGGTTACCAAATCCTTTGCGCCAGGTAGTAATCCATACAACTTGATGCTCTGTCTCTAATGCGTCCACCATGCCCAAATACGCTCTGAGAGGGCCTGTGGTGCGTTCTGAGATATAACAGAACCTATGCTTATCCCCCTTGCCTATCACCCGTATGGAACCATCTGAGAGGTCCAGATCATCACGCTTGACTCCTGCCATCTCACTCAGTCGCATGCCTGTTTCGCAAAAACAACGCACGATACAATAATCACGTAATCCCATCAGGCTCCTATCTTCAGACAGCATGAGTAGGATGTTGCGTAAATACTCAGTTTCTAGTGGGATAATATGGGATTTGGGCGCAGGTGGAACACGGAAACGTAATGGTTTTTCCAAATAACCTGCCTGGACGCACCAGGCAAACCAGTTGCCTATCCCCCTGCCGTATGTGTGGATCGTATATGGACGCAACCCACGTTCAATTTGAGCATGTAAAAATCGTTTAGCCCATTGCTGTAATCCATCTATATCGAAGAGATTGCACCCAACTTGTTTTTTACACCAGCGCAGGAACAGCCCTACTGTATCCTGGTAGTGACGTATGGTGTGTGGACTAACCTGCTGCAAGCGTTTATCCTGGACATACTCATCAAACAAATCCAACGCATTCATACGATTCCTCCTCAAGAATATTTTTACTTGAGCAGGATGCCACTAAATGCAATATGTTGCAGCACAACAACTTAACATACATTGTTGTTTTTACTGCTTGACATGCAGGAGGTCACTAGTTCAAATCTAGTATCGCCCACCATTATTTATAAGTAGTTGAGAGGACAGCTACTTAGCATGTTTGCAACATACGGCAGTGGTGTAATGGCAACCTGCCTGGACAAATCCTGTCCATTCCTCACGTAGAGTACATAAGAAAGGGAGGGTGCGCAAACACCCTCCCTTCCGTTCCTGGTCCAACACCCCCCCGATAAGAGTATAGACCAGTTAGGCTGAAACTACTTCTGCCTCTTCCGTTTCTTCTTCAGCAGCCCCTTGCTCATCTCTCAGGTCCATCAGGACGCGCAATGCGCCTGTTTGACGTTGAATGAGTGCTTGCAGTTCTCCAACCTTTTGTTGGGCTACGTCCAGCTCTTTTAGAGCATCACTTTGATGCGATTGCATCTCTTCAATCTTCTCACTAATACTCATCTATCTCCTCTTTCTAATAGCCCCTCTAATCGGGCGTGGCTACGTAATAGCTGATTGAGTAGTTCATTCGTATGATCTAACCGATCAGCTATCCTTTCAAGACCTTTGTTTAGGTCATTGTTGTCTACAATAGGTCTGTTTTGCTGTTGCATTAAACGACTAATCAAATAGCCACCTAGTGCACCTCCTCCTAAACCACCACCACCCGTTATCCACATGCTTATAGGATCTGTTTGAGGGTCCATGCGACTACCACTTAGTCTTCGATGACCAATAGCGAGCTGACATTTTTGAAGGGTTGCTATCCTGTGCATTGTGCCTGGCGTAATACGATTTACGCCTTGCTTTTTGTTTAGCAGTCTTGGGATTAGATCCTGCGCCTTTAACTCCCTGTTGTCCAAACCGTATCGTTTTGGTCTTGTTGCCAACTTTAGCAACCACCACGTGCGATTTAGTAGGATGACTTGGAGTACGACGGGGTTTATTATATGCCGTAACTCCAGCCCTGGCTAGTTTTGGATCACGTTTTGCCATTAAAATGCCTTTTGTAAAGTAAGCTTTGCTTCACTGCCTTCACGTACAATGTCACCAACTTTGCGGATCAACATTTTAGCTTCTTCAGGAGTTACTTCTCCATCAGCCATTATTTGCTCGTATGTGTTTGTCAGATCCTGCAACGCTTCCATAACGTCCTGCACTTCATTGACTGCCTTCTTCACTTTGTGAGCTTTACGAGCTACATTTACGCCCACCATCAATGCGCCAATCATTTAGGTCTGCTCCCTTTGCTGTGTATGACATCTTCACCTCGCTTGACAGTGACGGTGCCACCATCAACGTCAACGCGCATCGGGGGTTCTTCTTTGTCTAATTTGTCCAGTTTGTCTATTAATTGATTGATCACACCAAACTCAGGACGTTCAGCCTTTTCAGTAGCTCCTGCTATATTACTTAGCATACTAATTAGCGCAGTCAATGAGCTGCCTAATAATCCCATTACGGCTGCAATTTTAGCTTCTTCTAAATATAGGCTTGCAATAATGCCCAGGCTAGCTATAAGAGTTATATAAACTAATCCATGCTTGCCTATGCTTTTACCTGCTACGTCTTTAGCTGTGCTCTGCGCCTCTAGCCTGGCTAGCTCTGCCTTGACCTCTTCTTTGTAATACGCTAGAGTGCGCTTAATCTTATCCTTATCTCCATCATTCATTAGTCACCTTCGCCAAAGTAGAACCCAAGAACCGTGCCGTAAATACCGATTAGGACAGTAGCATCAATTTGGTTGCTGACCACTGTTTCCCATACGACTAAAGCGGTCAAAGAAACTCCAATGAATTGCCTAATGGCCTGTTTAGAAAAAAACGATCCACTAGTATCTTTTGGAGTTTTCCCAACTGGTTTAGGTGTTACGGGAGTATTTGCTTCAACGACTTCGCTCATTACTCACACACATGATTCGTTAGCTGCATTTTCAAATCGTCAAATTGTCGCTCAATATATGCCAGCCGAGTATTCTGTATCGCATCGTCTGGCAGCGCACCGATGGTTCCTCTCGGCCAGTTAGTCGAGAAGTATGTGTTGGCATCGGTGTCTTTACGCAACAGCATAAGATCTACCTCTACTCGCGTTCTATTTTGCTCCAGCACGGCCAATCGCTCTGCGTGTAGTTTGATTTCTGTCTGCTGTTCAGCGACTTCTTCGACAGCACGTTCTAACTTCTGCTGCGACTCAAATATCGCACTGATCTGATCCCATCCCACATATAACGCAACGCCCCCTGCAAGCAGCATTACGAGTAGAATGCCAGCTTCTTTGCTGAGTTTTTCTACTGCACCTTCTGTGTCGAGCGCATCGCTCATTACTCAGCACTGGCCCACGGAGCAGTCTGTTCCTTGGGTGCGCTTGCACGCGCCTGTAGCTGCGCCTCTAAGCCTGCCTGCTGCTCTTGCCCCCATGCGGTCAGCTGATCAATCGCACGCTGCGGGAGGCCTGTCAGTGCGTCCAGAGCGACATAATCGTCAGCGGTCAGTTCACTCAGATCGAGTGAGACCCACGGATCAGTAGACGCAACTTCTCCTGTGTCTGTGTCTGTGCATTTAGCTATGCAGACTACTGCTTCGATAACGTCAGTCTGCACGCTGCCGTCACCGATCTCTTTGCTGGGGGCAACGCGAATGCGGTCAGTAACAGTTAGGTCAAATTGGTAAGCCATTATCTATTCTCCAGTTCGTTCTTTGCAATTTCCTTCGATGTCTCGTCAGTAGACGTGCTTGCGATACGCTCTAATGCGCGTCTATAGCGATCAGTCACTGCGTTATTATATTTCACGACCCCATCAAAAAACAATTCGGCGGACGCATCCACGTCACCGCTAAATGTGATTTTGCCGTCATCATTCATATCCAACCGTCCGACTTCTTTCTGTGAAGAAGAAAATGTCATAAAATCGTCTGCCATTAGTTAATCTCCTACTTGCTGTGATGCCGCGACATGAGCCGCATACGCATCTTTGATATCCTGCGTCCATACTGCGCTTGCTATTGCTTGCACCTCTGCGCTCTCGCCAGATACGTCTGCGTCTGGTGCGAGTGCCTTGCGTTCAAATGCGCGAGTCAGTTCCACGCCATCGCGTTCGACTACGGTGGCCGTTCTGACCTGTATGATTTTATACGGCCCCACGACTTCGATTTTATCTTCTTCTGTGCGTTCGCTCAGTGCCATTTTACGTTGTCCTGTATGAAAAGTTGAGGTAAATATCTGCGCCACCATTTGTCGTTATATGTTCTGCGGCATCCGATTGCAATGAACCGCTGTCTGTTGCATAAATACGCAACTCGCTTGCACCGTTTGACATATATAGCGAATACTGATCGCAATTTAATGGGCCGCTACTCATGTTATTAAGTATGACCTTTCCTACTGTAATGCCGCTAAATTGAGTTTGGTTTTCATTTGCAAATGGCATCGAAAGTGTCACATAGCCAACACCCGATGAAACGGAGTTAACCTCAAGGAATCCTTGAATCAATACCAAATCGCCAACCTTTGTATACTGTACTGTATTGCGACCCGAATTAAGACCGAGCGTCCCAGAGGTGCTACAACCTATCGTGACTACATGAGTACCCTCTTCGTAGTCGTCCAGCGCATTGGCCGCTGCGGTGTCTGTTCCAAACTTCAATCCATCGCTATCAATAGATGCCCTTGTAGCACCTGCTCCCGCACATAAATTCAAGCGATCATACTGGTGCGAATACGTTACTCCACCTGCATTTGATGCGTCGGTGTCACCGAAATCTAAAACTGAATATCCTGTGGTAGCACCCGCCATAATTGCCACACGGCTTATTGCAGAACCAGAACTGGTATTACCAACAATCGCGTGGGTGTTAGCTGTCATTGTCGGATAACTGCCACCCTGCGAAACGTGGATTAAGGCATCTGGCGAGGTTGTATTGATGCCGACGAATCCCGTTTCAGCTTCCCAAAACTGCACGTTCGCTCTACTACCGCCAGATTGTCGTAATGACAGATTTAAATTTGCATCACCGCTCGTCGCATCATCAATAGCAGAAAACCGCACTTCACCGTTTGACCCTGTTGCAAAATACATACTAACGGGATTGTTGTTACCTGCTGTCGAATTTTTGAGGATAAGCGCATCGTTAGCGTAACCCGAATCTGGATCAAAATCTGTATCAGTGTCTGCTGTAACGTGTATACCGTTGTTAATAGAGCCGACCACTGTCAATTTCTGTGTTGGCGAGACTGTGCCTATGCCGACGCGCTGCGAGGAATCGACAGTGAGTGCATCGTGGAATACATTAACCGTATCGCGTGTCTGTATTTTTATTCCACCGCCATACCCTGCGCCCCCTCCGTCAGAATATGCGAGTAAATTAAATCGTGCATTGTTACCGTTGCCACCGTCGCTACGTCCTCTAAACGCTGCCGCTCCATCTGAACCCGCATTTACTTCAAGAGCGACCGCTGGCGAGTCCGTGGATATGCCGACGTTGCCCTGCTCAAAAAAATAATTATCGGCCGCAAATTTTAGATTCGTCAGTGCATTGTCAGCATCATTACCCGCTTGTAACTGTATTTCACTACCTGCGGATGTTGAACTGTCACGGATGAAAAATCTGTGGTTTGATGCAGTTTGTATAGAAAAAAGGTAATTAGGATCGGAACAGCCTAAGCCTAATTTACCGTCCGATAAAAGGGTGAGCCTGTCACTGCCGTTAAACAGACGATAACTGTTATCGGACACAATCGTCTGATACCAATAGTTGCCGCTCTGGTTGACCAGTTGTAACTGTGCATAGCTTGTTGTATGTGACGTACTGATACGCGCTACGCCGTTTGTCGATGCGTTATCAACGTGAAAATCCACTTGTGGCGAGGATGTGCCTATGCCAAAATTTTGGCCTGTGTTTATATATGATGGTCCTGTAGTAGATATAAAAGATATTTTTTGTGTGCCATTTCCATATATCGTTAGAAATCCATTTTCTTCATTCCCACCAGACCCCTCTGGTCCCATATGAACAAGATTTTGGTTTGTATTAGTTTTAAGAGTAAGTGCACCCGATCCATTAGATTGAGTAAATCGTGCCACTTCTTTACTGTTTGTATTAAACGTATGGGTTCCAACATTGGCGATGTTGTGCGCTAATTCGTTGTTTGCGTATTCCCATTCAATCGTCCCATAATACGTTCCATCGTTGCCCAACTTCAATGTGCCTGTTTGACCACCCACCTGCATAACGCCTGTGCTCGTGATGCGGGCGCGTTCAACAACGCTTCCACCTGCCGCTTGATACGCGACACTCCACGCATCACCTGTCGCGTCAGTTGGGCCAAGCCTTTGATACCACGAGGATAACCCTGTATTTGCTTGTGTTCCCTGTTGGGTTGCATTAGACCCAATGACTAAACCGTTGTAAGCCGTACTAATTCCTGCATTAGTTGCAATAAATGATCTTTGTGTGCTGCTGTTTTGGTATTTAAATATTAAATGCGTGTTTCCAGATGTGTTGATGTCAACAGGGGCCGTTGGCGTGGTCGTATTAATACCAACGGCAGACGACTCTACGGCCATTGTAGTGGCAATACTAGCGAGTGCACCAGCACCAGAGCTATTTGAAGACGTAGAAAAAGAAAAAAGAATTTGCCCTGTAGAAGTATTATGAGATTGACTTATGGCATAACC